>WNGH01005284.1_pt1 | contig 12307 bp, 8 predicted proteins | sample 5400631 | NCBI WGS metagenome assembly WNGH01 (sample SAMN13153373, study PRJNA577476) | soil metagenome | isolation source: 115 cm soil or saprolite under Garry oak tree replicate 1 | place: USA:California | collected 2016-06-15 | reverse complement strand
ATCCGGGACCAACGACATCCATGGCACTGCTTATGGCTTTGGTCGCTCGGATTCCTTCGACGCGCGCAATTATTTCAATCCAGCGGGAGATCCAAAAACCCCCGTCGAACTCGAACAGTATGGCGGATCAGCCGGTGGACACATCATTAAGGACAAGCTCTTTTATTTTGGTGCATTCGAGGGCCAGATGTATACCGTCGGCAACTCCCTACCAGGACACGTCCCGACGACGGCTTCCATTGTCGGTGGTGGCGGTAACGCATGTGTGGTAATCACTACGGGCGACTGCTCCATCAGCGTCGCCGATGCCACCCAAGACCTCCTGGCGCAGAACCCGGGCTTCGTGGTTAATCCGCTCAGCAATTACTTATTGGGATTCTACTCTCCTATCCCGAACACCGGGCAAGGGACGTTTGTCTCGCTCAACTATCCCAACGTCAATAGCTCAAAGAACGCCATCGGGAAGGTGGATTACCATGTCAGCGACCATCACGCCCTGAGCGGCTCTTATTTCTTTGGGAACGACACCATCGTGGGGATGGACTTCTTCGAGCTCTTGCCACAATTCCGCACCAAGGTTCATTCTCGGGCTCAAGACGTCTCCGCCCACTGGGCTTGGAGTCCAAGTTCCACCTTGGCCAACGAGCTCCGCGGCGGCTTTACACACTACGTTCTCCAGATCCTCCCCGACGATATCGGTTTTCCCTATAAAATCAATACCGGCCTGTCCAATCCCCTGTTGAGCGGGATACCCGACATCAGAATCAATCCGTTTTCGCAATTGGGCGCCTTCCATAATTTTCCCAAAATCGTCGGGCCCGATAAAGTCTATGACTTTCTTGATCAGCTGTCCTACTTGCGTGGCAAGCATGCCTTTAAGTTCGGTGGCGAAGTCCGCGACGACCAGGTCCATCAGGCTACTTTCCGAGCTGGCCGAGGCCGGATGAGATTCGCTAATTTGGAAAATTTTCTCCAAGGCAACCCGGGGAACACCACTTTTTTGGCCGGAGATCCCACCCGTAATATCACCCAGTGGCTTTACGCCGGCTATGCTCAGGACGACTGGCGCATCACTCCCAAGGTGACGCTGAATCTCGGATTCCGCTACGAGCTCCAGGGTGTTCCCAAGGAAGCCAAAAACCTGTTCGGAAATTGGGAGCCAGCCGTCGGCTTTGAACAGGTAGGCAAGAACATCAGTTCGATCTACAACAGAGACAACAAGAACTTTTCGCCTCGCTTGGGTGTTGCTTGGGACGTGACCGGCAAGGGCACTACCATCGTCCGCGCAGGAGGTAGTCTCATCTACAGCCTTCTGTCCATGAACGCATTCCTTTCCCAGCAGAACACACAAAATACCGTTACGCTCGGCCTTGGCACCATTCCTACTGGTGCGACGATTTTCGACTCCGCGTGTCCGACCGGTTGCCCCGGAACCGGAAACATTTTCACCACTGGGGTCACCATTCCCGGATCCGGTCTTACCTGGAAGGATCAATCCACCGCGATCTATCCGTCCAACGTCACTGGCTTGGTTCAGTGCGGCGACGGCCTCGGAACCAACCCCGGTCCTTGCGACACCTTTGCCATGAATCGGAACTTCCGTACTCCCTACGTTGAAAACTGGACGATTGGTATCCAGCATGCCTTTTCCAGCAAACTTGCCGTGGAGGCTACTTACGTTGGCAATCATGGCGTAAAACTCCTTGGTGTCGGGGATCTCAATCAGCCAGCCGTTGGGTCTGGGTGGAGTCCGGCAGAAATCACCGCCTGCTATCAATCACTCTATAATCCCGACGTTTGCGCTGCCGATGGTGGCGCTGAGGCAGCGGCTCGGCCTTACACGATCAACGGCAAGGCCCCCTACCTCGGATTCATCAACTACCTTTCGAATGCGTATGGATCGACGTATCACGGTTTACAGACTACTCTAACTGCTCGCAACTACCATGGCCTCGATTTCGTGGCTGGCTACACCTATTCTCATGCCTTGGACGACGCCTCCTCCAACTGGGTTGCTTTCCTTCCTAAGGACAGCGCTAATCCGGCCTTAGACCATGGCAGCAGCGACTTTGATATCCGGCACCGCTTTACGCTCTCCGTGACCTATACGCTTCCCGAGAAGAAAACCAGGAGCCAGCTCCTGGAGGGCTGGCAACTCAATACCATCATAACGTTACAGAGCGGTCAGCCTTGGGGAGTCAATGACCAGTCCTTTGATCTGAGCGGAACCGGCGATCTGGCTGATCGCTGGAATTTCTTTGGGAATCCCTCCGACTTTAAGTCGCAGGGACCGAATGGCCTCCCTTATGTCTCGCCAGCGAGCTTTACGGTTGATAGCGATTCCGCCTCGCCCACTCTTGGCAACGTTCTTGGCGTGGCAAGCGGAGCGCCGGCAGGAGCGTCAATGTGTTTTGCTGATGCATCGTCGCAAGCTGCCAAGAATATGCTGGCCTTCGCCGGCTGCTATGCCAATGGCAAATCGGCGCTTCTTCCTCCGCCCTTCGGAACCTTTGGCACTATGGGTCGCAACATTTTCCGCGATACTGGCTTTCATAACGTCGATCTTTCCATCACCAAGAGCTTCAAGGTCGGAGAACGGTTGAAGGCGCAGGTCCGCGTCGAGACGTTTAACTTTCTCAACCACCCCAATTTCGCGAATCCCTATGGGAGCACGAGTGGTTACGGCCAGGGGGCAACTGGCGATCCGTCACAGGCTGGTGCCTTCGGCTGCGGCTGCGCGACCCCAGACAACGCTTCCTTCAACCCCGTGCTGGGCTCGGGCAGCAACCGCGCCATCCAATTGGGATTGAAGTTCATTTTCTAACCGCTGATGGGCGGATGGAAATCGGGAAGGGGCCGGACACTCACTCGGCCCCTTTCCTGTATAAGGGAATACAAAGTTTCTTGGGAGGCTACAGAAACGATGCGACGCTACCCCTTGGCTGCCACTGTGCTTGTTCTCGGCGTCATGCTGGCTGTGCAGCCTGGCCCGCGCGCCATTGCCGCCGCAGACGAACCATCGCTTCTCCAGATCGACAACGATTTTGTGCAGGCCGCTGCGAAACACGACAAGGCGACGGTCGGCAGACTGCTCGACTCGGATTTTACTTGGACGGACGCGGACGGAAAGACGCGAGCTAAGACTGAGGTCCTCAAGTCCCTGCCTACGCCCGCACTTGGCAACGAAACTGGGGCGCAACTTCAGCCGCGCACCTACGGTCAAGTCGGCGCGGTGATGTCTGGCCGCGACAAAGTCCACGTTCTGCGCATCTGGGTGAAGCGTCCGGCAGGCTGGCGTTTGATCGTCTATCATGAGGTCGCTCTGGGTCAGCAGGCCGCGACCGCGCCAGGCTTCGGTGTGAATGACTGCCAGAATCCTTGCAAGACGGTGCCATTCAAACCGAAAACCGAAGCGGAACAGGCCATAATTGCTTCCTGGCAGGCGCTGGAGACGGGCGTTACCAACCATGACGCTTCCGCCTGGTCACCGCACATCGCTGAAGAGTTCGTCATGCTCGGCTCGAGCAACGATCATCCACTGAGCAAGGCCGATCGCATCGCAACTCTCAATTTGCAGAAGCAAACCGGCCATGGTTCGGCGCCCGCCCCGCTGGTTTCGGCGCAGATGTTTGATTTTGGAGATGCCGTGGTGATGACCTGCCTCCATCAGCCGTATTCTGGCAAGCCGGTCCATGTGAGCCGCTTGTGGATCAAGCGAAACGGTCAATGGGTCATGTCCATCAGCTATCAAACTACGATTCAGGCTGCTCCGGCCAAAGCCAGCTAGAAATTGCTCGCTCACGACCACCATCTCCGGGAAATGTGGAACGCTGCATGAAATGTCTCGTCAAGCACGCACTCGTTGGTGGCATCGCGTGCTTCGCCGCCATCGCTGCTTTTTCAAGCAGTCACTCTTCTGCTTCTGGTGCCGATCAGGAAGTATTGGAGGCCGATCGTGCTTTGGTCCGCCTCCTTAGCTTGGGGGACAAGACTTCTCCCCGTGACTATCTGGCGCTCGACGAACTCTTGGACGAGGACTTCACCTGGATCGATTCGAATGGAAGGAGCTTGATCAAGCCTGAGGTCCTCAAGAATTTTCCCGCGCTCGCGAACCCCGACGTTGGACTGCAAGAACACACCTACGGCCGCTCCGCGGTCGTGCGAGCGAATCGCGGCAGAGCGCAAGTGATACGTGTCTGGGCCCGGCGCGCGTCAGGATGGCGGCTCATGCTCTATCAGGAGGTCACATTGGTCGTGAAGTCGGAGCCGCCCGTCGCGGACGGAGCGGGAATCAGCGACTGTGAAAATCCTTGCAAGGACATCCCTTTCCACCCAGAGACGCCATCCGAGCAGGAGGTAATCGCTTCGTGGCAGGGAGTGATGAGAGCGATGGCGCACAAGGATGCCGATGCTTATGCGCCGCTGATTGCTGAGGAGTTCACAGCGACCGACACGCATCATGACCGGGCGTACAGCAAGGCCGACCGCATCGAGCAAATTAACAAGCAGAAGCAGTCGGGAGTCCAGTCTGTGCCGCCGCCTCTATTGTCCGCCCGCATGTTCGACTTTGGCGATACGGTCATGATGATCGCGCGCGAGCGGCGCGCGAACGCCAAAGCCTATTTCAATACACGCATGTGGGTGAAGCGTGAAGGGCGCTGGCAGATGCTTTTCAGTTTTAATACCAGGATTGAGTAGAATGTTCCAATCGTGAAAACAAAACCCGTCAAAGTGGGCATCGTGGGGCTTGGCCGCTGGGCCAAGGTGCTGACTCGCACCTCCGCCAATTCACAAGAAATAGAAATTGTCGCCGGCTACAGCCGCTCCGAAGAAAAACGTCAAGCATTCGAACAAGAACTTGGGGTTCCCTCTGTCCCCGACATGAAAGCGATGCTCTCAAACCCCGAGATCGCGGGCGTAATCCTCACCGTTCCTAACGAGCAGCATCTTCCCGTTGGCGCCCAAGTCGCCAGGGCCAGGAAGCACGTCTACACCGAGAAGCCCATCGCCAGCACGCTCGAAGACGGATTGAAGATCGCGGCTCTAGAGCAGCAGTACGGAATCACCGTTACGGTAGGCCATAGTGCGCGATTGATGGCGGGCATACGCCAAATCCGGGCCGCGATCGACAGCGGTGAGCTGGGCCGCATTGCGTTCATGGAAGCCAACTTCTCGAATGAGCGCGCGCTGGAGCTCACTCCCAAGGCCTGGCGCTGGTACAAGGACAAAGCGCCGGGAGGGCCGCTGTCACAGTTGGCGATTCATCAGTTCGACGTCCTCCATTATCTCGGCGGAGAAGTCGTCGAAGCCAGCGCGATGGCCGCTAAACTTTCTCCGGTGGGTGCTGAAGTCGACGATCAGTCCATGACCCTTCTTAAATTCGCCGATGGCAAGGTCGGCTACGTCGGATCGTGCTGGACGTCACCGGGAGTTTTTTCCGTGCGTGTGTTCGGCTCTAAGGGATTGATGCACTATGAGATCGACTTCAATACCTGGGATACGCCCGGCCAACTCCACAAAAATGCGACACTTTACATTCAGCGAGGCAAGGATGGCTACGCCAAGCGCCAAGAGCTGCCGGTCCCGGAAAGCGACATGTTCCGAACGGAGCTCGAAATGTTCGCCAATAGCTGCAGGACGGGAAAGCCCGGCGAATTAAGCGCGTATAACGGGAATGTCGCCGTGGCCATCGTCTACGCTGCGCTGCGCTCCATCGAGATAAATGGCCAGTACACGCGTATAGCGGATGTACTCAGAGAAGCCCAGGCGCGCGTTGCAGAAAGGGTCCACGATGTTGCCTAGCCGCTATTTCATCGATTTGACGCAGCCGGAAATCGCGGCGCAATTGAAGAAGAACCCGCTTGTCATTTTGCCGCAGGGCAGCGTTGAGCAACACGGTCCGCATCTCCCCACCGGCACCGATATTTTTGCTTCGAGTGTCATCGCCCATGCCGTCGCCGAGCGCATGGACGGGCTCGTGTTGCCGGGAGGCCCGCTCGGCGTGACCCCATTGCACATGCCCTTCGAAGGCACGATCACGCTCACTCCGGACACCTACATGCGAGTGGTCACGGAAACATGTGCCTCCACCGCGCGGCACGGCGCAAAATATCTTCTGATCCTGAATTGGCACGAGCTCAATATCCCGCCCCTCGGCGTCGCGGCCGACTTGCTCCATCGCGAATACGGGATGACCGTGCTCACCGTGCAGGCCTGCTTCGTTGCTGAAGACATGTTCGGAAAGGAATGCGGCGGACTCACGCACGGCGGCGAAATCGAAGCGCTCGCCGTCCTCGCTTACCGTCCTGATCTGGTGCACTTGGAGCGCATCGATTATTCCTCGGACCACACGCATGGGCGCAAGATCGATGCGCTTCGGCGTACGCGCAGTTTTCAGCCGGTCTTGTCCGATGTACGTTCCATCGCACCGACCGGCTGGTATGGCAGTCCGCAACATGCCAACGTGGAGAAAGCGAGCCGCATGGTGAACGATGTTGCTGACGCGATCGCCAACCAGTCCGTGGGAATCTTCAAACAACTCGACAAGCTCCAGGGCGGGATCGCGGAAATCAAGCAATCGAGCAAGGTGCGCTGATGGCGCGCGTTTTCACCCAGACGGAAGCCAAGCGCCTTGGACTTCCGGGTCGCAAAGCGCTGGAGATTGTCTCCGGAGAAAAGGGCGCTCTTGGTGTCACCTTGCGGCTCGCTGAGATTCCCGTGCCCCAGCCTGGTGAATCGCTCCGCGGCCCGCATCGGCATTGCGACCATGAAGAGTGCATCTATGTCTTGTCCGGCAAAGGCACGACCTTCGCCGACAGTGGCGAATTCCCGCTCAAGCCCGGCGATACTGTCCTGATTCCTCCCGGCGAGAAGCACGTGACCCGTAACACCGGCAACGAACCGCTCCTTCTCTTGTGTTTTTTCCCCGTCGCCGATATAACCAAGGGCACCGCGGAGCCCGGCGTCTCTTCCCGTACTTCTCATCGGCCATGACCATCGATGTGCTCTGCTTGCGCCCCGAAGCCGATTTTCAGCGTGCCGGAGCGTTACCGCCCGCCACGCTCAAAATCGTTTACCGCGCTCCCGATGACCCCGATGTTCCGGAATTGATGAAGCAAGCCAGCTCCCTGGTGATTCCCGCCGTTGGCGCCAAACTTCCTCGAGCGCTGTTCGAAAACAGCTCCATCAAGTTCGTCCAAGTCACCGGCGCAGGTCTGGACCGCCTCGATTTACCCGCTCTAAAGCGCCTCGGCATTTCCGCAGCCAATGTCCCCGGCGGGAGCAACACTGCAGTGGCGGAATATGTGGTCACGGCCGCCTCCGTTCTTCTGCGTGGCTTCGCATGGGCCGACGCCGAAATCCGCGCCGGCCACTACCGCGAATTTCGGGCGCGCATGATTGCGGACAATCTCTCCGGCCTCGATGGCCTGGTCGTTGGCATCGTGGGACTCGGTGTGATCGGCCTGGCTGTGGCTGAAGCGTTTCAGAAGCGAGGCTGCCAGCTCTGCTACCAGGATCCCGCTCCGAGAGATCCGCATGCGGCTGAATCGCTCGGCGCGAAATCCGTTTCCCTCGACGAATTGTGCAAATGGGCTGACGTCGTCACCTTGCATGTGCCTCTGCTGCCTGCCACCGAAGGGCTTGTCGGCCAACGCCAGCTCGCAGCCATGAAACCAGGAGCCATCCTGATTCAAGCCTCCCGCGGCGGCATCGTGGACGAAGCGGCCCTCGCGGATTCTCTCCAGTCCGGCCATCTGGGTGGCGCGGCAATCGACGTTTACTCCAAGGAGCCCCCCGGGGCCGATAGTCCGCTCCTTAGCCTCGAAGGTGATGCCGCGCGCCGCGTCCTCTTTACTCCACACGTCGCTGGCGTCACCCGCCAATCCACGGCCTTCCTTTTGCGCGCCGCTTGGCGCAACGTCGAGCGCGTGCTCATCGAAAACGTGCCGCCACTGGATCGCGCCTGTTGAGAGGAGCAATGAAAATTTCTCTACGACTTCAGCCCATCCTCTGGAACCCCCGAGATTTCCAGTCGTGACCACCTCCTTATCCACCACGCCGCATAAGCCCTGGTACTCCATTCTCTACGTGCAAGTGCTCATCGCCATCCTCAGTGGCATCCTGATCGGTCATTTCTCCCCAAAGGCCGGCTTGGCCCTCAAGCCTCTGGGCGACGCCTTCGTCGCCTTGATTCGAATGATGATCGCCCCCGTGATTTTCTGCGTCGTCGTGCAGGGCATCGCCTCCATAACCGATCTCAAGAAAGTCGGCCGCATCGGCATCAAAGCCTTGCTCTATTTTGAAGTCGTCTCCACGCTCGCCCTCATCGTCGGCATCCTGGTCGCGGGGTTTTTTCATCCCGGCGCCGGCCTCAACATCAATCCCCTGTCACTCGATCCCAAAACGGCCGCCGGCTATGCCAGCCGAGTCAAGGAGACCGGTATCATCCCCTTCCTGCTCGCCATCATCCCGCGCACCTTCGTTGACGCCTTCTCCACCGGCGATGTTCTCCAAGTCTTGTTCGTCTCCGTTCTTTCCGGCTTTGCCGTCTCTCTGCTCGGCGCTCGCGGCGATTCGCTCACCCGCGGCATCGTCATCCTTAGTAAAGTCATTTTCGACATCATCCGTATCATCGTCCGCGCCGCCCCGCTCGGCGCTCTCGGCGGCATGGCCTTCACCGTGGCCAGTTACGGCGTCGCCTCGCTTTCGAATCTCCTTAAACTGATCGGCACCTTCTACGCTACCAGCTTGATCTTCATCATCATCATTCTTGGCGCTATTGCGCGTTTCGCCGGCTTTTCCATTTTTCGCTTCATCGCCTATATTAAGGACGAACTCCTCATCGTCCTCGGCACCAGCTCCTCCGAAACGGTCCTCCCGGACATGATGCAAAAGCTGGCGCGCCTCGGTGCCCCGCGCTCCATCGTCGCCCTGGTCTTTCCCACTGGCTACAGCTTCAACACCGACGGCACTAACATCTACCTCACCCTCGCCACGCTCTTCCTCGCGCAAGCGACAAATACCCAGCTCGATTTCAGGCAAATGGTTGGCATCCTTCTTTTCGCCATGATCGCCTCCAAAGGCGCTTCCGGCGTCACCGGCACCGGCTTCGTCACCCTCGCCGCCATCCTTGCCTCCATCCCTTCCATTCCGACTCAGTCGTTGGCGCTTCTCGTCGGCATCGACAAATTTATGAGCGAATGTCGCGCCCTCACCAATGTGATCGGAAATGGTGTCGCCACGATCGTTGTCAGCCGCTGGGAGAAAGAACTGGACCGTGCCAAGCTCCGCGAGGTGATGGCCCATCCTCTCGAGAACGGTGAAACCAAATCGCCCTAGATGGCGTTACAATACCAGCCATGCTGGTCTCATCGCCCGCTCGCCGCAACTTTCGCAAGCAACAAGGAGGTCCTGTGCAAGCTACGCTTCTCGATCGCCGCAGTTTTCTCCGTGTCTCCGCTGTCGCCGGCGGAGGCATCCTCGTCGCTCTCCATTTCGATCCCGTCGACAAAATCTTTGCCCAGGCGCCGCAGGCCCCGCCCGCCGCCTTCTTGCCCACTGCGTTCCTTCGTGTTGCCACGGACGGCATCGTCACCATCATGTCCAAGAATCCAGAAATCGGTCAGGGTGTGAAGACCCATCTTCCCATGATCATCGCCGATGAACTCGACGTTGACTGGAAAGACGTCCGCGTTGAGCAAGCCGATCTCGACGAAACGAAATACGGCCCTCAGCGCGCCGGTGGCAGCACTTCCACTCCCACCAATTGGGATCCGCTGCGCCGTGTCGGCGCTGCCTGCCGTCAGATGTTCGTCGCCGCCGCTGCGCAAACCTGGTCCGTCCCCGAATCCGAATGCCAGACCTCTTCCGGCCGTGTCATCCATCAGCCGACAAAACGCACTCTGACGTACGGCGCGCTCGCCGAGAAAGCGGCCGCGCTGCCCGCGCCCGATCTCAAGTCCGTCAGGCTCAAGGATCCCAACGACTACAAAATCATCGGCCAGTCCATTCACAGCGTGGACAACGCTTCCATTGTCACTGGAAAAAATCTCTACAGCATCGATTTCAAAGTTCCGGGAATGTTGTACGCGGTCTATGAAAAATGCCCGGTCTACGCCGGCAAGTTCATTAGCGCCAATTTCGACGAGATCAAAGCTCTGCCCGGCGTCCGCGATGCCTTTTCAGTGGATGGAAGTTCCGATCTGCTTGGCTTGCACTGTGGCGTCGCTATCGTTGCCGACACCTGGTGGCAAGCCAACAGCGCCCGGAAGAAATTGCGCGCCAAGTGGGAGGAAGGCCCCACCGCGCAGCAAAGCAGCGAAGGTTTTGCCCGCCGCGCCGAGGAACTTTCCAAACAATCGCCCGCCATCACCCTCCGCACCGACGGAAACGCCGAGAAAGCTCTGCAGTCTGCCGCAAAAACCGTCGAGGCTGCTTATTCCTATCCCTTCCTCGCGCACGCACCCATGGAGCCGGAGAATTGCCTCGCCCATTACCACGACGGCCAACTCGAATTCTGGTCGCCCAGCCAGACACCTGAAAATGGCCGCCTGCTCGTCTCCAAAGTTCTCAATATTCCCCACGACAACATCATCGTCCACTTGAAGCGCGCCGGCGGCGGATTCGGCCGTCGGCTCACCAATGACTACATGCTGGAAGTCGGTGCTATTGCTAAGCATGTTGGCGTCCCCGTCAAACTCCTCTGGACCCGCGAGGACGATTTTCACCACGATCACTATCGCCCCGCCGGGTTTCATTTCCTCAAGGGTGGCCTCGATGCCTCCGGCAAACTCATCGCCTGGCGCAATCATTTCGTTAGTTTCGGGGAAGGCGAGAAGTTCGCTCCCTCCGCAAGCATCCCCGGCAACCAGTTTCCCGGCACATTTCTCCAGGACTTTTTCTTCGGCGCCTCACTTATGCCTCTCGGCGTTCCCACCTACGCTCTGCGCGCTCCCGGAAGCAATGCCTTCTCCTGGGTCTTTCAATCTTTCACCGACGAGCTCGCTCACGCTGCGGGAAAAGATCCTGTCCAATTCCGCCTGGATCTTCTCGGCGTGCCTCGCGTCTCCAGCGTCTCGCCCTCTTCCAATCCCGGCGATGTCGATCTCGACGCTTCTCGCATGCAGGGAGTCCTCAAGCTCGTCGCGGAAAAGTCCGGCTGGGGCGCGCGAAAGCTCCCGAAAGACACCGCCATGGGTGTTGCCTTCCAATTCGCGCATCGCGGCTATTTTGCCGAAGTCGTCGAACTCCGTGTCGACGCCAAGAAGAAAATCAAGGTCAACAAAATCTGGGTCGCCGGCGACGTCGGCAGCCAGATCATCAATCCCACCAACGCTGAAAATCAGGTCCGCGGCGGAGTCATCGAAGGGCTGAGCTCCGTCATGTCCTACGAAATCACCATTGACGGAGGCCGCGCCGTCCAAAGCAATTTCCACGAATATCCCCCGGTCCGCATGAACCAGGTGCCGCCCGAAATCGAAGTTCATTTCCTCAAAACAGACAACTCACCCACCGGCCTCGGCGAACCCGCTCTCCCGCCGGTTCTTCCAGCGGTGTGCAACGCGATCTTTTCCGTGTCTGGCGAGCGCATCCGCTCGTTGCCGCTCTCGAGACACGGCTTCTCCTGGGCCTAGCGATTTCGGACTCTGTAGCTTAGCGGCAAGCTCGGTTGGTCAACCTGCCATTCACTGGCAGCGGTCAGCGGGGCTTGGTTTCCCTGAAACCAGGAAATTGCGCTCAAACATTCGTAAATCGCTCGAACGTCATAATCGGTCGTATGTGATGAATAGGCCATGGCATGCTTTGCAGAAAATCTCCGTCAGATGGGAGGGAACGTTGCCGCGTATTCTTGGACGGCGTAACACGACCAGGGTCTTTGGCCAGCCCAGGCTAAGGCACGGCCACAACTTTTGCGTCGTAGACAATCTTTCCGTCGACTGCCGGTGATCGGTAGTTCAGACCCAGCACGAAAGACATCCCGCAGGAAGTTCACGCAGCGCATAACCGCAGGGTACGCTCAGTTGTTGTGTTTCTTGTGCCATTCCGCCGCCACTGCCGGGGGCAGGGAATCGAGGTGGGTAAGAAACGTCACCGCCCTCCAAATCTTTTCATCCGAAATATCTCTCACGGATGCGTCTTTGCCGAATTCCCCGTCCCATTTGAACATCCCTGAGTACCGCACGCCGCCTTTAATAATCCAGAACAGCTGATAGTCAGGCTTGCGCGGAGGATGGAGGGCAAACACCGGAGGGCTAGGATAGAGAAAGTTTTCCGCTTCGCGCTGGGCAGCATTGTTCGGATCACCATG
>WNGH01035079.1_pt1 | contig 12308 bp, 14 predicted proteins | sample 5400631 | NCBI WGS metagenome assembly WNGH01 (sample SAMN13153373, study PRJNA577476) | soil metagenome | isolation source: 115 cm soil or saprolite under Garry oak tree replicate 1 | place: USA:California | collected 2016-06-15 | reverse complement strand
CTAACAAACGGTGTGCATATTTGTTTCTGTCTTGCAAATGAGTATGTTCGAATCATCCTAGTAGAATACGGGAGGCCCTCTTGCATATGGAGTTATATAGCAGGTTTCCGCACAGAATATTGCCAGCTGTCCAAACTTGCCCGAACGAACACTCCCAGCACTCGCCGCGCGCAATAAGCCAGCACCGAGGCGCAACGAAAGCCTGACCCGGACCTTCCGAATTGACAAAGACGTTGACCGTAAACTTGGAGACATTGCCGAGACCGAACGAGTAAGCATGAATGTCATCGCCAACAAGGCGCTCCGTAGGTATGTGGATTGGGAGTCGAATGCTGAAAAGTTCGGCACGGTCACGACCTCTTCAAGCACGATCAAGAAATTCTTCGACTACCTATCAATCGAACAGGCCAAGGAGATGGGAAAATGGTGGGGCGAAAATCAGGTACCAGGCATTGTTACCTACTTCTTCAAAAAGTGTGTTCTAAAGGCTTTGGAGTTTCTGGGCGCCCAGTATGGACGAGCCTTCACCTTTGAAAACAGTTTCGATGGCAAAACTCATACTCTCATCGTCAAGCACGACATGGGCTTGAAAGCAAGCGTCTTTTACGCAGAAGCTGCAAAGGCCGCGTTCGCGCACCTCGGACTGGGAACGGACATGTTTGTGACTGAGGACCAACTGATAGCGATTACCCCACCTGATCCGTCCCACCCGTTGAACCGTTCCAGCGAAGGTGCTTCCAACCTGAAGTACGAGCGGTAGAATCGTCTTGGTCCGACGACGATGATGTCTCCAGGCACGATCTCCTCGACCGGAATTTCTTTTTGATTTCCGTCGCGAATCACGGTTCCTTTGGTCTGCACGATCGCCAGCAGCTCTTCGACAGCGTTCGCTGCACCTCGTTCCTGCCAGAATCCAAGGAGGCCGCCTACCAAGATAATTGCGATGATAATCAGGGCATCCACAGCATCACCAACGAAGAAAGATAGCCCTCCCGCAAAGATGAGAATGAGGGTAATTGGGCCTTTGAATTGGGCTAGCAAAAGCGTAGGTGCGTCTGATCTCTTCTTAGGCTTCAGAAGATTGGAGCCATATCGTTTGAGTCGTTTCCCAGCTTCGTCACCCGTTAGGCCTCGTGGAGTCGTTTGAAGTTGCTGCCGGACTTCAGAGGCGGGGGCGCTCCAAAATGACGATTGTTGATTCTGGGGCATCTCGGTTACTCAACAATTCACCGCCAAGGCACTACTCCACCCCAAAGTCAGCGGCGGACTGCCTGCCAACGGCACTTATGACTACTGTCCCGATTTCGAATAGTTTGACGGTTACGCCCCTCTACAGAACATCCGGCGTTAACTGCATTTCTTAACCCGAGCAATCTTTTTCCGCGACTAGTAGTTCTCGAGCCTCAAGCATGTCAGTTCCACTTCTTCTCTCAACAAAACAGGTCCGGCTGAACAAACCAGGTATATTGATCATCGACGCTCGCTCCTTCAAGGACTATCATAGAGGACACATTCCGGGCGCCGTCAACCTTCCCCTGGCCGACTATCACTGGGCCGACACGAGTCCGGAGGGAATCAAAGCATTCACTAATCACATGGAACGCCTCCTAGGCTTCGTCGGAGTATCACGCAACAGCCACGTCATCTTCTACGAAGACACTAGCGGCATGATGGCTGCTCGTGGTGTATGGCTGCTTCACTACTTGGGCCACGACAAAGCGAGCATACTGGACGGTGGGCTCCGTGCATGGAAGAAAATAGGATACAAGACAACTACTCATCCGACACCTCCAAAGCCCACCGCGTTCACAGCTCATGTCCACCCAGAGGTTCTCGCGACGATAAACCACGTCCGCAACTCTCTAAAAGATCCGAACATCAACTTACTGGACGTCCGATCTGGAGAAGAGTACAACGGAACTCTGGTCAGAGCAGCCCGCGGAGGCCATATCCCCAAAGCCAAGAATGTTGACTGGAAGCGGACGCTGACTAGGCAAGGTACTCTCAAACCCATTGTCGACCTGAAACGTCTCTATGACCGTGAGGGTCTCGCCATGAATGGCGAGATCATAACCTACTGCCAGGCCGGATACAGGGCAGCCCACTCATACGTCATACTCAAACTGTTGGGCTATTCTAAAGTCCGAAACTACCTGGGGTCCTGGTTCGAGTGGGCAAACGCACCAGGCACCCCAGTAGAAAACAGGAACCCCAAGCTAGATACGGTTTCACAGCCATAATAGCTCCCTAGGCCTTCGCGATCACGTCTATTTCTACGAGTACGTCGTCCCGCATGAAGTTGCAGACTATTGTCGAGCGGACGGGTCGATGGGTGCCGAAGTAGCCTGCGTATACCTCGTTCATATCTTTGAAATGGGATGAGTCTTTCAAGTAGACCGTTGTTTTCGTCACTCTTTGCATCGAGCTTCCTGCCTCGTCTAGTATCGCCTTGACATTCTCCAGGACCCGCTTAGTCTGTTCCCTTATTCCTCCAGTGACAGTCTTACCCGTCTCCGGGTCAATAGCGACCATTCCAGAGGTGAAGACGAACCCGCCCTCAACTATTCCCTGAGAATAGGGCCCTATCGGTTTACTTGGCAGTAAGGTGCGTCCGGGTTCTTCTCAAAGTACCGTTGGTGGTAGTCTTCGGCCCTGTAGAAAGCCTTGAAGGGGGTCAGCTCTGTGACTATCGGTTTCTTCCAAACCTTCTGCCCGTTAATCTCCTTGATCACGTCTTCCGCAATCCTCCTCTCCTCGTCGTTATGGTAGAAGATCACTGAGCGGTACTGGGTACCAAAATCCGCCCCCTGCTGGTTGAGGGTTGTAGGATCATGGGTCGTGAAGAAGATATGCAAGATATCCCTGTAGGATATCACTCCGGGGTTGTAGGTGATCTGGATTGTTTCAGCATGCCCTGTGTGCCCAGTGCATACGTCTTCATAGCTGGGATTGGCCCTAGCCCCGCCGGAATAGCCTGATTCCACTTTCTCAACGCCCTTCAGCTCGGAAAAGACAGCTTCTGTGCACCAGAAACAGCCACCACCTATGGTAGCCATTTCGAGACCCGACCCGATTCTCGGAGGCGTATCCGTTTTTGCCATCGTTAGACCCGTAATCTAGGGTGTCCATGATAGATGAACCTTAGCGGGGTTCGCCAGGCACTAGGCTAAACCCTGACCCTCTAGCGCCCCCTCTTCTTTCCAGGTGGCGGCCCATCTAGCCTGAGCCTCATCTCCCAGGACCTTTCAAACCCGAACTGCTTGTAGAGGCCCCTGCCCATCCTACTGGCGTGCAACCTGATCAGTGAAAATCCTCTCTTTCTACACCAGTCAGCGGTGGACCCCACCACTAATGACGCGACACCTTTATGGCGAAACCCGGGCTCAGTGTACATCGACAATAAGTACGGTTGGACTAGGTCTAGAGTTTCCGGGCCAGGCTGAACTGGCCGCAACCACACGCACCCACTACCCGCCACATCGCCCCGGTCATCTTCAACAATCCAGCCGTTCAACGTCCCGTTCCTCAGCCTCGGGCGAGCCCATTTCCGATACGCCCTATCCGCCGCGTCCAACGACGAGGTATCTCCCACTCGCATATCGGTCCACATCCCACGCCGATGCCTGACCAGCAAATCCAAATCTCGCAGGTCCGCCCGGCGAACCCTAAACTTGGCCCGCCCAGACTTGCCCGATCTAGCTGCAGATTTTCGTCTCAAGGCGCAACCTTAGTGGAAGAGGGCTGCCCGTAATTCTCGGGCATAGGGGCCAATCGTCTTGGGTCCAAAGTCAAATGGCATGTCCGCCGCTCGGAACAATTCGGGCAAAGGCTTCGACCCGCCCAGGGCCAGTGCTCTTTCATAGGCGCCGATCGCTCCTCTAGGGTCCTTTCTGTAAGCGGCCCAGAGGCCGAGCGCGCCGGTCCAGGCTATTCCATACTCGATGTAGTAGAAGGGAACCTCGTACAGGTGCAATTGCCGCTGCCAGAAGGATTGGCGAAAGTTCTCGTATCCTTTCCAGCTCTCTATTCCGCCAAACCTTTCCCGGAGCCTGACCCAGAATTTTTCTCGCTCTTCCGTTGAGTGTCCGGGGTTCGTGTAGACCCAGTGTTGGAAAGCATCTATGGTTGCAATCCAGGCCAGCAGCCTAACCAAGCCTATCAAGTGGTCCCGTCTCGACCGGGTCGCGTCTTCCTTACTGTAGAAAGTACCCTCTAGGTGCTCGCCGCCGATTATCTCCATAGTCTGGGACGCCACCTCTGCAAATTCGAAGGGAATATTGTCCCCTCGATAGTGAATGGGCAGGTCGCTGTTTCTGATGGCGAAGGTGTGGAAGGCGTGGCCGGATTCGTGAAGGAGAGTTCTGACGTCCTGGTCTCGGCCGACTGAGTTCATGAAGATGAAGGGCAGTCGAACCTCCATTAGCTCTGACTGGTATCCGCCCGGTGCTTTTCCCCGCCTGCTTTCCAGGTCGAGGAGGTTGAGCTCTGCTAGTCTGCGAAGGTTGGCGGCGAACTTGGGGTTGACCTTTTCAAAGATCGTGACGCATCCTTGGACAAGTTCTGTTGCGGTCTTGAACGGGTGGAGGGGAGGCTTGCTCTCCGGGTCCGCTGCCAGGTCGTATGGCCTGAGCGGGTCAACCGCTAGCTTGGACCTTCTGTCCTTGTCTAGGTCGCGAAGTAGAGGAACGACATACTCTTCCACGGCCTGGTGGAATTGGAAACAGTCTTTCGGGGTGTAGTCGAACCTTTCCTTCTTGCGGAAGATATAGTCCCGGTAGTTTTCGAAGCCTGCGTTTTGCGCAATCTTCTGGCGGAGAGTGATGAGCTCGTCGTAGAGCTGACCCAGGGCTTCTCGGTCTTTCTGCCGTCGGGTCTCGGCTATCAGCCAGGTTTCTTCCCGAACCTTCCTATCTGGCTCTTCCAGGTACCTGGCCATTTGCTGCATCGTCTTCTCCTGGCCCTGGTAGGTCGCGGTCATGGCCCCGGTGAGCTTCTGGTACTGGGTCGAGAGCTTCGTCTCTTCCTTCTCTAGTTCCACATTCTCTTCTCTGAATATGGAAACATTGTTCTCCACTCTTCGGTCTAGCACTGAGTAACGTTCAGGGGAGAGATTCTTCCTAGCAGGTGTCTTCAAGTATTTTCGGTCGAGCCCGAAAGACCCGACCTTCACGATTGGTTCAACATTCTCCACGAAGGAAAGGTAGGCCTTCTCCCTCTCGGGGTCGTTGGTCTGGCAGGTCATGCGAATATATCGGAGGGCCTGTTCCTCGTATAGGGCCGCTAGTAATTCGGACTCGTCCCTAAACCATTTTTCAATGTCGCTTGCAGATGGGAGGGGGCGGCCCTCAAGAGTAGCGAAGAGTTCCTTCAGTCGACCCTGGTCCGTCAGATCAACTCCGGACGGCAGGAAATTTCTAGGAAAATCTCGAGGAAGACGAGAGTAGTCGAAGGACATGAGTTCTCAATCTCTCCCGGGAGCCACTTAACTGGTTAACATGGTTTTCGGGCGACCCGCAAAACCGTCACCATTCCCCACCTAGGACCCTAGGGCCAAGCTCAAGGAGGGAGCTAATCGTCAGGTCAGGTTTCTCATCTGAAAAGTCGTCTCGCGTCAAGAGAGCATCAGCAAACGGGTCCACCCCCAGGGACTTCAATTCTGAAGCAACTACGGCCCGGGTGAACCTCATCGTGGCAATTCCAACCTTGAACCCCTTCTCTTTCAACGCCCGCAGAAGGCCAAGGGCGCCTGTCTGGAGTTTGGCCTTGTCCACGCTACCCGCGAAAAGTTTCCTGTAGGTCTCGTAGACACCTTCCACTCTAGGGCCGCTCTGATGGAGCGCGGCTTCCAAAACCATGCGGGGGCCGCTTCCAACCTCGTATGGCCGCTGGTAGTAGTTCTGAACGTAGAAGTCTTGGCCAACAGTCTTGACTCTATGGGCTTCGAGGGCTCCATTGATACAGTACAGCTCCCTCTCGTCGATGTCGGCAAGGGTTCCATCCCAGTCGAAGACCGCGCCCTTCAACCTGTCTCACAAATCGCCTAGGGATGAGTGTTACCATATAGTTTGTCGTACAGTAACGAGTAGGATATTTCAAAACATACTAGGACCGTCCCTGCGATAGGGACGACCGTCGCATGCCTCCGAGGAAGCTGAGCATTAATCAGGATAAGACTGGGGACCTTCTCTTCGCCATAGGTGTAGGGTTTCTCATCAACTTCGTCCTTGGGGTCGTGCTGCCGCAGGTTGCACCTTTCATCGCCGGAATAGTCACGGGAGTCATGGTAAAGGGGGGGCCTTTCAGGGGTGGATTGGCGGGGGTCCTCGCAGGAACGCTGGGGGGACTCGCCAGTCTAGGCCTATGGTTAACCACCGACCTGTTTGGACTGCCAGCCAGCCTCACATCCTCAGGCTTCACATATGCCATTGCGATTTTGATAGCGGAGTACGCTATTCTCTCGCTGTCTGGCGGTATGATCGGAAGCGTCGTGGCCTCAGCGCGCTTAGCTGACAGCTACCGACTGTTTAGGCGGCACAATCTCCCAGGCTTTCCCAGTCTCCCGGCTTCGCCAGCTACCCCGAAAAAACAGGAGGACTAGACAAGACGAACCGGTCGAAACTGACTCTCCTAGAGACCACTCCGCGATGGTTGAGCCTCACATTCGCCATCTCCGCGGGAGCACTCATCATAACTGGGGCTGGAGTTCTCTTCGGCCTCGCCAGCACGATCACCGTGAACCCGTTTACTCTTCTCCTTCACCTGGTCTGGGCCATTGCTCTATCCGCCTGGGTCCTCAATCTGAGGGCTAAGCTGCAGCCTGAGAAGAAGGCATTACTTGGAATTGGTGTTGCAATCGCTGTCGGCTCGGTATGGAGTTCGGTCCAGCAATGGTTCGCCTATATTGGAAGCGGCACGGTTAATGATATCATTCTGGTAGCGGGGGCGATGCTGATGGACGCCACAGGTGGAGCAGTCACCTACGCCCTGTACCATCTCAACATTCTCAAGAATCAGTAAGCTAGTGGGTTCAGAGTAGCGGCCTCACTTCTTACGGTCTATCGTCGTGTGAAGCAACCTGTGACTTAGTGGGTTCCTATCTGGCCCCGCTGCTGGGCTCTCTTCTCCGTGGACTTGAAGAAAGCCAGGCCGGCTACGAACAACCCCAACGCCAATACTAGGGTTAGCAAGAGTTCTAGCGAAGGATTGAGAAGCGTGGGTCCGCCGTAGCCCGCATACCTGAAAAGGTCTGCGAAGTACGTGAAAGGAATCACCAGTGACACAACTTGGACCGGTCCCAAGATGGATAATGGAAAGAATACCCCGCAAAGCCCGATTACAGCAAACTGGGTCAAGTTGGACAAGAGGTTGAAGCTCTTGAGCCTGAAGGTGACTGCCGCGAAGAACAGGCCAAAACCAAGTACGGCGATTTCTAGAAGGGCGTAGGCAGAGATGAGTAGCAACGGGTTCTGGACGGTCACCGTTTCATGGCTGAGAACGATGAGAAGGATTCCGAGATAGGCGATTATGGCCAAGTCTGTGATCACGGTCCGGGCAAACCTGCCTGAAATTATAGTGACCCGGCTCACAGGGGCGAGAAACAGTTGCTCAATTGTTCCCTGGAGCTGTTCGTTCCGAATCGATTGTCCGATGCCCCAGATGCTTGTACTGAAGATGATGAGGAAGATGAAGCCCCAGTAGAAGAAGTTGAAGATAGAAGCGGAGGAGAGAGCGGCGGTGACACCTCCTTTCGGGGCGAAAGAGGCGATTCCGATGGCGAAGAGGAGGAACCAGGCTGGGAGGGTGATGAACTCGCTGGCGATTACGGAGGGGTAGCGAAGGTAGATCCTCACCTCTTTTATGAAAGATGCTCGGAGTTCGCCCAGAACCTCAGCGAGCCTAGAATTTGGAAAGGTCGCCAGTTACCTTGGCCCTCCTTTCAAATTGTTTGAAGAAGTAGTATCCCAGTGTTGGATATACAAGGCCCATTGCGAGAAGGATGAGAATGCTTCCAAAAGCACCTATTATGCTGCCGATGGAGGCGATTGAAAGCCTCATGTCTTGAATCACAATGGTCTGGGGTATGGCTGAGGATACGAGCCTCGCCCAGAAGGGTAGAAGGGTGATGTTGTAGAATGTCCCGGTGAGTACACCGAAAAGCACGTTCGCGGCCTGGGTGAAAGCGTAGGGTTCTTTGAACCGGACCACGAGGGCTGCGAAGACGAAGCCGATCCCGAAGAGGGGTATCAGCCCAACCATTAGAATTCCAAAGGAGAGTAGAAGCCCTAGCGCACCCTCGGGCGCTAGGAGCATGACGCTGACTCCGATAACTCCGGTAAAGAGTAGGGAGGTGATTACGATCTGGGAGAGGGCTGTCCCGACTAGTAGGAGGAAGCGGTTGATGGGGGCTAGGAAGTTTTGTTCCAGGGTTCCTTTCATCTGTTCCTCCCGGAGGAGAGTGCCGATTCCTTCCATTATTACCCAGGAGACCATCCATACGCCCGCGCCGATGATGAGGAAGACGAAGGGGTTGAGGGTGGAACCGGTCTGGGAGGCAAAGTTGGCAGAGGCGGATCCTCCGCTGACAGACGTGCCCATCGCCACGACTAGTGCAGTGAGGAAGTAGGGTATGAGGAAGATGAAGACCATCTCGCCGGGGTATCGGATGAGGTGGCGAAGCTGTTTCCGGAAAATGGCCCTCAATGGGTCTAACGTGTAGCCGAGCCTAGTCACGTAGAGCCCTCCCAGTCAAGCTGATGAACACGTCTTCCAAGGTCGGTGTAGCGATCTTGACGTTAGACACTTCGACCCCGCCCTTGACGAGAATTCCTAGCATCTCGGGGATGGCGTTCTTCCCGTCGTTTGAATGAACCTTGATCATTCCTCTCAGCGAGGAAGCGTCTTCGATGGATGAAACTACCTCGTTGATGTTGGTTATTCCCTTGAGCTTCTCTACTACGCGGGGGTCTATGTTCTGAGCTTCTATCTCGATTACCTCGCTCTTCATCATTGATTTCTTCAGTTCGTCGGGTGGTGCTAGGGCGATAATCTTGCCGTGGTCAATGACAGCTACTCGGTCGCTCAGCTGATCCGCCTCTTCCATATAGTGGGTCGTCAGGAGGATTGCGTGGCCTTGCTTTCGTAGGTCTTGAATTGTTTCCCGGATGAGCCTTGCTGACTGTGGGTCGAGGCTCATGGTCGGCTCGTCCAGTAACAATACGGGAGGCTCGTGGAGGATTCCCTTGATGAATGAGAGTCGCATTCTCATCCCTGTCGAGTAGTTTTCGACAAGGGTGTCCTGACGCTCTTCCAGACCCACTAGTTTGAGGAGCTCGTGAATTCTCTCTTTCGCATGCTTCCTGTCCATGTGGTAGAGGGCGGAGAAGTATTCGAGGTTCTCCCGTCCTGTCAGTTTCCAGTAGAGGGTTCTGTCCCCAGTGAGCATGACCCCTAGGTCTTGCCTAGCCCTTTGGGAGTCTTTTTCGACGTCATGTCCGTTGACGTACACTTCTCCGGAGGTGGGCTGAATCAGAGTGCAGATTGTTTTGATCGTGGTGGTCTTGCCCGCGCCGTTTGGTCCGAGAAGCCCGAATATCTCACCCTTCTTGACGGAAAAGCTGACCTCGTCGAGGGCTGTTACTGTCTTCGCCGTTTTGCGAAAAAGCGGGCCTTCTTTCACGGTGAACGATTTTGACAGGGACCTTACTTCAATGGGCTCCAAGGGCTCTCCTACCGACCGCCTGCGCTCCGATTAGCCAAGACCATAAGGTTCCTTTTAACCGTCGGGCACTTTCAGTGCTCACATAGCGTGACTAGTAGAACAAGGACAGCATTTGACCCACCGGGATGGTCAGCACCGGGCACTAGGTCAGATATCCAGAGAATTCGAGCAGGGAGAAGAAGACCTTGGGGATTATGGTGTATGGCTGCTGAGGGCTTGGTCGCCTAGTTTGACCTGGTCCTGGCTTGGACCGGGACGACCTGGCTCACCGGGACCCCTTCCTTGGGGTCCTGGGTTATTCTCTGGAATCCTCTGATGATTTCCCTAGTAACGGGTCCGGGCTTGCCATCGCCTGTTGAATCTTTACAACTGGGACTATCTCAGCTAGGGTTCCAGTGAGGAAGACCTCGTCGGAGGTGAGAAGCTCGTAGGGGGTGATGTCCCTCTCGTGCACTTCATACCCCATTTCCTCGGCCAGTTTCATCACACGGGCTCGCGTTACTCCGTGGAGAATTCCCGAGGCTGAGGTGGGAGTGTTGATGGTCCCGTGTTTAACCACAAATATGTTTGAGCCGTGGAACTCTGCAACCATTCCCCGATGGTCGAGCATGACCACTTCGTCGGCTCCAGCGTCTATGGCCTGGAACTTTGCGAGGACGCTCTGGATGTAGTTGAGGGATTTGAGTTCATGGGTTGTTCCATCCACTGTGTCCCGTCTGTATCCCGCGATGACAGCGGTCACTCCCTTCTCTCGGGCTTCCTTCCCGTGGGCGGGGGCAACCAGTTCAGCCATTATGATGATGGATGGTTTGGGGCAGCTCCTCGGGTCAAGACCCAGGGTACCCCGCCCCCGTGTCACGACAAGGCGAATGTAAGCGTCCGTGTAGTTGTTCTTGCGAAGAGTCTCCACAACCGCATTCGCCATGTCTTCCTTGGTATAGGACACGTTGATCCTTGTGATCTTGAGACCCTCGTAGAGTCGTTCGATGTGTTCTCGCAGCCGGAAGACTGTTCCGTTGTAAGCTCTGATTCCCTCGAATACTCCGTCGCCGTATAGTAATCCGTGGTCGTAGACCGAGATTTTTGCGCTGTCCTTTGAACTGTATTCGCCATCGATGTAGACGAGCGGTTCTTTGCCCGCCATAAATGTCCAGATTATTGGTTGTGGTTGTGCGGTATAAAAAGCTCCGGCTCCCAAAGCTATCAATTTGTCCAACTACCTAAATCGTAATGTACAAGGGACGAATTGGGCTGCAGAAGTGGGCCGGTAGTTCAGCCTGGCTAGGATGTTCTCCCCGGAAAGAACGTCCGCCTTACACGCGGAATCCCTGAGTCTCAGGGCCGCATGGTCGGGAGTTCAAATCTCCCCCGGCCCACCACGCCACGACAAGTTGCTTGGTCACCGATGTTCCTGCATAGGATGGATACTGGGCCGTCATCGCGGGGCCAAATCGTAAAACTCGACACGTGAAATCTCGGTGCTACAGCCCTAGTATATTTTGCAGTGATGGTTTGGCACTGGTGTATATCGTTATCTATAATTGGTATAACTCTGAGCCCGTACGTTATTAGCCTCCAGTCGACGTTCTATGAGGAGATAGTCAGATGCGGGTCGTATTCAATTCGCAGTTAAGGTACCCAGGAGTAGCGGTCCTGGTCTTATTGTCTCTCGGGCCTATTGGTTTCCTGTTTGGAGGGGTCGCGCCAGTCTCGGCTGCCACCTCGACAAGTTTCTCGTTTGCCCAGGCTGGGGACTATGGCTACCATCCGGAGACGATTGCCAACTGGAACGGGATTGGCGCGTCTGGGTCGAACTTCGTATTTGCTCTTGGGGACCTGATGTACTCCAACGCTACGACTGAGCAGAGCTGGTGTAACACGTTCAAGGGTAGTATTACGAACGTGGAGGTGCTGGTTGGGAATCATGAGACTACTGAGTCGAACGGGACCTTGGCGAACCCGCAGGGCGGCAGTATTCTCAAGTTCATCCAGTCCTGTCCCTGGACGCCGAGCTTGAGTACCGAGGTTGGCTCGTATGGTTTCCAGTACTACTTCGACTATCCCGCGGCGAACCCGTTTGCCAGGTTCATTCTGATCCAGCCGGCGATTTGGAATGGGACGGGTGTAGGGTCTGAGGTTAGCTATGCGAACGGGACCGCGACTCAGGCATGGGTTGGCAGTAGTATTGATTCGGGTAGGGCTCAGGGTATTCCCTGGATTATTGTCGGTATGCACAAGACTTGCATTAGCACGGGTGACGAGCCTTGCGAGATAGGCCAGAGCATCATGAGGTTCCTCATCTACAAGAAGGTGGACTTGATCTTGCAGGCCCACGACCACAATTATCAGAGGAGCAAGCAGCTTACTTGCGCGACTCGGGATTCTTACGTTTCTTCCTGCGTCTCGAATAATGGCGCGAAAGGCTCGTACACCAAGGGCCAGGGCAGTATTTTCCTCATCAGCGGGACGGGCGGTGAGGGAGGCTCACCGATCAACGCGACAGACCCGGACAATGGGTATTTCGCCGCGTACAACAGCACGACTGTAGGCTTCACCAAGTACACTGTTTCACAGACGGGTATTCAGGCAC
>WNGH01015145.1_pt1 | contig 12308 bp, 9 predicted proteins | sample 5400631 | NCBI WGS metagenome assembly WNGH01 (sample SAMN13153373, study PRJNA577476) | soil metagenome | isolation source: 115 cm soil or saprolite under Garry oak tree replicate 1 | place: USA:California | collected 2016-06-15 | reverse complement strand
CAGGTCTGAGACTGGCTGACGGGCTCATATATTAACGCAAGTCTGTTTGTAGAGTTAGCGTTCAGTCACCTCAGGCCCAGGAGACTTACGGAAAGGAGAACTCCCTCTCCCTTTGGGAGAAGGCCGGGGTGAGGGCTTGGCGACGAAACCCAAAATACTTCTTTCTCTTTTTTATCGGAGCGGACAGGAAAAGGGATTGAGGAGAGTTTTGTTTTCTTATTACTCAGGTACGCCCTCACCCCAACCCTCTCCCAAAAGGAGAGGGAGTTTACTTAGAAAATCTTGGCACACGACTTACATTGCAGCTTTATTTTAATACCGCGGGTGTGATACAAGGCAGCGGGTGTGATACAAGGCACGAACAGCAGACCTTTTACGCTGGTAGTCCCAAACTCGCGTATTGCCTGGATGTCATCAGTATCAATCAAGGAGGACCCTCATGAAGAACCAAAAGTCTCAGCAACCAAGCAGGCATAAGTACCTGGGCCGGATTGGCGCCGCCGGCGTAAGCAGAAGAAACTTTGTCAAAAGCGCCGCCAGCCTGGCAGCGGTAGCTGCGACAGTTCCGCTGAAACCCATGCTCGGTGGCAACGAGTCAGTCGCTGAAGCGGCGGTTGCGGGCGGCAATTCTGCGAATCGCACGAATGACTGTTTCAATTATCGCAAGAGCACGGCCCAAGCCGAGAAGATCAATATTGCGTTTCAACCAGACAATGGCGATACCGCGAGATTCACAGACTTCAGTTGCAGCTACAGCAAAGGTCTGTTGCACGACAACCTCGGCGTGCCGAATGCTGCTGCCTTGCTCAGTCTAAGAAATGCCTTCGCGACCGGCAATCCGTCGGACTTCGCGAACATTATCGTGGGGACGCCCGGCGGGGGGCCCAACTCGAAATTGAATGGCCCACAGGTGGCCCTGGCATTTGATTTGGAAGGTCTCGATTCACATTGCACCGTCATCCCAGCGGCGCCGAGCGTCGCCAGCGCGCAGACGGCAGCCGAACAGGTTGAGCACTACTGGGCTGCTCTGCTTGCCGACGTGCCGTTCACCGAATACGCAACGAATTCGTTGGCGGGTCAGGCGGTGGCCGACATGAACAACCTGTCGTTCCTCAGAAGCGCGGCGAATAATCAGTTCCCGTACCCCGTCACACGACAGAATCTGTTTCGTGGGCAGTTCGTGCCGGGCGATGGTAACGTGCAGGGGCCGTATATCTCGCAGTTCATGATCCAGCCGACGCTCTTTGGCGCACAACCGCTTGATCAGAAATACCAGACGTTCCTGCCCATGGGCGGCGGCGGAAGCGACTACCTGACCTCGGTCAGCGAGTATCAACTGGTGCAAAACGGCGGAGACTCACTACGAACGTTGGCGTTTGATCCTACGTTCCGTTACGTGCGCAATGGTCGCGACCTTGCCGCTTATACCCACGTGGATGTGCTCTATCAAGGGTACTTCGTCACCTTCCTCGTCTTGGCGGGCTTGGGCGCAGCACCCAATCCCGGTAACCCATATATCGGTTCACTGACGCAAAAAGCTTTCGCCACCCTTGGTGGGCCGGACGCGGCCGGGACACTCGGGGAGATGGCCACGCGCGCGCTCAAAGCCGCTTGGTTCCACAAGTGGATCAAAGACCTGCGCATGCGGCCTGAGGAGTATGGCGCTCTGGTGCACGCACGGAAGTCCAATACCAATCCAATGCCGCAGGCGGCAGCGGCGCTGCACAGCGACGTAATGAACTCAACAGTGCTGCCCATCATCCACTCGAACTATGGCAGCTACTTGCTGCCACAGGCATTCCCGGAAGGATCGCCAACGCACCCATGCTATCCGACAGGGCACGGCACGGTCGGTGGTGCCTGCATCACCGTGCTGAAATTCTTCCTCAACGGCAGCCAGAAGATCCGGCCGCTACTCACAGGCGCCGGGCGGGATGTGTACGAACCGAGCGCGGACGGCCTCTCGCTCAATACCTACACGGGCGCCGACAGGAACAATTTGGACATCAACGGAGAACTAAACAAACTGGCATACAACGTCTCGTTTGGTCACGGGATTCACGCCGGCATACACTTCCGCAGCTCGACCTACTGGTCGATCCTTTTGGGCGAGCAGGTGGCGCTCAGCATCCTGCAGGATCGGGCCAAGTCTTATAACGAGCCATTCACCATTAATATCACGAAATTCGACGGCACGACGGCAACCATCACGAACCAATAACCCCATGCAAGAGCGCGGCCCGAGCAAACGGCCGCGCTCCGAGTTTTGATTGCTCACCCATAATCGGTCTGGCCCACGGGTTGCGGCTTCGGATTAGCCTCTGATAAAATTCGGTTCTTGTAAGTTGGGAAGGGATCGCAGTTCGATGCGGCCCTGGCTATTTTTCAAGTTTTGATAGGATGCTCCGGAAGACCTTCGTCATGAATCGAACATTTACGCGATTCACATTTTGATCGCCAAACCCCGACACGTCGAGGTTAGCGGCGAAGGCGCTCCTATCGAATCCGATCATTTAAGAGCAGTAAATCGTAAATGGTAAATGGTAGGAGCGCGGATATATCGGAGTTCCGCGGCTCTGCTCAATTTGCGGAGGCTACGCGTTAGCCCCGTAGGGGCTTAATGTTTATAGCTTCTGGGAAGTGCAAAATCCTTCAAGCTCCTTTAGGAGCGTGATGGGATTTGGGATTATTGAATAAGTAGCGAGGTTACATTGCGCTCCTAAAGGAGCTCGCAGGTTTGATTGGCGGTCAGGTGCTATGAATATTTCGCTCCTAGCGGAGCGAAGACGCGCTAGCACTCGATTAAGAAGATGAGCGAGATAAGCGTACAACTTGAAGGTGGTGCAAGCGTGCTGCTCCCAAGCTCGACGACCGTCGCTGAAGCGCTGAAGAAGCTTGATCGCGATCTCGCCAAGAAAGCTCTGGCCGCGAAGGTCCGAGGCGTGGAAGTTGATCTCACAGCCCAACTTGATGCAATTCCTGAGGCTTCCGGCGCCGAGGCCATGAATGAATTCATGCGCGATGGCGTCTTGAAAATCGAACCAATTCTTCCAGAGAAACGCGAAGGATTGGAAGTACTGCGGCATTCGACCGCGCATCTGCTCGCGGCTGCGGTGCTTGATCTTTTTCCAGGGACGAAGCTGGGAATTGGGCCGGCACTGCTTGACGATCCGCGTTACGGATTCTTTTATGATGTAATTGCGCCGCGTCCGTTGACCGAAGCCGATCTTCCGGTGATCGAAAAGAAGATGCGCGACATCGCGAAACGGAACATGCCTTATCGCCGTGACGAGATTTCCAAAGCCGAAGCACTGCGTATCTTTGCTGAGCGTGACGAACCCTTGAAGTGTGAACTGATCGACGAGAAGGGCGGCGATGTGGTCAGCGTCTATTACATCGATGGTTCGCCATTCATTGATTTCTGTCTCGGTCCGCACGTGCCGAACACGAATCGTTTGCGCGCGTTCAAGTTATTGTCGCTCGCGGGCGCTTATTGGAAAGGCGATGCGGAACGGCCGCAGATGCAGCGCATCTATGGCACGGCCTTCTTCACGCAGGAAGAATTGGATGCGTGGTTGAAGCAGCGCGAAGAAGCCGAGAAGCGCGATCACCGGCGCCTGGGGCGCGAGCTCGATCTGTTTTCAATTCAGGAAGAGTACGGACAGGGACTCGTGTTCTGGCATCCCAAGGGTGGCATGGTACGGCAGCAGATGGAAGATTATCTGCGGGAAGAACTGATCAAGCGCGACTATAGTTTTGTTTATACGCCGCATATTGCCAAGCGCGAATTGTGGCAGTTGAGTGGACACGAGCAGAACTATGGCGATTCAATGTTCGCACCGACGACGCTGGAGGAGACGGAGTTCCGTCTCAAGCCGATGAATTGTCCGTTTCACATCGGCATCTACAAATCACAGCAGCGTTCTTATCGCGATTTACCCCAGCGTTATGCGGAAATGGGCACGGTCTATCGCGCGGAATTGTCGGGCACCCTGCATGGATTGATGCGCGTCCGCGGATTCACTGTCGACGATGCGCACTTGTTCTGCACGCCAGAACAAATTCCGCGCGAGATCGATGATTGCGTGGACTTTGCTTATCAAGTCCTGAAGACGTTCGGCTTCGATAAAATTAAGTTCGAACTGTCGGTGAAGGGAAGCGACACGAACAAGCTCTTTTTGGGCTCCGATGAAGAGTGGGAGAAAGCAGAGAACGCTCTGGCGGCGGGACTTGATGCGCGCGAAATTGAATACGAGCGCATGGAAGGCGAAGCTGCGTTCTACGGCCCTAAGATTGATTTCAAGATCGAAGACGCCATCGGCCGTCTTTGGCAACTCGGTACGGTGCAATGGGATTTCAACCTGCCCAAGCGTTTTGATTTGGAGTACATCGGCGAAGACAACAAGCCGCACCGGCCCGTGATGGTGCACCGTGCCTTGTTCGGTTCGATTGAGCGTTTCTTTGGCGTGTTGATCGAACATTACGCCGGCGCGTTTCCGATGTGGCTGGCGCCGGTGCAAGTGGCGGTGTTGCCAATCACGGATCGTATCAATGAATATGCCGAGCAGGTATCGAGGGAATTGCGCCTGGCCGGGCTGCGGGTTGAAGTAAACCGGCGTAACGACAAGATTGGCGCGAAGATTCGCGACGCGCAATTGCAGAAGATTCCGTTTATGCTGGTGCTTGGTGACCGCGAAATGCAGGAAGGCAAGGTCGCGGTGCGTGAAAGAAGTAAGGGAGATATCGGCGCGATGGCGCTGGATGAATTCAAGCGGATGGCCCAGCGGTTAGTTGAATCGCGAGCGCTCAAGAATGATTTGGAGTAGCGTAGACTTCAGTCTGCGGATTCCGAAATCTCAACTAAAAAAGAGTCGCAGACTGAAGTCTGCGCCACTAACTAAGGAGGTGCAGCAATAGCTACAGGTTTTCGAGGCCGCGGTCGCCCCGATTTTCGTCGCGCGCCCGTGACAAGAATTAACGAACGGATTCGCGTGCCTCAGGTGCGCGTGATCACCGATGACGGCGAGCAGTTCGGCGTCATGGATACGCGAGACGCAGTTCGTCTTGCGCGCGAAAAGGGAATGGACCTGGTTGAAGTCGCGCCGAATGCCGAACCGCCCGTTTGCAAGATCATTGACTTTGGCAAGTTCCAGTACGAGGCCAAAAAGAAAGCGAACGAGGCCAAGAAGAAACAGGTCGTCATCACGGTTAAGGAAGTTAAGTTTCGTCCGGGAACTGATGAGCACGATTACAGCTACCGGATGAAGCACGCGCGCGAGTGGCTAACCGGTGGAGACAAGGTCAAAGCCACGATTTGGTTTCGCGGACGAGAAATGACGCACCGCGAATTGGGCGCGCGCATTCTGGAGAAGCTCGAAAAAGACTTGCTGGATGTTGCCGAAGTAGAGATGCGGCCCCGCATGGAAGGCAACCAGATGTTTACGATCTTTGGGCCAAAGCGGCATAAAGGCGGCGCGAAACCGGAACGGCCGGCGACGCCGACAAACCAGGAGCGTGGGGCTAGCCAGCCGCCACCGGTTTCTTCAGGACAAACCTCGTCGAGCTAGATCTATCTGGATCTATATGGAAACGGTTCGAAGGCGCTTGAGGCGTCAGATTTAAGACTAAGACTCTAAGAATTGAAATTCAAAAGGGGTAATCATGCCAAAACTAAAAACACATAGAGGCGCGGCGAAACGTTTTCGCTTGACGGCTACGGGCAAAATTAAGCGCGGGCACTCGCATGCGCGCCACATCTTGACGAAGAAGACCAACAAACGGAAACGGCTTTTGGATATCGATGCGCTGGTTGCGGACGGTGATCAAAAACGGTTCGAGCGGATGCTGCCATATGGAAGAGATTGAGAATTCATGTCCGACAAACTTCAGTTTGTCGCTGACCCGCCGCAAACAAAACCGGCGGTCGTTTAATGAAAAGATTCGACAAACCGAAGTTTGTCGAATATGCGGGAAAGGAGGGAATCATGCCAAGAGCAAAACGTGGAAATAAGCGCCTCGAGCGGCGCAAGAAAATTCTTAAATTAGCAAAGGGTTATCGCGGTACTAAGTCCAAACTTTATCGCTCGGCGAAAGAATCGGTCGAACGCGGATTGAACTTCGCTTACACCGGACGAAAGCTCAAGAAGCGAGATTTTCGTTCGCTTTGGATTGTGCGCATCGGCGCTGCCGCGCGGCTAAGCGGTCTGAACTATTCGCAGTTCATGCACGGATTGAAACTGGCGGGAATCGAACTCGATCGAAAGATTCTGGCTGACTTTGCCGCCAAACAGCCGGAGGCTTTTGCTGAACTGGCCACCCAGGCCAAGAGTGCTTTGGAGAATAAACCGCAGGCGCGAGCCGCGGCGTAGCTCGGAATGGTCAACACGGCCCGATCACTTGAAAGGAATAAACTATGAAACCCGCTACCAAGACTCTCGTTCGTATGCAAGCTGCGGTACTGGCGGTTTTGTTTGCGCCGCTGATCATTTCGGCTCAGGGTTCGAATGCCCCGCAAAAAACGCCTGCGTCATTAACCGGAAGGTATCAGGGCACGGCGAAGACTCCCGGAGGCGATATGGCCATGACGCTGGACATCGTCGAGGAAGCTGGAAAGTTTTCAGGTACCGTCACGACGCCTCACGGGAGTTTCAAAGTCATCAAAGGTCAGAAGGCTGATGGCTTGTTGACTCTCGATGCTGAAGGCAATGGAAGCACAGGCAAGTTTTCACTGCGAGTAAAGGACGACAAACTTGTCGGCGACTTGACGGTGGACGGAAAGACGGGGTCAGTCGATCTGCGCAGAGTTGCGCCGGATGAGATATCCGGTGAATGGGACGCGGCGGCCGATGCTCAAGGTCAGCCCTTTCCTTTTACGCTCTCGCTAAAAGTTGATGGCGAGAAGGTGACTGGAAGCAGCAGTTCTCAACTTGGCACCTCGACGATCTCTTCAGGGAACTGGAAAGATGGTAAGCTGGCCCTGGTGCTTGAATCAGGGAATGGACAAATTGCCTTGATGGCGACCTTCGATAATGGAAAGCTGGTTGGCGATTACGATTTCGCCGGGCAGTTCTCAGGAAAGTGGGCCGCAGTCAAAAAGAAATGACCTCGTCCGCGTAGCGGACGTGTGATAGTAGCCCACCGATTCATCGGTGGGATCACAGTTCAAATTTTCAATTGAGTCCGCGAAGCGGACGACGGAATGTTTCGTTACAGAACCGCGAGCGGTAGCGACCGGATGCACTACTCACACATGTTTTCCATCCGGTCGCTACCGAGGCTGTGTGAAAACTCAAATGAAAAAGTTCGCGGAAAAAATCTTGGCTCGTATTTGACCTATAAAAGGTTTTTCGATCGCGTCGAATGATTGTTGATGGACCATTTTTCGCGATTCTTGAGTTTTCACACAGCCTCTACCGCTCGCGGTTCTGCCACGAGCGCCCAACGAAAGTTGCTACTCTAGCACCGCGGCTCTAGCCCACCTTGAACGAAGGCGCGGCTCTAGCCCACCTTGAACGAAGGATCAATCTCGAGTTTAGAAGGTCGATTGCGCGCGCGCATCGGGCACGAAGGTCCGATAAGTTTTCGCGAATGGATGCAGGCCGCGCTCTATGACAAACGGGAAGGCTACTATTGCCGAAGCGATCTGGATCGACAAGGAAGAGCAGGTGACTATCGCACCGCCCCGGAAACCAGTCCGTTGTTCGCGGCAACTTTCGCGCGCTACTTTGCGAAACTGTTTACGGAGTTGGGCTCGCCCCAATCGTGGACCATCCTTGAAGCCGGCGCGGGCTCGGGAGAATTCGCGCGCGGCGTATTAGGCGGCCTCAAGTCAAGTTATCCAGACATTTTCCGCGTAACCCGTTACGCGATAGACGAAATTAGTCCCAATTGCCGCACGCGTGCTGCCTTGAGCCTGTCCGAATTCTCGGATCGCGTGGACTTCCTTACCGTCGATGAAATTGCCGAGCCAACCGCTAATCTGGTCATTTGTTCCAACGAACTTATCGACGCCTTTCCAGTCCACCGCGTCACATTTCGCCACGGCAGGCTGCGCGAACTTTGCGTCGGATTGGACGAAAGCGATTTCATTTGGGTCGAGTGCGATCCTGATGAAGGCGTCGTGGAGTATTGTCAAAGTCACGATTTGAGTCTGGCCGAAAATCAGATTATTGAGATCAATCTTGGAGCTGAGGATTTCATTGTACGGGCTGCCTCGATGATCGAAAGAGGGTTTTTGATCTCCGTGGACTATGGGGCCGAGCGAAACGAACTGCTAAGCGATCCGCAGCGCCATAGAGGAACGCTGAGAGCTTTTCATCGTCATCAAATGATCGATGATGTATTAGCGAAACCCGGCGAACATGATCTCACAACCACGGTCGACTGGACACAGATCAAAGAAGCAGGCGAACGAGTTGGATTGCAAACCGTTCGACACGAAAGTCTGAATCGTTTTCTGTTGGATGAAGGACTCCTGGAAGAAATCACCAGACTCGTGCGCCACGATCAAAGCGACGCCCAGGCTTTGCAGATAAGCACAAGCGCGCGCGAGATGATCATGCCGCACGGCATGGCGTCGTCGTTTCAGGTTCTGGTGCAGGCGAAGTCCGCTTAAAAATAGCCGTCGTTGGAAGCAGAGAAAACGCTGGACTCTTTTATTCTGGGCGCGCATACTCTGCGCACCACAGACTCTTAGATTCTTACCGACGAAGGAGGTTAAGTTATGCCCGGCGATCCCGGTTTGGCCAATGACACCTGCATCTTCATGGAAGCAGTTCCTGGAGATCAGGGGACACACAACGCGCTGGGACCATGGTGGCTGAGCACCGACATTAGCCTGACCGGTCCGTTGTCGGGCCCAGACACCGCCGACTCGGGCCAGGTCAATACGATTAAGGCGAAGTTTCATCGAAAACCTGCCTCAAGTAACTGTCACTTTCCCGGTGACGAGAGTATTACCGTCGAGTTTTGGGTGGCTAATCCTTCGTTGGTGATGGCGCCTCGCGTGCGCGGCAGCGCTAGCCGGGTTGAATTCACTGGCTCGCCGGTTCCGGACGAAGGTGGTAGCGGCACAGAGCAGATTGATTGGATGGCGCCAGCCGGTCTGTCTCCTGATAATCCGCAAGCCGGCGGACCGAAATGCCTGGTGGCAAGATGTTATCCCGACAGTGGAACGCCGAGCGGCACGAGCTTCTTTCTGCCCGATGATCAGCACGTGGCCCAACGCAACCTCTGCGTCGTGACGACGACAACTCACGGTGTGGTTTTCAAAGTCAATACGTTGAACCTGGACCCGTCGTTCAATCCGCTTCAGCCGTCGCAGGTAAAGCTGCGCGCTCTTCTCGATCTCGCCCCGAATCATTTCATTGCCAGTACCGTAGTGGCGAGACTGCAACTGACGAGCGGTTTTGTTTGAAGCAAGTCTAACCGGAGTAACTGCCGGCGAGGCCTGCATCTTTCATCTGATACAGACCAGCAAGAACGATGTTGCTCAAGGGGGTCTGACTCTGGTTATGCTAAAGCTCTAACTCCGGGTCGTGTCTGCGCCGCGACATCGGCAGCCACCGTCTCCTAAGAAATTAGTTGACAATATCTTTTGAGCCGTGTATAAGTCCTAAAACATTAGGAGCAAGGCTGAAATGGCCAGGCGAAAAACCGAACAACTGACACCGCTGGAACTCGAAATCATGCACGTTCTGTGGGCCACGGGCCCGGCCAACGTGCAGAGTGTGCAGCAGCATCTCGAGCGCGAATTGGCGTACACCACGGTGCAGACCATGCTCAACATCCTGCATCGCAAGGGCAAGGTAAAGCGCACGCTCAAAGACCGCGCCTATTTTTACAAGCCCGCAGTCAGCCGGAGCCAGGTTGTCGGTCAGCATATGAGCGACATCGTCGACCGTTTGTTTGGCGGATCGGCGGAGAGTCTGGTCATGAGCCTGGTCGAGACAAAACATCTAACGCCCAGGAAGCTGGCGCGACTTCAGAAGCTGTTGGAAGAAACTCGCGAAGAAGAGAAATGAGAGTCATCGCTCAATTAGGGTTGACGTTTCTGTTGAATGCTTCGTGGCAGATCGCTTTGCTGGGAGCGTTCGCCACGTTATGTAATTGGCTTTTGCGAGGACTCGCCGCGCGCTACCGGCATTCGCTCTGGGTGATCACTTTGGTTTCGTGTCTGGTCCTTCCGCTACTGAGCTGTGCGCCGTTAACAAAGAGACTTTGGCGCAACCAGCAGACGAACGCTGCCGCGGCTGCGAAGCCGATTGTGATCAGTAGAATTCTCTCGCCTGACGTTGAAGACATAGAAAGCTCGAACTCCGAGGCGCGGGCTTCTTCAATTAAGGCCGAGCCGGCGCGGCGGATATTCTCAAGATCGCCAATTCATGTCAAGCCGAGCATCGCGGAAGCGCTGCTGAGGCTTTATGTGCTGCTTCTTCTCTGGCGAGTGGCAAGCTTAATCCGCGCCTGGCGCCGCACCAGGGTAATCGTGAAGAGCGCGTATGAATTCTCATTTCCTGAGCGCGCGCGGATGATTATCCAAAGATGTCAGACTGCGATCGGTTCGAAGCGCGTGCGCCTGCTTTGTTCGACGAACGTGCCGGTGCCGATTACCTTCGGCCTATTCAATCCGGTCATCATTCTGCCCGAGCGTCTGTTACATGAGATTGACGAAGAGCTACTCACCACGGCGATCGGCCACGAATTAATTCACGTCGCGCGAAGAGATTATCTAGCGAACTTGGTCTATGAATTCATTTATTTGCCGCTGTCGTTTCATCCGGCGGCGGCCCTGGTCCGGCGACGCATCAAGCAGACGCGGGAACTTTGCTGCGATGAATCAGTCGCCGCAAAACTGCTGAGACCGGATGTGTACGCTCGCTCACTAGTACGCATGATTGACTGGGCGCCGCCCGCGCGCCGTCTGGCAATCGACACCACCATCGGCATCAACGAATCGGACATTTTGGAGGTACGAATCATGTCATTGCTCAAAACGCCAAAGCTTAGTTCGCGCCGTCGAGCGCTTTTACTGATCGCGGCCGCATTGTTGCTGCTGACGCCTTGCGTTGCGGCGGCAAAGTTCGCGCTCAGTTTCGATACCAATAAGCAAGAGCCGGCGTCTAGTTCGTCGCCGCCACAAACTCAGGAGTTACGCCAGAAGCAGGAGCGAGAGGTGGAAGAACTGAAACACCAGGTCGTTGAATTGAAACGGCAAATGCGCACCGCTCCGGAAACGCAGCGCGCCGAACTTGAAGCCAGACTAAATGAAGTGCAACGAAATCTGGATCAGTTCAAGAGTGCCGGCGCCCTGGCCAAACTGCTCGAAGTGCAACGGAATCTCGAACAGTTCAAACGCGAGAAGCAACAACAAGATGAGCAGCAATTAAAGCAACTGCGTGAAACCTTGGCGGAATTGGAAAAGACCCGCCCGGCCGACGAAACGCGAGTGAAAGAAATGCGCGACAAAATCGCGGCAATTGAAATCGACGCAGACAAACAAAAACGAGATCTGTTGACGCAACTCAACGATGAACAGATGCGCGAGCTTAAAGAGAAGCTCGCAGAATCAGGGAAGTCGTACGGCGACGGCGATCGCAAGGCTAAATTAATCTATAAAATTGAACCGGAATATACCGCCGACGCGCGTGAAAAGAAGATCGAAGGCAGCGTCCTGCTGGGTGTGACAATCAACCACGACGGCATGCCGCAGAATCCTCAGGTCAAGAAATCGCTCTATCCTTCGCTCGATCAATCGGCTATCGACGCCTTGCGCAAATGGCGGTTCGAGCCGGCCATCAAGAACGGCCAGCCAGTTTCGATGTACATCACCGTCGAATTCTTTTTCCGGCCTGAGGATTCGCTACAAGATCCGAAAGAGCGCGAAGCGCGCGAAAAGCGAGAGATGGAGGAACGGGACAAGAAGGAAGCGACGGTCATGACTCGTCGGGGTGTAACCGAGGGTGAGCGCAAAGGCGAACTAAAGGGCGAGGAATACGGGGTGCTGCTCAATCGAGAAGCAGAGCGGCGCACAGAGCGCGAAATGGAGGCTAAACAAAAAGCCGAACTCGCCAGTCACGCGAGCATCCCGATGGACCGCGCGATTCAGATCGCAACCAGCCAGACACCGGGAAAGGTTTTGGAATGCAGCCTGGTCGGTGAACGCTGGGAAGCGCCCGGCAAATTGGGAAAGGACAGCCTGGTTCTTTATCACGTGGTAATTTTGTCCGGCGACGACGCGAGTCCGGTTACCTATCACGTGTTGGTTAACGCGCTCGACGGTACGATCTTCAAAACGAGCAAAGAAGAAC
>WNGH01005283.1_pt1 | contig 12309 bp, 12 predicted proteins | sample 5400631 | NCBI WGS metagenome assembly WNGH01 (sample SAMN13153373, study PRJNA577476) | soil metagenome | isolation source: 115 cm soil or saprolite under Garry oak tree replicate 1 | place: USA:California | collected 2016-06-15 | reverse complement strand
CGCCGCACGCCCGGCATTTCAGTGGTTACGGAGGCATTGCTGGCGGCCGGTCACGGAGTCACGGCCATGCACGACCCGACCGAAGGTGGGGTCGCCATGGGGCTCTACGAACTCGCTACAGCTTCTGCGGTAGGCATCGCCCTGGACCTGGACGCGATCCCCATCCTCGCGGTCACTCAGGCGATCTGTCGCTACTTTGGCCTCAATCCCCTGGGGCTAATCAGCTCGGGGACTTTATTGCTCACCATCCCCCCAGAGCGCTGGCCTGGATTGCGCGACACTTTGCAGGTCCAGGGCATCCCCGCGCAGGTCATCGGCACAGCGTGTCAAGAGCGCGGCATCAGCGCCTTTTCCAGCGGCACGCCCACACCGTTCACTTACAGTGAAACCGACGAGCTGGCCAAGGTGCTGTAGTAGCTTTCTCGGCTAAAAAGGATAGGGCTCAGCACTGTTGACCGCTTACTGCGGCGGCGCGTCTGGCGGGCTACTGAGGATCGCATTAGCGGTCATGGGCACGAGGAGGTCCTGCAGGAAATCGCCCTGCTCGAGTTGCCGGATCAAGGCTTCCCACCGCTGCCGGTCGCTAAAGCCCTGGGTGTAAGGGACCAGAAAGCGCTCCCCGTATGCGTCTAACGCCCTCGCGTAGAAGTCCATGCCGGCGCGGTACCTCTGGATGCCCTGCTGGTACAGGCGCAACGCTTGCATATACGCCTCACGCACACGGCAGTACTCTTCCTGTGAAATGGTCTTGGCTTGCAGCGCAGCCCGCGCCTCGACGAGCTGGGAGTAGAGCAGCTCATGGCCGCGTTCCCACTGACGTCGGGTCTCCTCGTGCTGAACGCGCAGACGCTCTAGCATCTCACGCTTGGGTTCAACCTCGGTGCGGCGCAACTCAACGAGACGGCGGGCGAGGTCCTGAGCATAGCCCGCGGGCGGGCGGGCCATCGCCGCGCGCAGCGCCTCGTCGCGGCTCAACGCTGCAGCCTTGTGTGCACGGACCGCCTGCTCGGTCGCGCGGACCTCCTGTTCCTCGGCAGCGAGGTCTCGGCGCGTTTCTTCTAGAGCCTCCCCGCACACCGCATGGGCGAGCGTGGGCAGACGGAGACAGAGCAGGCAGAGGAGTACCCAGAACAATCGACCTCGCAGAGCCATACCAATTCGCATTTCAGGGAGTCATCGCTGCCTTGCTTCTCCCTCTCCCGCACAGCGGGAGGGGGTCGGGGTGAGAGCCTCTCCCGGTCAAGGATGTTCACCAAAAGTTACTGAAGAGCAAATGACGGTTACGTCGGCAGGATCGTCAGCTTGAGCCGGTACTCGATGCTCTCTTTGAGCAGTCCCTTGATATAGCACCCCTTCTCGGCCCGCTCGACGACAGCTCGGACCTGCTCCTCAGGCGCGCGGCTGTGGACAGTCAGATCCACGTCCACAGTTTTGACAAAACCCTTTTCGTTCGCCCTAGCAGAAGCCGAGGCCCCGGAGATCGGGACCTGCCGGGCGCGGGCAGTGATCTGTAGCGAGATCAGCAGACAGCCGCACAGCGCGCCAAGGAACGCCGTGACCGGATCAGGGGCGGCTCCGCGCCCACCCAGCGCCTCAGGCTCGTCCAGGACCCAGGTGAACTGCCCCGCCCTAACCTGCACAGCAAAAGCGTCACCACTGGTAACAGCAACGGGGTGCCGAAATCCGCCAAGCGGCCCTGCGGTTTCTCCTCTGCTGGTATCTCCCGGCCCGCATATGGCGGGATTTGCGGCTTTGTCCATGCGTGCTCTCCGTTAGAGACGCGACAGGGTACGTCTCTACAGTTTCAGGTAAGTAGGTCGTTTACCCCCACTGACACCTGTGGAAGATGTCCTGAATCATCCCTTGTCCTCCCTGGCTGAGACGCCTTCGGGCCGCTGCACCTCCTGTGGCGTGACAGAGGCTGAGCCCAGCAGGGCCTGCAGCTCACGTTCGAGCGTCTCTTCGGCAACAAACCCGGTGAACGCCCGCTTCACCTTGCCCTCCGACGAAAAGAGAAAGCTGCTCGGCAAGGCGAAGACCTGGTAGCGCAGGCCGATATCACTAGTGGTGTCTCGTCCCACTGCATAGGGAACGTGGAACTGCTCGACAAACTGCTTCACCCCGGCTTCCTCGCTCTGCAGCGCCACGCCGATCACGGCAAAACCACGGCTCTTGTACTTGTTGTACATGCGGACCAGCGAGGGGGTCTCGATGAGGCACGGTCCGCACCACGTCGCCCAGAAGTTCACCAGCACCACCTTGCCCTGATAGTCAGAGAGCTTCAACTGCTCGCCATCAATGGAAGTCAGAGTAAAGTCGTAGTCCCCATAGGTGTTCGTCGTTTTCGCCTGGTCCGCAGCCACGGCCGGCTGCACCACCGACGGTTGGGGCTCGGTCATGAGCCAGGCTTCGGGGTTGAGGAATGGAAGCCGGGAAGAGATCCAGGCCAGCTTGTCGGTAAAGATCAACACGCCCACGAGCACCAACAACACCCCGCTCGCTACCTCAACCTGGCGCAGGTACCTTTTCACTCCCTTGAACAGCGAGAGAAACCCGCTGAGGAAGGCGGCGGAGAGGATGAACGGAACCCCTAGACCCAGAGAATACACCGCTAGCAACAGCACACCACGGTTCAGGGTCTCGGCCGTCGCCGCCAGCGCCAAGATGCCAGCCAGGATCGGCCCCACACAGGGGGTCCAGCCAAAGGCGAAGAGGATACCTGCAACAAATGCCCGACCCATCCCCGGCGCCGCGGGTTGAGCGGTGAGGCGCTTCTCGCGCAGCAAGGCGGGAATATGCAGCACGCCGGTCAGATGCAGGCCCAAGAGCACGACGCCGACCCCGGCCACGGTCTTCATCAATCCTAGGTGGGCACGTAGTAACCCACCGGCGGCTGAGGCCGAGGCGCCAAGAGTAATGAACACCAGTGAAAACCCCAGCACGAAGGGCAAACTGTTGACCAGGGCGCTGACCACTAAGCGTGACCGGTGCTGCTGCCCGGTCAACTCCTCAAAGCTCAAGCCGGTAATAAAGGTCAAATATCCAGGTACGATAGGCAGCACACAAGGTGAGGCAAACGAGAGGAAGCCAGCAAGTAGCGCGATACCAAGTCCGATGTCCATAGAGGTGTGTCGCTTTCGTGGATGGTGGGAGTGCTTCAGTTGTCCCCTACTCTAACCCCCCAGACGTGTGGCAAAGTTCCCGAAGGACTCAGGGAAACCACTGGCGGAGAGGGGGGGATTCGAACCCCCGATGCCCGAAGGCATACACGATTTCGAGTCGTGCGCGATCAACCGAACTCTGCCACCTCTCCTCGAAGGCTTCACTATAAGGCATTTCTACGCTCCGGGTAAAGACCGGATTGCTCCGCACCCTCACCAGCCCTACTATGGATAGGGTCTATCTTCACACCAGGCAGAGGAACAGATGAACACCAGATTGATCCGCTCTGTCAGCTTGAGCATGATTGTCAGTGCCATACTGAGCATGACCGCCGCTGTCTTCGCTCAGGACCGTCCGCAGCCAGAGTTGGGCCCACCCCTCAAACCGCTCATCAAGCTGATCGGTTTTCTCAACGCCTCCCCACCGAAGACGACCACATACCCCCTCCTTACCTTGGCGTTTCCCGGCGGTGAGAAACGCTACACCTTTGTGCTCACCGACCTGCGCATCATGGCCGGTCCATTGCGTACCCCCGGAGACATCCTGTCAGAGGTGAAGCCATACTCCACCAACTTCTATATCCGCGCGTCCCCAGATGTCGTTGCGCAGATCACCAGCGCCGCCCCCACCGAGCAGCTCACAATTCTCGCCGAGTACGCCAGAGCTGATCGTGTGCTCTTGGTCCAAAGTGTTGAAAAGAGCAAAGGCGGGGCTGAGGACTGAGCTGGAGCAAATTGTTGATTTATCCATTGCATCATTGTCTCAATGACTCAATGATGCAATGAGCCAATGATTCAATCGTGCTTGCTCAGTCCTCATTACTCATTACTTATTTGCTGACGCTTCCTACGAAAGAAGCGCCGCAACAATGCGCGGCTCTCTTCCTCACCTACCCCGGCCGTAACTTCGAGCTGATGGTTCAGACGGTGGTCACGGGCGACATCGTACAGTGACCCGGCCGCCCCAGCCTTAGGGTCATGACAGCCAAACACGAGCCGTTTTATCCGGGCGTGCAGCAGCGCACCCATACACATCAGACACGGCTCGACCGTAACGTACAGCGTGGCGCTGACCAGACGGTAGTTCCCAACATGCCGGGCGGCCTCACGCAGGGCCTGGATCTCGGCGTGGGCAGTTGGGTCGTTGAGAGAGATAGAGGCGTTATGACCGCGACCAATGAGCATCTCGTTGCAGATCACCACTGCCCCCACCGGGACCTCGCCCGCGGCTTCGGCGCGAGCCGCTTCCTGCAAAGCCGCGGCCATCCAGAACGAGTCATCTGCCATAGGGGTCGGTCGGCCTCGTATCGGCGCTGTCGGCGCGACTGCGGTCGCTCCAACAGACCATGGCGAATTCACTCATGGGGGGCTGACGCAGCAACGGTCGCAGCCTGACGCAGCTCGGCAAGCGTGCCGACCTTGCCGTGGCCACCAGCGATACGCTCGACCAGCAAGCCGTCACGATCGAGCGCGGCAAGGAGTTCGCGGCACCAGCCCGGGACCTGACGCGGGGCACCAGGGGTGAAAAGATCACTCACAAACAGCAGCTTTTCTCGCGGCAGGTACGCCACCAGCATGCCCTCGGCATGCGAATTCTCAACTGGGTAAACCTCAACCACCCGCTCCCCGTCGGTTAAGACCTTTTTCTCGCCCGCCACGGTCTCGATCACGGCAGGCTTCGGGTTTTGTTGCAAGCTGTCAGGCACGCGGGTGTGCGGGGCGCGGAACACCCGCTGAAAAAACTCTTCGTTCACCTTACCAGTCACCACCGTTGCCCCTGCGGCCACATATGCTCTGAGACCCCCGGAGTGATCGTTGTGAAAGTGGGTGTTCACCACAACGCGCACAGGCTTGCCAGGAAATTTTTTCCGTAGCGCGGCCAGAACCGCCTGGGAACGTTCTTCGTACAAGGGGGCCTCAACGACGATGAGGTGATCGCTCATCTCGACCGCCAGACTGTGATGGGTGCCACCGGTAATATGGTACACGCCCTTTGCCACCTCGGCCAGCTCGACTCGGGTCTGCTCCTCATCGAGCGGGCTGGCCAGAGCGATGCGCCGCCATAGCCAGTGAGAACTCCGCTCGCCCCGGCTTCCATCTCCAGTGTCGGCTTGGGCGAAGTCCTCAGGGATGGTGAAATCCATTGGCCCGAGATCTAGGTCATTCTCGATCGAGTCAATCTGCTCAGTCATGACGACCTGACCGTTGACCCGGTAGGTCAGGGCAAAGGGTAGCTTGAGTGTGCCGACCTGCCGCCAGTCAGCAAAGAACAGTTCGTTGGGCGTGTCCCCGTACAAGGGATCGTCTTCGAGGAACTCGACTTTGGTGAGGAGGCGCGACTGGGCGTCAATGGCCATGACCACAAGCTGACCGTTGTCGTCGTACGAGACCACGTAGTGGGAGCGCCCGTGGATCACCTGATCCATGAGACGCAAGAGCGAGCTGGAACGGCTGAGCGCGTTGAGCAGGACCGACACGGCGGACCGGCTGAGTTCCTTTCTACGCGCGGCAATACGGGCGGCCGAGGCCGCGCGTCTGGCCGGGCTGCGCGCGCCGTCGGCGCCAAGGATCGCCCCCTGGTCGCCGTTGATGATTTCGCTGTAGCGCCAGGTCGCAGCGAACGGATAGAACGTCTCACGCTGCCACTCGTAGCGCAGCCTGCCGTTGGTCAGGTCGCGGGTCAGGGTGCAGGTGAAGTTCGATGCCTTGCGGGGCTCCGCGCCCGGGCGTAGGGTCTGCTCGGGCTCGAAGTTTTCCCCATGGGAGACGATACGCTGGCTCTTGAGCCCCAGGAGCGCATCGCGTCCGCCTATGGCGACGACCGCCGAGTCAATGTAGACTCTGGCCGGCTGGGCCAGCAAGGGTCGCGGATGGAAGAGGAGAATAGCGACGACCGCAGTCACAGCAAGTGCCGTACGCCGTTCCCCCTTCCTCATACGATTTTCATCAGTCTATGCCGTTAGCCCCAGCTTCACCTCCTCATAGCTATCTCGGTTCTTGAGGCGTGCGGCCCATTGGGCAGTGCGGGGAAAGCGGCTCAGATCCACACCGACCCGTTCGCACAGGGCTAGGAAGGGAGTGAAGGCGATATCGGCAATGCTATAGTCGCCCACGAGGTAGTCCTGCGCCTGCAACCGCTCTTCCAGACGGGGCAATAGCTCGTTCAGCCGCTCCTTGCTGCGGTCGATCTTCTCCTGGCTACGCTCCGCAGGCGGTTTGCGCAGGATCTCGTACACCAGGCCGATCACCGGCGGGACAAACTGGCTGTTACAGAATTCGACCCACAAGCGCATCTGCGCCTTGGCGCCAGCCTCTGTCGGCGCCAAGGGAGGGGTTGGGTATTTTTCTTCCAGATACTCGTTGCAGAGGGCAGACTCATAGACCCAGGCACCCTTCTCCACCAGCAGGGGCACCTTCCCGTAGGGGTTAAGCGTGAGATACCAGGGTTCTTTTTGCTCCTGGTTGGGCAGGTCCATGAGGATGCGCTCAAACGGCAGGTTCTTCTCTTTGAGGACGATCCTCGTCCTCATGGCGTACGGTCACGGCAGGTAATCAAACAGTTTACGCATAACGGTCTCCTCCTTTTCTAGGAACGTCACCTGAGAGCAAGGCACGAAGGAGCACCCAGCATTGTCTCTTTAGAAGAGCGGCCTTGCAGAGTCAAGGGTTTTTCAGCAGCAGGCACCTGGTAGCCCGCTAGATATCGTACATCAAGGTATGCACGCTTCTGCGCTGGCTCTCTGCCGCCCTGCGACAGATCTCCGCCAAGGTGATCTGATCGAGCGCCGTGGTCACGGTTTCTCCTACCTCGGTCATCACCGCTCGTAACCAGCAGTTTTCTATACTGGGGCAATCCGTGCATTTCACCGGAGCTGCGGGGTGGGCACAGACGAAGGGCGCGAACGGGCCATCAACGGCACGCACAATGTCTCCGAGCGTTATTCCCGCTGGAGCGCCCCGCAGGGTATAGCCCCCGGCTTTGCCTCGGCTGCTTTGCACGATCCCGGTCTTTTTCAACGCCAAGAGCACCTGCTCGAGAAATTTCTTGGGAATTGTTTCTCGCCTGGCAATCTCTTGAATAGACAACACCGACGGCACTCCTGGAGCGCCCAGACAGGCCAGCGCTCTGAGCGCGTACTTACTCTTCTTTGATAGTTTCATAAATCACTATCTATCTAGTAGACAATGGGAAGCAAATGTCAACCCGCAGAGGCACAAGCTACCTCAGAACCGCCACTATCTTCGTGGTTCCTCCGATTTTGCCCGCAATAAGCTTGACACAGGACGCGCGAAACGGCTAATATAATTCCTCTAATATCTATAGAATTAATGGAGATTAGGGTATGGCAAAGGCAGAGCTCATTAAAGAGAGTAGCCACTTTCTGCGCGGGGCGGTGGGTGAGGAGCTGAGCCAGGAGACTGCGCATTTTTCTTCGACCAGCGCCCAGGTCCTGAAGTTTCACGGCATGTATCAGCAGGAAGATCGTGACTCCCGCCAGGAGCGCAAAAAAGAGGGCCAGGAGAAAGGCTACATGTTCATGCTGCGCACCAAGGTGCCAGGAGGACGGGTCACTCCTGCGCAATACCTGGCGCACGATGAGATTGCCTCGCGTTTTGCTAACGGCACGCTGCGTATCACTGCCCGTCAGGATTTCCAACTCCACGGCGTGCTCAAAAAGGACATTAAAGAAGCCCTGCAGACGATCAACACGACTCTCCTCTCTACCCTGGGTGCCTGTGGGGACGTGGTCCGTAACGTCGTGCTCTGTCCCCGTCCAGCAGCCGGCAACATCGAGCGGGAGCTCTGGCAACAGGTCTCTCACCTGTCCCGCCATTTTTCTCCCAAAACCCAGGCGTACGCCGAAATCTGGCTGGATGGCGAGAAGGTCGCAACCGTGGCGGAAGAGGAGGAAGAGCCCCTCTACGGTCGCACCTACCTACCCCGCAAGTTTAAGATCGGGTTTTCCCTGCCTTGGGATAACTGCATAGACGTAATGGCCCAGGACCTGGGGTTTATCGCCGTTCCGGATAGGGGCCGGGTGATCGGATTTAACGTGTACGTCGGCGGCGGCATGGGAATGACCTACAACAAGCCTGCCACCTTCCCCGCTTTAGGCAAACCGTTAGCCTGGGTAGACGGGGAACAGGCGATCCCCGTGGCCACGGCGGTGGTAGAAACATTCCGTGACTGGGGTGACCGCGAGAACCGCAAGCACGCCCGCATCAAATACCTCGTTGCCGAGCGGGGGATCGACTGGGTGCGCCAAGAAGTCGAAAGACGCCTGGGCTTTGCGCTTGCCGCTCCACGTCGCGTCAGTCTGAGTGGCGCGCACAGTCACCTGGGCTGGCATCCTCAGGAAGGCGGGTTGTGGTCCCTGGGCGTGTATGTGGAGAGCGGACGCATCGCTGACACAGAGACCCAACAGCTGAAAACCGCTTTTCGCCACCTCGTCACACGGCTGCAACCGGGGATACGGCTGACCTCGGATCAGAACATTCTCTTCACCGATGTGCCAGCGTCCCAGCGGAGCATGGTTGAAGTCATCCTGAAAGACCGTGGCATTGCCCTGGCAGAGGAGGTGGCACCGGTACGGCACCGCGCCATGGCCTGCCCAGCGCTGCCCACCTGCGGCCTCGCCCTGTCTGAGGCAGAACGGGTCCTCCCTTCCCTGCTCCAACAAATTGAGCAGGAGTTGAAAGACGTGGGGCTAGAGGACGAAGCGCCACTCGTGCGCATCACCGGCTGCCCCAACGGCTGTGCCCGCCCCTACACTGCAGAGATCGGCATTGTCGGCCGCTCGGGTGACCTCTACGTGCTCTATGTCGGCGGCAGCCATCTAGGCACCCGCTTAGGAGTGCCCGTAGCAGAGATGGTGCATGGCAAAGACCTCGTACCGACCTTGCGCGCTCTTTTGCTCGCCTTTCGTGAGCAGAGAGAGCCAGGCGAACACTTTGGCGACTTCTGTCACCGTATCGGACCGGAGCACGCGCGCCGCCTCATCGCCAATGGAGCTGTCAATGGCAACGGCGCGGCCTTTTATCGAGCCGACGACGCCGCAGAGGCTTTAGCGCAGGGTGCAGCCCTCGCCTAGATCACGACGCCAGAGAGGAACGTGCCATGATAGAGCATATCGGCCTGGATGAGCAGGCAATCACAGAACTGGCTCTCGCCTACGAGGAGCGCACTCCCCAAGACGTGCTGCGCTGGACCCTAGAGCGCTTTGGCTCCCGCGCGGCCCTGTGTACCAGCTTCCAGGCCGATGGCATGGTGATCCTGGACATGGCTTGGCGCATCGATCCCAAGGTGCGGGTGTTTACCATTGACACTGGACGGCTGCCGCAGGAAACCTACGCCCTCCTCGACCGGGTCCGGGAACAGTACAACCTTGAGATCGAAGTCTACTTCCCAGACGCGACACAGGTCGAGAGCATCGTGCGCCGATATGGTACCAACCTCTTCTACCGTGAGGTAAAGCTACGGCTCCTGTGCTGCCAAGCGCGCAAAGTCCTGCCGCTGCGCCGTGTGCTGGCCACACTTGACGCCTGGGTCACCGGCTTGCGCCGTGAGCAGTCAGCTACTCGGGCCGCTGTCCGCAAGATCGAGCTCGACCAAGAACATGGGGGGCTGGTCAAGGTGAATCCCCTGGCGATCTGGACTGAGCAAGAAGTGTGGGACTACATCCGGGCGCACGACGTACCGTACCACCCGTTTTACGATCAGGGCTACACCAGCATTGGCTGCGCGCCCTGCACGCGTCCCACCACTCCTGGCGAAGACCCACGCGCCGGCCGCTGGTGGTGGGAGAGCGGCGCGCTTAAGGAGTGCGGCATGCACTGCACGATCGAGAGTGGCAGGTTCGAGCGCGAGCACGAGGCGGTGCTGAACCGCGACGGCGAGGGCATCTGAGCGCAGGGGAGCGAGGAGACGAGGGGAACGCTCACGACCCCGACCGCGGGATGTGGAGAGGGTCTGCTGTCTTTCTAGTCTCCCCTTGTGATCTCCCACGCAATCTTTCATCGTCTTTTCTTGCGCCACAATTTGCCTCACGGGGGTTGCAAGCACCCCGGCTAGCACCACGCTGCCTCACCGGGTGGGGAGGGCACCCCACCCTCTGACGACCTTCCTCCATGATCACGTTACGGAACTTTTTCCTCTGAGGGTTGTTTACCTCACCATGATGGCCATGCAGATGGCGACTCCACGTATCAAGGAGGCTTGTTATGCGACGACATTTGACCTCGGCTGTGTTGGCTACGGCTCTGAGCGCCCTCTTCCTCTCCCTCCCGTCTACCAGCGCAGCTCACCCATTCCTTTATCATCGTGACAGCCGGCGAGACTTCCGTGACATTCAACGCGACCGCCGGGATTTACACCGGGATTGGCAGGATGTCCGCAACGACCGTACAGATCTCCGCCGGGATTGGCAAGATATCCGACGCGACCGCTGGGATATGCGGCAAGACCAACGAGACATCCAGCGAGATAGACGGGCGCATGATTGGGCCGACCTGGCGCGAGATCGGCAAGATCTCCAGCAGGATCGAGTGGACCTCCGCCGGGATGGGCACGATGTCCGCAACGACCGTGCAGATCTCCGCCGGGATGGGCAAGATATCCGGCGCGACCGCTGGGACCTTCACGAGGATTGGCACGACCGCCGCTGGGATCTTCAACAATAATGAAGAGTGAATCGGGGTGCCGGTGCGTCAGTATCCCGTTGTGACCTCGACCAGAATGTCGTCCGGGTCGCGCACATAAACTGAACCGGACTCTGGCGAGCCGTGCAAGGAGTAAGAGAGCTGTTTCTCTTGCAGCGTCGCCAAGATGGCGCGGAATTGCGCGGGCTGGGCTTTGAGAGCGACATGATGCATGCTGCCCACCCCGCGCACGGTCCGGGCCGGCCCTTTCTCGGGAAAGTCGAAAAACGCTAACTGGTTGCCGCCACCCATGTCGAGGAAGATGTGAGTGGAGGTGGGATCGTCACGGTTGGGCACGAGCCGTGTGAGCCGCATCCCGAGCACCTCAGTGTAAAAGCGGATGGTGGCGTCAAGGTCCGAGCAGATCAGCGCGAGGTGATCGACTCCGCCGGTATGGAGTGGTTGAGGAACCAACTCCCCACCAGGTAAGTAGCGTTGTTTAAGCTCCTCCCGACGAGCCTGATAACGACTCAACTCTGGCATAGTTGACCTCCTAGGGTTGGTTTACTATTCTCCCCTGCCCTCTCCTTTGTCAACTCTTGTCCGTACATGTTCCTCGACGGGCCTACACCACCGTTTCCTCAAAACCTGCCAGGAGGAGGTGGTAGCCATCAGGGGTCTTCTCGATATAGACCCCGTGGTGACGCAGCTGCCTGACCGCGTCGTGAAGGCGGGCAGGAACATTTAGCGATGGTGGGACCCGCATGAGGCTTGGGGGGGCAAACGCCTGTCGCAGGCGGGCCTCAACTTCTCTCACTTGGATAAACTGACCCGGGCGGTCCTGCTGTTCAAGGGCGAGAGCGATAAAGCAACGCCATGTGTCAGAATCAGTCGTCACCATGCGGTCATCCACAAAAACCTGAAAGGCAACATTCTTCCTCCACTCCTTTTCCGCTGCCCGCCCACTGTAGACCACCTCCACCCAGTAGGCACGGAAGAAGGAATGGGGCACATGCAGGGCCAGGTTAGAGCGCTGAAAGGGAGCATTCCGGGAAGGTCGTTTCAGAGCAACACTCAGGACTCCTTGAAACCAGGGGGAAACCCCGACATTCTTTTCTAGGTAGTACAGGGAGGTGGCAAAAACACTAGCCCCCCACGTTCCAAGCGTCGAGGTACCCGAGAGGATAAGGCAAGGAACTGGTTCGTCGTTCTCGTATATGCGCGCCTGCCCCAAGTAGACAAGCGCGTAGTCCTCCAAAGAGGAAGAGGACGGGCTCTCCCGCCAGTTGGGCGCAGTGTAGATCCTTTTCTTTTCGTCGTCCTTCGTCAGCGGGCAGCGGATGGTGCGGTACCCTTCCTCCCCGGGCTTGTTGCTGTCAAAGCTAAACTGTAGGGGAGGGAAGAGGCGCTCGGTCAGCCAGTCTTGCATGAGCTCACTACGGAAATGCGACGGACGACCAAGGATGACGATACCCTCCCCCGAAGCTGGACTCCCAATCGCCGTCACCCC
>WNGH01020038.1_pt1 | contig 12310 bp, 15 predicted proteins | sample 5400631 | NCBI WGS metagenome assembly WNGH01 (sample SAMN13153373, study PRJNA577476) | soil metagenome | isolation source: 115 cm soil or saprolite under Garry oak tree replicate 1 | place: USA:California | collected 2016-06-15 | reverse complement strand
GATGCTGAACACGCTCGCCTTCGTGTCGATGTTCGTCATCGGCGGCCTCTCGGGCATCTTCATGGCCTCGACGCCGGTGGACATCTACATCCAGGACACGTACTTCATCGTCGCGCACATCCACTACGTGGTCTTTGGCGGCTCGATATTCGGCGCCTTCGCCGCGATCTACTACTGGTTCCCGAAGATGTTCGGCCGGATGACGAACCCGTTGCTCGGCCACCTGCACTTCTGGCCGACGTTCATCTTCTTCAACCTGACCTTCTTCCCGATGCACATCATCGGGGTCGGCGGCCAGATGCGCCGTATCTACAACCCGATGCAGTACGAGTTCCTCCAGCACCAGCAGCACTGGAACGTCTTCATCACCGTGTCGGCCTTGTGTCTCGGCCTCGGACAGCTTTTCTTCGTCGTCAACTTCTTCTGGTCGCTGTTCGCCGGCAAGAAGGCGCCGATGAACCCGTGGAACGCCAACACGCTCGAGTGGACGGCGCCCTCGCCGCCGCCGCACCTGAACTGGGGGCCGACGCTGCCGACGGTGTACCGCGGCCCCTACGAGTACAGCTCCCCCGAGTCGAAGGAAGACTTCCTGCCGCAGTCGACGCCGCCGGTCGGGGCGGGCGGAGCGCGGCGGCACTGATCGAGGCGGGACAACCGGTGGCCCATCGTCTGGCGCTCGCGACCCTGGCCGCGACGTGCGTGCTCATCCTCCTCGGGGGGCTGGTCACCAACACGGGCGCGGCCCTCGCGGTGCCGGACTGGCCGAGCACGTTCGGCTACAACATGATCCTCTTCCCGTGGTCGCGGATGGTGGGCGGTATCTTCTACGAGCACAGCCATCGGTTGATGGGCGCGCTCGTCGGCCTCCTCACGCTCGCGCTGGCCGCCGTCCTCGGGCGTGAGGGCGGCCGGCTTCGCCGGCTCGGCCTGCTGGCGGTCGGGGCCGTGCTCGCCCAGGGCCTGCTCGGAGGGCTGCGGGTCGTGCTCCTCCAGGACACGCGCGCGCGCGTGGCTTTCGCTCCCGTCGAGCCGGCCCTGAAAGGGCTGACCGTCCTGGCGGCGGCGCTGGTCTACGCGCAGATCGTGTTCGGGGCTCTGCTGACCCACACGGGCCGCATCGACCTGCACCTGGCCGGCGCGGTTCTCGTCTTCGCGCTGGTGCCGATCGTGACGGCGAGGCTCCGCCGCAGCGGAGACGCGGTGGCGGTGCCGGTCTCACGGCTTCTTCTGGTCCTGCTCGGGGTCCAGCTCCTGCTCGGCGTCGGAAGCTTCCTGGCGCGGTTCTCGTCGCTCTGGATTCCGGGCGAGCAGCTGACGGTGATCGCCCTGCCGGTGGCGCACCGGCTCGTCGGCAGTCTCATCCTGGCCGCCACCGTGGCCCTCAGCGTGCGAGCCTCGGGCATCGTCGCGAATCAGCAGGCCGACGGCGGAATCGCGACGACGCTGGGCCCGGACGGGAGCCGGATCGCGGCCCGGGCCGGGGACGAGGCGATCTCCTGGAGCCCGCGCCGATGACCCCGACTGAAGCGATCGTCGCCGCGCAGGCGCGCGACCGCCGTCGCGTCGTCGCCGACCTGATCGCCCTCACGAAGCCGCGCGTTGTCCTCATGATTCTGGTGACGACCGTCGTCGGCTACTACGTCGGCCTGGCCGGCGCGCCGGACTATGCCAGGCTCGTTCACCTGCTGGTGGGCACGTTGCTGGCGGCCGGCGGGACCCTCGCGCTGAACCAGTACTGGGAGCGGGACGTGGACGCCCGGATGGAGCGCACGCGCGTGCGCCCGCTGCCGGAGGGCCGGCTCGCGCCGCTCGAGGCGCTCCTCTTCGGCACCGCGGTCACGGTCGCAGGGCTCGTCTACCTCGGAGCCTTCGTGAGCCCGCTGGTGATGCTCGTGACCGCGGCTACCACGGGGCTCTACCTTTTCGCGTACACCCCGCTCAAGCTCCGGACGCCGCTCTGCACGATCGTCGGGGCGGTGCCGGGAGCGCTGCCGCCGGTGGCGGGCTGGGTCGCGTCGCGCGAGGCCTTCGGGATCGGCGCCTGGGTGCTGTTCGGCATCCTGTTCCTCTGGCAATTGCCCCACACGCTCGCCATCGCGCGCCTGTATCGCGACGACTACGCCCGGGCCGGTGTACGGCTCCTGCCCGTCGTCGACGCCGAGGGAACCAGTACCGAGCGGCAGATCGTCACCGGCTGCCTGGCGCTGCTCGCCGTGAGCCTTTTGCCCACGCTGATCGGGCTGGCCGGTCCGATCTACTTCGTCGGCGCCTTCCTGCTCGGCACGGCCTTCGTGGTGCTCGGCACGCGCCAGGCCCTGACGCCGTCGGCGGCCTCGGCGCGGCGTGTCCTGTTTCGACAGACGCTGCGGGCGCTGCTGACGATCATCAGCGCGCTCGTCGTGTCGGCGTTCCTCATCGGGATCCGCTGGTGACGGCCCTCACCGAGACGCCGCCGGTTGCTCGGCCCACCAACGGAGGCCGCATACCGCCGCTCCCGCCGACGGGTGGGGGCGACGGGCCCGAGCGCGAGCCGGGGCCGGGGCGCCCGCGGCTGGACAACATCAGGGTCGCGATGCTGTTCCTCATCTGCGGTGAGATCATGTTCTTCGGCGGCCTCGTCTCGGCCTATCTGGTCCTGCGGGTGACGGCGGCGATGTGGCCGCCGCCGCTCCAGCCGCGCCTGCCGGTCGGCGTCACCGGCGTCAACACGCTGGTGCTGCTCGCGTCCAGCGTCGCGATGCTGGCGGCATCCCGGGCCACCGAGCGAGACGACACGCCGGGACTGGTGCGACGGCTCCTGATCGCCGCGTCGCTCGGAACCGTCTTCCTGATCGTGCAGGGCTACGAATGGGTCCGCCTCGTCAGCTTCGGGCTCACCGTGTCGGCGGGCGCCTACGGCGGAACCTTCTACACGCTGATCGGGACGCACGCGGCGCACGTCATCGCGGCGGTCCTCTGGGCCGGCGTCACCGTGCTGCTCGCCGCGCGCGGGCGGTTCGCCGACGGCCGGACCGGTGCCTTGCGGGCATGCATGATCTACTGGCACTTCGTCGTCCTGCTGTGGCCGATCCTCTACGTCCTGGTGTACCTCGTATGAAGCGCTGGGGACCGGCCGCGCTGGCGGTGCTCTGCACCCCGGGCCTCGCCCGGGCGTGCGCGTCGTGCATCTCGACGCCCTTCGGCGACCAGACCTACACGTGGCCGTACCTCGGTCTCATCCTGCTGCCGTTCGGTCTGATGGCGGCCGTCGCCGGCGTCCTCGCGTACTACGCCGGCTATGGCCCGCGGAGCCTCACCGAGTGGCTCGCGGCCCGTTTCACCGCACCAGACGACCCTGAGATCCTCAAGGAGACGACATGAGTCACGTAGCCTCGATGCACGGGGCGGTGGAACCGGCCGAGTCCCCGCTCACACCCGAGAGCTGGGGAAAGCTCGGCATGTGGATCTTCCTGGCGGGCGACGCCGTCGGGTTCGGCACGCTTCTCGCCGGCTACGGCGCGATGCGGGCCACCAGCGGTGACTGGCCCAGGCCGTTCGACGTCCTCGGTATCAACCTGACGGCCGCGATGACCTTCCTGCTCATCTGCTCGAGCGTGACGATGGTGAAGGCGCTCGAGTGGCTGGGGAAGGGAGACCGGACGCGCGCCCGGGTGCTCCTCTTCCTGACGGCGCTCGGCGGTGCGATCTTCGTTAGCCTGCAGGCCTACGAGTGGACCCACCTGATCCATAGGGGGCTCCACATCAACGGCAACCCGTGGGGCGCCTCGCTCTTCGGGACGTCGTTCTTCCTGGTGACGGGCTTTCACGGTCTGCACGTCACCGGCGGCGTCATCTACCTGCTGGCGATGATGAGGGTGGTCAAGCGGCGTCCGGTGCCGGCCGCGAGCTACAACGCGGTCGAGATCGCGGGGCTCTACTGGCACTTCGTCGACCTCGTGTGGATCATGGTGTTCACCTTCATGTATCTCCTGTAGGGGGCCTGCGCCATGGCGACGGCAGAGCACAAGCATCCCAACTACATGGCGATCTTCTGGTACCTCGCGATCCTCACCGTGGTCGAGATCGCGGTGATCTACATGCCGCTCTCGAAGTTCACGATCGGCGCGCTGCTCTGCCCGACGGGTTCGCGGTCGTGAAGAAGACCGTCGGCGTCAAGGCGGCCACGACCGAGCCGGCGAAGCACTGAGTGGTCCGTCCCGAGGCCGGCGGCGTGAGCGATGGCCGAGCGGATCGCGACATCGCTGAGTCGGGCGCTGCGGCTCCGGTGTCCCCGCTGCGGGGAAACTCCGCTCTTCCGGGGCTGGTTCGCGATGGCCGAGTCGTGCGCGCTCTGCGGGCTTCGATTCGAGCGCGCACAGGGCTACTTCGTCGGCGCGATCTACGTCAACTACGCGGTGACCGCGGTTCTCGCGCTCGGACTCTTCTTTCTGCTCTGGGGCCTGACGGCGCTCTCCACGGCGGCCGAGCTCGCGCTGGTGCTCCCCCTGGTGATCGTGTTCCCGCTGTGGTTCTTCCGGTACAGCCGGAGCCTCTGGCTCGCGCTCGAGTGGCTGATCAATCGCGAGCCGTGAGGCGTCCGCGACTCATCGCGACGGCGTGCCTGGCCGCGCTCGCGCTCGCGGCGCCGGTCGGGGCCTACGAGGCCATCACGGTGAAGGACGGCGGCACCGTGACGGGGGTCGTCCGGTTCGTCGGCACCCCGCCGACGCTGAGCCCGATTCCCGTGAACAAGAACCGCGACGTGTGCGGGGACCAGAAGCCGTCCGAGGCGCTGGTGGTCGGCCCGGACCGGGGCGTGCGGGACACCGTGGTGATGATCGAAGGCGTCACTCGCGGCAAGAGGGGCACGGGCGACGTCATCGTGGACAACCGGAACTGCGTCTTCGTCGGCCACGTGACGGCCGTGGCCCCGGGCGATCGCGTGCGGGTGCGCAACCTGGACCCGATTCTCCACAACACGCACGGATATCTCGGCCAGCCCACCGTCTTCAACCTGGCGCTGCCGAACAAGGACCAGATGATCGACATCACGAAGCGGCTCGGGAAGCCGGGCGTGGTGCGCGTGCTGTGCGACGCGCATCCGCACATGTTCGCCTGGATGCTCGTTCACGACAGCCCGTACGTGGCGGTGACCGATGCCGCGGGCGCGTTCCGCATCGGCGACGTGCCGCCGGGAACGTACAAGGTCACGATGTGGCATGCCGGCTTCCGGCCCAAGGGCAACGACAAGGACGGGCGGCCCCTCTACGACGAGCCGCGGACCGTGACGAAAGAGCTGACGATCGCGCCAAAGGCCACGGCGCCGGTCGAGTACGAGTTGCGTTGATCCGGTAGCACGAGCTAGACAGGGGGGATTGCATGTTCAAGCACATCTGCGTTCCGGTTGACAATTCGGATCACTCGAACCGCGCGATCGACGTGGCGGTCGAGCTCGGCCGGACGAGCGGCGCCCGACTGACCGGCATTCACGTGTACGCCGCGCGACTGCACGACTACCGGTTCAAGCAGATGGAATACACGCTTCCCGAGGAGTACAAGGACGAGACCGAGCTCGAGCGCCAGCGGAAGATCCACGATTCGCTGATCGCGATGGGCCTGCAGCTCATCTCCGAGTCGTACCTGGACGTGATGGCGAAGAAGGCCACGGAAGCCGGCCTCGACTTCGAGCCGAAGATGATCGACGGCAAGCACTACAAGGTCCTCATCGAGGACTGCCAGGCCTCCGACTACGACCTGGTGGTGATGGGCGCCCTCGGCATGGGCGCGGTGAAGGACAGTCAGCTCGGCTCCGTCACCGAGCGGTTCGTCCGGCGCGTGGCCCGCGACACGCTGATCGTGCGCAATACCGACGCGCTGAAGGACCCGCAGGGCGCGATCGTCGTCTGCCTCGACGGCTCGCCGCAGTCCTTCAACGGCCTCCGGCTCGGCATCGAGCTCTCCAAGGCGCTCCAGCGGCCGCTTCAGGCCATCGCGGTCTACGACCCGTACCTCCACTACGCGATGTTCAACGGCATCGTCGGCGTGCTGAACGAGAAGGCGTCGAAGATCTTCCGCTTCAAGGAGCAGGAGCAGCTCCACGAGGAGATCATCGACACGGGCCTCGCCAAGATCTACCAGTCGCACCTCGAGATCGCCCGGAAGCTCGCCGCCGAGGCGGGGGCGGAGCTGGCCATCACGCTCCTCGACGGCAAGTGCTTCGAGAAGATCCTGACCTTCGTCCGCAAGGAGCAGCCGTGGCTCCTCATCCTCGGGCGGGTTGGTGTGCACTCGGAGGAGAACGAAGCCGACCTCGGCTCCAACACCGAGAACATTCTGCGGCTGGCGCCGTGCAACGTCCTGCTCACCGGCGGCAAGTTCTATCCGCCGCTCGACGTCAAGGCCGAGGAGATCATTTCCTGGACGGAGGAGGCGGAGGCGCGGATGGAGCGCGTACCGCCGCAGGTGAAGGGCGTCGCGCGCACGGCGCTCCTGCGCTACGCCATCGAGCAGGGCCACACCGTCGTCACCAACAAAGTCATCGACGAGGCGATGGCCATCTTCATGCCGACGCGGATGGCCGAGCGGATGCAGATCCTGGCCGAGGACGTCGCGGTCGCGCAGCTTCGCGCCGAGTCCCAGGCGGCGACGGCCATCTGCTCCATCTGCGGCTACACGGTCAAGGGCCCCAATCCCGTCGTCACGTGTCCGGTCTGCAGGGCCGGCGCCGACAAGTTTCAGACGATCTCGCGAGAGGCGGTGGAGGCCATCGCGACCCAGGAGGGCGGCATCGAGTCGGAGGAGGCACTGCCCGGTGTCCAGGTGAAGTGGTCGGCCGAGGCGCGCGATGCGCTGCGTGAGGTGACCGACGCGTACCTGCGGCGCCGCGCCAAGGCCCGGGTCGAGAAGTACGCGCGCTCGCGCAAGATTCCGGTCATCACCTGTCAGCTCGCGCTGCCGATGATCGAGGAGACCGTCGGGCGGGAGAAGCTCGGCGCGGGCTGGGACACCCTGCTGGCGAAGACCAAGTTCGAGCCGGCCGAGGTGGTCGCGGCGGCGCCGGCCGGCGACGGCCCGCGCTTCGCGTGGACCGAAGACGCGACGGCGCGGCTCAATCGCGTGCCCGCGGGGTTCATGCGCGATATGACGCGCGAAGAAGTGGAGCGGGTCGCGTCCGCCAAGGGTGTCACTACGATCGACCTTGCGGTTTGTGAAGAGGGGATCGGGCACGCTCGCGAGACCATGAACGAAGTCATCGCCGGGTACGTGTCGAACAAGAAACCGCGATAGGCGCGGGGGTGGGGGCGGGGAGTGCCGGCCGGAATCCGACTGCTGCTACGGGGTTCGGCCGGTCCTCGTGCTTCACGTGACTGCAACGCTGACTACACGGATTCCGGCCGGCACTCCCCGCCCCCACCCCCGAACCTCCATGGATCCCAACTGCCACGTCCGCGTGGCCTCCGGTCAGGCCTCCCGTCGTGACTGATTCCTCGTCACCTCCCCCGGGATCGGCTGCGTCGCCAGCAGCGCCGCCGACTGCGCATTCAGCAGAGGACGCACGGTCGACTGTTGGAACCTCGTACACGGCGTATTCCGTGTCGTGGAATCTCACGCAGCGGTGCAATCTGGAGTGCTCGCATTGCTACATGTCGGCGTTCGCGGGGGCCGACACGCGGGGCGAGCTGTCCACGGCGGAGTGCCGGCGCGTGATGGACGAGATCGCGCTCGTCAACCCGAACGTCTTCCTGATCCTCACCGGGGGCGAGCCGCTGCTCCGGAAGGACATCTGGGACATCGCCGCCTACGCGGCGGAGAAGCGGTTCACGACGGTGCTGGGCACCAACGGCGTCCTGCTGCGCGAGCCCGAGGCGAAGCTCATGCGCGCCAACGGGGTCCTCGGCGCGTCGATCAGCCTCGACTCCACCGATCGCGCGAAGCACGACGCGTTCCGCCGCCTGCCGGGCTCGTGGGACGCCGCGGTGCGGGCGACCCGCGTGCTGAGCGACGCCGGCCTCGATTTCTCGCTGCACATGTCGGTGACCGACTGGAACGTGGCCGAGGTCCCGGCGATGATCGACCTGGCGAAGGAGCTCGGCGCGAAGGTCCTGAACTTCTTCTTCCTCGTGCGGACCGGCCGCGGCAAGAACATGACGGACATCGATCCCGAGGCCTACGAGCGAATCCTGACCTACCTCGCCCGGGTCCAGGGCGTCGGCAGCGGTCCGCCCTCGTTCGTGAAGGCGCTCTTCGGGCTGGGCGAGCGGCGGAGCGCCGAGAAGTTCGAGGATCCGTGGTCGGTGCCGGTGGGCCGCGCCGACGGTCTCTTGATCCGCGCGAAGTGCGCCCCGCACTTCCGCCGCATCCTCTACGAGATGAATCCCTCCTCGCCGCTGCTCCGCAACTACGCCCACGGCTCGTGCCCGGCCGGCAAGTACTACTGTCGGATCACACCCGAGGGCGACGTCACGCCGTGCCCCTACATGCCGGTGGCGGCGGGGAATCTCCGCGAGGGGTCCTTCGCGGACCTGTGGCGGACAGCTCCGGTGTTCGGTGACCTGCGCGATCCCAGGCTCGGCGGGCGCTGCGGCGTCTGCGAGTTCTCGAAGATCTGCGGCGGCTGCCGCTGCCGCGCCTACGCGACGCACGGCGACTACCTCGCGGAGGACCCGGCGTGCGGCTACCAGCCCGGCGCTCACGGCGGGGCAACGATCGATCTCCCGGCGTCGCTCACCTTCGGCCTGCCGGTGGACTACGAGCTCGTCTGGGACGAGGAGGCGCGCGCGCGGCTTCAGGCGATCCCCTCGTTCGCGCGCGGCATGGTGATCAAGGCCGTCGAGGCCTATGCGCGCGGCCGGGGCGAAACGACGATCACCCGGGAGCTTCTCGCCGCCGTCCGCTCGAAGTGGGGCTCGCGATTCCGAGCCCAGCCGTGAGGGGTCGGTTCGATGTCGCCGCGCGCGCGTACCTGACCTACGGCGTGATCTACTGGATCGGCGGCGTCTATCTCGCCGCGCACGGAATCGGCGTCCGTGGCGAACGAATGGTGCAGCCGGGCGTGGTGTGGATCGTTCTCGGGCTCGTCTTCGTGGTGGCGATCCCGTACCTCCTCGCGCGACGCCGGGCGTGGTTCGAGCGCTGGGTCCTCTCCCGGCGCGACTTCGCGCGAGTTCTCACCCTGTTCATGGCCCTGCGGGCGTGGCACGTCCTGAAGGTCGTCCTGCGGCCGGAGACCGCCACCGTGTCCGCGCCCTGGGGCGGCGAGGTCACCTTCCGAGCGGGCGCGATCGTGTTCCTGCTCGTCACCGTGATCGCGCTGCTCCTGATCGGCCGCGCGGCCTGGGCGGAGGAGGTCGCGTGAAGCGCTACCGGGACGTGGCGGGCGACGGCGGCTCGAACATCGCGGGTCAGGTCGAGGCTCAGCGGGACCAGCTCAAGCGGCGGCTCGCGTCAGTCGCATCGGTGGTCGCGATCGTGTCGGGCAAGGGGGGCGTCGGCAAGTCGGCGCTCACCGCGAATCTCGCGTGCTGCCTGGCGCTCGACGGATGGAAGGTCGGCGTCCTCGACGCCGACCTCAACGGCCCGACTCAGGCCAAGATTCTCGGCGTGCGCGGCCGGCGGCTCGTCCTGGCCGACGGCGGTGTCGATCCGCCCGCGACCGCGCTCGGCGTGAAGGTGATGTCGATGGACCTGCTGCTGGCCGACGACGCTGCACCGCTCACCTGGGATTCGCCGCTCCAGGAGGAAGCGCACACCTGGCGCGGGGCCATGGAGGCCAACGCCGTCCGCGAGTTCCTGGCGGATACGAACTGGGGCGAGCTGGACGCGCTGCTCCTCGATCTGCCGCCCGGGACCGATCGGCTGGCGACCGTCGCGTCGCTCGCGCCGGCGCTTCACGGGATCATCGTGGTGACGATCCCGTCCGAGGTGTCGCAGCTGGTCGTCCGCCGATCGGTGACCGCGGCCGCCTCCACGAGGGCGCCGGTGCTGGGGCTCGTCGAGAACATGGCCGGTCTCTTTCCCGGGCCTGATGCCTCGCGGCTCGCCGCCGACGCGGGGATTCCTTTCCTCGGGCGCGTGCCGTTCGATCCCGCACTGTCCGTCGCCGCCGACCGGGGAGAGGCCTTCGTGGTCGCCTCGCCGGGACGTGAATCGACGATGGCGCTGAAGCGGATTGCGAGAGAGGTTCGAACCGCCCTCCAGCCCCGGCGGGCGTCAGCGCCCGCCCGGGCGAGAGGGCTCTAGTCTATTGGCAGGAGGTCTAGCGGCTTGGGAACGAAGGCCGCGGCCGTCTCAGTCACCGCCTGCTGGCCGCTCGCCGGCTCGGCCTTCAACCAGCTCACGATCACGGTGAACCCATCGAGACCGGGATCCTTGAGCAGGTCGTTGGTCGCCATCGAGCGCAGAAGGTGCGGAACGTAGCGCGAGAACATGGCCGAGACGCGCTCCTGGACGGTCAGGCGGGCGAACTCGGGCGCCGGCTGCTGGTCGACGGTGACGTTCAGCGAGAGGTACCGGTTATCCCCGTCGATGTGCTTCGGCTTGTAGAAGCCGATGCCCTCCTTCTTGACCTCCAGCCAGGGCATGCAGTGGTAGACCTTCGCATTCAGGTCGCGGAGCGTCGCCTGGTACTTCTGGGCGAGACCGCGGCCCTTCTCAGAGGTATACCGGTCGGCCTGGAGAACGCGGTCCGCCGGCAGGTCCGCGGCCAGGGCGCCCTGGGCACCAAAGGACAGGACCATTGCTGCCGCGGCCAGTGAGCGAAACGCGCGAGCGACCATAATATTTGTCATGTATGACACTCATGGCATGCGCCGTGCCAGCCGGCACGGACGCCTAAGCCCGCGGATCGAAGCGGGTTCGTGGGCAGCAAGCAGCGCTCCGGGCAGCCAAACTGCCCCCGGAATCGTCAGACCGGTGCCTGGGTGACCGAACAGGGCCCGCCCTAGCGCTCCAGGATCTGGTCCTGATTAACCGTCACAGCCTTACCGAACCAGTTCTGGGTCTGCGCCAGGGCGACGTCGTTCTTCGTGACCGTCGCGGCCTCGCCCCCGCGGTTTCGCATGGAGAAGTCGTAGTGCTCCTTGGACGCGAAGTGGCTCGTGCTCGACCGCCAGGTGTTCCACTCCTCGCTGCTTGCGCAGCCTCCGACGATCAGGAGTGATGTTCCAACGACGAACTGTTTCCAATGCATGCCGCGCATATGCAGGTCCTCCCCCAGGGGTTCGAAACTGGCACATCCTACCTGTGCAAGGGGGGATGGTCAATTGGCCGTTCGTGCTAGACTCCCCCATACAACGTCGAGGGAGAGTATCCGAATGGATGCCCTGAAGATCCACTCACGACCCGAGGGCCTCCGCCGGCCCATCCTGATCATGGCGTTTGGCGGCTGGAACGACGCTGCCGAATCGGCGACAAACGCCGTGCGCTATCTGGGCACGTCCTTCCGGGCCGAGAAGTTCGCCGAGATCGATCCCGAGGAGTTCTACCACTTCGGCCTCTCCCGACCGTACGTTCGCTTCAAGCCCGGCTCGGAGACCGAGCGTGAGATCACGTGGCCGGCCACGGAGTTCTCGATCAGCCAGGCGTCGGCGCTGGCACGCGACGTCATCATGGGCGTGGCCATCGAGCCGCACCTGCGCTGGAAGACCTACTGCGGCACGGTTCTCGAGCTCGCGCGCCGGTGCGAGGTGACGCTCGTGCTGACGCTCGGGGCGCTGCTGGCCGAGGTGCCGCACACCCGGCCCGTCCGTCTTTCCGGTAGCGCGTCGGATCCGGAGCTGGCCGTTCGGCTCGGGGTCCGCCCCACGAAGTACGAAGGGCCGACCGGGATCGTCGGCGTGCTCAACACGATCTGCAAGGAGCAGGGGTTCGCGACGGCCAGCCTCTGGGCTAACGTCCCACACTATATCTCGGGCATCGAGAACCCGAGGGCGACCCTGGCCCTGGTCCAGCGCGTCGCGCCCCTCCTGGGGGCCACGGTCGACGTCGGTGACCTCGAGCAGGCGGTGAAGCAGTTCGACGCCAACCTGAAAGAGATCGTCGCGCAGAACACGAAGATCGCCAATTACATCAAGAAGCTCGAGGCGCGTGACGTGCCCGATGAGGCCCCTCCGGCCGCGCAGGCCGGTCAGAGCGACCTGCCGCCGGCCTCCCAGCTCGTCGCCGAAATCGAGCAGTTCCTCCGCCAGCAACGTCCAGAGTGATCTGGGGCCGAGTCGGCGTCGTCGCCGTCGGCCTCGCTCTGCTCTCGAGCTCTTCCAGCGCGGCCGAACGGGTCGGCGTCGCCTGGCATCCATCGAAACCGAAGCTCGGTGACGTCGCCTGGCTTCACGTG
>WNGH01015350.1_pt1 | contig 12310 bp, 6 predicted proteins | sample 5400631 | NCBI WGS metagenome assembly WNGH01 (sample SAMN13153373, study PRJNA577476) | soil metagenome | isolation source: 115 cm soil or saprolite under Garry oak tree replicate 1 | place: USA:California | collected 2016-06-15 | reverse complement strand
CGCGATCGACTCAGCTTCCTGCGTCAATCGATATAGTGTGCCACCCACACCTATACTTACAAACGGCCGGATGCTTTGCAATTCATTGTCCTGGAAATAGTAGAGGCCCGTAATGCCGTAATTATGGATACGAAGCCTGAGGTCAACCGACGTTGAAGGGGCTGAAACCCGGACAAAGTGCGCAATGTTCGGTTCATAGCTGTAAAAAAACTCCTGACTCCAATGTCCGCGATCGAAGACGCCAACGCGCAATCCGCCGCGGACGGCGCGACTCAACTTGAATGTCTCCTGAATGGGTATTGCGGATTGAGGAAAACCGATTTCGAATTTCTTCCTGCTGTAAAGACTGCCACCGCCAAACAGATTCACCTCGATGTTGTCCTTCAACTGCGCATGAGCGACGCTCGAGAATGCCAAAAGACAAACAAGCGTCACAATGAGGTTTTTCAATCGCCGGTTCATCACACCTCCGTTCTGCTCGAAACGCTATCTCACTCTAGGGACAGAACTGGGGCAAGCAAGTAATGCGTCCAGGGAAAATTTGGGGAGCGGGCGCACACCTGATTTCTTGTCTCAAAAATCAGGTGTGCGCCCCCCTGTAATCTTCTGGCGTGTTGAGGTTGCGAAAGATCGAAGCTTCAAAACCCGCGCTGAGCAGTTGCGACTCAGAAATGATTTCTGCGTCCGAACCTGCGATCCAGGCGTGCACACTCCAGTCTTCGCCCACCAGACGATGCGCAATTTCGGGCAGAAGCGTCTTCCGGACACCGAGGCACAACGGAAATTGGGACCCAATCTTGCAAGCCATTACCCGGCGGCTCGATCTTTCGATTCGGGACCGCAAATAGAGTAGGAAGTCTTTCGTCAAAAAGGGCAGGTCTACCGCAAGGATGAGATTAGCGTCTGTTGAAGTCATTTCAAGCGCAGTGGCGATTCCTGAGAGAGGTCCACGGCCTGGGATGCGGTCGGGCAGGCGGTCTCGGCCTACCACCTGGACTTCGTCCGCGGCAGTTTCCAGCAGGCCGACCATATGCGCAAGGAGCGTACGGCCGTGCCAGTTCAGCAGGGCCTTATCCCGGCCCATTCGCTCACTTTTCCCGCCAGCGAGAATAAAACCAGTCATAGACATCGCGGGCATGACATTGACAGATACTTGATGCTTCTTTTAAGATGAAGTGTCACTTTTCTGATTGAAAATATTGTATTTAGGAAGGGGTTAGCCCACCAAACAATGAAAAGAAAAACCCTTCGACTTTTGAGGCTTTTCATCTTTGTTACCGCATTCTCTCGGACAGTGTATGCCCAAACCAGCAAGTTTATGTCCGTGGACGAAGTGCGTCCGGGCATGAAAGGCATCGCCCGGACAGTTTTTCAAGGAACAAAGATCGATGAATTCGACGTTGAACTGCTGGGCGTATTGAAGAATTTTGCTCCGAAGCAGGACATGATTCTCGCGCGGCTTTCCGGTGGTCCACTTTCGCACACGGGAGTCATTGCGGGAATGAGCGGAAGTCCCGTCTACGTCGACGGCAAATTATTAGGCGCCGTCGCGTTTTCGTTTCCTTTTGCTACCGAGCCGATCGCCGGCATTCAGCCCATTCAGCAGATGCTTAGTCTTTTGGACCAGAAGGGCAGCCTGGGAACCCCGCCTCAACGCGCGTCCTCCGGAGGATTTCCGGCGGAATCTCCGACAGCCTTTGTCTACAGCCAATTTCGAAAGCTCGAAGCCGGGACGCCGCTCTACCAGTTGATGCTCCCGCAATCTCTGTTGGCCTCCAGTCCTTTCGGGACGGCGGCTTCACCTGCCTCGATGACGCGCATTCAGACGCCTCTGTTCGTTTCCGGAGCTTCTGAGGCCGCCCTGCAGCAATTTGCGCCCTTCTTCAGCGCGTTCGGTTTTGCACCGGTTCAGGGGGGCGGAAGCGGCAGCGCTGCGGCGAGTGCGGCCGGTCCGGCGAACATCGAACCTGGGTCGTCGATCAATGTCGAATTAATTCGAGGCGATATCAGTTGGAGTGCCAACGGAACGGTTACCTACGTTGACGGCAACAAGGTTTATGCGTTTGGCCACCCGAACCTCACCGCCGGCCCGACGGACGTTCCGATGTCGGCAGGATATGTCATTTCGCTGCTTCCGAATCTTCAGAACTCGTTCAAGCTCGCGGTGCCTTTGAACGTCGTTGGGGCGTTCCAACAGGACCGCTCGACAGGGATTGCCGGAACATTGGGCGCTACCTCCAAAATGATTCCGGTTAGCGTATCGGTGAAGTCGAGCTTGAACACAACGAATCGCTACAATTTCGAGGTCGCCTCCGACCGTTTTCTAACGGCGCCCCTGTTGAATTTCATTGTGTTCAACGCGATTACGGCAAGCGAAAGAGCGCTTGGTGAAATGACTCTGTATGTTTCCGGACAGATTCATTTGAAGAACCAGGAGCCGGTAAACATCGGAAATGTGTTCTCCAGCGATATGAATGGGCCGGCAATGGCATCGATCGCGGCAGTGAGCCCGCTCCAGTATCTGCTTATGTCTGGTTATGATGGCGTCCAGATCGACAACATCGAGTTGGAAATAACCGCGATGGACCGCAAGACCAACGCGCAACTGGAAAGAGTTTCGATAAACAAAGCGGAAGTTGCACCCGGCGAAACCGTCACGCTCACCGCCTCGATGCGCACGACGACGGGCGAATCGGTAATCGAACAATACCCGGTGCAAATTCCCGCTGGCTTGCCCGCCGGTCCGATTCAATTAGTCGTCGGCGACGGAACTACCGTCACCGGCATTGATATCCGTCGCGGCCCAGCCGGTGTCCCGACTGGGCTGAAGCAAGTCATCAGCGAATTGAATAAGCTGCGAAAGAACGACCGGCTTTACATCAAAGTCGTAAGTTTTCAGCCGGGAGTCGTGATCAGCGGAGAAGAATTTCCTTCGTTGCCCCCATCGATGGCTGCCGTCATCAACACAGATCGATCTTCCAGCCGGAGCGTATCCGGCATGGCCAATTCGACCATTCGTGAATACGAACTCCCGCAATCGAAGTACGTCATTCAGGGGCAGAGATCTTTAAATCTCACAGTAAAGCCGGCGGGTTAAAGCAACGGTACAGATCATTTACATGAAAAGAATTTTTTGGTTATTGCCATTAGCCGCGGCTCTACCTTTGCTTGCAGTCACGGCGCTGTTCTGGGAAACCCGGACATACGATGATTTTCGGAAAGGAAAATTGTCGAATGTCTCTTTGACCAGCGATGACGAACTCATTCTTGCTCCGCGCTTCGATGTCGTATTCAACACCGAGCAAACGCTCGTCTGGTCCGCGATAGCCGATTCCAAAGGAAATATTTATTTAGGGACGGGCCACGACGGCAAGATCTTCAAGGTGGACCCATCGGGCAGGGGAGCCATGATGGCGGATCTCTCCGAACTGGATGTTCTCGCGCTGGCCATCGACGGCAACGATGTTCTCTATGCCGGCACATCCCCAGACGGTACGGTCTACAAGATCGAGAATGGTACGCCCAAAGAATTCTTTAATCCGCATACGAAGTACATATGGTCATTGGTCTTTGATAAGCAAGGAAGGTTGCTGGTTGGGACAGGAGATAGAGGCGTCATCTACCGCGTAACGCCGGACGGACAAGGCGCATCGTTTTATGACACGGATGAAACGCACGTTGTCTCTATGGCTATCGACAGGGACGGGAATCTCATTGCCGGCGGGGATCCGAAGGGTTATGTGTATCGCATTTCCCCGGAAGGAAAGGCATTCGTCTTATACGACTCGGGCATGCGCGAGATCCATTCCGTCGCTGTTGGACCAAACGGAACGGTTTACGCCTCCGCCATCAGCGGTGAGCCTGCACTTGCACCCGCCCCGGCTCCAGCCACGTCCGGCACCACGGCAAATCCGCAGACGACGGTAACGGTAACTGTCAACGCTGTTACTGCCGAGCCACAGGACATCCAAGTCATTGAGCCGGCCGAACCCGTCTCTTCTGCGACGCCGCGTGCGCAAACGCGACGCACAGCTAACGAAGCCAATGCACAGAGCGCGGTTTTCGAGATATTGCCCGATGGTGTTGTGAATACGTTGTGGCGCTCGCGCGACGAGATGGTGTTCTCGGTTCTGCCCTACGGCGGAAAACTCTTGTTCTCGACCGGAGCGAAAGGGCGCATCTATTCCGTGGAAGGTCCGAGAAACACGACGTTGCTCCTGGAATCGACCGAAGAGCAAACCACGCGCCTGATCCAGGCTGGAAACCAGCTGTACGCAGCTTCGTCCAACATCGGAAAGCTCTTCCGCATCGGCGATACATCGGCAACATCGGGGACGTACGAATCGACCGTCAAAGATACGGACGCGGTTTCCTCATGGGGCAAGCTTACGTGGAGATCGGATGATAAAAATCTGATTGAAATCTCCACAAGAACCGGCAACACGAGTGTCCCGGACAAGACATGGTCCGAATGGCAGCCGGTTGATGCCGCTGGCGCAAGCGCAAGCCCCAAAGCGAGATTCGTTCAATGGAAGGCGGCGCTGAAATCCGACGGCACGAAATCGCCGCGGCTTGGCTCCGTTAAGGTTCCGTACCTCCAGCAGAATTTCAGACCGGAGGTGACAAATATCGACGTCCTGTCATCGGGTGTCGCCCTTCAGAAAGTGCCGCTAAACCAGGGAAACAACGTCAATCCGAACGATCCTGCGACAATTCGCGCGAACGCGCGAGCGGGCCAGCCAAGAATCCAACCCATTCCGCCGCGGCGGGCGCCGCAGCGGGGCGCGCAGTCATTCCAATGGACTGCTACAGATAAGAACCAGGACACGCTCACCTATGATCTGTATTACCGGGCCGAGAATGAACGCACCTGGAAATTGCTCAAGAAAGATCTGGAAGACAATTTTTACACCATCAACTCGGACACGCTGCCCGACGGCACCTATACGGTCCGCGTCGTAGCGAGCGATCAGCCTTCCAATCCTCCCGACCTCGCGTTAAGAGGGGAAATGGAGAGTCGCCCGTTCACCATCGACAATACGCCGCCGGTGGTGACGGTGAGTTTAGAGCGTACCGAAAACCGCCGGATTCGAATTGCTATCGAGGCGGTAGATCAAACGTCTACCTTGTCTCAGGCGGAGATTGCGATCGATACCGGAGATTGGCGGCCGGTCTTCCCCAAGGACGGCATCATTGATGAGAAGACTGAATCGTTCAGCTATCTGTCCGGAGAGTTGTCGCCTGGAGAGCATGTCATCGCGTTTCGCGTGTACGATCAGAACGACAATGCCGGAATGGCCAAATTGGTGGTGAGAATCCCTTGAAACATATGAAATATCCATTCTTTTCCCTACTCGTCGCCGCCCTGTGGGGGGCGCCGCTGCTTGCGCAACAGCCCCGGGCGATACAGCAAGCAGCGCCGGACGACCAATCGGACCGTCCAACGATCGACGTCGAAGCATACTCCATTGAAGTGACCCTGGCGCCACAGGAACATCGCCTCACGGGAAGAGCCGACATTAAATTCAAGCAACTCGATCGTAAGACGTACGCGACGTTTGACCTTGACCGGCGGTTGCGTGTGGATCGGGCAAGCATCGGAGGGGCCGACGCGAGGTTTCGGCAGTTCGACGTCGATTCCACAGTCGAGATCGATCTAAGCAATCAGCAATTCAATAGCAATCCCGTTCTTCACATCGAATATTCGGGCATTCTCGATCCCGAACAAAGCCGCCGTGAGCCCGTCCTGGCGCGGGTCTCCGAAGACAGCGCGTTCTTGCTGTATGAAGGGAAGTGGTTCCCAATCAATGGCCTTTACCGGGACAAAGCCGATATGCGGCTCAAACTGAACGTGCCTCCGGAATGGACGCTTGTCACGGACGTCCCAAAAGCAGGAGATGGTTTCGCGAGCAACCAACCCTCGTATTGGGGAACCGTTGCTGCGGGGAAATACACGACCACAAGCTACAAATCGGAGAAAGCCGAAATCGCAGTGCATTCGGTCAAGGCCGACGCCGATATTGTCAAGTCGATGGCCGAATCTGTCGGGAAAGTCTTCGATTATTATTCCCAACGATTTGGCCCGCCTCCTTCATCGAATTTCCGGGTTGTTGAGGTTGAGGGCGCCAACTGGAATGCGCAGTGGTCTATTGGAATGTTGCTTCTGCCATCATCGCAGCTGCGCAAGGATTTCGATCTGCCTGCGCTTGCGGCAACCGTAGCGCATCAATGGTTCCCGCTGAAAATCGGAGTCAAGGATCCGAGCTCCGACGCGTGGCTCATCGACGGTATGGCCCAATTCGCCAGTCTTCTGTACTTCGAGCAAACGCTGTCACCTGCCGAGGCGCAAGAACATATTAAGAAGGCGCTCGTCAAGGCGCTGGCGTACGAAGGCACGACATCCATCCGCCAGGCGGGTGGTTTGGATAAAGATTCACCCGACTACCGCTCGTTGGTTGAATATAAAGGGGCTTTCGTTTTGAGAATGCTGCGATGGGTTATCGGTGATGACAACTTCAATAAGCTCTTGAGCGCTTATCTGAACCAGTTCGAAACTACACCCGTCTCGACAGAGGGTTTTGAGAAGCTAGCGTCGGAGGCCGGCGGCGGGGATTTGGGGTACTTCTTCGATCAGTGGCTGAATGGCAGCGGCATTCCCGAATTCAAGCTCGAGTACACCGTTTTTCGGCAAAAGGACGGTTACAAAGTTCTGGGACAGGTCAAGCAGGATCTCGATCTGTTCAAGATGCCGGTCGAATTTCAAGTTCAAACTGATGGCGATCCCGAATACGCTCGCGTTGAAGTTGTGGGCGAATCGAGCGAGTTCGAGGTCAAGACCGAGCGCAAACCGAAACTTGTGGTTATCGATCCGAGGGAAAAAATACTTCGGATGTCGTCCGATATCCGAATCGCGGTCCTGGTTAACCGCGGCGAGGAACTCGCCATTCAAGAAGCCCTGAATGGGGATCTAAAGCCCAAGTGGGTCGAGGTGTGGGCCTACATCAATCGCGGCAAGATCTTCGACATTCGCGGTCAGCGTGAGCGCGCTGTGACGGAGTATCAAAAAGCTGCCAATACTGGTGATGATTCCTACGGCGCCAAAGCGGAAGCAGACAAGTACGTGAAGGAACCTTTCAGACGCGCTGGGAAAACCACGATTGGATAATTCGGGGTCAGACGGATGAATTCCCTATTTCGCATTACAAAAATAGGGAATTCATCCGTCTGACCCCGAATTACTCTTCATCCAACTGGTAATTCGGCGCTTCTTTTGTAATGAATACGTCGTGGACGTGGCTTTCGCGCAATGACGCTTCGGAAATCTTGACGAACCGCGTCTTCGTTTGAAGTTCCGGAATCGTGCTCACACCGCAGTAGCCCATGCCGGAGCGCAAACCCCCAACCAGCTGCGTTACCAATGAGGCGATAGGTCCTTTATAGGGAACCCGTCCCTCGATTCCCTCGGGAACGAGTTTACCGGGCAGTTCCTGCTCCTGACTATACCGGTCACGGCTGCCGGTCTGCATCGCGCCCAATGAGCCCATTCCACGATACGATTTGTACGTTCGGCCTTGATACAAAATCGCTTCACCGGGACTTTCGTCCGTTCCCGCGAACAGCGATCCGATCATGACGCTATCGGCCCCTGCGGCTAAAGCTTTCGTGACGTCACCGGAGAACTTGATGCCGCCGTCAGCGATCAACGGGACGTTGGCTTCGTGAGCTGCGCGGGCGCAGGCCAGGATCGCGGTGATCTGAGGCATTCCGACTCCGCTAATTACCCGCGTTGTGCAAATCGAACCCGGCCCCATCCCGACTTTCACAGCATCGACACCTGCGGAGACGAGATCTCGCGTCGCTTCCTCGGTCGCCACATTTCCTGCGATCACGTCCATATCGGAGAACCGCGACTTTACTTCTTTCACCGCCCGCAGGACGCGCGAAGAATGGCCATGAGCTGTGTCCAGGACAATCACATCGACTTTGGCGCGGACCAGCTCAGCCATGCGCTCAAGATAATCACCAGTTGCGCCGATCGCGGCGCCGACGCGTAGGCGGCCCTGGCTGTCCTTTGCGGAGAGTGGATATTTGATTTTCTTCGTGATGTCTTTGACCGTAATCAATCCCTTAAGGTTCTGGTTTTTGTCCACGACCAGCAGCTTCTCGATCCGGTGCTTGTGCAAGAGCCGTTGAGCTTCCTCCAGCGTTGTGCCCACAGGAACCGTGACGAGATCCTCCTTCGTCATGACTTCGCGGATCGGAAGGTGAAATCGTGTTTCGAAGCGCAGATCGCGGTTCGTCAGAATGCCCACCAGCCGCCCGTCTTCCGTGATTGGAACCCCCGATATCTTGTAATGAGCCATCAGCTTAACAGCATCTTCGATTTTGTCGTTGGGCGACATCGTGATGGGATCGACGATCATGCCGCTCTCGGATCGCTTCACTTTGTCGACCTCGGCCGCCTGTTTGTCGATCGGCATATTCTTGTGGATGATTCCGATGCCGCCTTGCTGGGCAATCGCGATCGCCAATCGGGATTCGGTCACGCTATCCATTGCAGCACTGATGATCGGGATATTCAATTCAATGCGCCTGGTAAGCCGGGTATTGGTTCGAGCTTCGGTGGGCAGGACGTCCGATTTGAGAGGAACAATCAGGACGTCGTCGAAAGTATAAGCGTCGCCTGAAATTTTCTTATCGGTCAAACCGTCACTCCATGGCATTTCTTGAATTTCTTTCCGCTGCCGCACGGGCAGGGATCGTTTCTCCCAATCTTGGGAGTATCGCGTTTCACCTGGCGCGACGCTCCATCGCCGCCATTATTCTGCTGGGATAGGACGAACTCGGCGCGTCTGCGCTTGCGCTCTATTTGCTCTGCCTGTTTCTTTTCCTCGACCGGCTGCAGAAGGAACAGAAAGCGGAGAGTATCCTCTTCGATACGGCCCATCAGATCCTCAAAGAGTGTGTAAGACTCCTTCTTGTATTCGACCAATGGATCGCGTTGGCCATATCCTCGCAGCCCTATGCCTTCTTTGAGGTGGTCCATTGCAAGAAGATGGTCCTTCCAGTGCGAGTCCACGATCTGCAACATGAGCATGCGTTCGTGGTAACGCATTGGCGGCGAGCCGATCAGGGTTTCTTTCTGGTCGTATTTCTCGTGGGCTTTCGCAATCAGCGCTTCTTCGATTTCTTTCGAGCCCATATGGCTGGGATCGATACCTTCAGCGCGGAAGTCGAAGCCGAACTGCTGCAAGATCGCGGTTTGAAGGCCGTTGAAGTCCCACTCGTGGGGATGGGTTTTTTCGCTGGCATGCCGAGCGACGAGATCGATGATGATGTCGTCGGCAATACCCATCAGATATTCTTTCTGGTCTTCGCCCTCCAGCAGCTGCTTGCGGAGGCCATATACCGCTTCGCGCTGCTTGTTCATGACGTCGTCGTATTCGAGGACGTGTTTGCGGTAGGAGAAATTCTGACCTTCAACACGCTTCTGTGCGTTTTCGATTTGTTTCGAGACAAATCGTGATTCGATAGGAACACCTTCTTCCATACCCAGGCGCTGCATGATTCCAGAGATCCGGTCGGCGGCAAAAATGCGCATCAGGTCATCTTCGAGTGAGACGTAAAACCGCGAGGAACCCGGGTCGCCTTGGCGGCCGGACCGGCCACGCAATTGGTTGTCGATGCGCCGCGCCTCGTGCCGTTCCGTACCGATAATGTGAAGGCCGCCCACCTGAACAACTTCTTCGTGCTCCTTATCGATCTGCGGCTTTACCTGCGCAATGGCTTCGTTCCACTGTTGAGGGGTCGCGCTTAATGGATCGATTTCCCGTTTTCTCAGAACATCGCGTGCCATGAACTCCGCGTTTCCGCCGAGTAGAATGTCGGTACCGCGTCCAGCCATATTGGTCGCGATAGTCACTGCCCCTTTACGTCCGGCCTGCGCGACGATCTCCGCTTCTTTTTCGTGATATTTCGCGTTCAAGACGACGTGTTTCACGCCCGCCCGCTTCAGCATCGAACTCAACTTTTCCGAACGATCGATGGAAATTGTGCCGACCAGTGCCGGCTGTCCTCTTTCGTGGCATTGTTTGATTTCCTTGACGACGGCTTCGAATTTTTCGCGTTCGGTTCGATAGATGACGTCGGGATACTCGATACGTCCCAGCAAACGATTCGTCGGAATAACTGCCACGTCCAGCCTGTAGATCTTCAGAAACTCTTCCGCCTCGGTTTCCGCAGTGCCGGTCATGCCTGCCAGCTTCTTATACATGCGGAAGTAGTTTTGGAACGTGATCGTCGCAAGGGTTTGATTCTCTTGCTGGATACGGAGTCCCTCTTTCGCCTCCACAGCTTGATGGAGACCGTCGCTCCACCGGCGACCAGGCATCAATCGTCCCGTGAATTCGTCGACGATGATGACCTCGCCCTCCTTCACCACATATTCAACGTCGCGCTTGTACAGCATGTGTGCGCGCAACGCCTGATTGATGTGGTGGAGAATTTCCATATTCGCGATATCGGAAAGATCGTCCACTCCGAGCAAGTTTTCACAGCGCCCAAATCCTTCCTCCGTCAGCGTGACGGTGCGGTGCTTTTCATCGACTTGATAATCGATGTCGCGGCGGAGTTTCGGGATGATCTTGTCGAGACGGTAGTACTTGTCGGTCGATTCCTCGCTCGGCCCGGAGATAATCAGCGGTGTTCGCGCTTCGTCGATGAGAATCGAGTCGACTTCGTCCACGATTGCATATTGATGGGGGCGCTGAACGCAATGCGCCAGATCGAACTTCATGTTGTCGCGCAGATAGTCGAAACCGAACTCGTTGTTGGTTCCATACGTGATATCGGAACCGTAGGATTCCCGCCGTTCATCGTCGTCCAGGCCGTGCTGGATAACCCCAACGGTGAGTCCCAAAAATTTGTACAGCCGTCCCATCCACTCGGAGTCGCGCCGGGCCAGATAATCGTTGACCGTTACGACGTGAACCCCTTTGCCTTCCAGGGCATTCAGATATGCGGGAAGCGTTGCGACCAGCGTCTTACCTTCACCTGTCTTCATTTCCGAAATGCGGCCTTGATGCAACACAACTCCACCGATGAGCTGCACGTCGAAATGCCTCATGTTGAGCGCGCGCTTGCCTGTTTCACGCACGACGGCGAAGGCATCCGGCAGCAGGTCTTCGAGGGATTCCCCGTTTTCGGATCGCTGTTTGAATTCGGCTGTCTTGGCTTTGAGTTGTTCGTCGGTGAGGCTCGAAAGTCGCGGCTCTAAATCGTTGATCTTTGCTACTAACGGTTGGATCTTCTTTATTTCACGATCGTTTCTAGAACCTACAAACTTCTTAACTAACGTGTCGAGCATATATGAGTGTAACGGAAGAGGGGATATAGCCACAAGAGGCACAAAGACTGACAAAACAACACTTCTGAGGTCTTTGGTGCGTCTTTGTGGCCCTGAAGCTTTAACCGCGGGGCAGGTAATTTCTTGGATTTACCGGGCGATCGTTGATCCGAACTTCGTAATGCAGGTGCGGGGCGGTACTGCGGCCCGAAGTCCCAACGTAACCAATCACGTCATTCTTCCGGACCCGTTGCCCGGCTTTCACGGCAAACTGGGAGAGGTGGCCAAGCCGTGTCGTGAAACCATTACCGTGATCGACGATAATCAGATTCCCGTACGCGGCCTTCCGCTGTGCGTAGATGATTTTGCCATCGGCGGGGGCACGGACCTGGGTTCCAAACAAGGCACCGATATCGACACCCAGATGAATTTCTCCTTCGCCGTTGAAAGGATCAGCACGATTGCCGTACTGGCTCGTGAGGCTTCCCTTTACTGGCCAGATCGTGGGTGTGCTCCGGCGAATCGTGGCTTTCTTCTCCGCAACTTCCTGGAACAGCATCAGCTGGTTTTCCATTTCCGCGGTTCGATCCCGAAGTAAATCGATACCGTCCTTCAAGTTCGGAGAGCCGAGTAACTCGGCGGTGGGATAATCGATCTTTGAGCCGCCGACCGCCCGTACATTGACCTTGGCGCGCTTTTGACTATCACCCTCGACAAGGGTCTGGATCTGTTGAAAAAGGTTCTCGATGTTGCTTATTTTCTCGCCGAGCTTGACGGTCGCAACTTCCAGAATTCTCTTTTGGACTTTCAGATCGGTATTTTCCGCCTGAAGTTTGTCGTAGTCGGCGGCCTTGAAGGCCATCTTGATATAGCTGAATCCCAGGGCGACTGCGACGAAGAAGCAGAGCACTCCAACACCGGCCAAAACGTGCAGGACGCGCGCTGGCAGCTTGAGCTTTCGTAGCC
>WNGH01010021.1_pt1 | contig 12311 bp, 11 predicted proteins | sample 5400631 | NCBI WGS metagenome assembly WNGH01 (sample SAMN13153373, study PRJNA577476) | soil metagenome | isolation source: 115 cm soil or saprolite under Garry oak tree replicate 1 | place: USA:California | collected 2016-06-15 | reverse complement strand
ATATTCCCTTCGCCGCTGACCAGCGGAGTGGTTGCACGTTAGGGAGGCGCGCGCAACATCCTGTGGGCCGCCACGCCCGGATGGTTCAGCTTCCTTCAGACACCCTCTTGCGAGAGCTTGGACAGGCTAGTCTCACAGTTACCCTTGTTGGCTCCCCGGTGGCAAGCCGAGTCGCTTCACAAGCCCCGCATTTTATGCGGGGGTGTTTGACCGTTAGCTTATTCATTATCGTGGGACCATTACTCGTAGCCGCTCGCTTGCCAGGCGGACATGCATCGGCGTTTGACCTCGCACCTCTCCATCTAATGTCACATCCTGTGGATCGGCCTCTGTCGAGATAGTGATACCTTGAGCCTGTAAATGATGAATACCTGGGATACGACTTAAGTCGGCGGGATTGTGCGCAAATGAGGAAGAGTCCTTAGATGATTCAGGAGCTATAGACTGCTTTTGCATATCAAAAAATTGTGCGAGCTTTGTGCTAAGCTTCCTCGTTACTATCTCCTCAATCACCACGATATCCAGCAGCTGGTCATTCACTTGTGCGCCTGGAATGGATAGATGCCATGCTCCGCCAAATATGGGGGCATTGATCACGGTAACCTGGAGGGCTCGACAGTGTAACGTAGTTTGCTCCATGCTCGTTGATGGTTCTGCTGTGCCCTGCTGCTGCGAAAATTGCTTTGTTTGTGGTAGTGCCAGTCCAGTAAATTGAATATCAACGTCAAGTGATCGGTGATTTCTCAGTACATCAAGAGCTGCTAATGAATAAGTGAATCGCCCGTAACGCTGGCGTGTCACAATATTGGTAGCCAGGCGGGCAAACTGCACATTGAGACCGGCAATCAAAGCGTGAACAAAATACCCGTGCTTTTGCAAGGGAATTCGTGAAAGTACAGGACCTTCGGGCGATGGATTCGTGGGATGTGGGGCCTGTTCTGCCGGTTGCGCTGCACCTATATCAATTTCCAGCTCTTTACCAGATATAAAGAGCTGGGCCGCTTGTGCTATATCAAGAGGAATATTTAAAGTGCGCACTATATCGTTAGCCGTGCCGAGCGGCAGTATCCCGAGAGGTAGGCCACTCTCAGCAATATGGGTGACGACTCCTCCTACCAACCCGTCACCACCCGCCGCTATCGCGATATCAATGCCTTGTGCTCGCCATGATGCTCCCTGGGCGGGTAAGCCATCAAGTTCTGCGATCGAGATAACCTGGGAGACATGAACCCCTGCTTCTTGAGTATGTGTCAGTGCTTGTGAAAGAAGTGCTGATCTTCCCGAATGCGGGCTATGAACGACAATTGCATTAACAGGCTTCGCCAATATTTTTTCCCTCCGGGTTTTCCATAGACTCCTCATTTTTACATCTTACTACACACGAGCCTTGAGGGAAAGCTTGTTGCAACAGCAAGCCACCACAGCTTCAGGAGGGATAAATCATCCGGGCTTGCTTACACCTAAGATCGCTTGAAAGCCCCTGGCATTTATGCAGGGGATGAAAAGCGTTCCTTTCTTTGCTCGCTTCATTTGAAGCTATTGACAACAGTAGTATACTTGTTCTAACAAGGCTCCATAAGACCGTAAGGCGATGAACCCCAGGGCAGGAGAACCTCTCTCTTCTCTTCGTTGGCTGGAGAGCAGCAGTGCCTGGAGATGGGCGTAAGTCGCAACGAGGAGTATCAACCGACGGAAGGGGACGCTTTTGGCACTCCCCACGGTCATGTGCCTCCACCGTTAGAGTTGGTCGGCTTAAAGTTCTCTTGGTCTCCGACGAGGCTCTATCGCAGGGTAGAGAGAGTTGGAACGACGGGAGAACCCCTGCGCCTTGAGGCCAGGGAGTCTCAGCGCAGGATGGCCTAGAAGTGGGGGGGAGAGGAACAACACTTCTAGCCATCTTCACTTTATGGAGGATAATCTGTCTGCTTGAAATCAGGTTACAGGGCGTAATCGGCCATCTTTCACATCATAAATGAAACCGCTAATCGCTATGTTCTGTGGAATAAGTGGTGACTCTCTGAGGAATGCTACATCGTCGCGAACGGACTGTTCCAGATCCTTGAAAGGGAGAAAGTCGATGTGGCTTGCATCAGCTTGCAATTCCTGCTTCACCTTGTTGTGCAGATCCTCATTGCTAAACGTGAGCATGCCACAATCGGTGTGGTGAATAACCACGATCTCAGTGGTGCCGAGTAACTGCTCCGAGATGACGAGTGAACGTAGCGCATCATGTGCTCTTCCACCTGCATTGCGGATGACATGGGCGTCTCCTTCCTCGAGACCGAGGGCGCGTGCCGGATCTATACGCGCATCCATACAGACGAGTACAGCGACATGCCTGGCTGGGGGCATGGCGAGGTCTCCTTTATGGAGTGTTGAAGCATACGCCTCATTTGCCTTGAGAAATTCCTGAACTATTGCCATGAAGCTCCTCCTTGTAGATACAATTTGTGCTGACCGGGTAAACTCCCGTTCCCTGATAAAACCATAACATATTTCTTTCATTCTTTCAAATTATCTATTTTATTCTAATTTGTTATGATAAGACGGCCATATATGAGTGCTAGCGATGCTCCTTTATACGATAGGGACGCTTTCGCTGTAATACACGTTCACCGGCATACGCATTTTAGATGGTATAGACTTTGCTCGAATTACTACTTACTATTTCGTAATAGGTTACAATAGATAGGTATATACAATTCGATGAGGGACATCCAGGAGAAAATTGATGGGTATCATACACCGCTTTAACTCCATCGAGGATGGCGAGTTCCGCTGGCAGGATGTGCCAGTGAGCGCCTATGGACCTGAAAATAGCAGGGCCGATCGCGCAACACGGCAAATACTGATAGGTATAGGAGAGCAATCACCTCATTTTCATATGCGCTACTTTGCAGTACAACCAGGTGGTTATACCTCACTGGACCAGCATGCACACGATCATGGTGTGTATATACTGCATGGTAGGGCGCGCCTTCGCCTTGGCAACGAGGAGCATGAGTTACAAACGGGCGACGTTGTTTATATCCCGGGCAATGAAGTGCACCAGTTCTTTGCAGTCGGTGATGAACCCTTTGGTTTTTTATGTGTTGTTCCCGCAAAACGGTAAGAGGCAGTAATGCTAGCTGTAGAATATCACGCCAACGACGATGTGCGTATTGTTGAATTGCCGGTACCGGAGATAAGGGTGGGTGAGTTACTGGTGCGGTTGCGGGCCTGCGGTCTATGTGCCAGTGACGTGATGGAATGGTACATGAAGCCACGTGCGCCAGTGTACCCAGGTCATGAACCGGTAGGAGTGATCGCTGCAGTAGGCGAAGGTGTACAGGGGTTTATGGTTGGACAGCCTGTATTCGTGCATCATCATGTACCCTGTATGGTCTGCCATTTCTGTCAGCGTGGCTCATTTTCGCAATGTGCCACGTTTCGCTCCACGCGCCTGTATCCAGGTGGACTGGCAGAGTTTATACGTGTTCCTGCTGCCAACGTTCAGCTTGATGTCCTACCTTTGCCCGGTGATGTAACGTTCGAAGCTGCGACACTCATTGAGCCGCTGGCTTGTTGTGTGCGCGGCATAAATCGGGCTGCTATTCAGCCAGGGGACAGCGTGCTCGTACTTGGAGCCGGGAGCAATGGCCTGATGCTGGCCCAATTGGCTCAACATCGCGGCGCTATCTCTGTCATCATCGTAGATCCTATTCCCTATCGTCGCCAGCGAGCGCTGGAGGTCGGCATAGATTACGTGCTCGACCCACAAGAACAGAGTCTATTAGAGCAGGTGTTTGTGGTCAACAGTGGTCGCAGGCCGGATATCGTAATCGTTACCCCATCGAGCATCGGCGCGATGAAACAGGGAGTAGAACTTGCAGGTCCAGGAGGAACGGTCTTGCTTTTCGCGCCCTCACCGCCCTCGGAGGTACTGGCTATTACCCCTCACCATCTCTTTTTTCAAGAGATTACGTTGCGCACAAGTTATTCTGCCGGGCCATATGAGACACGCCTTGCGCTGGACTTATTGCGAGATGGACGAATACGGGCCGAGCAGGTGATTACGCATCGTTTTGCTTTGCAGGATGCGGCCCAGGCGTTTCAATTGGTGGCGAAACCTGGAGATGCTTTGAAGGCTGTGATTGTGGTGGCATAAGCGTATTGCCTGACCACTCATTGATCTCAAAAAGAGCGCTAGCTGCTGCGCGAACAATGTAGATCTTATCGAATCCTTCGGCATAAGTAGGGGATTCAAGTTTTTTGTTTGTGGCGTAAATCGCTACATCCGGCACTTTTGCCTTCCCTGATCGTTGTTTGTTGCGCTCTAGAGACTGTTTCAGGTTTGGCTCAAAGTAATACCCGGTGATTGTAGCTCCATACAGATGCCCCAGTTCAATCAGCAATTTTCGTACTTCAAATGTCGGATTCGTGTTATCGACAACTACCGAATGTTTGGCCTGGAGCGCACTTTCGATAAGCTGTAACTGCCGTCTATTGGGATTTTTATTGTTCCCCAATAAATCCTTACTGATATGGTCATGCGTTGCCGCAAAATAGGTGTGATAAAACGTGCTCTTGCCGGAGCCCTGTAGCCCAATAAAGACGATCAATTCCATAGATCGTGTGCGGCGGGCACCCATCCCTTTTGAAGGGATTGGGAGGAAGCCGCACGCCCCCTTTCGTTGTTCACTTGATAAGGTAGGAATACCCATCCGTATGCTGCAGTCGCGTACAATAGCGATACCCAATATCGCTCACTTTCCTCTGCTTGGTGGTGATAGTGAAGGCCCCACTTGCCTTGGCGGCCATCCTCCCAACATAAATGCCAGGGTTCTCCAAATGCGCCGGAACCACGGCACGCACGATATCACCCGTGCGAAAGTCGTGTTTGGGGCTCTTCTTCTTCGGTTTACTGCGAGGAAAGCCCAATGCGTTCACCAGGCACAGTTGCCGATCCTGGCGCCGGTTGGCCTCGATCAGCCAGGGGCGCACATGCTGGAAGAGAAGACGCGCCGGCGTGGAGGGACCAACGTTTGCCGCATCCAACCAGTGCGTTTTCGCAATGTCGCGCTCACCTCGATTCCACTTGGTACGCCCGCCACTGCTGGCTTCAATTGGCAGGCCAGTCCTCATAAGGCGTTGATGCAGCACCCGCCTGGTGCTATTCACTGCGGCCGCGTCTTTGAGCGGAGCCTTCGCTTGCGCCTGAATGTGAGGGAAACCAAATTCCTCTGCGGTCTGGTTGCCTTTCTTCCCATTGCATTGTTCGCATGCCAGCGTGAGATTGGTCACACGATTGCTGCCTCCACGTATTTTTGGAATGATATGCTCGAGTTGAAGCGGTAATCCCCTTTTCTCGCAGTACGCACACCTCTGCCCCCATTTTAGAAGCAAGTATTCCTTGACCTCCAGGCCCGCGAGCGTCCCGTGTTGGTACTGCGTTCCTTCGATCTCGGGATTGTGCAACGCCTGGGTATCGAAACGCACGGCTTCGTAGGAGAGGGATCCAACGGGAGCCCAGAGGATGAGCCGCTGGGTCCAGGTCTCAACATTCTGCACCCGGCTCTCCAGTGATGGAGGGAGCCAGCCTTTGGGGCGACGGCGATTGAGATATCGTGCTGGCCGGTACCATGTGTGGCGCTGCCGCCGTCCTCGACGTACCCCCGCCCGTTTCTGGAGATCTTTATGGACCTGTTCACCGCGGTGGGTGACTTCCGCCGCCCAGACGACTTCTCCTGATGTATCATTGACGAGCGCCAGCCCTGACACCTTACTCCCCGGATCGATCTTGAGCCGTAATGGTTGCACAACCGCCTCGGGACGGCTCTCATGCAGAATCAAAGTAAATGGACATCTCCGCAAGACCGCCGCCTTTTTTTGTTTGAGCAACAGGCGAGCACGCGCCGGTGTACATGGCATGAGCGGTCGCCGCTGCTGATCGACGATCAAAACGCGTGACATGGTTTCCTCCCTGTTCTCCCCGATGCAGGGGCCTCCTAATGAGGCATCGTTCATCTGTTGCCAGATGAAGTAAAGTTGTCCTCGCCCCTGTTTGTGCGCGGTTTCCTTGATGTGCCAACGACACTGACTCGCACCCTGCCCGTCTGTTTAATCGTTGACCGCAGCGGCCGCAACTGGACCGTCATTGCGGCGTGCCTATTCGCATTCGCGCCAAACTGCTCCCAGGCATGCCTGGGGGGCTGCTCACGTCCAGGGCTTCGTTCTGCACAAGCCCATCGCCTTCAAGGCGATAGGGTACGTGACAAACATACCTTCCTTCTTGCGGATCGTTTTTCCCCACTTCTATTGTATCAAGTTTTGGCAACACTTAATAGCCCTTACATCTACGCATTCTTGATTCGCCCCCAGGCGTCATTCTTGACACCTCGTTTGGATAGTGTTAGCATGACTGCAGTTAAATAGCAGACCTTCCTGCCCGGTAGAGACCTGCTGTATATTTCACAAGGAGAATTTTTTAGTGAAAATCCACGAATATCAGGCCAAAGATATTCTGGCACACTATGGCGTCCCCATCCAGCCGGGACGCGTAGCTTATACGCCAGACGAGGCTGAAGCTATTGCTCGCGAACTCGGCGGGCCAGTCGTCATTAAAGCCCAGGTATACGTCGGCGGACGCGGCAAAGCAGGTGGCATCCAGTTTGGCGATACGCCAGAACAGGCGCGCGCAGCTGCGTCGAAAGTATTGGGCATGGATATCAAAGGGCTGACTGTCGAAAAGGTTCTTGTCGTCTCCAAAATAAATATTCAAGAGGAATACTATCTTGGCATCATCCTGGATCGCAAATCCCAGGCGCCCATCGTGATGGTCTCAAAAGAGGGTGGCATCGATATCGAAGAGGTGGCCGCAAAAACGCCCGAAAAGATCATTAAACAACCCATCGACATGCGCTGGGGCCTGCGCCCTTTTGAAGCGCGCGATATCCTTGCACGGGCCGGGCTCCCTCATCAGGTCATCGGCAAAGGCGGCGCCATTCTTACTGCGCTTGCCCGAGCCTTTATAGAAAGTGACGCCAGCCTGGCAGAAATCAATCCACTTGTGCTTACCTCGGAGGGACAGGTGCAAGCGGCCGATGCCAAAATTCTTATCGATGACAATGGCCTCTTCCGCCAGAAGGAATATGCCTCGTGGGCAGAGTCAGAAGAGTCGAATCCATTAGAGTATGAGGCCAGACAGGAAGGCCTAACCTATGTGAAACTTGATGGTAACGTCGGGATCATTGGTAACGGCGCAGGACTTGTCATGACCACGCTTGATATGGTAGCTCGCGTCGGCGGGAAGCCCGCTAATTTCCTCGATATCGGTGGAGGAGCAAAGGCCGAAGTTATGTATAAGGCTCTCTCCTTTGTGGCACGCGATCCACAGGTCAAGGGTATTCTCGTCAATATCTTCGGTGGCATTACACGTGGCGAAGAGGTGGCAAAGGGAGTCATCATGGCACAGGCTGAACTTCCTGAAGGTATGCCCATCGTCGTTCGCTTGTCAGGCACCGGTGCGGAAGAGGGAAAAGCTTTGTTGAAAGACGCTGGGCTTGACTGGGGTAAAGATATGCGCGAGGCGGCTCAAAAAATCGTCGCCGCGGTTGGTTAAACGAATAAAGGGAAACAAAGAGCATGAGTATTCTATTAGATAGTTCGACGCGGGTGATTGTACAGGGCATAACCGGGCGAGAGGGACTGTATCACACGCGTAATATGAAGACCACGGGAACAAATATCGTTGGCGGCATGACTCCCGGCAAGGGCGGTACGACGGCAGAAGGCGTTCCAGTCTTTGATACCGTCGCCGAGGCAAAGGCAGCCACAGATGCTGAAGCCAGCTGTATTTTTGTACCACCTGCAGGTGCCGCCGATGCGATTATGGAAGCGGCCAGCGCCAGTATAAGCCTGATCGTCTGTATCACCGAGGGCATACCAGTTATTGATATGACCCGCGCCATGATAGTTGTACGTGAGCATGGCGCGCGGCTGATCGGCCCTAACTGTCCCGGTATGTGTACCCCAGGCCATGGCAAAATCGGTATTATCCCCTACCAGATATTCAAACCGGGTCCCGTCGGTTTCATCTCACGCTCCGGCACGCTCACATACGAGGTTGTCGCCTTGCTCACTCAAGCAGGCATTGGCCAATCTACCTGCATTGGTATTGGCGGTGACCCCATTATTGGCTCGACATTCGCCGATTACTTGGAACTCTTCGAGTCCGACCCGGATACCAAAGCCGTTGTCATGTGTGGCGAGATCGGTGGAAGCGACGAGGAAGACGCGGCAGAGTTCATCAAAACGATGAGCAAACCCGTAGTAGCCTTCATCTCAGGACGTACTGCCCCTCCGGGGAAACGCATGGGGCACGCTGGCGCGATCATCTCCGGCAATACAGGTACAGCGCAGGGAAAGGTTGCCGCGCTACAGGCAGCAAATGTCCCTGTGGCAGACACCATCTTCGAGATCCCTGATCTGGTTAAAAAAGCCCTTTCCGCATTATAATAAACTAAAGAGCGAATATTGAAGGCATGCACGATGTGGTGCATGCCTCCCGGCAAAAATCACACAGAAAAACTGTCTAATAAAGGAAAAGTATGACCACCTCGTTGATCTATGACCCAATTTTTTTAGAGCACCTGACCCCTCCAAAACACCCGGAGAGGCCACAACGCCTCGAAATGGCGATAAAAGTTCTAGAGGCCCTGGACTGGCTGCAGCGGGATGGACTGGTCCAGATTCCACCACGTGAAGCTACCGAGGATGAACTGGCTGCTGTGCACGACCGCGCCTATATACGGCAAATCAAAGAGGTTGCCGAGGAGGTTGCCAGGGAAGCACAACAAGGAGGCCGTAAGACCCGATTTTTTGCTACCGACACCTACATCTCCGCGCAGTCCTACGCGGCGGCCATCAAGTGCCTGGTGCGCCCTCCTGGTCATCATGCCCTACCCGATGAAGCCATGGGGTTCTGCCTCTTCAACAATGTGGCCGTTGCCGCTCAATATGCGCTCGACCGCCACGGCCTCGAGCGGGTGATGATTATAGACTACGATGTCCATCATGGAAATGGTACACAGGACATATTCTATACTGACCCACGCGTACTCTATTTTTCAGTACATCAGGCGCCTTTCTATCCTGGAACCGGCCACTCCGACGAGCGTGGCGAAGGGGCAGGTCTGGGTACAACCATCAATGTTCCCCTGCCGGCGACGGTGGGTTACGAGGTCTACGAACCCGTCTTTCGACAGGTCATGGCACATGCCGCTGACCGTTTTGATCCACAGCTTATCCTGGTATCTGCTGGCTTTGATGCACACTGGAATGACCCGCTTGGTCAGATGAATCTCTCCACGGCTGGCTTTGCGCAACTCACAAAAATAATCATCGACCTTGCTCAAACCCTCTGCAATGGCCGCCTGGTGATGGTGCAGGAGGGTGGCTATAACCTTGATGTCATGGGATCTGCTGTCGCTACCTGTATCAACCTGCTTCTAGGTGACGACGCAGCGGTAGATAGCCTTGGTGCCGGACCTGACGCAGAGAAAGAGTTTCATCTCAATGCAGAAGTCCTGGTAGCCGAACTACGTCGCATTCACAAGTTAACAGGCTATCGTTTGCGTAATGCACCCAAACCCGATATCGAACGCTTACGTCGTGAAATGAAAGGACCGCAAGCATAGCTTGGGATGAGACGAATACTATCACGTGGAGCGGAGGAAATTCGACAATTGACCGGCGACGACCTTGCCCAGATCAAGCGTTTGCTCCAGACATCTGAATACGTCTACCAACGCTTTACGCCTGAAGAACTTCCTACCCTGCTCGCACATTATCCAGCTCTGGGCGCTTTCTATGGCTCTTCGCTGCATGGTTTTATCCTCTCTCAGACCGTCAATGCCCCATCAGCGTGGGTCGGCGGATTCTGCGTCAGCTGGACTGAGAGCCAGTCATACCTCAAGATCCTTGACACCCTCCTTGAACACCTGACCCCACTCTTGATCAAAAAAAGCGTACGCTATCTTCACTACTCAGGCAATGACGCGCAACAGGATTGGCTGCGCGACGTTTTGTTAACCAGAGGCTTCATCCCCTATCGCTCGCTCTACTCCTACGACAAGTTCGATTATTATATCCCTTCATTTGGAAATCAAATAATCACCATCCGTCCGGTTGAGGAGCGCGATATACCCACCCTGCTCACGATCGATGAAGCCTGCTTCGAGGAATTATGGCGCTACGATGACATCTCATTTCATGATATTGCCGCCACACATCCCTATTTCGTCGTCGCGGAACTCCACGGCAACGTCATCGGCTACCAGTTCAACGCACTGGATGGAGATTACGGCTACCTCGTGCGCATCGCCGTCCATCCATCCGCCAGCGGGCAAGGGATCGGCGTACGCCTCATGGCCGAAGCCATCCGCTTCTTTGAGCATGCTCGCGCGACTCGCATCATGCTTAACACGCAGGATGACAACATTCGCGCCCATCGACTTTACGAGTGGTTCGGATTCGTGCGCATTCAGCAGAAAGGGTTCGTATTGAGGAAGGCATTATGAGCATTAATCAATTGAACCATCACACTAACCCCAACAATGACCAAACCTCCAATGGCGCCGACTTATTTTTCACCTGTAATGCAGCGAGGTGGGACGCCATCACATACTGCCGCACCTGGAGAAACGTCGCGTGATTGAGTAGGATATTATTATCCGAGGCGTTCGATTGAAGACGCGCCGCCACGTTCACCACATCTCCAATCGCCGTGTAGTTCTGTAACCGTCCCGTCGATCCCAGGTTACCGACAACACCCAGGCCAGTATTCACCCCAAAACCAAAGGCCAGCGGTATCTCCTGCGGGTGATCCTGTTGATACTTCTGCACTGCCCTTCTCATATTCCAGGCAGCCCGCACAGCGCGCAGCGCGTGATCTTCCTGCAGCAGAGGTGCATTAAAAATGGCCATCAAAGCATCGCCTATGAAAGCAGTCAGCGTACCCTCCTGGTGCCAGATCTCCTCGACCATAATCCCCAGGTAACTGTTGAGCAGATTCATCATCTCCTCTGGAGCCATACTCTCGCTCAACCTGGTATATCCACGAATGTCAGCAAAGACGACCGAGATCTCCTTGGTCTCTCCCCCCAGGTTCAGCGCCATCGGGTCTTTGATCAGTTGTTGCACGACGTTCGGGTGAACGTAGCGTTCAAAAATACGTCGCACCTGCTTTGCCTGCGCCTCCGAACGCTTCAGCTCGGTCCGGTCATCAATCACCAGCGCTATACCAATGTGGTTGTTCTGAGTATCGAGCAGTGCGGAAACGTAGAGATTCAGGTTCACCTCGCCAGCGCCGGGAATGTCACAATCGACCGAATTAGTCACCATCGTGCCATGCTCATGCTGCACCCTGGCATTTTGCAACAATTCGCTAATACCAACCTGTGGTCTGGCAGCAAAAACGTCCCTGTGGTGCCTCCCTATCGCGCTCTTCGGATCCATGCGCAGGGTCTTCGCAGCTGCACCATTAAAGGTCGTGACGATGCCTGACGAATCGGTAGTAATCACGCCGTTCGCTATGGAGGCGAAGATATTATCCATGTACTGTTTATCTTCGTTCACCTGACGTATGGTCCTGGTCAGGTCAGCAAAGAGACGCGCATTGTCGATGGCAATAGCCGCTTGATGACAGAAAGCCAGCAGCAGTTCGCGGTGTTTGGGGCCAAAGAGGTTGGCATTAATACGGCTATCGACATAAACCGCGCCAATACAATGATCTCGCACAACCAGGGGCGCGCACATAATCGAGCGAATGCCATAGGCCATGATACTCTCTTGCTCTTTAAAGGCATCGTCGATCTGCGCATCGTCGGTGAGTATGGGCTCCCTGGTTTTTACCACGCGAATCACGGTGCCGCGGCTATTTCTATAGGCGCTTCTATCGATCGTCTGCCCCTGTTTATCAAGCGCGATCGTAAAATCAAGTTCATTGGTCATCGGATTAATCAACGCGAGAAAGCCTCGTTCCGCATTGACGAATTGGATCACCTGCTCCATCACCAGCCGCAGCACCTGGTCAAACTCAAGCGTCGAGTTCAGCACACGCGCAATATCGTAGAGGGTCTCAAGTTCGTTGCGTTCTCGTTTGAGAATATTAATACTGCTATTGAGAGCCTGCCGCTCTCGTTCAAATGGCGTAGCTGTGCCCACAGCAGCTTGTTGCACCGGAACATCCGTTTGTCCTTGTACGAGTTGCAACACTCGCTGCAGCGATTGACTGAGCCGCCCTAATTCCAGGTCATCAAGTCGGCTCAGGT
>WNGH01016913.1_pt1 | contig 12313 bp, 14 predicted proteins | sample 5400631 | NCBI WGS metagenome assembly WNGH01 (sample SAMN13153373, study PRJNA577476) | soil metagenome | isolation source: 115 cm soil or saprolite under Garry oak tree replicate 1 | place: USA:California | collected 2016-06-15 | reverse complement strand
GCCCGGACGAGTCGCAATACGACGATCACGTTCTCCGTTCTTCGACTTTCAAAATGCAGTCCCCATCGGGAAGCGAAGACGTGCCGATGCTGAACGCCCTGAACGAAGTGATGCGCGAGTCCTACCTCAAGGACTGCGAGATCGGCCTGAAGCGCTGGAACCGCATGATCGAGCGCGCCGGCCACGCTTTGCGCCTCACCCTGCCCTCGTCGCGCTTCCGCCGCTCGATCGGAGCATGGGCCGGCCAGCCGGTGGATCCCGAAGGGAAAGCAATCTCAAAAGAAGAATACGAAAAGAATCTCTCGCAGTGGATTCCTTCGCAAGCCGACAGGATTTTCGTCCAGTCCCTCATGCAGCGCGTAATCGAGCCGGGCAAGCTGGCCGGCTGGATCGCGCCGCCCGAGCGCGGCATCAACAACCTCCCCATTGAGCACCAGTACGTCAAGCTTCAGTAACAAGGAGCTCGCCGATTTCCTGAACCGCATGCTCGAAGCGGAGCGCGCGGGCGCCAAATCGCTGGTGGTTTACATGGAAAACTTTCCCAGGCAGGGAAATGAATGGAAAGTCTTAAGAACCATTCAGGCCGACGAGGCGCACAATTGCGCCCTGATCGGCAAGCTGCTGGAGAAATCCGGCACACATTACAGCCATGCCACCGGCGAGTTCTACGACAAGGCCGTTGCCGTCAAAGGCCCGAAGGAGAGACTCGAATTCCTGGTGCGCGGCCTGAAATGGGCGGTGAAGTCGTTCGAGGGCGCCCTTCCCCGTCTTGACGCAGAGACCCGGGACGCCTTCATCCGGATGCGCGACTCGCACCTGCGCAGCATCGCCGCGTGCGAGGCGATCATCCGCAAGACCGTCTAGGCGGGATTCGCCTACTTCAAGTACTTGTCGTACCAGTCGATGGCGAGCTTCATCGCCTGCTGCAGCGGCTCGCCGCGGTAGATATCGAAGTGCTTGATGCGCGGGATGACGACGCGCTCCTTCGGCCCGGCGAGGCGCTCGTAGACGCGCTGGCCGTGCTGGCGGGTGTCGAACAGATCCTCGCTGGCGGCGTCGATGATCAGGACTGGCCGGTTGACGCGCGCCGCGTCCTCGACCGGCGCCCAGTAGAGCTGCCTTTCGGCAATCACGAAACCGTGCAGCTTCCCCGGCGCGCGCGGCTGCGGCCCCGGATAGGGCAGCTCGCCGCGCGCGCGCAGCGTTGCCTGGCGGCGGAACTCCTCGAGTTGCGGGCCGCCGCGCCGCGCATCGTAGGCGCCGACTTGTCCTACCATCACCTTCACACGCGCATCGTTGACCATGGCGTGCAGTACCAGCCCGCCGGCGAAACTCGTCCCCCAGATACCGATGCGCGACGCATCCACTTCGGGCTCGGCTGCCAGCCAGGCGATCATCGCCATGATGTCGGCAGATTGCTCGAAAGGATCGACGGTCTCGCGCACCTCGATCACCTGCGCGGCGAAGGGCTTGCCATCCCGGGGCGCCTCGGCACGCGGATCGGCCGCTATCAGCCTTCCGGCACTCTCGCCCCAGCCGCGGTAGTCGAACGTGAGCGCGGTGTAGCCGGCTTCCGCGAACTGGCTCGCGTGATAGCGCAGATTCTCGCCGAGGCCGCCGCGTCCGTTGCATAGCAGTACGGTCGGCAGGCGCTTGCCGGCGCTGGCTTTCACCTGGTAGACGTAAGCCGTCAGCGCCGTGCCCTCGCTCATCACCGTCGCTTTGCGCACTGCGATGCTGTCTGGAACGCGGTATTGCGCCATCGCCGGTATCGCGATGAACATGACAAGCAGCAACAGGCTACGCATGGCAAGCCTCCTCATGGCAGGGCCAGGGCGATCCATTCTTCCACCAGGTTCGCGCCTCCGGCCGGAAACACGATGTATTGCTTGCCGCCCGCCATGTAGGTCATCGGCGCGCCGGTGGCGTTTTGCGGCACCGCGATTTCGTGCAGCAAGCTGCCGTCAGCCTTGTCGAAGACCATCAGCTTGGGCTCGAGGTTGTTCAGGTCGAGCACGGTGCGGTTCGGAGTTACCGGCGCGGCGCGGCGTCCGCTGAGATATCCGGCCTGCGCCACGAACAGCAGGGTTTTGGTCACGAGCGGCCAGGAGCGAAAATTCCATCCCAGGCGCTCGCGCATGTCGAGATGCCGGATCGCCTGGTGGCCGCGCGGGCCGTCGCCGACTGGAACGCGCCACGCGTGCTCGCCGGCGTTCATATCGATTGCCACCATGCTGCCGAAGGGCGGCTTCAGCAGGGGCAGCCGTTGCGGACCGGGAAATGGCTCGAAGCGACCCAGGTAATGCCCTGGCACCGGCGGCCTGACTATCCTGACCAGGTGGGCCTGGCGCACCGTGGTGACATAGAGCAGCCCCGACTCCGCGTCGAACGCGGCGCCCGACCAGCTCGCGCCGCCCGCAACGCCAGGCACCTGGACCAGGCCGCGCTCCGTCGGCGGCGTATACAGCGTGCCGTAGTCGTATTTCGCGATGAGCTGTTGCGCTTCCCATTTCAATGCGGGCGTCAGGTCGATCATGCTTGGTGACCTGCGCAACCGCCTTGATGCGCCGCCCTTCCACCGTGATGTCGATGAGGTTGGGCGCCGCAGGCAAGTCATAGTCCCACAGCCCGTGGCGCACGAATTGGTAGTGCCAGACACGGCGCCCGGTGCTTGCGTCGAGACAGATCAGGCTTTCGGCGTAGAGGTTGTCGCCGGCCCTCTGGCCGCCGTAGTAGTCGTTCGATGGCGTGCTGCCGGGAAGGTAGACGTAGCCCAACTCCTCGTCCGCGCTCATCGGCGCCCAGACATTGGCGGCGCCCGACGTCTTCCACGACTCGTTTCCCCAGGTTTCGACGCCGGGCTCGCCCGCCTCGGGGATGGTCTTGAAGGTCCATAGCAGCTTCCCCGTGCGCACGTCGAAGCCGCGCACGTCGCCCGGCGGCATTTCCCTCACTCCAGGCCAATCCCAGACCGAAGAACCGACCACGATCACGTCGCGCACGATGACCGGCGGCGAAGATACCGTGTAGTAGCCGCGCGGCACCCGGCGCCGCAAGCTCTGCTTCAGGTCGACCCGGCCGTTGTCGCCAAAGGAAGATATCGGCTTGCCGGTCCGCGCATCGAGCGCGGCGAGGATGATTCTCTCGTCCGCGCCGCTTCTCCAGTAGGCGACGCCGCGATGCAGCCAGCCGTTGTTCGACGGTATGCCCTCGCCGTGAACTTGCGGATTGAACACCCACTTGGTTTCCCCCGAAGCCGCATCCAGCGCGGCGACCTGCGACAGCGAGGTGCTGACGTACAGCGTGCCGCCGACCGCGAGCGGCGTGGACTGATTGGTCCAGCTCGGATCGATGTTCCGATTTTGCTGCCTGAACGCCTGGTCGGGAGAGGTCGAGCGCCAGGCGACCCGCAGCTTGCCGGCGTTGGATTTGTCGATCTGCTCCAGCGGCGAGTACTTGGCGCTCGCGTAGCTGCCTGCGTAGGTCCGCCACTCGCCGCGGGCGAGCGCGGCCTGCGACTCGGCGGAGACGCCACCGATGCCCTGCGCACGCGCAGGCAAAGCGACCAAGGCAATCGCGACAACGAGGACAACCCTCATACGCCCTCCCTTGAGCGTAGTGGCGAGCCGAGACAGCGCTAGCCCAGCCACGCGCCGTCCGCCTCCAGGGTTTTCTTCAGCAATTCAATCCTCAGGGCGCGAGGAGCAATTCCCTCGTCAAGGGCGAGGTGCGCTGCGGTTCCAGCCGCCTGTCCCATGACGAAGCACGGACCCGAAACCCGGGCCGCGGACTGGCCGCCATGCGTCATCGACGCGCAGCGGCCGGCCACGAACAGGTTATCGATGCCGAGCGGCACGATCATCCGGTAGGGAAGCTGGTTGTAGCCGCGGGGCTTCCTCTGGAACCGGAAATCGACGTTGCCGGCGACATGCTCTTCCACCGGCCAGCCGTTGACGCCGATCGCGTCGGCAAAGTCCGCGCAGTCGAGCACGTCGTCCTCGGTGAGCAGATACTCGCCGCGCACGCGGCGCGTCTCGCGGATGCCGATCTGCGGTGCGATCTCGGCTATATAGGCGCGCTCGAAGCCGGGCGTCACCTCCCGGATGAACTCGAAGGTGTCGCGCACCTGGCGCCGCCCCTCGACCTCGCCGAAAGCGAGCTCCTCGGCGTCGATGCCGCTCACCGCCGTGCCGTCGGGATTGCGGATCTGCGTCAGGTTGGCGCGCCATTCGGTCGGGTTCGGCTGCGGCCGCACGATCGGCTTCTTGCGCGGGAAATGCCGGCCGGAGCGCTCGGCTTCTTCCATGAGCTGCGGAATGCGCTCCCAGGCCCTGCCGGCCTTCCCGGGGTCGACGCCGCCGATACGGTACATGGTCGAGGGATAGAGCATGTTGCCCTTGCCGTCGCCCACCTCGAAGGGAGCGCCGGCCCAGGCCGCGAGGTCGCCGTCGCCGGAGCAATCGATGAACATCCCGCCGAGAATCGCTTTGCGCCCGGATTTCGTCTCGACGATCAGCGCCTCGATCTCATTTTTCGATCTGGCGGCCGAAACTGCGAAGGCATGAAACAGCAGCTTGACCTCGGCGCTCAGCAGCAGCTCGTCGGCGGCGATCTTGTATGCGGAGATATCGTAGGCCTGGGCCTGGATGCGGTCGTTGAAAAGGACATGCGGCCGGCTCAACCCACCCAGGCGCTCCAGCCGCGTCAAGATGTCGTCGCAGATGCCGTGCACCACCTGGCGGTGCTCGCCGTGCACTCTGGCGTGCAGCCCGCAGAAATTGGCGAGGCCGGCCGCGGTGCCGGCGCCGCCGAGGAAGCCGTAGCGCTCGACGAGAATCGTCGAGCGGCCGGCGCGCCCCGAAGCTGCCGCCGCGGCGATGCCCGCGGGCCCGCCGCCGAGCACGACGACCTCGTACTCGCCGAGGACCGGCGTTTCGCGGCGCTCTTCCATAACGAACATACAATTCCATTATGCATTCGAATCTGAAATTCGCTCCGCGCGAAGTGAGCCTCGAGGAGCGCGGCGACGGCAGCCTGCTGCTGCGCTCGCCGCAGCCGCTCGGCCCCGCCGCGCGCTGCGTGACCGAGTGGCTGGTGCATTGGGCTCTCAGAGTCCCCGAGAGAGTTTTTTTAAGCGAGAGAAGAAACGAGAACTGGCGCAGGATCAGCTACCTGGAAGCCTACGGCGCGGCGCGCATCCTCGGCCAGGCGCTGCTCAATCTGGGGCTGGGGCCGGATCGCCCGGTCGCCATTCTCTCGGACAACGGCGTCGACCATGCTCTGCTCGCCCTCGGCGCCATGCACGTCGGCGTACCGGTGACGCCGATATCGCCCGCCTATTCGCTGATGTCGCAAGACTTCGGCAAGCTGAAGCAGATTTTCGATCTGGTGCGGCCGGGGCTCGTTTATGCCTCTGACCCGCAGAAGTTCGCGCCCGCGCTCGCCGCCGTCGGTGCCACGTAGCGATCGCGAAGATCCTGTTCACCTCCGGCTCGACCGGCATCCCCAAGGGCGTCGTGAACACCCACGGCATGCTGTGCGCGAACCAGCAGCAGCTCGCGCAGGCCTGGAGCTTCGTCGCCGAGCGCCCGCCGGTGGTCGTCGACTGGCTGCCCTGGAACCACACCTTCGGCGGCAACTACGTTTTCAACCTCGTGCTGCGCAACGGCGGCACGCTTTACATCGATGGCGGCAAGCCGGTTCCCGGGCTGGTCGAGACCACGGTGCGCAACCTGAAGGAGGTCGCGCCGACGATGTACTTCAACGTGCCGCGCGGCTACGACCTGCTGCTGCCGTTCCTGGAGAAAGACGCGGAACTGCGGCGCAACTTCTTCCGCGACCTGGATGTGCTGTTCTACGCCGCGGCGGCCTTGCCGCAGAATCTCTGGGATCGCCTTAAGAAACTTGCTGAGCAAGAAAACAACAGCCGTCTCGCGCTGCTTTCCGCCTGGGGCTCCACCGAGACCGCGCCGCTCGCCACCATGGTGCATTTCCCCATGGAGCGCCCCGGCATCATCGGCCTGCCGGTGGCGGGCTGCGAGCTCAAGCTGGTGCCCTCGGCGGGCAAGCTCGAGGCGCGCGTGCGCGGCCCGAACGTCACCCCCGGCTACTACAAGCGCGACGACCTCACCAAAGCGGCGTTCGACGAGGAAGGCTTCTACCGCATCGGCGATGCCGTGAAGCTCGCCGACCCCGCGGACCCGGCGAAAGGCATCGTGTTCGACGGCCGCGTGGCGGAGGACTTCAAGCTCTCCAGCGGCACCTGGGTCCACGTCGGCGCCGTGCGCGTAAAGCTGATCGCCGCCGGCGACCCGCTAATTCAGGACGCGGTGATCACAGGGCATGACAGGAACGAGATTGGCGCGCTTGTCTTTCTGAGCCCGGCTGCCAAAGATCTGTCTCCCGCGACAGTTCGCGAACGTCTTTCCGCTGTATTAAATAATCTTCAAAATGAAAAAAGCGGCAGCTCGACGCATCCGGTCCGGCTGATGGTCATGACCGAGCCGCCGTCGATCGACGCCAACGAGATCACCGACAAGGGCTATATGAACCAGCGCGCGGTGCTCGAGAAGCGCGCGGCGCTCGTGGAAGAGCTCTACGCTGGCGGCGCCAATGTGATCGGCGCAACCGCGGGTTAAGCCACCGACAGCAGCAGCTTCTGCATGCCGACGATCCGGCGATCGACCCTGGCCCTGCGGTCCGAGCCCACGCGGTCTTTCGTGGCGCCGACATGGATCTTGCCGAGCACCGAATAGCGCAGCCAGTCCGATTTCACCTTCAATTCGAAAACCCGCTTGGAGATGAGGTCTACCCGCTCGTAGAGCTCCCCGTCGGACAGGGAGCGGGCACGCTGCAGCCGCGACTGGGCGAGCTCGAGCATCTTCGTGGCCTCGGCAAGGGCGTCTACAAATTGGGTCTTTTCGATTGGGTCCATGCCTTTGCTCCTTTGTCCTTATTCTAGGGCCGCCGGGCGCGGCGCTGACGGAATTTATCGTTTCGCCGCGCCGAGCCAGGCGATGACGCCGACCACGATGAAGGCGCCCAGAATCTGCAGCGGCGAGACCGCCTGGCCGAGCGCCAGCCAGGCGATGCCGAGCACGGCGATCGGCTCGAAGTTGAGGGCCACCGTGCTCGCCGCCCCGCCGAGCCGCGGCAGAATGATGAACAGCGACGTGATGGCGCTGCCGTAGAGGACCGTGAGCAGCGCGAGCGCCAGCCAGCCCGCGCCGTCCGTCGGCCAGGCGATCGCGCCGGCCGCGGCGCCCGCCGAGAGCACCAGCGCCGCGGTGACCGCCATCATGAAAAACGTCCGCGTCCGTCCGTCGAGCGCCTTGAGCCAATGCGCGTTGCAGAAGAATACCAGCGTGAAGCTGACCGCGGCGCCGAGCGCCCACAGCACGCCCGCCCCGATCTCCTCCCAGCGCCCGGCAAAGCCGTCGATCTTCACGTCGAGCGCAAGCGCCAGCCCGGCGAGGGCGAGCGGCATGGCGAGCAGCGCGCTCGCATGCGGCGTCTCCTTCCCGGCAGCCCAGGAAAGCAGCATGAACAGCATCGGGAAGGTCTGGAACACGAGCAGCGCCAGCGCCACCGGGATGCGCGCCACCGCGGAGTAGAGGCAGAAGCTCTGGATCGCCACCAACACGCCGACCAGCAGGACGCGAAGCAGCGTCTGCTTCGAGGTTATGGCGGAAAGGATCCTTCCTTTGAGGAGGCAGAGAAGAACGACTGCGGTGAAGCCGGATCTCGCAGTCACGGCCGCGGCAACGCTCGCGCCGTGATCGATCGCGACGCGCGCCGCCACGTGATTCGCGCCGAAGACCGTCGCGATGACCAGCAGGGCGACGATGCCGAGACGCGGCGACAACTTAGAGCAGGCCCTGGGTTTCTATGAAACGGACGATCTTCTCCAGCCCTTCGCCGGACTTGAGATTCGAGAATACGAACGGCCGCTCGCCGCGCATGCGGCGCGCATCGCGGTCCATCACTTCCAGCGAGGCGCCGACCATCGGCGCGAGATCGATCTTGTTGATCACCAGCAAATCGCTCTTGGTGATGCCCGGGCCGCCCTTGCGCGGGATCTTGTCCCCTGCCGCGACGTCGATCACGTAGAGCGTGAGATCCGAGAGCTCCGGGCTGAAGGTGGCCGCCAGGTTATCGCCGCCCGATTCGATGAGAATCAGGTCGAGCGCCGGAAAGCGGCGGCTCAGGCGCGCCACCGCTTCCAGGTTGATCGAGGCGTCCTCGCGGATCGCGGTATGCGGACAGCCGCCGGTCTCCACTCCGATGATCCGCTCGGGAGCGAGGGCCTGGTGGCTGACGAGGAACTGCGCGTCCTCCTCGGTGTAGATGTCGTTGGTGACCGCCGCGATGTCGTACCTGTCGCGCAGCGCCCGGCAAAGAGACAGCATGAGCGCCGTCTTGCCGGAGCCGACGGGACCGCCGATGCCTATTCGCAGCGTGCTTTTCTCCTTCATGACCTGAAAATCCTGGAGTACTGGGTTTCGTGGCGGGACGAAAACATGGCGAGCCCCGGCGCGAAGTTGCACCGCTCGCTGTTTTCCATCGTGGCCGCTCTTTCCGCGACCGACGCAAGGCGCTCCCCCAATGAAAGCAGAATCTTCTGCCCCGCGGTCTGGCCGAGCGGGACCGCCTTCACCGCCGCCATGACCTGGTTCTCGAGCCAGCTCCAGAGATAGGCCTCGAGCGCCGCGCGCGGCTCGATTCCCCATGCCCTCGCGGCGAAGGCGTAAGCGGTCGGGAACGCCACTTCGCCGCCGGGAACGTCCTCGAGCCCGAGTTCTTCGAGCAGCCTGCACAGCGAATAGCCCATCTGCAGGGTTTCCGCCCGAAGTTCGGCGGTTTCCCGGCTCGCGAGATACAGGACATTCATCTCTTCCTGTCTTGATTTTTCGCTCAAGAGAATGAACAGCAACGGAGCGTCCATCCCCGACAGCGAAAATTCGAGCACATCCCCGATCCAGCGTGCGGCGCTGTCCGCGTCCTTGACCGCGCCCGCCTCGATCGCCGCCTCCAGGCCCTGCGAATAGCTATAGGCGCCGACCGGCAGCGCCGGGCTGGCAAGCTGCAGCAGCCGGGCGAGATTAGTGATCGTGGTGGTCATGGTCATGAAAATGGTCGTGAATCCTTCCTGGTCGAGCGTGTTCCTCGTGATGCGCATGCCCGCCGTAGGCGCCCGCTTCGGGCTCGAAGGGCGCCTCGAGGGACGAAACCCGGGCGCCCAGCTGCTTCAGCATATCTTCCAGCACATGGTCGGCTGCGATGCGCAAATAGCCGTCGCCGACCTCCACCGGCACGTGACGGTTTCCGAGGTGATAGGCCAGTTTCGCGAGGGCAAGGGGTCCGTCGCATTCGACATGAAGAAGATCCTCTTTTTTGGAAACCACTTCTATTACGCGCCCATCGGAAGCGGTCACGAGATCGCCGCCGCGCAGCACATCGCCGCGCGGCAGCGCAAGAGCGACTTCTTCGCCCGAAGCCAGCTTGGTTCGCAGCCTGCTCTTCTGCCGGGACTCGAACGGCAGCTCGAGCCGATCCGAAACCGAGATGCGATAGGCATCCTTCCTGACTTTCAGCTTCGCCTTGATCTCGACCATCAGAAAAGGAAATAGCGCTGTGCCATCGGAAGTGATTTGGCCGGCTCGCACACCAGGAGCTCGCCGTCGGCACGCACCTCGTAGGTTTCCGCGTCGACGCTGATTTTCGGCCGGTAGCCGTTGTGCAGCATGTCCTTCTTGCCGATCTTGCGGGTGTTCCTGACGGCAACCAGGGTTCGCAGATCCATTTTTTCCAGGGATTTGCTCTTCAAGGAAGCCTTTGAAACGAACGTCACCGACGACGTGCGCAATGCCTTGCCGAAAGCGCCGAACATCGGCCGGTAGTGCACCGGCTGCGGCGTCGGGATGGAGGCGTTCGGATCGCCCATCGCGGCTGCTGCAATCACGCCTCCTTTTAAAATTATTGATGGTTTAACCCCAAAAAAGGCGGGCTTCCACAGCACGAGGTCGGCGAGCTTGCCCTCCTCGACCGAGCCGACGTAATGCGAGATGCCATGAGTTATCGCAGGGTTGATCGTGTACTTGGCAATGTATCTCTTGATTCTGTTGTTATCCGAGGATGCAGGATCGCCCTTCGCCGAGCCTCGCTGAACCTTCATCTTGTGCGCGGTCTGCCAGGTGCGGATGATGACCTCGCCGACGCGGCCCATCGCCTGCGAGTCCGACGACATCATCGAGAATGCGCCGAGGTCGTGCAGGATGTCCTCGGCGGCGATGGTTTCCTTGCGGATGCGCGACTCGGCGAAAGCCACGTCCTCGGCGATCGCGGGATCGAGGTGGTGGCACACCATGAGCATGTCGAGATGCTCCGCGATGGTGTTCACCGTATAGGGCCGGGTCGGGTTGGTGGACGATGGCAGCACGTTGGGCTCGCCGCACACCTTGATGATGTCGGGGGCGTGCCCGCCGCCGGCGCCCTCGGTATGGAAGGTGTGAATCGTGCGGCCCTTGAACGCCTTGATCGAGGTTTCGACGAAACCCGATTCGTTGAGCGTGTCGGTGTGGATCGCCACCTGCACGTCGAGCTCGTCGGCGACCGCGAGGCAGTTGTCGATCGCCGCCGGCGTCGTGCCCCAATCCTCGTGCAGCTTCAAGCCGATAGCTCCAGCTTCTACTTGTTCGATTAACGGTGAAGGCAACGACGCATTCCCCTTGCCGAAGAAGCCGAGGTTCATCGGAAACGCCTCGGCCGCGGCGAGCATCGACCTGATATGCCAGGGACCCGGCGTGCAGGTGGTGGCGTAGGTGCCGGTGGCCGGCCCCGTGCCGCCGCCGAGCATCGTCGTCACGCCCGACATCAGCGCCTCGTCGATCTGCTGCGGGCAGATCCAGTGGATGTGGCTGTCGATGCCGCCCGCGGTGACGATCATGCCCTCTGCGGCGATCGCTTCGGTGCCGGCTCCGATCGGTATCGTCACCCCGGGCTGGATGTCCGGGTTGCCTGCCTTGCCGATCTTCCAGATGAGCCCGTTCTTGATGCCGATGTCGGCCTTGACGATGCCCCAATGGTCGACGATCAGGGCGTTCGTGATTACCGTGTCGGCCACCTGGGCCGAGACCCGCTGGCTCTGCCCCATGCCGTCGCGGATCACCTTGCCGCCGCCGAACTTCACCTCCTCGCCGTAGACGGTGTAATCCTTCTCCACCTCGATCCACAGCTCGGTGTCGGCGAGGCGCACGCGATCGCCGGTGGTGGGACCGAACATCTCGGCGTAGGCCTGCCGCGTGATTTTCATTTTTTAAGCTTTCCCATTACTTTTCCCGCGAACCCGAACACCTTCCGTTCCCCACCCAAAGAAACCAGCTCAACAGTCCGCGACTGCCCCGGCTCAAAGCGCACCGCCGTTCCCGCGGCGATGTTCAGCCGGAAGCCGTAGGCCTTCTTGCGCTCGAACTTGAGCGCGTCGTTGGTTTCGAAAAAGTGATAGTGCGAGCCGACCTGAATAGGTCTGTCTCCAGAATTGACTACACTTAAGGTGACGACGTGACGTCCCTTGTTCAACTCGATTTCGCCTGGAGTGACCTTGATTTCGCCTGGAATCATGGGATGGGGTTGTGCACCGTAACGAGCTTCGTGCCGTCTGGAAACGTCGCCTCGACCTGGATCTCGGGAATCAGCTCGGGCACGCCTTCCATCACGTCGGCGCGGCGAAGCAGCGTCGCGCCGGAGCTCATCAGCTCCTGCACGCTCTTGCCCTCGCGCGCGCCTTCGAGCAGCGCCGCGCTGATCAGGGCGACGGCTTCCGGATAGTTGAGCTTCAGCCCCTTCGCCTTGCGCCGCTCGGCGAGCAGCGCGGCGGTGAAGATGAGCAGCTTGTCCTTCTCGCGCGGCGTCAGCTCCATTCAGGTGCTCCAGATCCTGGGATGCACGGCTTCCCTTCCCGCGATCGAGGGACGCAGCACCTCCCACAGCCGGGAAAAACGCTGCATCGCCTCTTCGCTCGAATCGCCGAGATAGCGGGCTATGAGAAGGCCCGGAAGCAGCGTGATGGCCACGCCGTGCGCGCTTTTCTCCCGGCACATGAGGAGAGATTCTTTCTGAATCGAAGTCGAAGCCGCAACAAGCGTGCCGAATACCGCGCGGCCAGCAAGACCTGCGGCTGAGCGCATCAAGGCGCCGCCTGCCGGAATCCGGCCGCGCTCCAGCCACAGCGGTTTCCCGTCCCTCGAAATCCGGCTGTCGATGCGGATCTCTCCCTTGCCGAAACGCTCGCCCGACCCGGTGCGTCCGAGGCAGA
>WNGH01016967.1_pt1 | contig 12314 bp, 12 predicted proteins | sample 5400631 | NCBI WGS metagenome assembly WNGH01 (sample SAMN13153373, study PRJNA577476) | soil metagenome | isolation source: 115 cm soil or saprolite under Garry oak tree replicate 1 | place: USA:California | collected 2016-06-15 | reverse complement strand
CTGGGATCACGCCGGTCGGGGCCGGCCATGGCCTGCAACATCAGGGCCAGGTCAGCAACCGTACGGGCCATGGGCCCGGCATGGTCGAGGCTCCAGCTCAGGGGGATGATACCGGCACGACTGATACGGCCGTAGGTCGGCTTGAGCCCAACAATGCCGCAGAACGATGCAGGGTTACGTATCGAGCCGCCAGTGTCGCTGCCAGTGGCGAGAGGCACCATATGCGCCGCCAGAGCGGTGCCCGAGCCCGAGCTCGACCCGCCTGGAAACATCGCCGTATTCCATGGATTGCGCGCCGTCCCAAACACTTCCATACTGCCGGAGGCAAATTCGATAGTGTTGAGTTTGCCGAGGCAGATGGCACCAGCCCGCCGCAGGCGCGCCGCCACGGTCGAATCCTCGGCAGCGACGTAGCCGGCCATCACTTTGGACGCCGCCGTGGTGGGCATGCCCTGCACGTCGTAAATATCCTTGTAGGCCACCGGGATGCCGTGCAGCGGACCGCGATAGCCGCCGCTGCCGATCTCGATCTCAGCCGCCTGCGCCGCGGCCAGGGCATGCTCGGCACTGATGTGAAGGTAGGCGATCAAATCGCCATTCAACGTGTCAATACGCTCCAGCAGCGCGTGTACAATCTCCACTGGCGAGAGCTTGCGCGCCCGCAACAGTGGAGCAAGTTCAGTCACATTCAAAAAACACAGTTCGGTATTGGCCATGACCGCTCCCCCCTATTTTGGCCAGGAATGCTTTGTAAAGCCACGCTATCATACCACAGGATACAGCCACCATTGGAATGGTGTACAATCTCCTCCGAGGACCTTCTTTCCCCTCTCACGTGGGGAGAGGGAGCCCAAGACATAGCCACAAACACGAGGAACAGCATATGGCGCAGATGACTGGTGGCGAGGCAGTGGTCCAGGCCCTGCGGCACGAGGGCGTGGAGGTGGTCTTTGGACTGCCGGGTGTGCAGATTATGGGCATCTACGATGCCTTCTATGCGCAGTCGGATATCCGCCTCATGACCGTGCGGCATGAGCAGACCACGGCATATATGGCCGATGGCTATGCCCGCGTCACAGGCAAGCCAGGCGTGGCCCTGGTGGTGCCTGGACCAGGCGTCCAAAACGCCAGCGCCGCTCTGGGGACAGCCTATGCCGCCTCCTCCCCGGTCTTACTCCTGGCCGGGCAAGTCGAAAGCTTTAATTTGGGCAGTGATCGCGGGGCCTTGCATGAGATCAACGACCAGATGGACGTCATCCGGCCAGTGACCAAGTGGTGCCAACGCGTGATGGATGTCCCTACTATCCCGGGTGCCGTCCATGAGGCCATGCGCCAGATGCGTACTGGCCGGCCCCGACCCACGGAGGTGGAAATTGCCCCCGATGTCCTGGCGACGACTGCAGAAGTAACGTTTCCCGCCGCGTCCACGCCTCCACCAGCAGCCGTAGACTGGGAGCCAGTGCGGCGTGCTGCCGCCCTGTTGCGTGGGGCCAGCAAGCCGCTCATCTGGGCTGGCGGCGGCGCCCTCCTGGCCGACGCCTCGCGTGAGCTCATTGCCCTGGCCGAAGCTCTCGGCGCGCCCGTAGCCACCACTCCGGAAGGCAAGGGAGCGTTCCCAGAGGACCATCGCCTGTCTTTGGGCGTCGGGTATTACGGTCACGGCACCTCGAGTTGGGCGGCCCCTAAGGCCGATGTGGTGCTGGCCGTTGGCACGCGGCTGACCGGCCAGATGATCGGTCTCAATGCGGTGCGTATCCCGCAACGGCTCATTCACCTCGATGTCGATCCCACCGTCATCGGCAAAAACTATCCCGCCGACGTCCGCATAGTGACTGACGCCCGGGCGGGCCTGCAGGCCCTCCTGGAAGAAGTGCGACGCCAGGACACGCCAGCCCCACGCTGGTCTGACGCTGAGATCCACGACATGTGGCGCTTGCAGGAGGGCTGGCTGCAGGAGAAAGCCCCCAATCAATGCGACATCCTGCGCAGCATGCAGCGGGTACTGCCCAACGATGCCGTCCTGGTGAGTGGTATCACCAATGTCGGCTACTGGGCCCATTTTGCCTACCGTTCCCGGCAGCCCCGTACCTATGTGACATCGTCCTACTTCGCTACCCTGGGCTTTAGCTTCCCCACCGCCCTGGGCGCCAAAGTCGCGGCGCCCGAGCGCCCTGTGGTGTCGATCACGGGCGATGGCGGCTTCATGTACGCCCTACCCGAACTCGCCACGGCCGTGCACTATGGCATTGGTGTCGTGGTGGTGGTATTCGTCGATAACGCGCTGGGGGCGTCAAAGAACGACCAGCGCACGCGTTTCAAGGGCAGAGAGGTCGGTACGACGCTGTACAATCCGAGCTTTGCCGAAGTGGCCAGAGTGTTTGGCGCGCAGGGCATCAAAACCGAACCTGAACGGCTCGACAGTGCCGTGCAACAGGCCCTGGCGTCGGGCCAGCCGACGGTGATCGAAGTGCCTGTGCCCACCTGGGCGCCGCCGTTCCAGATCCAGCCACGCACCAACTGAGGACGAGGGCATGACTATACCCACCATACGCCTGATTGTCTGCGTGAGCCTGGCGTTCCTGTGCTATGCCATGATAGTCACGGCGGAGGACAAGCCGCCACAGCGCGACGTTGCCGAAAAGCGCCTGATGGAGATGGATTTCTCGCTCTGGATATCCGAGATCTTTGCCGTCAGTCCGGACAGCCAGCACGTGGCGTACGGAGCCCAGGCGGGGCGCAAACAGTTTGTCATTGTCGATGGCCAGGCGGGCAAATCGTATCAGGTCATCCTGGGGAATATGCTGCGCTTTAGCCCCAATAGTCAGCGCCTGGCCTATGCGGTGGAAGAAGGACGGAAGAGTTTTATCGTCGTCGATGGCAAGACGCTCAAACCCTACGATAGCCTGGGCGCTGGCACGCTGCGCTTTAGCCCTGACAGCCGGCGTCTGGCTTACGCTGCGGTGGCGGACAACCGTATGTTTGTAGTCGTGGACGGGACCGAACACAAACCCTACGATGCCATTGTCACTGAGCCCCTGGCCTTCAGTCCAGACAGTCAGCGCCTGGCCTACGGCGCACGCCAGGGGCAGCAGTGGTTTGTGGTCGTGGATGGCCAGGAGACCCAACCCTACGATGCCATTGTCGCTGAGACCCTGACCTTCAGTCCAGACAGTCAGCGCCTGGCCTACGGCGCACGCCAGGGGCAGCAGTGGTTTGTGGTCGTGGATGGGCACGCAGGGAAACCATACGCTGGTATTGGGTCTGGAAGCGTGCTCTTTAGCACCACTGGGCAACGCCTGGCCTATGTCGCCCAGGTGGGCAAGCAGCAAATGGTCGTCGTGGATGGCCAGGAGGGGAAACTCTACCCTGGCATCGCGGTTGGTAGCCTGCTGTTTAGCCCCGATAGCCAGCACGTGGCCTATGCTGTGCAAGGTGCAGACAAGACATGGTTTGTAGTGCAGGACGGCCAGGAAGGCAAACCGTATGAGACCTGGGTGGATGGACCTGTCTTTAGCCCAGACAGCCAGCGGCTGGCCTACGCTGTTGTCCTAGGAAAAGATAAGCAGGTCGTGGTGGTGGACGGCCACGCCGGCAAAACCTACCGTGATATCAAAGTCAGTACGCTGACCTTCAGTCCGGACAGTCGTTGGCTGGCCTATGGCGCCCGCGTGGATAAACCCTGGACCGTTGTACTCAATGGCCAGGAAGGCAAGCCGTACGAGAATCTCATCAGTCTAGGCGGCGGGAGGCTCGTCTTTGATGCCCCGGATCGGTTGCATTACCTCGTGACACGCGGCCAGGACATCTACGTGGTGCAGGAGCAACTCAAATAAGGAGCGTGCCCTGTTATGGTGCACTTCGAGCACTTCACCCATCTGACCTTCGATTGTTATGGTACCCTGATCGATTGGGAAACGGGCATCCTGACAGCCGTGATGCCAGTCTTAGCACGTCGAGGCATAGCGGCTGAGGCGGAGCAGCTCCTGCAGCTCTACGTCAAGTACGAGGCGGAGCAGGAAGCCGGGCCCTATAAGCCCTACCGGGACGTTTTACAGGGCGTCATAGCAGGGATAGGCGGTGAGCTTGGCTTTGTGCCGACGGCAGCGGAGTTGCGGGCCTTACCGGACTCGGTCGGCCACTGGCCGCCGTTTGCTGACACAGTGGCAGCACTGATGCGACTGCAAACACGTTACAAACTCGTCATCATTTCCAATATTGATGATGTGATGTTCGCCGAGACCAATAAACTTCTGCAAGTCGTGTTCGATGACATCATCACTGCACAGCAGGTCGGGAGTTATAAGCCCGCACTACAGAATTTCCACTTCGCCCTCGCTCGGCTCGGTGTCCCACTGCAGCATGTGCTCCACGTGGCACAGGGTCTGTATCATGATCATGTACCAGCCAAAGCGCTCGGGCTGACCACCGTGTGGGTGAACCGTCCGAGTAAGCTTCCAGGCACTGGACTGGCGCTGCCGGTCCAGGTCTCGCCGGATCTCGAAGTCCCGGATTTGCAGAGTCTCGTTGATATGATGGGCCTCTAACCCCGGGTAAACACCTTGACGTGCCCTCCTAACACGCTAAGATGTGCATCCCAGGAATGGCAAAAGTTGCAGGAGGACATGCCCACGTGCTCGACAGCGGACTGATCCCTCTCCTGCTAGCCCTGCTGCTCGACCTGGTGCTCGGGGATCTGCCCAATCGTTACCATCCGGTAGCCTGGATGGGGACGGGCATTGGCATGGCTCGACGTCTCGCGCCGCGTCAGGGCCGCTGGCAGTCCTGTGTCTACGGCGCAGTGGTGGTCATCGGTGGAGCAGTGCTGGTAGGAGGTATTGGGGTCGTCGTGGACGAAGTGTTACACTTCCTCCCTCGTCCTGTGTACTGGCTGGCGGAAGCCTCTATCTTCAAGACCACCCTGGCCCTGCGCGGCTTGGTCCGGGCGGCGCAGCAGGTGCAGGAGGCGCTGGGCGCCGGTGACCTCGACCGCGCCAGACATCTGGTATCCTGGCATCTGGTGAGTCGTGACACCAGCCAGCTGAACGCCTCCCAGATAGCGGCGGCGACAGTGGAATCGGTAGCCGAAAATGCCTCAGACGGAATCATCGCACCGCTGGTATACTATGCGCTGGGGGGGCTACCAGCAGCGCTGGCTTATCGTTTCATCAACACGGCTGACGCCATGCTCGGCTACCGCGACCCCGAGCGGGAATGGTTAGGCAAAGTCCCGGCGCGCCTGGACGACCTGGTCAACCTGGTGCCAGCGCGGCTCACCGCCGGGTTTTTGCTGCTGGCTACCCAGCTGCTGGGTAGGCCGATCCGGCGTGCCTGGAGGGTCTGGTATCGGGATGCGTGGCAAACCGCCAGCCCCAACGCCGGCCAGCCGATGAGTGTCATGGCTGGTGCGCTCGGCGTGGAACTCGCCAAGGTCGGGTACTACTGTCTCGGGGCCGGCCAGGCACCCCCAACGGCGCAGCATATCTCTGTCGCAGTACGCCTGGTCTACTGGGCAGTGGCTGTGGCGGTCGGTGTGCTCGCCATAGTGCAGCTGCTGGTATCGCTCTGACTGCTGTTGCTCTTCTAGGAGGTGTCATGCGCCTGGAGCCTCGGCCTGAGCTCCTGCAAATCCCCGATGCCATTCATGGGGCCCTCGACTTTGCCGAACTCGACCGCCTTGGGCTCGCCCCAGAAGCGGTGCTGGACTTCAGTGCGAATGGGAACCCGTACGGGCCTTCACTACGGGTGCGTGAGGCAATAGCGCAGGTGCCCTATGATCGCTACCCGGACCGTGAAGTGCTCGCCCTCCGCCGGGTGTTGGCAGGGCATCTGAACATCACACCAGAGCAGCTCCTGGTTGGCAATGGCAGTACGGAACTCGTGTGGTTGCTAGCCCTGGCCTTTGTGCGTCCTGGTGACCCAGTCGTGCTCGTGGGACCCACCTTTGGCGAGTACACCCGTGCCGCCATCCTGATGGGGGCCCACCTGCATCAGTACACCGCTCAGCCCGAGGAGGATTTTCGCATTGTACCAGAGAGGGTCACCCAACTCCTCCGGCAGTCGCAGCCGCGGCTGGTCTTTGTCTGCAATCCCAACAACCCTACTGGCACCTTTGTGACGCCAGACATTATCGCACACTGGGCCACAGCCTGGCCTGGCACGCTGTTCATCATCGATGAGGCCTATCTGACCTTCACGGCCAACGCCCCTTCTGTGCTCCCTGGGCTGCGTCATAATATGCTGGTACTGCACTCGATGACCAAAGCATACGCCCTGGCTGGCTTGCGCCTGGGATACGCCGTCGGCGCCCCGGATATCCTCGCCGCCCTGCAGCGGGCCCGTCCACCCTGGAGCGTCAACGCCCTGGCGCAGGCGGCTGGCATCGCGGCGCTGCAGGACACAGCGCATCTCGCCGCCTGCCTGAAGCGCATAGCGCAGGCGCAGCATGACCTCATGGCTGGCCTGCACGCTCTCGGACTGCGACCAGTGCCCTCGACGACACATTTTTTCCTCAGGGGCAGACCGATGTGCCCCTGAGTCGGCACGGCCACAGGCAAGTGGCAGCCCTGGCACAGCGGCTCAGGGCCGAGACCATCCACGCCCTCTACGCCAGTGATTTGCAGCGCGCCTGGGAGACGGCCCAGGCTATTGCGACGCCGCACGCCCTCGGCGTGCAGCCCGAACCCCGCCTGCGGGAAATGGCCTTTGGGCGCTGGGAGGGGCTCACCTATGCGGAGATCCAGCAGCGTGATGCGCCGGGTCTGGCTGCCTGGGAGCGTGATCAGCTACACATCGCCCCCCCAGGAGGGGAAACGTTGCTGCAGATGAGTGAGCGTGTCAGGGCAGTTTACACGAGCGTTGTCAGCGCCGGTCAGGACAAAACGGTGGGGCTTGTGGCGCATGGCGGGCCCCTGCAGGTACTCCTCTGTCTGGCCCTGGGTCTGCCGCCACAGGCTTACTGGCAGTTTGCCATGGCTCCGGCGTCTCTGTCGGAACTGTGCGTCTATGAGCAGGGGGCTATCCTGATCAGCCTCAACGATACGCACCACCTTCACCCTGGCCTGCTCACAGAGGCAGAGGGAATCGAGCCGAGCCAGACACGAGACCATACGATACAATCACCGCGAGGCAGTGCAGAGACGTGAATGGGCTGCCATCCGGTTAGCCGTAGGCGCGAGGGCGCACAGCAGGCATAGCCCTCGACGAGGAGATCATCTATGGAGTCACAGAACGCTATCAATCAGCACGTGATCGCTGTGGCAAGCGGTAAAGGTGGGGTGGGGAAATCGACTATTGCGGTGAATCTGGCCGTCACGCTCGCGCAGACGGGAGCGGCGGTCGGACTCCTGGATGCTGACATCCATGGGCCAAATATCCCCAGAATGATGGGTGTAGGGGGGCAGCCACAGAAAAGTCCTGATGGCAAAATGACGCCCCTGTACAACTACGGCGTGAAACTGATGTCGGTCGGCTTTCTGGCCGGTGGTACGAAACCCGTGATCTGGCGCGGTCCGCTCATCGGCAAGATGATCAAGCAGTTTCTCATGCAGGTCGACTGGGGGAGTCTCGACTATCTCATTGTCGACCTGCCGCCTGGCACTGGTGATGCGCAACTGACGCTATGTCAGTCGGTCGCCTTAACGGGCGGCGTGATCGTGTCAACACCTCAGGATGTGGCGCTGGAAGACGCCTTGCGCGGCATGGAAATGTTTCGCGCCGTGCAGGTGCCGATCCTGGGGCTCGTCGAAAACATGAGCTATTTTCTCTGTCCCCATTGTCAGGAGAGAACCGACATTTTTGCGCATGGGGGTACCCGGAAAGCAGCCGAAGAGTACCACGTGCCGTTTCTGGGTGAACTCCCACTCGACCTGAAGATTCGCCGTGGTGGTGATGAGGGAGTGCCGATCGTGGTGGCAGAACCCAACTCAGAGTACGCCGCCATCTTTCGCGCCATGTGTGAGAAGCTCGTGGTCAGCATCAGTGCCAACCCTGCAGCGCAGCATGCCAGAGCGTTGCTCATCGAGTAGGGGTAAGGCAGAGTGGCATACAAGTCTTACCCCTGGGCACCGGCAGCATGCGCGTGCTGCAGGTCAGGCAGGACATGATGAGGGATAGCATACCCGGGAGCGATGTACCCCAGGACAGCCCCCTCGGGACGGCCGTGGTAGTCCGAACCACCGGTGGCCACCAGACCGTAGCGTGTGGCACAACGCTGAAAAAATTCGATGGCGTCTGGATAATGGCGGTGGTGATAGACTTCGAGACCAACCAGACCCATGGCTTTGAAGGTCGCGAGGAGAGGGTGCATGACCTCTGGGTCTGTGCTAATAGTGCCCGGGTGGGCCAGTGAACACACCCCCCCAGCCTGCGCGATTAAGTTAAAGGCTTCCTCAGGACTCAGGGCGGCTTTGGGGACATTACAGGGGATGAGGAAATGTTCAAAAGCGTTCTGAACACTCGTGGCATAGCCCCGCGCCACCAGGGCGTGCGCCAGATGGGGACGCGTCAGAGCCCCACGGGCACTGTGCAACACGCCTTGACTATCGAGAGGAGCCTGCCCGTGCTGCACCAGGAGCGCATTGATGCGCTCGAGCATCTCGACGCCACGCTGCACGCGGTGCTGTTGGACAAGAGCCAGTCGGGCTTGCAGGGCAGTATGCGCAGGATCGAAAAAATAGCCTAAGAGATGAATATCGTCGTACTGCTGGTACTGGACGGTTAACTCGACGCCCACCAGCACCTCGACTCCATAGTCCAGACCAGTCTGCTGGGCTTCTGGCAGCGCTGCCAGGATGTCGTGGTCAGTAATGGCAATACTGTGTAAACCCTGCTGGGCGGCTTTGGCGACGAGTTGGGCAGGGGTATCAGCGCCATCGGAGTAGCAGGTATGCATATGTAAATCGACGCGCAGACGCCATGTGGGCATAACACCTCCTTTGTGTGCCAACCAACGTACTCGATTGTTGCCCTAAAGACAAGGTCAGAGCATTGCTAGATGCGCGTTGTGGCTGAGCGGATCGCTCATGAGGAGCGAGCGTGTCATAGAAGGTGAATTTCCACAGGTAGCGGATGGCTCTCCCAGCCGTAGGCCCCTAGATTCTAGGGTAGCGCACTGAGCAGTGCCGCTAGGAACGCATCCGTGTGCGGCAGCACGTCGGGGTGGTGCACGGCCTCATCAACGGTGAGCCAGAGGATGTCGTGCACTTCGGTGGGATTGGGAGTGACGGTGGTAGACGTGAGTTCGGCGAGCCAGCCCCACAGTACCCGTGGCGGCTCGCCAAAGACATGACGCCAGACACAGCGTATGGGTACGACCTCCGCACTGAGTTCCTCGCGCATTTCCCGCACCACCGCGTCGGCCTGGCTTTCGCCCGCGTCGATCCACCCGCCAGGAAAGCAGACACGCAGGGGCACACGCACCGTCGCACCGCGGCGGATCAGGAGCCAGCGCCCGTCCGGGTGCCGACAGGCCACTACGACACCTTCCATAGGAGCTTCCGGCTGTGCGGGTTGCGTCATAGCGGATGATCCTTCTCCGATCAAGATATCATCGCTCTCATGGTGACCCACCCCGCCAAACTGGCGGGATAATTGCCGTGCGCAGCACTAAGCGTGTTTGAAGGGGATGAGCGCTAACACCACCGCATGCTCGTAGAGTTGCACCCGGTCAATGACGCCCCCCGTGAGCACACCGACAGCGCCCGTGGTGTGCTTTACCTGCGAGCGCCCATACAGCTCCTCCACCGCCACGCCAAGTTCCCGCCCCTGCCGTATAAGCGTCGCCACGTCTGCAGGCAAACCAAAAGTCCCGGTACGACTTTGCCCCCGGAGACGTGGCGTATAGACCACAATCCAGGCAAACGCCTCCATGCTGCCCTGACGTTCCTCCACGCCGCCTTCGATGCCCACCCAGTAGTCCGCCTGCGGCATCAGGTGCGCGGCGTGCTGCGCCCTGTTGAGGGCCCCCTGCAAGGTTTCGGTATCAGAGAGGGGCTGCTGACGCACGCCGGACGACGCAGCGACGGCATGCAGGTGAAAGATGGTCCCGGGAAACATCTTCTCGAAACCGCGGCGCGTCGCTTCCACCTTGACGGGATTCTGCGACGCCACCACAATAATCGGCGTAGGACTAATGGGCATAGGCCCTCCAGGTGGACGGCTTACACAGGCAAGACAGGCTCTGTGCGCTGGGCGGGCAGGTCAACGTCAAAGGTGTTGACGTTAAACGCCAGCATGGCATAGAACCCCATGAGCATCATCAACTCCGCCAGCCCCTGGACACCAAACTGCTCCAGGGCCTCCTGAAATGTACCTTTACTGACGCGGTGCGTGCGATAAAACTCCTGACCGTATTTGACCACCGCGGCTTCTTCAGGCTTCAGGGCTGGGAGAGGTTTTTGGTCGCGTAGCGCCTCCACCAGGCCGGTGGTCAGTCCGGCCTGCTTGCCAGAGGCCGCATGCGCATTCCAGACATACTGGCAATCCATCTCACGCGCGGTGACAAGCATAGCCAGTTCTTGCACATGCTTGGGCAGGGTCGACTCGTTGCGCAGGTAATCGGAGAAATGAAACGCTCGACGGGCGGCTTCGGGGCTGTTGATCATCACCGAGAGAGGGCCGGTGCGCGGCACACCTCCACGGCTTTGCACCATGGCATCGAAGGCGTTTTGAAGATTGTGGGGGATGTTCTCACGCGTTGCTGTAGGTACTCTCGCCATGCTGCTATTCCTTCCATACGATGGCTGTTGAAGCGACACTGAAGCAACAGTCTACCGCAAAGACACTACTGCGTCATCTGCGTCGGGCAATTCTGGTTTGACAGCCGCTCAGCCTATACTACAATGGGGCAAGAATCAGTGGACAATTCTCCTACGGAGGTTATGGCATGATTACGAAATTCGACAGTCTGTTTGCTGGCCATATCGACACAGCTCATGGACCGTCTCGGCTACTCGACCTTCTGGATGGCCGAACACCACTTTCAACCCGAGGGGTACGAGTGCATTCCCAATGTATTGATGATGGCGGTACACTTGGCTCACGTGACCACGCGGATTCAGATTGGCTGCGGCTTCAACATTGCCCCCATGTGGCATCCTCTGCGGCTGGCCGAGGATTTTGCTATGGCCGATATCCTCACCGGCGGGCGGGTCATTTTTGGGGTGGGACGTGGCTATCATACGCGGGAGGTCGAAACATTTGGGTCGCCGCTCCTCGATCAACCAGCCAACCGTGAGCTCTTTGAGGAACAGGTCGAGATCATCTTCAAAGCGTTTAACGAGGAGTCCTTCTCACATCAGGGCAAGCATTACACACTGCCTCCCGAGGTCCCCTATCGTGGCTATACCCTCAAGGGACTCACCCTCGTGCCCCGGCCGTTGCGGCGTCCGGTCGAGTGCTGGCAACCCATTCAGGGTGGCACGCAGCGGGCCATGGATTTTATGGCCCAGCACGGTATCCAGGGCGTGGTAGGCGGTGGTTCCGCCGAAGGTGGAGCCATGCACAGAGTGGTCCTGGCGTGGCAAGAGGCGCACGCCCGCCTAGGGAAGCACCTGGAGTTAGGCGAACGTCTCTGTTTCGGCTTCCACTTCTATATTGCCGATAGCCGCGAGCAAGGCATGCGCGAGGCGGCCAAGTACTATGAAGAGAACATGAAGATGTTCGGACCGCTCCGGCTGGTCCGGGCGCTCACCGATGAGCAGATCGAGATCATGGCCGACCCCGCCCGGGCTCCCCATGCCAAGCTCCCCAGGATCGAAGAGGCCGTCAACAGCGGTGGTTTCCTGTGCGGATCACCAGAGCAGATTATCGAGCACCTGAAGAAACTCGAAGAGCGCTACCCGGGCCTCGATCGCATCTCCGTGAGCCTGTCTGTGGGCGTGCCACGCGCGGTGGCTCTGGAACAACTGGAGCGCTTCGGTACTGAAGTGCTGCCGGCGTTCAAGCAGGCCACGGTGGCGGAGCCAGCGCTGGCAGACTGATGGTCCATCCATCTTGAGCTGACACACACCAGTGCCTCCTTCTCCCTCTCTGGAGGGAGAGGGCAGGGGTGAGGGGCCCTACAGGGACTGTCCCCCCTCAGAGCATGTGTTAGGCGCGCAGTTTGGGGCAGACTCCCGCTTGACCTCCTCATGCCCCCCCCACGGCGTGTGGGGGAGGGCGCACAATTATGCGACTCCGACCCCGGTTTCTGTTGCGCTGGCGCACCTGAGAGTACCTGACATTGCCAGAGTAGTGTAGGTGCGCCAGTTGGGCCAAGCCGGGATTGGGCGGTATCTGCGCAGGAGCGTGAATTGCCAGGCGGTAATATCTTCATG
>WNGH01017403.1_pt1 | contig 12316 bp, 8 predicted proteins | sample 5400631 | NCBI WGS metagenome assembly WNGH01 (sample SAMN13153373, study PRJNA577476) | soil metagenome | isolation source: 115 cm soil or saprolite under Garry oak tree replicate 1 | place: USA:California | collected 2016-06-15 | reverse complement strand
ACGCTGGTGCCGTCATGCTCTCGATCGTCACCGGTCCGTTCCATCCCGATCTCGAAAACGCTCTCGTCGCTGAAGTCCACTCGCTGAAACAGGACGATCCGCTCCGCCCGCTCGCCATCGTCGTCCCGTCGCACCAGCTCGCGCGGCGCGTGAAATGGCTCCTGTCCGTGGAGCAGGGACACGCGCTCCTTGAGTGCCACGTGCTGACGTTCCATCAACTGGCCATGACTGTGCTCCGGGAGGCGGGCGGGGAAGCCCTGCCGGCCCTGGTGAATGGGTCCTTCCGCGAAGAGTTGCTGCGCTATCTCGTGGATCGCGGTGTGCCCGGGGCGGAGGCATTCCGCGACCGGCGGGGGATGCAGGGGCTCTGGACCGGCCTCTGGGCGACGGTCCAGGACCTGAAGGAAGCGCGGGTGGACCCGTCCGCCGTTTTACAGGCGCTGGACGAGGGGCGGCTCAGGACCGACGACCCGGCGCGCCTGGCCTCGCTGGTGCGCCTGTACGCGGCCGTCCTCGAAGTGGACCGGGGGCTGCGCCTCGCCGATCCGGACGATCTGGCCGCGCTGGCCATGGAGCGCGTGGCGGACTCCGCGTTCCTGAACCGCATGGCCCGCATCTGCTACTACGGCTTTTACGACTTGACCCAAGGCCAACTGGATTTCTTCAAGGCCGTCGCGGGAGCGTACCCCACCACGCTCTGCTTCCCCGTGCGACCGGAATCCTCGGCCTACCGGTTCGCGCAGCGGTTCTTTGAGACGTACATCCAGGGGTTGGCCATTAGAGCGGGAGGGGGCCCCACCCAAGGTGCCCCTCCCACACCCACTACGTCATCGCTGGCTGATGAAATGGCGCCGGCTGTTCGCGGGGCCTGCCGCATCGTCAGCGCCATTGGCGTCGAGGACGAGGTGGTGGCGGCGGCCAAGGAGATTCTCCGCCTGATCGAGGACTGCCGCTGCGATCCGCTGGAGATCGGCGTCGTGGCGCGGACGCTCGATCCCTATCTGCCGACTCTCCGGCGCATCTTTGATGACAACCGGATTCCCTTCGCCTGTCCGGTGGGCGAGCCCCTGATCCATGAGCCGCTGGTCAAGACGATCATCCGGTTTCTCCGCCTCCAGGTTGAGGCCTTCCCGCGGGCTTCCGTGATTGAGGTTTTGACTTCCCCCGCCTTCCGAGTTGCAGAACTCTGTCCGGCTGATGCAAATCTGCGCCCGGACCTGTGGGACTGGGCGACCCGCCGTCTGGGCATCGTCCGGGGCAATCCGGAAGACCGCAGCCTGGGCGATTGGCTGCGCCTGGAGCGGGCCGCGAAGACGGGCCTCGCCGTGCCCGCCGACGATGACGCGGAGCAGCCCCGGCCGGCCATCGCCGCCGAGCAAGTGGCGCTGCTGTTCGACCTGGTCACGCGGCTGCACCGGGCCCTCTCGGCGCTGCCCGGCACGGCGGGATGGGACGCCTACACCGAGGAGTTTCGACAACTGCTGCCGGAATACTTCCACCTGCCGGCCTGGGAGACGGGCGCGTCGGACACGCACGCAGACCGGGTGCAGACGGCCATCAAGGCGTGTCTGGAGTCCGTCGCGTCGCTGGAGCAGTTGAGCGAGGCCATCACCCTGGCGGACTGGGTGGAGCATGTCGTCCGCGTGCTGGAGCGTGCCCGCGTGCCGTCCGCGGCTGGCGATCGCCACGGAGTCCAGGTCCTGGATGCGATGGACGCCCGCGGCGTGCCGTTCCGCGCCCTCTTCGTGCTCGGGCTCAATGAGAAGGTCTTCCCGCGCTCCGTCCAGGAGGACCCGTTCCTGCGCGATGCCGACCGGGTTGTCCTGGCGCGCGATCTCGGCTTCAAGATCCCGTGCAAGCTGGAGGGGTTCGAGGAAGAGCGCCTGCTCTTCGCGCTCCTGCTCCGCTCGGCCCGCGAGCGGGTCGTCCTCAGCTATCAACGCGCCGACCGCGACGGCCGCATGATGGTCCCCTCCGGCTACCTGGCGGAGCTGAAGCCGCGCGTCGGCGAGAGCGAGCTCCGGATCAAGCGTCGTCCGACGGAACGGTGGACGGAGCGGCCGTTTGCCCAGCGGCCGTCCGACTGCGCCGTCCTCACGCCGCGCGAGGCGGGCCTGCTGATGATCCTGCAAGGGGGCGCGTCGTCCAGCCTCACGTCGGTGTTGCGGCTGCATCAGCCGCCCGAGCTGTTCGCGCACGGGCTGGCGGCGGTCGCATCCCTTGACTCGATGAAGCCGGCGCTGACGCCCCATGACGGCATGGTCGGAGTCGCCCGCGCCCACTGGCGGATGTTGGAGCGGCACGGAGTCTCGCCCACGGCCCTGGAACGCTACGCGCAGTGTCCCTTCAAGTATTTTGCCGAAAAAGTCCTGCGGCTCGAGCCGCTGGAGACGCCCGATTCCGTCCTCGTGCCGGACGCGCGGGCCCGCGGCAACCTGTGCCACGCCATCCTCCGACTGTTCTACCAGCGGCTGACTGAACGCAAGGTCGCTCCGGACCAGGTGACCGCCTCCGACATCGACGCCTGGCTGGGTGCGGCTGCCGACGAAGCCTTCACCCATTTCGAAGCCACCGAACCCGTCGGCTATCCCTTGCTCTGGTCTCTGGTCAAGGAAGACCTCACCCGCCTCGTCCGGACGTTCATCGAGAACGACCTCCAGGAGCTGCGGGCGTCCGGCTACCGTCCACTCTTGTTCGAGGTGGCTGTGACCGGCTCATTCGGCGCGACGCTGCCGGACACCGAGCGCCACGTGCCGATCCGCGGCCGCCTCGATCGGGTGGATGTGCGGCGGGACAACGGGCAGGCCCACGTCCGCATCGTGGACTACAAGTACACGGAGTCGAGCGGGCCCAAACTGGAAGACCGCGATCTGGCCACGGCGGCTCTCAGAGGGAAACGTCTGCAGCCGCCGCTGTACTTGCTGGCTGCCACCGGCGTCTTAAAGGAGGAGCCGGCCGTGCCGGACGAGGCGGCGTTCTATTTCCTTGCCCCGTACTGGCCGAACGGGCCGGTGGTGCGGACGAGGCTCGCGGCGGTCTGCGGGGAGGGGACCGTGCGCGTGATCCTCGAGGGGGTGCGGCACGGGCGCTTCTTCATCCTGCCCGGCGAGTACTGCGACTATTGTGAGTTTTCCTCGGCCTGCCGCCGGACCCATCATCCGACCAAGTGGCGGCAGCGGGACAACGCAGCGAAACGAATCTTGGAAGACCTGCGGCAGCAGAAAGCCGCTGGAGGGACGTGACGCCGTGACTGCGATCCGGGACGAGCAGGCGCGGGTCCTTGCCGCCACGACCTTCGATCGGAACGTGGTGGTGACGGCCAGCGCGGGCACCGGCAAGACGACCTTGCTGATCACGCGCCTGGTGCACCTGCTCGTCAAATCGCCCGAGGCGGTGCCGCTGTCGCAGGTCGTCGCGCTCACGTTCATGAACAAGGCCGCCAACGAGATCAAGATCCGCCTGCGGGAATGTTTGGAAAGCATCCTGACGCCGGACGACTCCCCGGCGGCTCGCGAGCTGTGGGATCGCTACCGCGTGTCCGCCGCCGACCTGCGCACGCGTTATCGCCTCTCCACCGACGAGCTGCGGGGCCGGGTCGAGGCGGCGCTGGGCGAGCTCGAGAACAGCCAGATCGGGACCATTCATAGTTTCGCCGCGCACCTCCTGCGCCTCTATCCCCTGGAAGCGGGCGTGGATCCCCGGTTCACGCCTGATGAGGAGTTCGTCTTCGACGACTTCTTCACGCGCGAGTGGCGTGAGTGGCTGGACGGCGAGCTCGGCGGCGCCGGTCCCCGGCAGGAGCGGTGGAAACGGGTGCTGCGCGGCACGGACCTGGCCTGGCTGGAGCTGTTTGCCAAGGCCCTGGTCAATGACCTCATCCCGCTCGATTCGCTCAAAGACCAGGTCGGCGGCGGGCTCGCGTCGACGCTCCGGTCCTGGCTTGAGCGCAAGCAGCAGCGGGCAGGGGAGCTCTTGTCAGTTTCCCGCGAGGGAGGGAAGAAGCCGCGTCAAATCGAAACGCTGCTGGCTGCCGCAGACCGTCTGTTCGGCCACGTGCTCAGCGGCGGCCCTGCGGGCATTACGGAACTGGATGCGGAGCTGCGGACGCTGTTGGAGCAGAAGGACGGAGGCGCGAAGCCTCCGGCCGGTTGGAGCGAGGAAGAGTTTGCGGACGCCGCCAATCTGGTCAGGACCGCCAAGGCGGTGCTGGCGAGCGATCACGCCTTCTTCCGCGACCTGCTCGGGCTGCTGGAGCCCTTCGCCGCGCAGTGCCGGCGACGGTTTCTCGATGCGGGCTACGTCCGGTTCGACGGGCTCCTGGCCCGCGCCCGCGACTTGCTGAAGACCCACCCGCACGTCCGGGCGCGGCTGAAGCGCCTGTTCAAGGCCATCCTCGTGGATGAGTTTCAGGACACCGATCCGGTTCAGTACGAGATCCTCCTCTTCCTGGCCGAGCATGAGGACAGACTGGCCGAGGCCTGGCCAAACGTACTCCTGCATCCCGGCAAGCTGTTCATCGTCGGCGATCCCAAGCAGTCGATCTTCGCGTTCCGTCGCGCTGATATCGAGGCGTTCCAGCGGGTCCGCCAGATGGTGGAGGACCAGGACGGCCTACCGCTCACCCTGACCCGGAATTTCCGCAGCCATGGCACGATCCTCACGGCCGTCAACCAGGTCTTCGACCGATTGATCCGCGAGCGCCCGGGCCTCCAGCCGCGATACGATCCCCTGGAGCCGGACCCCGACCGCAAGACCGGCGCCCAGACGCAGGGCGTCGAGCTTCGACTGGTGGCGTCCGCGTCACGCGATGAGGAACCGGCTTCGCTCAGCGCTGAGGAAGGCGTCGAAGCCGAAGCGGAAGCCGTCGCGCAGTGGCTGAAGCATGAGGTCATCGGGCAGGAAGTGTTGATCGAGCGGGACGGGCGGCGCCGTCCGGTCGAGCCGGGGGATGTGGCGCTGCTGTTCCGGACGTTCACGCAAAGCTGGGAGTATCTGGGCGCCTTGCGCCGGCACGGCTTGCCGTACGTGGCGGAGGGTGAGAGACATTTCTACCAGCGGCAGGAGGTGATTGACCTCGTCAACCTCGTGTGCTGCGTTCAGAATCCGCATGACCAGGTCGCGCTGTTGGGACTGCTGCGCTCGGCCGTGGGCGCGCTGACGGATCGGGAGATCATGGACCTCGTCGCGCTGGGGCCGCTGGATTATCGCGGCAGCGGGCCGTCCGGGCTGGGCTCGCATCCTCAGGCCGCGCACCTGAAGTCGTTGTACGCGGCGCTCGCGTCTCTGCAACGGGACTGCCCGCTGCGCCCGCTGCCGGACGCGCTGGACTTGATCTTCGAGCGGCTGCCGCTGCTGGAGCTGGCGGCGGCGTCCTCGCACGGCGAGCAGGCGGTCGCGAACCTCTGGAAGGTGCGGGCGCTGGCCGACGATCTCGTGGATCAGCCCGGCATGACGCTTGCCGGCTTCGTGGAACTGCTGAAAGCGCGTCTCGCCGACCTCCCGGACGAGTCCGAGAGCGGACTGGCGGAGGAGGCATCCCGGGAAGCGGTGCGGATCATGAGCGTCCACAGGCCGGCACCAAGCCTCCCTATGAGCCGATCCAAGTCCAGCAGGATTGGTCCACGGGAGTCTTGGGCCTGCGGCTGGGCGACCGCTGCACGCTGGGCGGGGTGTACGTGGCGGAGAAACTGGAGGCGCGTCTCGAGGCAGAGCGGCGGCGCTTGCTGTACGTGGGGATGACGCGCGCGAAGGAGCGGCTCGTGCTCTCGGGCGCGCTGACGCGACGGCAGAGTCCTGGCAATTTCCTGGCCTTGCTCAAGGAAGGAAGCGACGACCTCATCACGAAGACAGTCATTCCCGCCGGCGTCGGCAAGCGAGGCGGGGGAGGACGGAAGAAGAAGGACGCCGCCCCGCGTCGCGAGCTCAAGGGGTTTGAGGCCCGCTGGCGCGCCCGCGAGGACCGGTGGGCGCAGTGCCGCCAGCGATCACTCTACCTGACACCGTCGCAATTAAAGTGGGAGGTAGAGTTCGAAGATGCTCCGCAAGGCCTCACCCGGACGACTTCCCAGACGCTGGCTTCGGCCATCGGCGGCCTTGTCCACAAGGCGCTGGAGGACTGGAGTTATCGTGATGCAGTTGAAGTGATGCTTGAACAATTAGATCGGCACGCTGCACGCTGGCTCCCGGACGAGTTCAAAGGGAATCGTGACGAGATTCTCACAGAGGCCCGTGAGGTGCTGCAGGCCTTTGCGCGCTCCGACGCCTACGGCGAATTGAAAGGGGCCACAATTGTCGGCCGCGAAGTCCCGTTCTTAATGCCCTGGCCGGGGCCCCCTCCCGTATCAACCCCTCCCGCGTTAATGGAAGGGCGCATCGACCTCATTTATAAGAGGGACGGCGCGGTGTGGCTGGCGGACTACAAGACGGACCGCGTTACCGAGGCTGACGTGGCGGAACGGGCCGAGGCCTACCGGGAACAAGCCCGGATCTACACCGAGGCGGTCCGCCACGCGTTGGGTCACCGTCCCGCCGGGTTCAAAGTCATCTTTCTCCATCTGGGGCAGGCGGTGCCGGTCGTTCTGTAAGGAAGGTTCGGGACGCTTACGGCGCGCCGGTCAGGTAGATGCTGCCGGTCGGCTGCGGGAGGCCGCCTTCCGGTTCGAGGCTCACCGCGAATTTCTTGATGCGGCGCACGGTGGGAATGTTACGCATCAGCAGGCGGCCCTTGTGCCCGCGATCGATGGAGAACACGCCGGCGCTGACCGGTTTGTCGGTGATCACCCAGAGCTGGTAGGTCTTGCCGGCTGGGAGAGACGGGAGATTGTTGGCGTAGAAGAACCCGCGCCGCGTTTCCGGTTCCACAAACACCAGGGCATACGCGTCCTTGGCCTCGTCGGTCCCGTGCAGATCCGCCATCTTGGCGGTGGGGGAGGACAGGATGCGCAGGAGATCCTCCCCTCCGGCCAGCAGAACCTCGGCGCCCTTGCGGCCGCGCCCCGTTTTGAGTTGCGCCTGGAGCGTTACGATCTGTTCCTGGTGCCGGGCCAGTTGCTCGCGCGTGGTCCCCAGAGCTTCGACGGTGCGTTTCAGCTCATCCGTCGCTTTGGTGAGCGCGGCTTCCTTATCAGCCAGCTCGCGTTTGAGATCGGCGGTCTCCTGCTTCGATTTGGCCGCCTCTGCTCTGTCCCGGGCTGTCGCCGTTCGTTCCGCTTCAAACGTGTTGTACTGGTGAACGGCGTAGCCTGCCACGCCGAGTAGCAGGGCTCCAAGCGCGGCGGCGAAGGCAGGGGACTCTATCTTCAACTGCTCCCGCCATTTGTGAAACTCATGGCGGCGGGATAGGCGCTTCAGCAGGGCTTCAAGCGCGTGGGCTAAGGCCGGGGACGTCGTCCTCAACTGCTCCCGCCACGTGAGAGACGTACTGCGGCGCGATAGGGGCTGCGGTGCCGGCATCTCGGGCAGGTCCTGTGGGATTCTGGAGAAGGGGCGCGACGAGACCAGGTCCGGCGGCGCAGTCGGGATAGGCACCGGGGACGCGGGCTGGTCCGCTCTCGCGCTGGTGGTGGTGGAGGCGGCGGGTCCGGAGAGCGCTGTCATGATCCTGGACTTAAGTGCAGGGGGGGGTGTCTGGGACGGCAGCGCGTAGGGGAGCATGGTCACGGCGGCCTGGTATTGCCGGAGCAGGGTGCTGCACGCCGGGCATCCGGCCGCCAGGTGCTGTTCCATCTCGCGGACCGAGTCCAGGTCGAGGGCGCCCAGTGCGTACAGGCTCAGGTTCTCTTCCAGTTGCTCGTGGTCCACCTGATCGCCTAGTTGGGGATCCCCAACTCCTCCTCCCAGAGAGTCTGCAGGCCGTCCCGGAGTTTTTCCATCCCCAGACGGATTCTCGTCTTGATCGTTCCCAAGGGCACATGCAAACGTTCGGAGATCTCCACGTGCGTCAATCCCTCATAGAAGGCGAGCTCGATCACTTGCTGCTGCACCGGCGGCAGGGACTTGAGAGAAGCCCGGACCAGGGCCTGGCGCTCGTTGGCCGCGCGGATGTCCAGGGCGTCCGCGTTCTGGGCGACGAGGTCTGAGGCCGGCGTGTCGTCCAGGGAGGCGGTCACGTTCTTGCCACGGGCGGCCAGCGCGCGGACCCAATCGATGGCGCGGCTTCTCGCCAGCGTCACCAGCCAGGCCATCGGAGCGCCTCGGGCGGTGTCGTAGTTCGAGGCCTTGCGCCAGGCTTCCAGGTACACCTCCTGCAGGAGGTCCGCCGCGTCGGCCGGCTTCCCCACGATCCGCAACACGAGGGTGTAGAGCAGCGAACTGGTCTGCGCGTAGAGCCGCTCGAACGCCTCCTGATCCCCTTTGGCGACCCGCGCCAGGAGCGTGTGATCGACGGTGGATGGGTTTTTCAGGCTCACGGGCGCATCATAACATTTACGGCCGGAGACGGCAAAAAGTTGTATCCTAAAGAAATTTTTCGCGCATCCGACGGGGGCCTCGGCCCGTAGGCGTTAGCAGTGAACGGCCTCTGATCAACGATCACAAGGAGGGAGCCATGAACATGGTCAATCGAGTTCCAGGATGGGCGCTTGCGGGTCTGCTGTTGGCGGCGGCCGGCTGCACATATGACGGGGGGATGACCCAGAAGAGCGCGATGACGCCAACCTTGTATGAACGCCTCGGCGGCAAGGTAGCCATCACCGCGGTCGTGGACGACTTTGTCGGGCGCGTGGCCGCCGACAAACGGATCAACGACAAGTTCGCCACGGCCGACATTCCCAGGTTGAAGCGGTTACTGGTGGAGCAGATCTGCACGGCCGCCGGCGGGCCCTGCACCTATACCGGCCGCGACATGAAGACGGCCCATGCCGGCATGGGAATCACGGGCCCCCAGTTCGACGCGCTGGTCGAGGACTTGGTCGCCGCGCTCGACAAGTTCAAGGTCCCGGCCCGCGAGAAGAACGAGCTGCTGAGCGTGCTGGGGCCCATGAAGTCGGACATCGTGACGGCAATGTAAGGGGTTCAGAGGATTTGAAATCAGTTCCTTGGAGTAGTACGATGCCCTTGGCGCCTGTGGCTTAGTCTCGGACCGCAGGACCAGGGGTCGCGATGCTCACTCCGTCGCAATGGATGCAGTTCACCTCCTGGTGGCGGCAGACGGCCAAACGGCTGGGCGTGGATGCCCAGTGCGAGAGCTTTCTGGCGCCGGAGTCCGGGGGCATGGAGGCCCTCATGAAGGCGCACGGCGCCAAGGGCGACCTCGATTATGTCCTCTTCGTCTTGATCCGCTACTGGGTGCCGCCCATCCTGCCTCCAGCCGGCAAGGAGCGGACGGTGAAGGGCGACCCCGACTATTGGATCGAATCCGAACGGCTTCTCAAACAGGCTGTGAAACGCCTGCGTGAGCTGCGTCCATTCCTGCAGATGCTGACGGAGTCCCATCCCGGCCCGAACCCGCAGCCGAATAGCCCGCAGGCGCAGGAGGCCAGTTCCTCGACGCCGGAGCTGGACCTCTCGGCGCTGCTCGAGGGCATCGCCGGGGCCGCCGGGCGGCTCGGCGGGCCGGACTACACGTCCGTGATCAAGAGCCTGAACTCCACGCCATTCCGCCAGGTCGTCCACTTCCGGCACAACAAGAAGCACAGCACCGAGGTGTGGGTGGTCTTTCTGCTCAAGGAGCACCTGCGCACGGTGGGGCTGGGAAAGGACCGGGCCTGGCCGATCGTGCGCGACGTGATCACGGCGGCCGGCGTTCGCAACGCGGACGGCGATCCGTACCAGCCCGACGAGCTCAAATCCTGGTGGACAAAGCAATGGCCGCGGTCCTATGCCTTGCTGGCGACCAAGGACGCCGCCGTCCTGCCCACCGAGTTCGCCTACCAGAGCGACTACCAGTGGTTCCAGGCCTGGATGAGCCACCAGAGCGAGTCGCAGCGCTGACGCCTCGTTTCTCCCAGACGGTCTTCTGGGCCATCATTGCGACGGGCTGTGTCTGGCCGTTGTTGCTCGTGGTCGCCGTGGATAGCTACCTGGAGACCGGTCGGCTGCAGGTCTTCTTGGCCGTCTACACCGACAGCCCGGGACTCTACCTGCTCCTGTTTCTCTCGCAGGCGCTCTGGTCTGCCTTGCCGTTTGTCGCCTTTGCGGTGCTGGCGCAGAGTATCTACGAGTCGTCGGCCGGCGAAGAAGCAACGATCTTCATTCCACGGAGGACTGGCGTGATCGTCGCCGGCTGCGGGTCGCTCGTCGCGTTGTGCTGGATTCAGGTAGCCGCCTGGAGCGAATACTTTACGTCGTCGAGCGGGTCTCTCGGAATCGCGATTGCGTTGGGGCTTCCTCCACTCGTGGCGCTTGTAGTGATGCCGATCCTGTACGCGTTGGGATGGCTGCTGGGGGAGGGGCTCGCCGCGAGCAAGGCGCAGTAAAATCTACCGACACACGCCGCGTGCATACGAACACGCCTGTTGGCATTTTGAGTCAGCCCCACCGCACGCAGTGAGGCACCCTGAAAATGCTCTTTGGCAGGCCCCTTCGACAGCTAAAGAACAATCTGGCTCGGTCTGAGGCAGGCCGCTGACAGACAACAGAACGAGGAAAAGCAACACCATCATCAGGGACATCAAATATTTTCTGACCATCTTCGGCTCCTTCCACTTTTTCTTTCAGTCATCCCGGATCACTACCGGCTCCACATCGAACTGTGACGCCAGACGCTCGGCCAGCTCCTCAGCCTGTTGTGCCGAGACGAATTGTCCGACTTGCACCCTGTAGCGCCTCCTCGACGAAAGCTCAACAGTCACGATTCGCACGTCAGAGTACGTTTCTTTGAGTTTCCGCGCCAGCGCCTGGGCATTGGCCTGCTCGCCAAACGAGGCGACTTGGACCCTGAGAGGGCCCAATGTGCCTGGGCGCCCGCCGTGCCCGACGACCCTCAGTTCGACCTGATCGGTGCCCGGCCCGGCCATCGCCAGGGCTTGTGCCCCTGCCAACGACAGATCAATGATTCGACCCCTGACAAAGGGACCACGGTCGTTAATGCGCACCGTGACCCGACGTCCATTGGTGAGGGATCGGACCTGCACCACGGTGCCCAGTGGGAGGGTCCGGTGGGCTGCCGTTAACCGATGGCTGTCGTACACTTCGCCACTGGCGGTCTTATTCCCGTGAAATCCTGGACCGTACCAGGAGGCGTATCCTCGCTCGACGTACCCGACTGGATAGTCGGCAGGGGAAGCGGCATACTTCGGCTGACGACCCGCACACCCGCTCAACCCGTAAACAATCAGGAGGAGAAGACAAGCGAGGCGAATGGGAATGAAGGGGAAAGGGAACACGTTACTCGGAAGGCGAGCGGCCGCGCCCCTGGACCGCCTTGGCCACCGCCCCCAGTAGATTATCCGGGTGAACAGGCTTCACCAGAAAATCCACCACACCTTCATCGAATGACCTGATGATGTCGGGCACATCCGGTTTGCCGGTCAGCACGATGATGGGGATGGCAGGGAACTTGGACCGGAGGAAGAAGATGACCTCCTGGCCATGAATTTTCGGCATGTACAGGTCCAGGATGACAGCATCAAGGCGCGACGGGTTATCACCTGATTGGACAGTCTCCATCGCCTGGGCGCCGTCCTCCGCCTCAATGACCTCATAGCCGGCTTGGTCTAGCACTAGGCGCACGGACTCTCGGACCGACACCTCATCATCCACCACTAGGATGCGACCGTGTGACACAGGCGACTCCTTCGTTTGTGCGTACCCAACCAAGTGTAGTCCGATCCGAGGGAAAACGCGAGAGGTTTGTCAGCGTCGTGGCGGTCGGCTGGAGGCGCTACGTTTCTTCTTCCTTGCCTTTGGTAGAGACTTTTTCGCCAATACGCAGTCTGGATTCCTGCAATCCTCAAAGACAAGCGTTGATGGATCACGGTACAGCGGCCAACCACAGATACAGCGCATCACGGTAGCCCCACACACTTCGCACATCCACCCTGGCTGGGGATTAGTACCGACCTCATATGGATGCTTCTTCATAGGAGTCATCTGACCGGGATGCCCATTGGGGCACTTCGGTCTCTCTTGTGCCATTTCGCGAGGTCCGTTCATCCTCACACTTTCCCCAGCAGCAAGCCGACCTGGATCGCGACCGCGAGTCGTTCGGGATCAACAGGCTTTCCCAAAACGTCGACCGACCCCATGTCGATTGCCAGGTTCAACAAGGTCTCATCTTCAGAGCTGCACAACATGATGATTCCACCAGTGTATTTCTTGGCCCGCAATTCCCTCATGACCTCTAGTCCCTCCATCCCTTGAAGGTCCATGTTCAGAA
>WNGH01013802.1_pt1 | contig 12317 bp, 10 predicted proteins | sample 5400631 | NCBI WGS metagenome assembly WNGH01 (sample SAMN13153373, study PRJNA577476) | soil metagenome | isolation source: 115 cm soil or saprolite under Garry oak tree replicate 1 | place: USA:California | collected 2016-06-15 | reverse complement strand
CTGATCTCCCCTTGGCCGGGGCGGAGGCCCATCTGTCCGATTTTTTCCTGGCCTTTCGAGATGACGTCTTGATCGGCTCTGCCGGGCTGGAGCGTTATGGCGACACCGCACTCATGCGTTCCGTCGCAGTAGCTTCAACCGAGCGTGGGCACGGTCTGGGCCAGGCATTAGTTCAGCAGGTGCTAGCATATGCTGCCTCGTTGGGAGTGCGCCAGGTGGTACTGCTGACGACCACAGCGGCGGACTTCTTTCTGCGCTTTGGGTTTCAACCGATCAGCCGAGCCGAGGTTCCCCTGGCAGCACAGGCGTCGGTGGAGTTTCAGGAGGCATGCCCTGCCTCCGCTACGGGAATGTCCCTTGTGCTTGAAGTGGAGCAACGCTGATGGACACCTGTATTCACCTGGCTCGCCCGGTGGATGCTCCTGCCATCCAGGCAATCTGTGCGCCCGTCGTTATTCGCTCGCATGCTGAATGTCAGAGATGGAAAGGAACGTTATGACTATTTCTATCGAGTCTTTGCTTGCTGCGCGATTGTTTCTCAGCCCTAAACTGCTGGGTAATCGCCTCTTTTTCCTGAGCAATCTGGGCCAGGGCGGCCATCTAAGCCTATACGCGATGGATGCCGGTGGAAGCGTCCCAGAGCCGCTGCTGCCGGCGCGCATTGCCGTGCCGAACCCGGAGCTCGTGGAAGCAGAAGTCTTTGCATTGTTCCCCAAGCTGGGCAAGCTGCTGCTGATGCTTGATCGGGACGGGGATGAGAATTATCAGCCTATGCTCATTCCACTAGAAGGCGGTATCCCTGAAGCGGCCTTTGGAGCAGCGTTTGATGGCTATCGGGTCCGCTGTCTTGAGAGCGACCCGGAGCGCAATCTGGCGTATCTCAATGCGGAGTCGCGCACCGAGCAGATGCACGTTTCGTTTCAGGCAAACCTGGAAACCGGGGAACTGCTGAAGCTGGGCCAGCACGCCTGGGGCAGCTATGTGGATGGGGTCAATGCCGACCATACCAGGGTGATCATGAAAGATGGCTATTCGGTAGGTGACAACGCTCTCTATCAATGGCAGGCTGGCTGGCCGGAGCGCAAGCTGCTCTATGGCGTGCCCCTGGAGCAGCGCGCCGCAGGGCAGGACGTGCCGCTGAATAGCATCAACCACATCTTCTTTACGCCAGACGACATGGGGCTACTATTCATTACTTCGCTCTTCGTCGATAGCTATGGGCTGGGCTATCTGGACCTGGCCGACCCGGCAGCAATGCAGCCGGTGGAGATCATGGGCATTCAACACAGCGGCATGGGCGAACTGGTCAAGCTGAAGCATCTGTGCGACGCGCGCTATACAGTGGAATACAACATCGATGGCTGCTCCTGGCTGTATGAGGGCACCTTTGATGAAGCCAGCCTGACCATGAAGTTGGAGCGCGTGCTGTGCGGCAGGGGCAAGCTGGCAAATGGCACGCTGGAAGCGTTCTCCTACGAGAAAGAAACCGACCGCTTCGCGCTCTCCTTCTCAACAGCCACCTCGCCCTCGCAGATTTACACCATTGAAGGCGAGCAGCGCCAGACGGTGCGCCAGCATACCCGCGAGCGTGTGTTAGGTCTGCCGGAGGAATGGCTCTCGCCCGGCGAGGATGCCTCATTCACCTCGTATGATGGGCTGCGTATTTCGGCGCGGCTTTGAGGGACCACGCCCGCTGGTCTACTATATTCATGGCGGGCCACAAGGCCAGGAGCGACCCGACTTCACCTGGTTCTCGATGCCGCTGATTCAGTTTTTGACGCTGAACGGTTTTGCGGTCTTTGTGCCCAATGTGCGCGGCAGCACCGGCTATGGACTGAGCTATACCAAGTGGGTAGACCACGACTTTGGCGGCAAAGACCGGCAGGACCATGTGCATGCCATGACCCAGGTCTTGCCGCAGGACAAGCGCGTCGATGTGAAGCGGGCCGGCGTGGTCGGGCGCTCCTATGGGGGCTATATGACGCTGACGCAGGCAGCGCGCCACCCGGAACTCTGGTCGGCAGCGGTGGATATGTTTGGACCCTATGACCTGATCACCTTCAGCCAGCGTATCCCCGAAAGCTGGAAGCCCTACTTTGAACTGGTCATCGGCCACCCGGAGCGCGACCGGGAGTTCCTCCTGGAACGCTCGCCGCGCACCTACATGCAGCAGATCAGATGCCCGCTGCTGGTGATTCAGGGCAAGAACGACCCGCGCGTCATTGAGCGCGAGTCGCGGGATGTGGTTGAGCAGCTTCAGGCGGCCGGAAAGCAGGCCGACTATCTGGTCTTTGAGGATGAGGGCCATGATGTGCTCAAGTACGCCAACCGCGTCACCTGCTACACTGCCATCGCCGAGTTTTTCAAAAAGTATCTCTAGATGGAGATCGAAGCTGCGCCGCACGCCTTTTCATCATCGACATGCGGCGCAGTCTTTTCGGAAGATCGCGGAGGCGTACTTGCCCTACATCAGAGAAATATTTCCTAAAGCATTCAGGGTGATCGGAGCCAGATCCCGACCTGCTAGCAGGTGTTGCGCTCTGCAAGATGAGAGGAAAGAAGAACAAGCATGAGCACCGATCACTACAGCTACCCTGTGAGATGAAGCAAGGTGCAGCGGGACATTCTGGAAACAATGGTGCACACGAGCAGGACACCGGCCAAGCACTATGTGGTCGCTCGCGTCCTGTTGATGAGCGATCAGTACGCGGGCCAGCCTGCTTCCACTGATGGACAGATTGCCCAGGCGCTCTCGATCAGTCGCCGTACGGTCATTCGCATCAAACTGAAGCGACTCTATCCGGTGCAGCAACCTGATGGTCTGTGACAGGTTGAGCTAGTTGAAGCAATCACCATGAATGGTCGCTGTGACAGGACAAAGGCCGTCCAGGCTGGCATACCTTGATTGATGAAACGCTGGCCTCCCTGATCTGTCAGACACTGATAGCCCAGCACCTCACCGATCTTCATGAACCGGTAGCAATCCCAGCAATCCATCCGATCGCACCACGCTTGTCCGGCAGGGTCACAACGCACCAGGCGTGCATATGGATGATGCGGACAGCGATTTTTCTGTCTCTTCGAGCTACCCCTCTGGTTTGCATGCGCAGTATTGTTTTCCCCACGAGCAGACTCGCCTTGCACCCCCTCCGCTAGTGTCGGCGCCTCTGAATGAGGACAGTGATTACGATTGATGACGCTGATGACACTGATGACGGTCGTCTCATTTTGCTCACCATCTTGCTGTATCTCTGCCACTCCTTCGCTCGGAGGGTCCGACCCCAGCATGTGCTGCGAAGGTGTTATCTCATATCTGTTCACCCTATTCGATGAAGCACCCGTATCATCAGCGTCATCACTGCCATCAACACCACCACTCCCTGGTCGCTGTTGTTGCTTGATGCGATCCTCATGATTGGTCAGATCCGCTTGCTGGCGTGAAATGCCCGGTGATCGACTCTGAACCTGACCAGAAACCATGGGGAGCGCGACATATCGCCCAGCGAATCGTCTGACCTCACCGGTGTCCTCCATCTTCCGCAGCAGCGAGCGCGTCGTGTGATAGTTCTTCCCCAAGGCTTCAGCAACCTCCGTGCACTCATTCCTTCAGGACCCTGCTCACGCAGCAGCTCCAGAATCTCCTGCCGAGCTCTGGTACGTCTGACCTCTTCGGCATTCCCGACCAGGGTCCACAGCGCCGTCGTGGCATCAAAGCTGAGAGCAAGCTGTTGCTTGCGCTCGATAGCACGCCCGGTGACCAAGAGCAACCCTTCCGTCTGCCCGCGCTCGCGTTTCAAGATCAACGTTCCATCGACCGCTCCGGTCATGCCGATAGTGCCGGTGACTTCGTCCAGTACATCACGGGAAGTGGTCTTGTGCAGATGGTGCACTGCCAGGATCGAGACGTGATAGGTCTCGGCTAGCCGCTTCAAGGGCGTGAGCGCTCCGTAGTCGCCCTCATACGGAGGACAACGGCGCTTCCCAGATGGCGGAGCAAGCCTGGCCCAGGTATCAATCACCACGAGCCGCGTGCTCGGATGCGCCTTGAGATACTCTTCCAGGGAGGTCAGCCCGCCTTCACCCAGACGCGGCCAGTCCAGGGCACACTCCATACCGCTCGGAACGCCGGTCATGGAGGCGAGCAGTTGCTGAGCGCGAGCCTGCAAGCGGCGTGCGTTCTCCTCCAGTGCTACGTAGAGGACTTCGCCCTGGGTGACAGGCTGTGTGCCCAGAGCCATGCCACCCGCTGCAACGGCCAGCGCGAGAGAAAGCGCCAGCCAGCTTTTCCCCAGCCTGGGTTTCCCGGCCAGGAGCGTCAATCCCTCCGGCAAGATCGCTGGAATGGCCCAGCGCACCGGCGGCAACTCCCAGGACAGCAGATCCTGAAGGCTGAAAATGGCAGGTTGGCCTGCGGACGGTGCCGATGTCTGCTTGGAATGACGGACGAAGAGCGGCTGGGCCTGATCCAGCGCCCGCTGAAAGGCAGCGCGAAATCCTTGCCTCTCTTGTTGATGTAACACATTGGGATCTTTCGCGCCGGACAGTCGTAGCACACACGCTTGTCCTGGCCACTGCCCGGCTTCCAGCTTACGCACGATCTGCGTCACGAATGTCGCACCCCCAGCATCCGGTTCCTGCATCATGTACAGCCGGTCAATCCCAGCAAGCACGGATTCCTCCAAGGTTCCTGCCATCTTAGCACTTAGCACCGGGCAATCCCAATGCTGGGAACTGGTGATACCAGAGGGTCCAGCAGTCCGATTCCCCTTCCACCAGCACCCGTATTTCATTGTTCAGCTCGTACCACATCCATGCTCTTTGCGCGTGATTGACGTGTGATGCAGTACATGAGCAAAAGGCATACCGCATCATTATGCCGTATTGCCTTTTTCGCGTTCAATCAAGATCAACAGGTAACGAATGCGGTTCATCAATTGTAGTGCGACCTGTTCAAAAGCGCGGTAGCCCTCCTGTTCCGACCCTTTTACAGTAGCCGGATTGAGGAAACTCCAGTGGATGCCTTCAGGGTCTCCGGGAAAGGTGGGGCATGACTCACGAACACGGTCGCAGACTGTCACAATATACTCGAAGGATTGATCACGAAATTCGTCCAGATGCTTCGATCGCTGCCCTCTTATGTCGATACCCATCCTTGCCATGACCTGCACGGCAGAGGGATGAAAGCTGGAAGGATGACTACCAGCGCTAAACGCCTCCACCCTCCCGGCACTCAAGTGGCGCAGAATACCTTCGGCCATCTGTGAGCGGGCACTGTTCTCGGTACAGAGGAAGAGCACGCGTACTGGTGTGCGAGGAAGATGGCCTACCGTTTCTCGTAACTCAGGTGCTGTATTGTTTAAGGCAGGATGCAGCGCATCTGCAGCGGCAAAGTAATGCGTGCGCAGCACATCGAGGTCGAGGCTGTAGTAAATGTCGCGACCATCAGCAGCGCTGCGTCGTTCAGTCACCAGATGCTGATCGTACAACCGGCGGAGATGGTATGACACGAGATTCTGCGGTTGATCAACGAGACGCACAATTTCCTGAACGCAGTAGTCGGAACGCGACAGCAACACTAGAATTCTCCAGCGAACATCGTGAGCCAGCAGCTTGAGAAAACCAGGCGATTGGGCAGTGGAGAGAGCGATGCTCATACATTCCTCCAATCATTTTTGTATCAATATCATTTGATACAAATATACACGACCAGGCCCCAAAAACAAGTGGAGTGATGAGGATCAAGCGGAAATCTTGTATGTTCGATGCATGAGCTTTGTACGGCTTTATGCCAATTGTCAAAGCGTTTTTGACAGGATTGCTTTCGGAAGGAAAATCGGGTACGCTCTCCAGAGGAGAAGATACATGGCAACAGATCCCGCACCAGGTTCTACGCAGGCCGATACACCGTTAGGGGAGGTGCAAACCGAACCCATTCCCCCAGGCGCTCCTCGTTGGCTGACAAAAGGAGTATGGGGGATCGGTTTCGCAAGCTTCCTGGCTGATGTAGGGCACGAAGTACCCACCGCGTTGTTTGCAAGTCTGGTCACGATCACCCTGGGTGCTCCAGCGGCTGCGCTTGGCTTAATTGAAGGAGTAGCGGATGGCCTGGCAGGGCTGGCACGCTTTGCAGGAGGGACGCTTTCCGACGACCCGAACCGCAGGCGTGGGATAGCTGTGGGTGGATATGCAAGCACAGCATTTTTTTCAGCCCTCATCGGACTGGCAGGGGCAGTTTGGCAAGTTGCTGTCTTGCGGATGGCAGCCTGGACCTCACGTGGACTACGCGTGCCTGCCCGTAATGCCCTGTTAGCAGACCTGGTTCCAGCAGAGGTGTATGGGCGAGCCTATGGCTTTGAGCGGATGATGGACAACCTGGGAGCCATTGGCGGGCCACTACTCGCACTTGGCCTGGTGACGTTGGTGGGAGTACGAACGGCGATTGTCCTTTCGGTCATTCCAGGCCTGCTCGCGGCCCTGGCGATTCTCTACGCTATCCGTCATCTTCCGCATGAAACGTCCCGAGAACGGGTTCCGCCACGAATTGTGGTTCGTCCACTGTTGCAGGGTCGCCTGGGACAGGTATTGGTAGGGGTGAGCCTTTTCGAGGCAGGCAATGTGGCAACGACCCTGCTCATTCTGAGAGCAACTCAGCAACTGACACCCAGTCTTGGGCTGAATGGTGCGACCCAGGTGGCAATTGGTCTCTACACGGGCTACAATGTCGCGGCGGCCATTGCCTCTCTTCCTGCTGGACGGCTCTCTGACCGATGGGGAGCTGTTGGTGTGTTGGCAGTAGGTGTCTTGTTCTTCATGGTCGCCTATCTGGGCTTCGCGATTTCGGTTCCGAATCTCCTGGCACTCGCGGGGAGTTTCATTGTGGCAGGCCTGGCGATTGGGTGTATTGAAACCAGCCAGCACGCGGCGGTCGCATCCCTTGCTCCGACCGATTTACGCGGGTCTGCCTTTGGATTACTCGCGACCGTACAAAGTTTCGGCAACATCATTGCGAGTGCGTTGGCCGGACTGTTCTGGACGGTGTTCTCACCCACTGTTGCCTTTGTGTACCTGGCGGTCTGGGCATTGCTTTCCTGCGTGCTCCTGGCCGGGATCGCGTTGCATCCACCTCCCACAGCTTCTTCTCACTAGAGTCTGTTAGTAATTCAAGGTCGAGAAGGTGGTAAAATGAAGGATGAAACCTTCACGAAACCTCTATCCGACCGATGTGAGTGACGACGAATGGCCTTTGTCGCTCCGTACTTGATATTGTTACCCGAAGACGCCGGACAACGTACCTACAGTCTGCGCGAAGTATTCAATGGCTTGCGCTGGATCGCGCGAGCAGGCGCACCCTGGCGGATGATGCCCAATGATCTGCCGCCCTGGTGGGTGGTGTATCAACAAACCCAGCGGTGGTTGGCCGCAGGTTGCTTTGCCGCTCTGGTTGACGACCTGCGCTTGCTTTTGCGTGAAGCTCAGGGGCGCAACCGGCAGCCCTCGGCAGCCATCTTTGATAGTCGCACTCTGCAATCGACCCCGGAAAGCGGTAGTCATGCAGGCTATGATGGAGCGAAACGACGCAAAGGCAGCAAATTGCATGCAGCGGTGGATACGCTGGGCAATTTGCTGACCCTGCTGGTGACACCTGCCAATGAACAGGATCGTGCGCAGGTGGGCGAACTGGCGCGTAACGTACAAGAAGTGACCGGCCAGGCAGTCGAAATCGCTTTCGTTGACCAGGGGTATACAGGAGATGTTCCTGCGGAAGTCGCCAAAGAGCATGGGATTCAGTTGGAAGTTATCAAACTGCCCCAGGCCAAGCGCGGTTTTGTCTTGCTGCCCCGGCGATGGGTGGTCGAACGCTCGGTTGCTTGGACCACACGTTTTCGACGGCTGGTGCGTGATTACGAGCGACTTCCTACCACTCTTGTTGGCTTTCATCTGATCGTTTTCGCCTCGCTCATGCTTGATCAATGGCTTGCCATCTCGAGTCCCTCACAGACTCTCTTTCGGGAAAGACGCAACAGAAGGAGAAAGCTATGTTTTCTTTCACGTCATTGACAGCAAGCCTCGCGCAAGGGAACGGGCCGTCTATCTCTAGCATCCTGATCCTTGTGCTTGGGTTACTGGTTGCCGTGGTGGCCCTTGCCATCATTGCTCCTCGGCTGCACATTCCGTATTCTATTTTGCTGGTGCTGGGCGGGCTGCTCTTAGGCTTTGTCCCAGGGCTTCCTCGGTTCACTTTGGACCCAGACGTGGTGTTCCTTCTGTTGCTCCCACCGTTGCTCTACTCATCCGCATGGCAGACCTCGTGGCGCGATTTCCATGCCAATCTGCGCCCTATCTCGCTGCTGGCTCTCGGTATGGTCCTCCTGACCACCATCGTGGTCGCCGTCGTGGCACATGTGCTGATTCCCGGGCTTCCCTGGGCAGTCGCCTTCGTGCTCGGCGCCATCGTCTCGCCAACCGATGCGGTGGCCGCGACCGCCATTGTCCAGCGACTCGGCATCCCCCAACGGATTGTGACCATCTTAGAGGGGGAGAGTCTGGTGAATGATGCGACGGGCCTGGTCGCCTATCGGTTCGCGGTGGCCGCTGTGGTTACAGGCGTCTTCTCGCCTTTCGAGGCGAGCCTGCAGTTTGTGGTGGTGAGCGTCGGGGGGATCGCCCTTGGTCTGGTGGCAGGCTGGAGCCTCAGTTACGTCCATCGTTGGCTGGACAATCCCCCCCTGGAAATTACGGTCACGCTGGTGACCCCTTTTGCCGTCTACCTGCTTGGCGAAGAGGTGCTGCATGTGTCGGGGGTCCTGGCAACCGTGACGACGGGTCTCTATTTGACGTGACGTGCCACCACCTTCTTTTCCTCTGGGACACGGCTCCAGGCGGAAGCCGTGTGGGAGATGCTCATCTTTCTGTTGAATGGCCTCGTGTTCATTCTGATTGGTCTGCAACTGCCTGGTATCCTTGCCATCTTGAACAGCACCATTGCACAGCGTTCGCCCATCCTCCTGGTCTGGGACGCCGCCCTGGTCAGCCTCACCGTCATCCTCGTCCGTCTCGTCTGGGCGTTTCCTCAAGCCCTCCTGCCACGCCTGCTCAGCCGCCGATTGCGCGAACGTGACCCCTATCCTGGCTGGCGCCCCAGTTGGAGGTCGTCAACCTGCCCGAAGCCAAACGCGGTTTTGTCCTGTTGCCGTGGCGCTGGGGAGATTCGCGCTCCTTCGCCTGGATGACGCACTTCCGAAGGCTGGTGCGTGATTATGGGCCGCTTCCCTCCACGGTGGCTGGCCTGCATCTCATTGCCTTTGCTTGTCTCATGCTTTACCAGTTCACCCATTACAGCTTGAGTCCCTAACAGACTTTAGAAACAATGTGCATTGATATGTGTTCACGAAGGACTCATCAGCATCAGTCGTTCCGTCTTCACTTCTCTCTCAAGTGCCTCTCCACGCCTTTGAGCATTGTAAAGTTACTCTTGTCAAGTACCCGTCCCGTAAACGGTGACGGGCTTGTCCCTAACCCGTGAGGGGTTGAGACGCTGTGCGCCCCCACGAGCAGCCACGACCGGGCAAGCGGAGGAACAGCTGGCGTCCGCAGGCTGCACCACGACCCGTCCGGCATTACACGTGCTCAGTGGTGTCAACCAGAAACATGGGGCATGCTGTGGCTAGTCGACGCGCTCTACTGTGGAGAGGAGAGGAACACCCGGCTGCCGACACGACCCAAACCGTCGCCAGCAGGGTGCAGCGACGGCTGGGGCTGAATGTGTACTACGGTTGCCCCTGGTGGCTGCTCTCGGCGTGACCACCATCGTCTCGTATGGCACCACGCAGTACCTGTTCGGCGTCCTGGTCATTCCCATCAGCCACACCTTCGGTTGGAGCCGGGCCAGCATTGCTGGCGCCTATACGGTCGGGCTCATTCTCTCAGGTATGCTGGGGGTGCCGATCGGGCATCTGCTCGATCGGCACGGAGGGCACTGGCTGATGAGCGTGGGTTCTACACTCGCCAGCCTGGCCTTGATCGGACTGGCCCAGGTGAACTCCCTCTGGCAGTTCTATCTACTCTGGTCGGCTGGCCTGGGGTTGGCGATAGCGCTCACGCTCTACCCGGTCTCCTTTACTGTCGTGACCAACTGGTTTGAGCATCAACGTGGCACAGCGTTGGCCGTCCTAACGTTGCTGGGAGGGCTAGCTTCCCCCATTTTTATTCCATTTGCGGGGGTACTGGTGCCACACCTGGGATGGCGTGGTACGGTCATGGTACTAGGGCTCATACAGCTTGGTGTTGCGCTGCCGCTACACGCGTTCGTGCTGCGGCGGCACCCGGAGGACATGGGGTTACACCCCGACGGAGAGTATACCCTCTCTGAACAGGAAAAAGGGGTGTTGCCTGGTGTGACGCTTTCCGAAGCGTTGCGGCGTCCGGCGTTCTGGACGCTCACTGCCTCCATTGCGCTGGCGATGCTGGGCAGTACGGTCGTGCTCGTCCATCAGGTGGCCTACGTAATCGACCGTGGCTACGATGCGGTGCTGGCAGTAACACTGGCAGGCATGCTGGGGTTGGCGAGTCTCCCCGGACGATACGTGCTCAACATCCTGAGTGACCGTATTGCACCGCACAAGTTGTTAGGGATGAGCGTGGTAGCGCAGGCTGTGGGAGTCGTCGTGCTGATGCAAGCCCCCACCGTGGGGTGGCTCGTCGTCTATGTCGTCCTCTACGGCGCTGCCTATGGGGCTATCTCTCCGCTCCGTGCAGCGGTCATGGCGGACCAGTTCGGTCGCACGTCCTACAGTACCATTCTGGCTGTGCAGGGCATACCGGTTGCCCTCTGTGCTGGCCTGGGACCGCTGGCGGCAGGGTGGCTCTATGATCTTCTCGGTCGCTATGATGTGGCGTTCTGGGTGTGCGTCTGTGCATTCCTGCTTGCGACAGTGGCGATCATCATAACACCGCCTCCAGAGATGATAGGGCAGGAGAAGTGAGACTACAAACGACGAGAAGGAGAACGCACCTTCGCTGATTCTGGGATATGGAAAGGTTACTCCCACCTGAGGACTCACCCCCAGAACGGATTGAAGGTGAATAAGGGACTGACCAGGGAAGCATTGGCCTTTTCCAATGCAATGGTCGAAAGGAGCGTTGCCAGCCAGTTGAGCACCACGGCGGTAAGCAGCGCAGCCACAAACATGCCATCAAAGTGTGGAACGTACACCGTGCAGGAAAACGGTATTGCTTCAACTAGGTCAACTTGTCACAGGAGCCGAGAAAGAGTGTTGAGATGGGTGCAGGGAGCGCTCCTGATGGAGATATGGGGACAGGACAGTGCCGGGCGTAGCTGTACCTCCCACAAGGATGCTCAAATCATCAAAGCTTTGGAAGCTGGCCGTTGTCCCTCCCGCGTCCAGGTATCTGCCCATCACCATATCTCCGGGTCGCACTAACGGTAGTTTGGGCGAGAGCGCCAGGTTCGCCGTAAAGATCTTGCTTTGTCCCGCAATCTGCATATAGTAGATGGTGTTGCTGCCTTGCCGCACCGACGAGACACGCAGCACCTTGCCCGTCACCTCTCGCGTCGATCCTCCCTGGGGCGATTTGCCAGTCCTACCCTGTTGTACCAACCACTGCTGGTAGTCCTGCAGCACTTGCGTAAGGGTGGGCTCAAACTGCACATTGCCCCCGTCCAGTTGCCTGGCATCTACCATGCCCACATCCTGGAAGATGTCACCACTGGCCGTTGACTGTACAAAAATGGCGACCCACGTGGGTGTGTTGTAGATCTGGTATAACTGGATACTGGCGACAGTATAACCCCGGATATTGGCGCGGGTAGATTGGATGGTATCACTCACATTGCTGCCGATGCCCAGCCCGGAAAGAGGGTAGAAGTGTCCTTCGTTCTTGTGCGTGTCGAAGAGAAAGACTCCGGTACTGGAGTTGTCGTTCGCCGAGGAGGAGGTCATCGGTACCAGCCACACTGGTTGATCCACGTTATTGTAGAGCAGCTCCGGGTTGCTGGCCGGGGCTTGCTGTCCCATGCCGGAAGGATCAAACCAGGGTGCAGCGTGGTACAGACCCCACCATTGCAGGTACTGAGTGACGGTATCGGCTGGCATGACACGATCTACCCAGTTCGGTACCCGCTGCGGCTGATACACTTTGATATCACCAGTGTGTGCGTCGACGATGAGCACCTCGCTGAGAACATCGCCGGTATAGCCGCGTGTCGGCTGCATCAGCGAGATAGTCCAGTACGGATGATAGCTATCGTCGAGCTCGAGGGTGGGGTCAACCAGCCGGCCATAGGTATACCCGCTCAG
>WNGH01013122.1_pt1 | contig 12322 bp, 9 predicted proteins | sample 5400631 | NCBI WGS metagenome assembly WNGH01 (sample SAMN13153373, study PRJNA577476) | soil metagenome | isolation source: 115 cm soil or saprolite under Garry oak tree replicate 1 | place: USA:California | collected 2016-06-15 | reverse complement strand
TGCGCAGTTAACCGCCAGAGGGTATAGTCAAGACGCCGAAATACTTCACGGGCCTCCTGATGCCAGGTCCAGCCGAGGTCAAACGCCAGCCTGACAAGCCCGCTAATTCGGTCGGGCAAAGGAGGAAGATCCATATCCCCATATTCTAGTCACATGATCGTCGGCTTACAAACCAGGCTGGGTCCACGGAAATGCGCCACCAGGCTAAATAGTTATCATGACCCTTGTCAGGCCGAAGGGAAATTTTTTCTCGGGCTTGGAGCAGGCCGTCGTAAATCTCCTGTCATTTCATCGGCAATCCAAGGTAACTGCTCGCAAGACTAATGTTGTTGAACGCCGTAGCGGCGGGCGATGAGATAGTAGATGATCGCCACGGAAACCAAGATCAAAGTCCAGATCACGCCGAAGGCTGCCAATTCCCCGACTTGGCCGTTCTCCCAAAGCTCGAAGATCGCGACGGAAACCACCGGGGTCTGCGGGCTGACCAGAAGAATCGACATCGAAAGCTCTTTGGCCGAGAGCAGGAAAACGAAGACCCATCCGCCTAGAAACGACGGCGTCAGCAAGGGCAGCGTGACGCGCCGCATAGCGTTTGACCACGAGGCCCCCGAAGTATACGCAGCCTCCTCCAGTTCACGATGGAGCTGGAGCAGACCGGCATGGGTGTAACGAATGCCGTACGGAATGTAACGCGTAATGAAAGCAACCAGCAAAATCCACAGCGTGCCGTAAATGGGAATCGGCACGATTAGGTAAAAGCGCATGATCGCCAAGCCCATGACGATACCGGGAAACAAAAGCGGCAAGGTCGTCAGCAAATCCAGCAGCCAGCGGCCACGAAGCTTTGTGCGGACGAGGATCCAAGAGGCGAACGTGGTCAGCAACATCACCACGCTGGCACTGCCAAGGCCTAGCAAGACGCTGTTTTTGATGGAATCCGTAATCTTTGGAAAGTGGATCGCCGTGACAAAATTCTTCAGGGTGAACAGCGAAAAGGCTTCGAAGGAAGGCTGCATATAGAAAGGCAATAGCGACGCCCAGAGAACAATGAGAAACGGCAATACAAGGAGCACGAAAGAATAGACGAGCAACAGCGCGGCGGTGACGTAGCGCCAACTTCCGAGTTGGATCAAAGTGGGCCGATACCCTTTGCCAGTGACGGTGTGAAATCGCTCTCCCTCGCGTGTGACGTGAAAGTAAAGATAGAGCGCGCCGGCCACCACCAGCATCAGCAGCACGGAAAACGCCCCGGCCCTGCCATAGGTGGGCGGCATGCGTTGCGAATCAAGATAGATGGAAGTAGTGAGAACGCGAATATCGCCGGGCAGTCCGACGAGCGCCGGGATTTCAAAGGATTCGAAGGAGCGGATGAAAATCAGCAGGACCACGGAGAAAAATGCCGGCAGCATGAGTCGCAGCGAAACCCGCTGCAAAGTTTGCCAGAGGCGCGCACCGCAGGCCGCCGACGCCTCTTCGAGGGACGGATCCATGGAGCGGAACGAAGCGGCTATCATGAGAAACACGAAAGGCGACCATAGAAAAGATTCGATCAAGACCATTCCCCATAGGGAATAAACGTTCAGCACGGGCTCGCTTTGATTGAGAAACGTGCGCAGCCAATAGTTCACCGGTCCTGCTTTACCCAGGAGCAGCAACCAACCGATGGTGTATAAAATGAACGGCGTGCCGAAGGAGGCGAAAGCGGTGAAATATCCCAAGCCTCGCAACGGCGTATCGGTCCGGGTTACGATCCAGGCGACAACCGCACCGATGATCGTGGCGAACAGCGCGCTGCCGATGGAAAAATAGACGGTGTTGAGGAACGGTCCCAAAACTTGCAGCTCACGAAAAAGTTCCTGATAGTAACGGAAGGTAAACTCATCCAGCTCGCCCGTGAGCTTGGTGGTAAAAAGGCTGGTTTGCAGAACCGAGTAGAGTGGCGGAAGGACCAGGTAGGCGGTGATGACCGAGACGATTAGCAGGACGCAAGTTTGCGCGTCGAAACGGGTGGCCATGCTCAGGCTAAAGATCCCACGCGCTTGCGGCGCCGGTTGGGATTTTAACGGCAAATTATAAGTCTCGGATGATTGCTGTTTAGCCACGCGGACTAACCGCCACTATTTAAGAAATTGGCTTTGAAAATAGTCGACCCATTCATTGCCCTGATCGTAGAGAACATCGGGGTTAATGTAATTGACTTTTTTGAATCTGCCGCCGCCGGGTTTGAGGTCCGCCTGTAGAGCGGGTATCTCCGGATGCGAAGGGAGATAATTCGACGTCTGAACAATCTTCTGTCCTTTTTTAGACAAGACAAAGTCGAGAAACAACATGGCCGCATGTGGACGAGGCGAATTCTTCGCCAAGCCGATCGTGTTTATGGTCGCCGTGACCGGTTCCAGCGGCTGCCACTCCACCGGCGCTCCAGCTGCCTTGCTGATATAAGCGTGATGATTAAAGATCTGTACCGCCAGCGGATATTCGCCCGCGATTACCAGGTCGAGAATCTGCCTCGCGCTGGCGGTGCTCTTGGCGATATTTTGACCCTTTAGCTTTTGCAGGTAGGCCTTCCCTGCTTCCTGCCCCATCGTGAGGAGAATGTTGCCGATGAACTGCGGCGCGACGGAACCGCGGCTGGTTGACCACATCATCTGGCCTTTCCAGCGCGGATTCAGCAGATCTTCATAGCTCTTTGGCAATTCGTTCGCCTTAACGTTGCGTGTATTGTAGCCGAGGGTCATGAAATAGACGTTGGTGCTACCCCAAAAGCCTTTGGAATCTTTCAGCTCGGCCGGATACTCGGCCAGATGAGGAGAATAAAATCGCTGCATGAACCCCGCCCGCTGCACCATGCTGGTGGCAGCGCTGCCGCTGACGACATCGACGTCATATCTCTTGGCCTGGTATTCAGCGAGCACCCTTCGCGCGATGTTCTCCGAATTGCCGCGGAAGAAATCGACTTGGAGGAAGGGATACTCTTTTTCAAAACCTTCTTTGAGCGGGCGCACGACTTGATCGACGATCAGTCCGGTATAGAAGGAGACTTTACCCTCCTTCTTGGCGCCTTCGACGAGAATTTTTTGGCGCTCGGCGGACTTCATCAAGGCGACATCTTCGACGGTTGCGCCCCACGATAGGTGTGTGCAAATCGCGCCTAAGATAAACGCAAGCATTAAACAAGGGCACCTGGCGAGCGAGCGCCGTGTCGAAGCCGTTATCATTTGAGAAATTGATTTTGGAAATAGTCAACCCATTCGTTGCCCTTGTCGAACTGCAGATCCGGGGTCATGTACAATGCTTTCTTAAATCGCCCCCCACCCGGCTTTAGATCCGCCTGCTTCGCGGGCACCTTCGGATGCGCCGGCAAATAGTTGGATTGTTGAAAAACCTTTTGCCCTTTCTCCGACAAGACAAAGTCCAGTAACAGCATGGCCGCATGGGGGTGGGGTGTATTTTTTGCCAACGCAATAGTTTGGATCGTGGCGGTCACCGGCTCTATGGCATACCAATCCACCGGCGCACCGGCGGTTTTGCTGATGTACGCATGATGGTTAAAGATATGGAGCGCGATAGGAAATTCCCCGGCAATCACGAGATCGAGGATCTGCCGGTTGCTGGCCGTGCTCTTGGCGATGTTCTGACCTTTTAGTTTCTGCAAGTAAGCCTTGCCTGCTTCCTGTCCCATCGACATCAGCACGTTGCCGATGAATATCGGCGCACCGGAGCCGCGGCTGGTCGACCACATCATCTGACCTTTCCAGCGCGGATTCAGTAGATCCTCATAAGTCTTCGGAAGCTCATTGAGCTTGACCATCCTGGTATTATAGCCGGGGGTCAAGAAGTAAAGGTTCGTCGATCCCCAGAAACCTTTGGGGTCCTTCAACTCAGCGGGATACTCGGCAAAAAATGGGGAATAAAACCGCTGCAGTAGGCCCGCCCGCTGGACCATGACGGGCGATACCGTACCGTCGATGAGATCGACATCGTATCTTTTCGCCTGGTACTCGGCGAGCATTCTCCGCACCAAGTTCTCGGCGTTGCCGCGATAGAAATCAATTTGGATGAAGGGGTACTCTTTCTCGAAAGCCTCTTTCACCGGCCGCACCACCTGATCGACGATCAAGGTGGTGTACCAGATGAGCTTGCCTTCCTTCTTCGCGCCCTCGGCGAGAATCTTCTGCCGGTCCGCCGATTTCATCATGGCGATATCTTCGACCGATGCCGCGCGGCAGAGCGAAGGTAAAACGCACATTAGAATCGCGACAGCAGCTGCGGTCATCGAAGTGAAAAGATTATTTTTGCGATTAGTCGCCATCCTGATTTCTCCTTCCATCATATGCTTTTGGCAGATGATAGCCAGAACTCCGAAGCGTTTCTTATGGACAAAACCTACTTGAGAATAGTCTCGGCAAATTTCGCCGACGGCACCCTGACTTTCGTGTATTTGTCCTCCAGATGGTTTCGCAGCCGGTGGTATTCCTCCACGGTGAGAACATCTTTGGCGGCATCAACGCCGATTTCTTTTAGCCATTTCGTGTCAACGTCGAGGCGCCGGGTGCCGCTTTGCATGACCTTGCCGTACCAATCCTGACCTTCTCTGCCGAGAAACCAGTTGACGAAAATTTTCGTTGCGCTCGGATGCGGGGGGTCTTTGACGATACCCAAAAGACCGAAGCCGTTGCTTGCAGGCAAGCCTTCCTTCGGCGTCGGCCCGGATTTGACCGGCAGGCCGACTTTGAGGAACGGTTCCATCTGGCTCCTGCCGAGGCCGAAAGCGAGGGCGACCTTGCCTCGCGATACCGCCTCAGCGAGCTGCCGCAGATCGCGGCTCAAAAAGAGCTCTTGTTGAACTAACTTTCTGAGATATTCCTCGCCTTTAATATCCCACATAAAGGACCAGATCGATTGCCCGGAACTCGGAACACGCGGGTCACTGAAAGCGATTTTGCCTTTCCATTTCGGAGATAGGTAATCGTCGAAGGAACGCAGTTCCTCCGGCTTAGCCAAGTTAGCGTTGTACCAAACATTCGTCGTGCTCACGTCCGCCAGAAAAGAATAGAGATAGCGATTGGTGTCAAGATTATCGTCCCAGATGTGACCACCCCACCATTCCTTGGGGTCCTTGACTTCAGGTAGCATCAGGAAGGACTCGATGGGCTCCAGCATGCCATCATGCGCGAGTGTGACGGCGGTGCCCGTTCCGACAATCAGGGCGTCGAAATAACGCACGCCGGCTTTGCGCTCGGCGGCAATCCGACTCGCGTTGCGCGGCCCCGGATTGGTTATGAGTTCAGTTTCGAAACCAAACTTCTGCTTCAGGACGATCTCCATTTCTCTTCGGAGTTCGTTCGCCGGCGGAATAGCGAGCACGATTTTGCCCTCTTTCTTGGCGGCTTCGAGAGTTCGTTCCCATTCCGGCGGACGCTTCGCTTCAGCGCCTCGAGCCGGATCGCTAAAAAAGAGACAGATGCCGATAACCATCGCAATCAGCACAGTCCAATGATTTCTTCTCATCGGCTCCTCAGCTTACAACCAATCTTTGGGAGAGCACTAGTTGAAACAACCATAGGTGTCAAGCCGCATTGGCCAACGTTTGACTCTCGGATTCTCAAGGTGGTAATTGGCATTGACGCCAGTTCGCTGTGCCCGCTTTGACTCGACCCGAGAGAAAAGCGGGATGGCGAAGTTTGAGAGCGGAGTCAGCAGAATGAGAGGCAAAGGAGGCTCTATGATCACGACGACAGGAATTTATCATATCGGCATCCCGGTCAACGACGTGGAGCGCGCGGTGAAATTCTACACCGAGGTGTTGGGAATGAAGATCGCGAAGCTAAACCGTGACGACATGGGAGATCACCTGAATCGGGCCGATCTTCGATCCGGAGACGGGATGGTCGTGCTCTTCCAGCGGCCCAATCCGATAGAGAAAGATGCTTTGAAAGAGGACGGCGCCACGCACCACGCCTTCACGGTATCCCCGGAAGACTTCGAGCTGGCGGCGCAAAAGATGAAAGAATGGGGCGTCAAGGTTCATAGCATCCCGACCGTCGACCGCCCAACGGGAAGGGGTTTCTACTTTTTCGATCCTGATGGCAATCTTCTGCAGCTCTACGCGCCACCCAAATAGCGATCGGCAGCATGAAACATCTCAAAGTTGTCGGCAAGCCTCACCCGCGCCTGGACGGCCCGGAGACCGTCACGGGGCGCGCTACCTATACGGTGGATGTCGTCTTGCCGTCGATGCTCCACGCCAAGCTCTTTCGGAGTTCCGTACCCCACGCCAAGATCCGGCGGCTCGACGCGAGCCGGGCGCGCGCATTGCCGGGCGTCCTGGCGGTTCTTACGGCGGGTGATGTGACGCGCAAACGATTCGGCTTCACGGTTCAGGATGAGGAGATCTTCGCCAGCGAAAAGGTGCGCTACGTCGGCGATGTCATCGCGGCAGTTGCCGCCGTTGACGAACCGACCGCTGAACAAGCCATCGATCTCATCGACTGTGACTACGAGGAGCTGCCTGCGGCCCTCACGCCGGATGAGGCGCTGCAGGAAAACGCACCGTTGGTTCACGATCAGCTCGCTGCCTATCGGCTGAATTCGGCGCTCGCGCGGGACTGGCATCCGGTTCCGGGAACCAACATCGCCCACCAGACGGTCTATTCCAAAGGCGACATCGATTTAGGCTTTGCCGAAGCCGATGAGATTTTTGACGACACTTTCCGTTCGCAACAAGTTCAACATTGCTCATTGGAGCCCCATGCCGTAGTCGTGCAATGGGACGGCGAGCGACTTACGGTGTGGACGAGCACACAAAAGGTTTTTCTCGTGCGCTCAGGCTTGGCCGACTTGTTCGATTTAAACGAAAGCCAGATCCGAGTCATCGGAACCAAAGTCGGCGGCGGTTTCGGCGGCAAGAATTCAATGCGGCTTGAGCCCTACGCCGCGGCCCTAGCGCTCAAAACCGGCAGGCCGGTGCGTCTCGTCAACAGTCGTGCCGAGGAGTTCTCCGCGGCCGCCGGTTCGGTACCGGCGACGATTCGGGTCAGAACGGGAGTTAAAAGAGACGGCGGGATCACCGCGCGCGCCATCGATTTTACCTGGGACACGGGAGCGTACTCAGAAGGCCTGCCGGGCAGCAATCGAGCGCTAAAAGACGGCGTCGGGCCTTACAAGATTCCCCACATTCGCGTCACCTCGACCTTGGTCTACACCAACAAACTGCGCGGTTGTCCCTTTCGTGGTCTCGGCATTCCCGAGGCCGTATGGGCCGGGGAATCGCAGATGGATATCATCTCCGAGAGGTTGGGAATCGATCCGGTTGATCTACGTCTGAAAAACTGTCTTGAGAAAGGAAACGAAACCCCTGCAGGCGACCGTGCGAATCACATCGCGCTGCGGGAGTGTTTGCTAAAGGTCTCCGACGAGATCAAGCGCTGGAAGAAGCGAGCCCCTTCAAACCATGGATTCGGCGTGGCGCTCTTGCACAAGTCGCCGACGACTTCGGCGGCTATCAAGGTCGTTATCGCCGATACGGAGTTGACACCTTTTGATCACGGCACTTATTCGAGCCGCGTGACGCCCTATGTTGGCGCTGCCGTAAAGCTCGCCGCCGCTGATGCCCGGCGCCAGATTTTAGAGTCAGCCTCTCACCTCTGGAACCTTTCACACGACGCTCTCCGCCTTGCCGGCAAAAAGATTGTGGGGAAAGGCCGCCGGTCAATGACTTTTGGGGAAGTGATCGAGAAATCGAATCTTGCGGCGATCCTCGGCGAGGGATCGATTGAGAGCAAGCGACTTTGGGCCGGGGATACATCAGGGGATAAAAAACATTACGAAGCACCGGGCTGGCCATTTGGCGCCCAGGCGGTCGAAGTCGAGGTGGATCGAGAGACCGGCGTGGTTAAGCTCTTACGGGTCGCCTCTGCGCACGACGTCGGCAAAGCAATCAACCCGATGGCGCTAACCAGCCAGATCCAGGGTGGAATCCTGATGGGACTCGGTTACGCGCTCTGGGAAGGGCTGTTCTTTGAAGAGGGAAGAATTGCGAACGCGAGCTTCGCCGACTACAAGATCGCTACCGCTCGTGATATTCCGGCCACTGTACCCATTGTCCTTGAAAAAAACTATGCCGCGGAGCCGTACGGCGCCAAGGGAGTCGGGGAAATGGCGGTATTCGGCATCGCTCCGGCGATTGCCAATGCCATCGCCCGTGCAACCGGCGCCCGCATCAAAGATCTGCCGATCTCGGCGGAGAAATTATTCGGACGCATTCAGTCGAAACCGTGATGACACAGAAAGGGCCACATGCGTAACCGAACCCAAGCAGCGCGTGGCAGTGGATTCGTCCTGCTGTGGTTTCTTTTGGCAACCGCTTCTTACGCCTGGGCACAATCCGAAGCGGAGTTGATCGCCGGGGCGAAGAAAGAAGGCAAGGTTGTCTTCTGGAGCTCCATGCGCATAGAAGATTCGCGCGCGCTGGCAGCGGGATTTGAAGCGCGATACCCCTTCATCAAAGTCGATATCTTCCGTGCCGGGGGCGAACAGATCGTCAACCGAGCGCTCACAGAGCACCTGGCGGGAAAAACGACTTACGACGTGCTCAATGCCTTTGCGCTGAAGGTTTTGCAAAACAAAGGGCTCTTGCAGCCTTATGCCGCCCCGGAGGCGACGCATTATCCGGTTGGTTTCAAAGATCCGCAAAACTTTTGGGTCTCGCTCTACAGCGGCTACAATGTGATCGGCTACAACACCAAGCTGGTATCAAAAGCCGAAGCGCCGAGAAACTGGGACGATCTTTTGCACCCGCGCTGGAAAGGCAAGCTCCTCATGGATGACGAAGAATACTTTTGGCACGCGGGGATGCTCAAGCATTGGGGCGAAGAAAAGGGCCGAAAATACATGGAGGCTTTAAGCCGGCAAGGGTTACAGTTCCGCAACGGCCATGCCCTTTTGGCGGACCTCTTGTCCATCGGCGAATTTCCCGCGGCCGTCGTCGTTTATCCTGATCACATCGAACAGATGAAAGCCAAAGGTCAAACCGTCGAATGGGTCAAGAGCAGCGATCCTATCCTCGTCAATCTGGCGCCGGTCGCCGTCGCCGCAAGGGCGCCCCAACCCAATGCGGCAAAGCTGTTCCTGAACTACAGCATTTCAAAAGAAGGGCAGGAGATCCTGCAGAAAGCGCGGCGCGCTTCGGCGCGGCACGATGTTCCGCCGCTGGTTCCCGATATGGACCCACGGAAATTGAAACTCGTGCCCCTCGATCCGGAGACCACCAATCCGGAGCATGTCAAAGATTTTCGCCGCGCGTTTGGACTAAACTGAACAAACAAGATTAAACTTTATCTTGCAATTATGCGCCTGAAGGTCCGTATAGTTTCCTCGCCCTCCTTTTGGAGGGAGAGGACAAAGGTGAGAGTGGTTTCCGTTTGCCCTCACCCTCGCCCTCTCCCGTCGCGGGAGAGGGAATAACAAGTCATTCGGATTAGGCCGGGCAAGCGTTGTAGGATGCACGAGCAAGCATCACGAGATGAAAGGAAATTAGATGTCAATTGCGCACGAATCGCACCGTATGGACGAGGGTAATTTTCCGCGACCTTATGAGGACGTCAGGCAATGGCTCGACCTCGTGGAAGCGATGGGAGAGCTCAAGCATATCAAGGGCGCCGACTGGAATCTGGAAATCGGCGCGATGGCTGAGCTGATCTACCGGGAGCGTGGCGGCACCATCCCCGCGCTGCTGTTTGATCGCATCAAGGGATACCCGGACGGTTTTCGCATACTTTTCGGACAGCATTGTTCGTATCGCCGGCTCGCGCTCGCCGCCGGATTGCCGATGGATAGCGTGGGTCTAAAGCTCGTCAGCCGCTTTAAAGAAAAGCTCAACATGCTTCAACCCATACCGCCGCGCATCGTCAAGAACGGCCCGATCCTCGAAAATAAGATGGCTGGCGACGAAATAGACCTCTTGAAGTTCCCCGTTCCCAAAGTCCACGAGCTGGACGGCGGGAGGTTCATAGGCACGGCGTGCATCGCCGTGACGCGTGACCCGGAAGACGGCTGGCTCAATCTCGGCACCTATCGAGCGATGGTCCACGACCGAAACTCGATGGGGCTTTTCATGTCGTCGGCCGGGAAGCACGGGCGCATGCACATGGAAAAATATTTCAAGCAGGGAAACCCTTGCCCCGTCGTCCTGTGCGTTGGCCAAGACCCGCTGCTGCTTTTGGCCGCCGGCAATCCCATCGAGCTTGGCTATTCCGAATACGATTATTGTGGCGGCATCAGGGGAAGACCATTCGAGCTCGTCGAAGGTGAAATAGCCGGCCTACCCTTTCCGGCCCACGCCGAAATCGCCATCGAAGGATTCATTCATCCGGGAGACGTCAAGGCGGATGGGCCGTTCGGCGAGTGGCTCGGTTACTACGGTTCCAAGATGGAAGACACGCCCGTGCTTCGGGTCGAACGCGTCTACTACCGTAACGACCCTATTTTGTGTGTCGCGCGCCCCGGCCGGCCGCCAACGGATTACTCGCTCGCGAAGGGTATGATTCGTTGCCCGACGTGAAGGGGGTTTGGTCTCTCGAATCCGGCATCGGCAGTCTCTTCAATGTGATCTCGATCAAACAAGCTTATCCTGGTCATTCGCGGCAAACCCTCTTTCTAGCGTCTCAGGTCCTCGGCGGAGCCTATAACGGACGATTCGTGGTAGTCGTGGATGATGACATCGATCCCACCAGCGAGTTCGATGTCCTGTGGGCGATGGCAACCCGGTGCGATCCGGAGCAAGCCGTTGAAATCATCCGCCGCGCGGCGAGCGGCTCGCTGGACGTCTGCATTCCGCCGGAAAACAAGGGACACAGCTCGCGCTGCCTGATCGATGCCTGCATGCCCTACGAGCGGCGGCATCAATTCCCGCCCATCGCCGAGTCGAGCGAAGAGTTGAAAGACGAGATCCGCGCGAAATGGCGCGAGACGATCTATGGATAGATCGGTTCTTCGTAAGTTTAACGAAGTGGCCAAGACATCGTCCCTGCTTAACTCTGATGTCATTTCGACCGCAGGGAGAAATCTTAGATTCCTCGCATTCGCTCGGAATGACAGTCGGATGCGCGCCACTCCAATACAGCGTTCTCTGAACAGCAGTAAACGTGCGAAAATTTTGCTCTTGGCATTTTTACTCCTTTCTCCGAACCGCCTTCTCGCGCAGGAGCCGCTGAGAGCGGGAACTATTTTCAGCGCGACTCAGGCGCCGCTCTGGGCTGCAAAGGAAGGGCATTACTTCGAGAAGTATGGAATCAAAAACCTCGAAGTGATCCAGTTTTCCGGCGGGCAGCCGGTCACGCGAGCCTTGATCGGCGGCGACATTCAGATCAGCACGACCGGAGGAGCCGCAGTGGTCAACGCCAGACTCAAAGGAGCGGATACCGTGATCATCGCCCGAACCGTGGGCGTGTTTCCCTATACGCTTTACGTCAGCAAGGAAATCCGCGGCGCGGCGGAGCTGAAGGGGAAAAAACTTGCGGTGAGCACAATCGGCGGGTCGGGCTACGTGGCCATGCAATACGCCCTGCGAAAGCTCGGATTGGACGCGGAGAAAGACGTCGCCATGTTGCAGGTGGGAGACTTCGGCGCGCGTCTCGCGTCGCTAGCCTCGGGAACGGTCCAGGGCACCTTGCTCCTTCCTCCGTTTACGCTGCGAGCACGAGAACTCGGGTTAAGACCGCTCTATGATCTCGTCGGTAGCGGCATTCAATATCCCATCAACCAGATCACCACTCGGCAATCGTTCATTCAGTCACAGCGCGAAACCGTGAAGAATTTTCTCAAGGGTTTGGTTGCGGGGCTGGCACGATTTCGCACCGATCGTGAATTTGGCGTCAGAGTCTTGGGGAAGAACCTCCGCGAAACCGATCCAAAAATTCTCCAGGAGACCTATGATTTTTGGCTGAAGGTTTTTCCCAAAGTTCCTTACCCGGGTCCTGAAGATGCCACGGTTTTTCTGGAGTTCATGCAAGTCAAAGAATCGCGGGACTGGAAAGATTTCGTCGATACGAGTCTCATGGAAGAACTGGAGCGTGAAGGTTTTCTCGCCAGCGTTTACAAGTGAAAATAATGTAGAAAGGAGTTTAACATGCTTCGACACGCTCAGCATGAACGGAAAAAATGTTGCAATGATTCAAGATTAATTCCGTTCGCCCTGAGACTTGTATGAGGGATGTCGTGATTAACGCCGAGTGCTCCGTAACAGGTACAATGGTCAAATTTTTGGCCGTTGAACCAAAGGAGGCACTTCGATGGGGCACCAGACATTCATCCCTCGTGACTA
>WNGH01007903.1_pt1 | contig 12326 bp, 7 predicted proteins | sample 5400631 | NCBI WGS metagenome assembly WNGH01 (sample SAMN13153373, study PRJNA577476) | soil metagenome | isolation source: 115 cm soil or saprolite under Garry oak tree replicate 1 | place: USA:California | collected 2016-06-15 | reverse complement strand
CGCCGGCGAGTCCGAACATCTTCTCGAGATCGAATACCAGATTGAGGCCGAGATTGCTCGCCCCTCGGAAGCCTTGTCGCACGCCGCCGATCGGATTGCCGAGGGCGTCGGTGACGAGCGTCAAGGTCGGGGTGACGCCGTGGTCCTCGAGCGACGTGCGTGCGCCGTACCAGTCTCCGAGCAGGTGCTCCTTGGGCAGGACGAGCTGGAAGGGCGTGTCGGTCAGAGTGCGTGTGCCGGCCGGCGGTCGCGAGGCGTCCTCGGCATGGACGGCGGCCGCCCAGCCGAGGACTACCAGGAGCGCGACGGCGACGCGGCTTCGACTTATGGCCACGTCCACTGATCGATCTCGGGCTTGTCCACGCCTTGCTCGTAGGCGTAGCTCTGGCAGATGGCTCAACCGGTGTTCGCAGGCCTGCGGCGATGCCGTTGATCGTGAGCGCGATGACCTCTCGGTGACGTTCCGCCTCGGGACCGTCGGGATCCGGCATTCAGGGGAATATTGCCGCGGCCGTGGGCGGCCAGAGCGCCGAATCCGAGAAGCATCGGCACCGCGGGAACAGGGATCCCGAACTGCTCGGCAACCACGAACGACGAACACGTACTGTTCGAGCATCCGCACGCTATCGGCGGCGTTCACGTGAGCGTCACGTGCGGCTCATCCTCTGAGATCCGCGAACCTGGCCCGAAGCAACCGTTGAAGGACGGCAAAAATCATCGCGGTCGAGACACCGAACATGAGCATTCCATCGGCTGCTTCCAGCGGCCCTAGCACCTTCCAGGACGGTGTCATGATCGTATAGTTGACGGCTGAGTGATAGAAGGCGGCTCCGACCGCGGAGAATTCGCCGCAGATCATGAACACTGCCGCCCACAAGGCGACCTCGGTCAGATGAGCCGCGAGCGCGAGTGATATCGCGACCATCACGATCGCGAGATCGATCCAGAAGCCTGCGCCGGCGTTGCCAAGTCGTCGCTCACGGCGAACGAAGTATACGGTCGCGGTCAACGCGAACGCGTGGATGATGATGGTTCATACGAAGACGCCGACGCCAATCGCCAATGGAATCAGCGCCGCGATTCGATCCATTTCCATCGGTCACGTTTTCGGAGCGGGCGCGATCGGCAACGACCGTGGTCCGCCGGAACGATCGCCGCGCGATTCTCCGACGTCAGATTTCCGGCTGACGCCCGCGATGCGGGCCCTTCTCGCGCCCGATCTCTTTGTAAAGCACCACGACCGAGCGTGCCTCCGCCCGATAGCTGTGGCCGGAGAGCAATGGCGCCGTCTGCCACGGGACGATGTCCTCGGGAGATTCGCGAGCCGTGTCGATCCATCGACGCCACGAGCCGCCGTCGCTCGCCGGTGGTGGCTCGAATTCGAGCGACTCCCAGTACGCGTTCAGGATCAAGTAGATGGACAGCCCTTCCCGCTCCAGGTCAGCGGTGAAGGCGACGCTGTGGGACTGATCGCTCCAGTCGGGCTGGCCGAACTTCACGCCGTGCCACGCTTGGCTCGCTCGCCGGATCATCTCGGTCAGACTCTCCCGCCGGCGCTCGTGCTCCACGTCGCGCAGCCTCCGTCGCGCGTTGAGCAGTGTCACGAACCGACCGACGTCCGCGTGCCGGGCGACCCGCGTCCAGTCGAACCAGCTCGTCTCGTTATCCTGACAGTAGGCGTTGTTGTTGCCGCCCTGCGTATGCCGGACCTCGTCGCCCATCAGGATCATCGGTACTCCGAGCGAGAGCAGCGTGACGGTCAGGAAGTTCTTCACCTGCCGGTTTCGCAACCGTTCCACCGCCGGATCGTCGGTCGGGCCTTCGACCCCGCAATTCCAGCTTCGGTTGTCGGTCGCGCCGTCGCGATTGTCCTCCCCGTTTGCCTCGTTGTGCTTGCTGTCGTAGGAAACGAGGTCATTGAGCGTGAAGCCATCGTGGCAGGTGACGAAGTTGACGCTCTGCTCGGCCTCGCGTCGCTTGTGGCCGTAGACCTCGGGACTGCCGATGAGCCGGTCAGCGACCCGTGCCACCGAACCCGGCTCCGCGCGGAAGAAGGCGCGGACGTCGTCACGGAACCTTCCGTTCCACTCCTTCCAGCTGTCTCCGATGAAGCTGCCGACCTGGTAGAGACCGACCGCATCCCACGCCTCGGCGATGAGCTTCGTGCCCGCGAGCGCCGGATCCGACTCGATGTCCCAGAGGACCGGCGGGTCCGGCATCGGGTGCCCCGACGCATCGCGCGCCAGGATCGACGCCAGATCGAACCGGAACCCGTCGACATGCATCGTCTCCACCCAGTACCGGAGGCTGTCGACGATCATCCGGCGGACGATGGGGTGGCTCGCGTTGAGCGTGTTCCCGGTGCCGGTGTAGTTCGCGTACCGCGAGCCGCCTCCGTCGAGGATGTAGTACGCCTGGTTATCCAGTCCCCGGAAGCAGAGCGTCGGCCCGAGGTGATCACCTTCCGCGGTGTGGTTGAAGACGACGTCGAGAATCACCTCGATCCCCGCCCGGTGCAGGGCCTTCACCATGTCGCGGAACTCGTCGACCGGGCCGAGCGGATCCTGACGTGAGCTGTACGCTTGGTGCGGCGCGAAGAACGACACCGGCGCGTAGCCCCAGTAGTTCACCTTGCCCGGCGGACTGTCCTGGGCATCGAACTGGAACACCGGCAGCAGCTCGACCGCCGTGATGCCCAGCTGCTGGAGGTACGGAATCTTCTCGATCACGCCGGCGAAGGTGCCGCGTGTCTTCTCCGCCACGCCCGAGCTGGGATGTCGCGTGAATCCTCGCACGTGCATTTCGTACACAATGGTCTGCGCGGACGGGTGCCGCAGCGGTACGTCGCCTTCCCAGTCGTACGTGCTCGTGTCGACCACGACGCTCTTCATCGCGCTGGGGGTGTTCTCGCCCGGTCTGGACGCCGCGTCACGACTGTACGTCGGCGGAACCGCCACGCCACGGCCGTACGGATCGAGGAGAACCTTGGCGGGATCGAACCGCATCCCTCTCGCCGGGTCGGCGGGCCCCTCGACTCGGTAGCCGTACATCTGGCCCGACTTCACGCCCGGCACGAAGACGTGCCAGTAGTGGTACGTGCGGTTGGCCGCGGGATCGATGGGGATCACGAGCGAGGGCCGGGGGTCGTCGACGCAATCGAAGAGCAGCAGCTCGACCCCAGTCGCGTGCCTCGAGAACACGCTGAAGTTCGCGCCGGCCGGCCCAAGCGTCGCTCCCAGTGGTGAGCTGTTTCCCGGAGCGAGGTCGCGGAACGCGTCCGACCCGGTGAGCATTGGCTTAGGGTTCGAGCATCCAGGTCACGGCTTCTGCGCGTTCAGCCACTTGGTCCGATGCTCTCGCACAACCGCAATGGCCTCATCGGCACTCGCCACACAGTGCGGGATCGCCATGTCCCTGGGGTCGGCGAGCGGCGGGTCGGACGAGATCATCGACCGGCGAGCCCACTCGACGAGGCCCGGCCACATCTTTCCTACGAGGATCAGCGGCGAGTCACGAAGGTGCCCGACCTGAAGCAGCTGCCAGATCATCATCGTTTCCAGGACCGTGCCGATGCCTCCCGGTGCGACGACGAAGGCATCGGAGGTGAGCACGAACTGGTGCAGGCGCGTGAAGAACGTTCGATGTTCGAACGCCTGGGTCACGTACGCATTGACGTTCTGTTCGAAGGGTAAGTCGACCCTGATCCCGATGGACTGGGCATGCGCAGGTGACGTGGCGGCGCCTTCGTTGGCGGCCTGCATGAGCCCTGGGCCACCGCCGGTGATGATGTCGCAGCCCATCTCGGCCAGCGCGGCAGCCACTCGCTTGGTCTCTTCGTAGCCGAACGTCCCCGCCTTCGCCCGCGCTGAGCCGAAGATCGTCACCCGATAGCGGTCGCGCCGGGATGGCCTGAGCCGTGTGAGATTGTTGACGACGTCCCACAGACCGAGGACCGAGTTCACCAGAACGTGCTTCACTTCTTCTTCGTCAGCCAGGCTGACCGGTTCGAACCTCGGTCCCACCACTTCATTCCTGCTCATAGTCGTTCGCCTCCCGCGCCTCTCGGCTCAGAGGCTGTGACGGAAGCCCCACCAGGGCGCCCGAGCAGGGGCCGGGGTGTCGCGAGGCGCCCCGGCTGGGCCGGGGCGCCTCGAGCGTAGGGCCTCGGGAGCGCCCGGAGCGCCCTATGTCATCAAATATTGTCGGCCTCCGTCGAACGGACGCCCGCGGATGCCGCGGCCTGTTGTCCCCACTTCCAGTCCGTGACGTCGGGCATGTCGTCGCCGTGCCGGGCGATGTACTGCTTGTGATCGATGAGCTTGTCGCTGATCGCCTGCTTGGCATACGCGGCCCGCGCGCCGAGCTTCGGCACGCGGTCGATGACGTCACTCACCAGATGGAAGCGGTCGATGTCGTTCATGACACACATGTCGAACGGCGTGCTCGTGGTGCCTTCCTCCTTGTAGCCGCGGACGTGGAGGTTCCGGTGGCCGTTTCGCCGATAGGTCAGCCGGTGGATGAGCCACGGGTAGCCATGGAAGGCGAAGATGATCGGCTTGTCCGTGGTGAAGAGCGCGTCGAAGTCGTGGTCGGGTAGACCGTGCGGGTGCTCGCTCGGAGGCTGCAGCTTCATGAGATTCACGACGTTGACGACGCGCACCTTCAACTCTGGTGCGTGCCGGCGGAGGAGGTCGACCGCCGCGAGGGTTTCCAGCGTCGGCACGTCACCGCAGCAGGCCATCACCACGTCGGGCTCCGTGCCCTTGTCGTTGCTGGCCCACTCCCAGATCCCGAGCCCGGCGGCGCAGTGCTTGATCGCCTGGTCCATCGTCAGCCATTGCGGCGCCGGCTGCTTGCCGGCGACGACGACGTTGACGTAGTTCCGGCTGCGCAGGCAGTGGTCGGTGACCGAGAGCAGGCAGTTGGCGTCGGGCGGCAGATAGACGCGGACCACCTCGGCCTTCTTGTTGACGACATGGTCGATGAAGCCGGGGTCCTGGTGGCTGAAGCCGTTGTGGTCCTGGCGCCAGACGTGCGACGAGAGGAGATAGTTGAGCGAGGCGATGGGTCGACGCCACGGGATGTCGTTGCACACCTTCAGCCACTTGGCGTGCTGGTTGAACATCGAGTCGATGATGTGGATGAACGCCTCGTAGCAGGAGAAGAAGCCGTGGCGACCCGTCAGAAGATAGCCCTCGAGCCAGCCCTGGCACTGGTGCTCGCTGAGCATCTCCATCACCCGGCCGTCGGGGGCGAGGTGGTCGTCGAACGGATAGGTTTCCGCGACCCAGGCGCGGTTGGTGACCTCCAGCGCGTCCTGCCACCGGTTCGAGTTGTTCTCGTCGGGACTGAAGAGCCGGAAGTTCCGGGCCTCCATGTTGAGCTTCATGACGTCGCGGAGGAATTTGCCCATGACCCGCGTGGACTCGGCGGTGACGGCTCCGGGGGTCGACACCTTTACAGCGTAGTCGCGGAAATCCGGCAGCCGCAGATCACGGAGGAGCAGGCCGCCGTTGGTGTGCGGGTTGGCGCTCATGCGGCGGGTGCCCCGCGGGGCGAGCTCGGCCAGCTCGGGCCTGAGCAGGCCGGTGTCGCCGAAAAGCTGCTCGGGCTCGTAGCTCTTCATCCACTCCTCGAGCAGTCGCACGTGGGCCGGGTTGTCGTGCATCTCTCCCATTGGCACCTGGTGCGCGCGCCAGTAGTCCTCGGTGCGCTTGCCGTCGATCTCCTTCGGGCAGGTCCAGCCCTTGGGTGTGCGGAGCACGATCATGGGCCAGCGGGGACGTTGCGTGAAACCATTTCGGAGCGCGTCGGTCTTGATGCGCCGAACCTCGCCGACGATCGTGTCCAGGGTGGCGGCCATGAGCTCGTGCATCTTCTTCGGCTCGTGGCCCTCGACGAAATACGGCGTGTACCCGTATCCACGGAACAGTTGGTCCAGCTCCTCATGGCTGATCCGGGCCAGGACGCAGGGATTGGCGATCTTGTAGCCGTTGAGGTGCAGGATCGGCAAGACGACCCCGTCGGTCAGCGGGTTCAGGAACTTGTTGGAATGCCAGCTCGTCGCGAGCGGCCCGGTCTCCGCCTCACCGTCGCCCACGACGCAGGCTACGATCAGGTCGGGGTTGTCGAAGGCGGCGCCGTACGCGTGTGAGATGGCGTATCCCAGCTCACCGCCCTCGTGCATCGAGCCGGGAGTTTCCGGCGCCACATGGCTGGGAATGCCGCCGGGGAACGAGAACTGGGTGAAGAGGCGCTTCATGCCCTCCTCGTCCTGAGAGACGTTCGGATAGACCTCGCTGTAGGTTCCCTCGAGGTAGGCGTTCGCGACCAGGCCAGGCCCGCCATGCCCGGGACCGGTGATGTAGAGCATGTTCAGGTCGTGCTTCTTGATCAACCGGTTCAGATGGACGTAGATGAAGTTCAGACCTGGCGTGGTCCCCCAGTGGCCGAGAAGCCGTGGCTTGATGTGCTCCTTGGTCAGTGGCTTCTTGAGCAGCGGGTTGTCATAGAGGTAGATCTGGCCGACCGACAGGTAATTCGCGGCCCGCCAGTACGCATCTATGAGCGCCAGTTCCTTGTCCGACAGCCCCTTTTCCATGAGCATCTCCCCCTCTTGTCCGAGTCATTACGCCGATTACACCGGACACGGCTTCGCACCCCAGATGTCGGCCGCGTACTCGGCGATGGTGCGGTCGCTGGAGAACTTCCCGGAGGCGGCCACGTTCAGGATGGCCTTGTGCGCCCATCCCTTCGGGTCCGTGTAGAGCTGCACCAGTCGCCGGTCCGCCTCGAGATATGAGGCGAGGTCCGCGAGGTGCATATAATGGTCGCCGCCCGTGAGCAAGGTGTCGCGCAACGGGGCGAAAACGCCCGGCTCATTGCGGCTGAAGTGATCGGAGAAGATCAGGTCGAGCGCCGCGCGCGTCTCCGCCTCGTGCTCGTAGTGCCAGCGCGGACTGTACCAGCCGCGGCTGCCGGCAACCTGGTCCGCGGTGAGGCCGAACAGGAAAAAGTTCTCCTCGCCCGCCTCCTGGGCCATCTCGATCGTCGCGCCATCGCGCGTGCCGATCGTGAGCGCGCCGTTCATCATGAACTTCATGTTGCTCGTGCCGCTCGCCTCGTAGCCGGCCGTCGAGATCTGGTTGGAGACGTCCGTGGCGGGAATCAGCCATTCCGCGAGCGACACGCTGTAATCAGGAAGGAATAGAACCTTGAGCCGGCCGCGCACCGCGGGGTCGCCGTCGATGGTACCGGCCAGGTTGTTGATGAACTTGATGATGAGCTTGGCCAGCCGGTAGGCCGGCGCCGCCTTGCCGGCGAAGAAGAACGTCCGCGGCATCATGGCGAGGGACGGGTTCTCCCGCAACCGGTTGTAGAGCACGACGATACGAAGGGCGTTGAGCAGCTGCCGCTTGTATTCATGGATCCGCTTGACCTGACTGTCGAAGATGGACTCCGGGTCGACCGTGAGCCCAGCCGCTGACTTGAGCCACGCGGCGAACTGCGACTTCGCCTCGCGCTTAGCCTTTCGGAAATCATCGAGGAAGCCGACGTCGCCGGCGAGCGGCGCGAGGCGCCGGAGCTGACTCAGATCCGTGATCCAGCCGTCGCCGATGGCCGCGGTGATCGTTCGGGCGAGCGCCGGGTTGGCCAGCAGGAGCCAGCGCCGCGGCGTGACGCCGTTGGTCTTGTTGTTGAAGCGCTCCGGGAACATCTCGGCCAGGTCCCGGACCGTCGTCGTGCGCAACAACGCGGAGTGAATGGCGGCCACGCCGTTGGTGCTGTGGGAGCCGACGATCGCGAGGTTGGCCATGCGGATCTTGCGCTCGCCGCTCTCTTCGACGAGGCTCACACGCTCGAGACGCCCGCCATCGCCGGGGAACCGGGCGCGGACCTCGTCGAGGAAGCGGCGGTTGATCTCGAAGATGATCTCCAGGTGGCGCGGCAACATCATTTCGAACCACGCCAGAGGCCACTTCTCCAGAGCCTCGGGCAAGAGCGTGTGGTTCGTGTAGGCGAGCGCCCGGCGGGTGAGATCCCAGGCCTCGTCCCATCCGAGGTGCGCCTCGTCGAGCAGGATCCGCATCAGCTCGGGAACGGCCATGGCGGGGTGCGTGTCGTTGAGCTGAATGGCGACCTTCCCGGGGAGCGCGCTCCAGTCGGCATTGCTGCGGCGGAAGCGCCGCACCAGATCTGCCAGCGAGCAGGCAACCAGAAAGTACTCCTGCACGAAGCGCAGGCCCTGACCCATGCTGGTGGAGTCGTCCGGATACAGGACTCGGGTGAGGGATTCGGCTGCGAGCGTCTCTGCCAGCGCCCCGACGAACTCGCCGTGGCTGAAGGCCTGGAAGTCGAAATAATCCGGCGCCGCGGCGGACCAGAGCCGGAGCGTGTTGATGGTCTTGCCGCCGTACCCCACCACGGGGCGATCGAAGGGGAGCCCAAACAGGCGCGATGGCCGGCCGACAACGGCACGCAGGGTCCCGCCGCGCACCTCGTACGAACAGTTGAGCCCGATGTCGACCATCTCGTTCGGGCGGGCGACCTCCCACGGGTCCGGGCGGCGCAGCCAGTTGTCCGGCTGCTCGCGTTGCCAGCCGTCCTGGATCGCCTGCTTGAAAATGCCGTACTCGTGGCGCAGCCCATAGCCCATGGCCGGGAGCTGCATCGTGGCCATGGAGTCGACGAAGCATGCTGCCAGGCGCCCGAGGCCGCCGTTGCCCAGGCCCGCGTCGGGCTCTTGCTCGAGCAGGCCCAGCCAGTCGAGGCCCTTCTCGGTTACGACGCGCTTCACCACGGGATCGACCAGCATGTTCGTGATGTTATTGACGAGGGAGCGGCCAATGAGGAACTCCATGGACAGGTAGTAGACGCGCTTGGGGTTCTGTCGCTCATAGGTCTTCTCCGTGCGCACCCACCGCTGCGACAGGACATCCCGCACGGAGTGAGCGACGGCCTCGTAGCGCTCCCGCGCGCCTACCGCAGCAGGATCGACGATGTTGTCGAACATGAGGTGGCGTTCGTAGAGCGCATCGCCCGTCCCGGTGAACTGCACCGGGCCGCACCCATACTGCTCGAGGAGCTTCTGTATCTCCGGCCCGCTGGGCGTCCTGTCACCGGCCGTCTTCGTGCGGCTGCTCATAGCGTCATCCTCCCGCGTTCATCCCGTCTGGGATCACCGGCTCGGACGGGCCATCGCTTCTAATTCTCGTTGAGCGGGCGGCGGCACATATCCGACAAGGGGGGCGTTCCAGGTCTTCACGGCGGGGATTCCGCGGTAGTAGCCGAGCACGCTCAAGGTGCCTGTATCCAACAGGAAGTGCTGGCCAGCGCTTGCGAACAGCCCGACCCAGCGCGCGACGAGCACACGGAACACGTGTCCGTGTGCGAACAGCGCGACGTCGCCCTCGACCGCTCGCGCCCGGGCGATCACTCGATCCGCTCGCGCAGCGACCTGCTCCGGAGTTTCGCCACCCGGGCATCCATCCCGGAAGATCAGCCAGCCCGGCGCCTTCTCGTGGATTTGCTTGGGCGTAAGCCCCTCGTAGGCTCCGTAGTTCCACTCCACCAGGTCGCGATCGATCACGGCCGCGTCGGCGAGCCCGGCAAGCTTACAAGTCTCCCGGGCCCGCTGTAACGGGCTGACGAGCACGAGCGAGAACTTTTGCCTGGCGAGCGCGGGTCGGAGAAGCTCCGCGAGCCGACGCCCGTTGTCCGTCAATGGGATGTCTGTCGTGCCCGTGTGCCGCCCGTTCAGGCTCCACTCGGTTTCCCCGTGTCTGATCGTGAACACGCTTCCGACGCTGGCCATGTCAGCCTCGCGATGGTCTCGAGTCGAACGCCGCGACCCGATCGGGCTCGAAGCCGAACTTCTTCTGCAGCGCCTTCAGCGGCGCGGAAGCGCCGAACGTCGTCATCCCGATGACGTGGCCGGAGCTCCCGACGTATCGCTCCCATCCGAACGTCGAGGCTTGCTCGATCGCGACCCGAGCCTTCACCGTGGGGGGCAGCACGCTGTCCCGATACGCCTGCGTCTGGTGATCGAAAATCTCCCACGACGGCATCGAGACGACGCGTGCGCGGATGCCCTCTGCCAGCAGCTTGCCGTGCGCCTCGACGGCCAGGCTCAGCTCGCTGCCTGAGGCGATGAGGATGACATCGGGATTCCCTCCCGGTGGATCCGCGAGCACGTACGCGCCGCGGGCGACCCCTGTCGCGGCGGCGTACACGCTTCGATCCAGCGTCGGCAACGGCTGCCGCGAGAGCGCGAGCACGGCCGGCTCGTGCCGCAGTTGCATCACGTACCGATACGCCTCGACGACTTCGTTGGCGTCCCCAGGCCGCAGTGTGATGAGCCCGGGCATGGCCCGCAGCGACGCCAGATGCTCGACGGGCTGATGAGTCGGCCCGTCCTCACCGTCGCCCATGGCGTCGTGCGTGAACACGAAGATCGTGGGCAGCTCCATCAGTGCCGACAGCCGGATGGCCGGGCGTGCGTAGTCGCTGAAGATGAAAAACGTCGCGCCGAACGCCCGCAGCTTCGACAGCGAAAGGCCGTTGACGATCGCCGCCATCGCGTGCTCGCGAATGCCGAAATGCAGGTTCTTGCCACCCGGGCTCCCGGCCTGGAAGCTTCCGGCGCCCTCGTAGGTCAGCGTGGTCTTGTTCGATGGCCCCAGGTCCGCCGACCCGCCGAGGAGCCACGGGATGTTCTGCGCGAGCACGTTGAGCACCTTGCCCGAGGCGTCTCGGCCGGCGATGCCCTTGGCATCCGCCGGGAACACGGGAAGGCTGCGATCCCACCCCGCCGGCAGATCGCGTCGTTGCATCTGCTCGATCTCGCTCGCGAGCTCGGGGTACTTGGCCCGGTACGACCCGAAGAGCGCCGTCCACCGGGTCCGAGCCTCAGCGCCGCGCGCTCCGACGCCGGCGGCGAAGTGCTCGCGGACGCCGTCGGGGACCAGGAACTGCGCGTCCTCCGGCCAGCCATAGCTACGCTTGGTGAGGCGGACCTCCTCGTCCCCGAGCGGCTCGCCGTGGGCCGCGGCCGTATCGTGCTTGTGAGGAGCGCCGTAGCCGATGTGGCTGTCGAGGACGATGAGCGTGGGCCGCCCCTTCGTCTCGCGGAACACGCCGAGAGCCTGCTGGATGCGATCGAGATCGTTGGCGTCGCCCACGCGCAAGACGTTCCACCCGTACGCGAGGAACCGGGTGGCGACGTCCTCGGTGAAGGCGAGGCTCGTCTGCCCTTCGATCGTGATGTGGTTGTTGTCGTAGACCCAGCAGAGGTTGTCGAGACCGAGGTGACCGGCCAGCGAGGCCGCTTCGGAGGCGACGCCCTCCATCAGGCAGCCGTCGCCGCACACGACGTAGATGTCGTAGTCGAAGATTGCGAAGCCCGGTCGGTTGTAACGATCGGCGAGCCACTTCCGGGCGATGGCCATCCCCACGCTCGTCGCGACGCCCTGCCCAAGCGGGCCCGTCGTGGTCTCCACACCCGACACCCAGTGATACTCGGGGTGCCCGGGAGCCTTGCTGTCGATCTGGCGAAAGCGGCGGATGTCCTCCAGCGACACCGACGGCTGCCCCAACCGCTCGTAGTCCGCGTTCACCGCCCGCGTGCCGGTCAGATGCAGCACGGACCAGAGCAGCATCGAGGCGTGACCGTTCGAGAGGACGAACCGATCGCGGTTGGGCCAGATCGGGTCCGCGGGGTCGAAGCGCATCACGCGATTCCAGAGCGTGTAGACGAGTGGTGCCAGCGCCATCGGCGTGCCGGGGTGCCCCGACTTGGCGCGCTCGACCGCATCGATCGAGAGCGTGCGGATGGTGTTCACCGATAATTGGTCGAGCTCTGCGTTGGTCATTGGTGCGGCGACATTCGTCATCGGCTTGTCCTCGTCGGTTGGAGCTCCAGGGACGCGACCTTGCTCAGGCGACGCAGGTGTCGCGGGGCCTGGCTGAACGCGGCGGCCAGGAACGTCTGCACGAGATCCCAGGCCACGCTCGACCCCACGGTCCGGCCACCGAGACAGATGATGTTCATGTGATCGTCCTCGACCCCCTGCCCCGCGGAAAAGTGATCATGGATCAGCGCGGCGCGGACACCCGGAACCTTGTTGGCGCAGATGGAGGCCCCCACACCGCTGCCGCAGACAGCCACCCCGCGCTCGACCTTGCCGGCCGCGACCGCCTGGGCGAGCGGGATGACGTAATCCGGATAGTCGTCGTCCGGGCTCAGCTTGTCCGCACCGAAGTCGACGACGTCGTGTCCAGCCGCGCGGAGCCGCGCGATCAGATCCGCTTTCAAATCGAACCCGCCG
>WNGH01005737.1_pt1 | contig 12326 bp, 12 predicted proteins | sample 5400631 | NCBI WGS metagenome assembly WNGH01 (sample SAMN13153373, study PRJNA577476) | soil metagenome | isolation source: 115 cm soil or saprolite under Garry oak tree replicate 1 | place: USA:California | collected 2016-06-15 | reverse complement strand
CTCCCGCGGCCCGCTCGAGTAGCGCGTCTTCGGCGTCCAGGCCCGGCTCGTCGGCGTCAAGCGGGAGGCGGATTCCGACTACCACCTGATGCTCTCGGCAGGAGGCGCAACGATGATCGCCGAGATGCCGCTTGCCGCCTGCACCTCGGGCGCCCAGCATCGCTACGCGATGTCGACCGCGCGGGCCGAGCTCGAGCGCGCGCTCGGCGGCCCGGTCGGCGAGTCCTGGATCCACCCGGGCCTGCGGGTCCGCGTCGCCGGCGTCCTCTTCTTCGACTTCCCGCACGGCCAGTCCGGCCACGCGCGGAACTACGCGGAGCTGCACCCGGTGACCGGGATTCGCGTTCTGACTGCTTCGCCGTAGCTCGCCGCGTGGTCAGCGCGGCTGGATCTGCACCTTGAGCGCCTCGCCCGAGCCCGCCAGCCCGAGCGCTTCGGCGAAGCGGTCGATCGGGAGGCGCTCGGAGAGCAGCGGCTTCACGTCGACGGCCCCGCTCTCCAGCAGTGCCAGCGCATCTTGGAACGTGAAGCGAAGCGCGAAGGAGCCGAAGATCTGGAGATCCCTTCGGTAAACCTCGTAGGGGCTGATCGAAATCCGGGCGTCGGGCGGGTTGACCCCGAAGAAGAGGAGCTTGCCGTTGTTGCGGACGTGCGTGAACGTGTGCTCGACGACCGACGGGACACCGGTGCAGTCGATGACGACATCGAACCCGAGCGGCGAAGCCTCGCGCAGAGCCGGGTCGGCTGACGGGCCGGCGGCGACCGTGATGGTTGCGCCAAGTGTGCCGGCCAGGTCGAGCTTGTCCTGTTTCAGGTCGACGACGGCGATTTCGCTAGCGCCGCCATGGCGGACGAGCTGGAGCATCAGCAGGCCGATCGGGCCGGCGCCGTAGATCAGGACGTTCGCGCCGAGCGGGATCTCGAGGCGCTTGAGTCCGTAGACGACACACGAGAGCGGCTCGATGAACGCAGCGACCTCGTAGTCCATCTCGCCGACCCGATAGACGTTGGTAGCCGGCGCGACGACGTAGTCGGCGAAGCCGCCGTCGCGGGTGACGCCGATCGCGCTCCAGCGCAGGCAGTGGTTGACCTGGCCGCGCTGGCAGTAGAAGCACGAGCCGCAGGAGATGTTTGGTTCGACGGCAACCCGCCCGCCGACGGGGAAGTCGTCCGGGACCTCCGCGCCGACGGAGACGACCTCGCCGGCCAGCTCGTGGCCGCCGATCAGCGGCAGCGGGCCGCCGACGTCGCCGTCGAAGATGTGCTGGTCTGTCCCGCAAATGCCACACGAGTGGACACGGATCAGGACATCCTCTGGCCCAGGCTCGGGATCCGGAGCCTCGCGCACGTCGATCTCGTGCACCGCTTCGTAGTAGGCGGCCTTCACTTGACCGCTCCGAAGGTGAGGCCGCGGACGAGCGATCTCTGTGCGAGCCAGCCGGCGAGGATCACCGGAGCGACAGCGAGCGTCGATGCGGCCGACATTTTCGCCCAGAACAGCCCCTCGCTCGTCATGAAGCCCGAGATGAAGACAGGCAGCGTGCCCGAGTTCGCGCCCGTGAGATTCACCGCCAGCAGGAACTCGTTCCAGCTGAAGACGACCGACAAGAGTGCCGTCGCCGCCAGACCGGGGGCGGTCAACGGCAGTACGATCCGCGTCATGATCGTCAGGAAGCCGGCGCCGTCGAGGCTGGCGGCCTCGAGGATCTCCTTCGGCAGGTCTGCGAAGAAAGAGCGCATCATCCAGATCACGAGAGGCAGATTGAACGCGGCGTAGAGCAGGATCATCCCCAGGCGAGTGTCGAAGAGGCCGACCCGCTTGTAGATCACGAGCAGCGGGATCAGCGCCCCGACGAGGGGGAGCATCTTCGTCGACAGCACCCAGGAGAGCACCTTCGGGCTTCCCTTGGACGCATGAAAGGCGAGGCTGTAGGCGGCAGGGAGGCCCAAAGCCAAGGCGAGGAGCGTCGAGCCGCCGCTCAGCAGGACCGTGTTGACGAAGTACGTCGAATAACCGGCGTCGAAGACCTTGCGGAAGTTGTCGAGCGACGCGTGGAAGAAGACGACCGGCGGGGTCGCGGCTGCGTCCGCCTCGCTCTTGAACGCTGTGAGAAGCGTCCAGAGGATGGGGAAGAAGACGAAGAGAGCAATCGCGTAGGTCAGCAGGTTCAGAGCGAGGGAGGCGGGCCGGATTCGACGCCCGAGCGGCGAGGGCAGCCGGGGCGAGGCCCGCCGCGGGAGACGCTCGGGGACGGCGGTCATGCGGTCAGCCCCCTTCTGAACGTCCGCGTGAGCAACCTGAGCAGGAGGGCGGCGATGATCGCGCTGAAGACGATCGCGAGCACGCCCTGCGCCGAGGATGTCCCGACGTCGTTGGCCTGTGAGATCGTCTGGTAGACGTAGTAGGGAATCGTCGTCGTCTCCGTTCCGGGGCCGCCCTGGGTGGCGACGAAGATCTCGCCGAAGAGCTGGAGGATGTAGATCAGCCCGAGCAGCACCGCGAGCTCGACGTAGGGACCGAGCAGGGGCAAGGTGATTCGGCGGAACTCTGCGATCGGGCCTGCCCCGTCGACGCGGGCGGCCTCTCGAATCTCGTCGGGGATTCCCTGGAGGCCGGCAAGCAGGATCAGCATCATGAACGGCGCCCACTGCCAGCTGGCCATCGAGATGATGGCCAGCTTGGGATGCACCGCCAGCCAGTCGACTCGGTGAAGGCCGACCGAGGTCGTCACCCAGTTGGCGAGCCCGAAGATCGGGTTCAGGAAGAGGTTCTTCTGCACGACCGCGTTCACGGTCGGCATGACGAAGAAGGGCGCGATCATCAGCGCGCGGGCGACGCCACGAAGCGGGAAGCGGCGATTGAGGAGGAGGGCGAAGCCGAGCCCGAGCACGAGCGAGCCGCCGACAATCGCCGCCGTGATCTCGAGCGTGTTGTAGATCGCCGTCCGGAAGATCGGATCCTCGGTCAGCTCGTAGCGGAAGTTGTCGAGCCCGATCCAGCGATGCCCGAGCTCGGGCGAGGTGAGGATCCAGTTGTGGAAGCTGTACCAGAGGGTCAGCAGGAAGGGCGCCTGCGTCATGACCGCGAGGTAGACGAGCGCGGGCAGCAGGAGGCCGTAGCGATAGACGCGCGCCGAGCGCAGGAACGCAAGGCGCCTTGCCCCCGATTCCGCCAGGGGCGGCGCCACGGATGCTGGGCGTGCGGTCATCGGGAGAGCAGGATCATGGATCGTCTGCCGCTCGGATGAGGGCGGACCGCCGATCCGCCCTCATCCGGCGTTGGGGATGGGGTCCCTACTTCAGGTAGCCGGCCTGCTTCATGATCCGGGTGACCTGTCGCTGCGAGAGACTCAGCGCGGAATCAACGCTCGTATGGCCGGCCACTGCGCCGGCGAGGTTCTGGGTCACGAGCGTCCCGATGTTCTGGAACTCGGGGATCCCGACGAACTGGACACCGACGTAGGGGACCGGATGCAGCGTCTGGTGCTTGGGGTCGGCGGTCTTCATCGAGTTCAGGACGATGTTCGCGAACTTGCCTGCCGCCTTCTTGTAGTTCGGATTCGCGTAGGTCGAGACGCGTGTGCCGGGTGGGACGGCGGCCCAACCGTTCTTGCCGGCGACGAGCTTGATGTATCCCTTGCTCGTCGCCCAAGTCAGGAACTTGAATGCGGCGTCCTTCTTCTTGCTCGAGGCCTCCATCGCCAGCGACCACACCCACAGCCAATGCGAGCCGCGTGGGGTCACCTTCGTCGGCGCGTACGCGAAGCCGATGTCGTTGGCGACCTTCGACGTCTTCGGGTCTGAGAGCTGCCCGGCGGCCACCGTGGCATCGACCCACATGGCCGTCTTGCCTTGCGCCATCGCGGTCTCGCACTCGGTGAAGCCGCTGCTCGTCGCGCCGGGCTCGCCGTACTTGCGGATGAGATCGACGTAGAACTTGACGGCAGACTTAGTCGCTGGAGATGTCAGCTGCGGCTCCCATTTCATGTTGAACCACCGGCCGCCGAAGGTGTTGATCACGGTGGTCAGCGGTGCGCCGAACTCGCCCCAACCAGGCAGGGCGCGCAGGCAGATCCCGTATTGGTTCGCTGAGGGCTTATCCAACTTGGCGGCGAACGACTTGACCTGGGACCAGGTCGGATGCAGCGGCATCTTCAAGCCGGCAGCGGCGAAAAGCTTCTTGTTGTAGTACGTCATCGAGCTCTCGCCGTAGAAGGGCACCGCGTACAGGTTGTTCTTGTACGACAAGCCCGCCCTCACCTGCGAAATCAGATCCTTGAGGTTGTAGGCGCTCGAGGCGGCGGGGCTCTGTTTCGAGAAGTACGGCTGCAGATTGACGATCCACTTGTTCTTGGCCCAGATCGGCACTTCGTATGTCCCGACCGTGACGACGTCGAACTGGCCGCCGCCGGTCGCGACGTCGGCGGTGACTTTCTGGCGGAGGGTGTTCTCCGGCAGCGTCACGTACTTCACCTTGATCCCGTACTTCTTCGTAAAGTTCTTGGTGAGCGACTGCATCACGATCATGTTGTCGTTGTTGACGGTCGCGATCGTGATCGTGGTGCCCGCGCTCCCGGCGCGCGCCGAAGGATGGGCGCTGCCGACCCCAACTAGCAGGGCGAGGCTGAGAACCAAGCCGCCGCCGAGAATCAGCGCCAGACTGGACAAACGCATCTCTGCTCCCTTCATCGGGTTGTGGCTCCCACGCATCGGGGCGCCAAACGGCTCGCGTTTGTGGTATCGATAACGCACCGAAACGCGGGATCAATAACACGCTGGAAACGCTGTGTCAAGCCACTTCGGCTCAGGCGGTCGAGGCGCTGCGCCTAGGTCCAGTGTGGTATTTCTCCGACGTTTGGGCTATGAGTAACACGGCATGAAAGTGACGATTCACGATGTTGCGAGGCACGCTGGCGTCTCGGCGATGACCGTCTCGCGCGTGGTGAACGAAAGACCCCGAGTCAGCGTCGATACGCGCAAGCGCGTGCAAGCGTCGATCGCCGAGCTCGGTTACGTGCCGAACAGGCTGGCCCGCGGGTTGATCCAACGGAAGACGGGTGCGTTCGGCGTGATCGTCCCCGACGTCGCCAACCCTTTCTTCACCCTGGTCGTGCGCGGCGTCGAACAGGTTGCGGGCCGCGCGGCCTTCCACGTCATCCTCTGCGACACCCAAGGCGATCTCGAGCGTGAGCGCGGCTACCTCGAGGACATGGTCGCCTTCCAAGTCGACGGGGTGCTGATCGCGCCGGTCGGCGATCGTTCGCGGCCGCAGCTTCGTCTCCTGACCCGTAACAACGTCCCTTTCGTCCTGATCGACCGCTCGATCACGGGCTTCGACTGCGACCTCGTTCAGGGCGACAGCGTCGCGGGCGCCCGCCAGCTCGTCGACCACCTGATCGGGCTCGGCCACCGGCGAATCGGAATGATCACCGAGACGCCAGACGTCTCGACTGCGCGCGACCGCCTCCGCGGCTACCGGGAGGCGCTCGAGAGCGCCGGAGTCGAGTTCGACCCCGATCTCGTAGTCGAGTCGAGCGCGATCGATCCCGACGTCGCCTGCGATGCAACACGGCGGCTCCTGGCGCTATCGGATGCACCGACAGCGATCTTTGCCGTCAACAACATCGCCGTCGTTGGCGTTGTCGAAGCTGCGCGCCAGCAGAACCTTGAAATTCCACGCGACCTTGCGCTCGTCTGCTTCGACGACATCGAACACGTCTCCCGCCTCTATCCGTTCCTCACCGTCATGGCCCAGCCCGCCGAGACCTTCGGCACGATCGCAACGCAGCTACTCATCGACCGGCTCGCCGGCCGGGTCGGCCAGCGGCGACGCATAGTCGTGCTCCCCGCCGACTTCATCGTCCGCAAGTCCAGCGGCGCACTTGCCCCGGAACCGGCGGAGGCATCGTGATCTACGGCGGGATCGAGGCCGGCGGCTCAAAGTGGGTTTGCGCCACGGGCACCGGGCCAGACGACCTCGAGCAGACCCTCACCTTCGCGACCACCGACCCCGAGGAGACGATTGCCCGCGCGGCCGACTTCTTTTCCCGCAACGGCGCGATCGCCGCAATCGGCATCGGCTCGTTCGGACCGATCGACATCGATCGCACCTCGCCCACCTGGGGGCGGATCACCACGACGCCGAAGCCCGGCTGGGCCTACACGGAAGTCGTGGCCGCGCTCAGGAACGCGCTCGACCTTCCGATCGCCTTCGACACCGACGTCAACGCAGCAGCGCTCGGCGAGCACCGCTGGGGTGCGGCCGTCGGACTCGAGACGTTCTGCTACATCACCGTGGGAACCGGCATCGGCGGCGGCGGGATAGCAAATGGAAACCTGATGCACGGGCTCCTCCATCCTGAATTCGGGCATATGCGGATCCCACACGACCGCAATCGCGACCCGTTCGACGGTGCCTGTCCGTACCACGGCAATTGCTTCGAGGGGCTCGCCTCGGGCGACGCCCTGCGCGCGCGCTGGGGCCGCTCCGCAGAGGAGATCGCGGACGAGAGCGCATGGCTGCTGGAAGCCGAGTACCTGGCGCTCGGACTCCAGAACGTGATCTGCACCATCTCGCCCCAGAAAATCATCCTAGGCGGCGGCGTCATGAAGGAGCCTGCGCTGTTGCCCCACGTGCGCAGCCGCGTGCAAGCACTGGCCTCCGGCTACTTCGACGCGCCCGAGCTCGGGGCGGCGATCGACGAGTACATCGTCCCGCCGGCCCTCGGCGACCGCGCGGGCGTGCTCGGGGCGCTGGAGCTCGCTCGGCGCGCCGTCCTCACGCGCGCGCCCTGATCGCGGCAATGGCGCGGGCAACCGCCTCGACGAGCAGTTCCGCATGCTCGTCCGCGAAGACGAGCGGCGGCCGGATCTTCAGGACGCTGTCGTCGCGGCCGGTCCGGCCGATCAGGATTCCCTCGTCGCGCAGCTGGTTGACCACGCGCTCGGCGAGCTCGGCTGAGGCGAGGTCGACGCCGACGAGCAGCCCGCGGCCGCGGACTTCGGGGCCGAGCTGCTCGAGCGCGCGGATCAGTGGCGTGCCGACCGCGGCCGCATGTTCGACCAGGCGCTCGTCCTCGATCACGTCGAGCACCGCGAGCGCCGCTTGCGCGGCGACGGGGTTGCCGCCGAAGGTGCTGAAGACGTGGGTCGTCGCGGCGAGCCGCTCGGTGATCTCCCGGCGCGTGATCACGGCCGCGACCGGGTAGCCGTTGCCCATCGGCTTGCCGAGCGTGACGAGGTCGGGCGTAATCCCATATCGCTCGAACGACCAGAGGTGGCGGCCGGTGCGGCCGTGGCCTGCCTGGACCTCGTCGGCGACGAAGAGGCCTCCGGCGGCGTGGGTCTCCTCGACGATCGCGGCGACTTCATCGGGCGGCGGAAAGCGGATGCCGTCGCTCGTGAGGGCGCTGTCCAGGAACGTTGCCGCGAGGGGCACCTCCAGGCGATCGAGCGCCGCTTGCATGTCTGGGCCCTCCGTCCCGGGCGGGGCGATCGTCTCCACATTTGCGCGGCGGTAGCCGACAGGCCACTCCTCGGGCGAGAGGGCGGCGATCTTCGTCGTGACACCGTGGTAGGCGTGCTCGGTCACGATCGCGCCCTGGCCGCCGGTTGCGGCTTCCGCGAAGCGCCACGCGAGCTCGTTCGCCTCGCTGCCGGAGTTGACGAGCATGACCGTGTCGAGGCCCGAGCCCGGCGGCATCGAGGCCGTCAGCCGCTCGGCGAGCTCGATCAGCGGCTCGTACAGGTAGCGCGCGTGGGTGTTGAGCAGCCGCGTTTGGCGGACGACCGCCTCGGTGACGCGCGGGTGGCAATGGCCGACGACGGGGACGTTGTTGTAGGCGTCGAGCAGTTTCCTTCCGTCGGCGGTGTACAGCCAAACGCCTTCGGCCCGGACTACGTGCACCGGCTGGGCGTAGGTAAGGCCTGTGAGCGCCGGGCCAAGCGCCGCTTCGCGGCGCTTGGCTAATTGGCTGGTCGGCACCACCGGCTGGGGCGCTCCTAGCTCGACCGCGACCTTGTCGGATCCGTAAGCGTCGAACTGCTCGAGCAGCTTCCAGGAGTCGTCGTCCCAGGCCTGGATGTAGGCCGCGTTCTCCGGGTAGCGCTCGACGCGCCAGGCGCTGATCGTGACGATCGCGGCCAGGCGGGCGGCGACGAGGTCGCCAAGGAGCTCGAGCTCGAGCGGCTCGAGCGGGATCCTCGACTGGTAGCCGTCGATCGCGAGCCGCGCGGCGCGGACGACGTCGTCGTTCGGGCGGCCACGCACGAGCGAGGCGAGCCCGACCGCGAAGTCCGCTACCTGCGCGCTGAAGCCGACGTCGCCGAAGTCGACGATCGCCGAGATCCGGCCCTGGCCGTCGAGCAGGACGTTGTCGAGGTTCAGGTCGCCGTGGACGACCTGCGCGCGCAGCATCGGCCAGCGCGGCGCTACCCGCTGCTCGTAGCGGTCGAGGATTTTCTCGACCAGCCGGCGCCGCGACTCGTCGGGGATCGCGGATGCGAGCGGCCGCAGCTCGGCGGCGCTCTGGAGATGCCAGAGCAGGTTCCGGGCCGCGGCCGGGTGGAAGAAGCCGCGCAGCGCGAGGTTCAGCCGCGCGTGCGTCGCGCCGTAGTCGAAGAGCGCCCGGTCGTCGAGCTCGGGCCCGCCCTCGTGGCCGTGCAGGCGCTCGAAGAGCCGGACGAAATGGCCTTCGTAGGTGTTGGAGGCGCGCAGCCGCGCGACGGGAAGGTCAGGGTCGACGCGCGAGATGTGCTCGATCGCCTGCGCCTCGAGGTCGAGAACGGCTGCGTCCTCGCCGAGATTCGAGATCTTGAGCACGCCGCCCGCGGCGCCGTCGTCGATCAGGAAGGTCTGGTCGCGCTCGCTGCCGAGGTCGCTGGCCTGGCCGCTCAGCCCGAAGAGCTCGGCCGCGATCGCCGCGATCTCCTCGGCCGTGAACCGCGGCGGCGGCGCCTCGAGCACGCTTTCGGTTGCCACGGGCCGAGACTACGCGTCGGTGTCGTCCGCGTCGTACAGGTCGACCCCGTGCGGCTCCTGGATCATGTTGCCGCCGTCGACGACGACCGACTGGCCGGTGACGTAGGCCGCCGACTCGGAGGCGAGATACGCGATCAGTCCGGCCACCTCATCAGGCGTCCCCGGGCGACCGATCGGGGTGTGGTGTCCGGCGGTGTTCTCGTCCGGCGTCGACGAGGCCGTCGCGATCCATCCCGGCGCGACCGAGTTCGCGGTGATTCCGAAGCGGCCGTTTTCGAACGCGATCGTCCGCATCATCCCGTCCATCGCACCCTTCGCCGCCGCGTAGGCCGTCGAGCCGGGCGCGGTCACGTACGGCCCGGTCACCGACGACACCATCACGATTCGGCCGTAGCGGCGCTCGACCATCGCGGGGAGCACCGCCTGCGTCGTGTGGAAGGCGGTCTTGAGAGTGATTTCGAGCTCGCGCTGCAGGTCTTCCGGCGTGAGCTCGTCAAAGGGCGCGCCGACCGCCGGAGTGCCGGTCTGGACCATGCCGGCGGCGTTGACGAGGATGTCGACCGGACCGAGCGCCTCCTGTGCCGCGGCGACGAGCTCGAAGGCCTGAGCCCGGTCCGTGAGGTCGGCGACGTGCGAGAAGACGTTGGTGCCGGCGCCCCGCAGCTCCGAGGCGCGGGCCTCGATCCGCTCGGCCGTGGTCGAGGTGATCGCGACGCCGGCCCCGAGGCGGGCAAGCAGCCGGGCCGCCGCGAAGCCGATTCCTTTGTCGCTGCCGCAGCCCGTGACGAGGGCGGTCCGGGCGGTGAAGTCGAACGGGTTGTCTGCGCCCATCGCGATGAGCCTAATCGGCTCGACGTTCGAGAGCGCACTGGAATCACATCCGGATCGCGAACGCGGTAAAACAGCACTTGCGAACGAGAGCTCCCAAGGAGGCAGTGGAATGGAAGCTCAGATCGGCGACAACATTGTCTTCGAGTCCGAGCGGGTGGGCCAGCCCGCTCACAGCGGCGTGATCGAGGAGGTGCTCAAGCAGCAGCCGCCGCGGTACCGCGTACGCTGGGAGGACGGCCACGAAAGCATCGTGGCACCCGCGGCGGGCGCCGCCCGGATCGAGCCGAAGAAGCAACCGGCCAAGCGCTAGCCGGATGCACCTCTCAGCCGGTGCCGCATGGCCGTTGCAAGATGGGGTTGCGTTCTCGCCATTCCTGGACTGAATAGAGGGAGGGCTGCGCCCAGAAGTGGGGAGAGGATGAATGCCTTCTGGGCGCAGCCTAATTCTGCCCAGCTCTTGTGCCCAATGTCACCTCCGCCACGTCTCTTCCGCCTCACGCAACCTCGAGATAGTCACGGAGATCAGGCCCAAGCGTGCGCATCTTGTCGAGCGCCCTCACCTCGAGCTGGCGAGCCCGCTCGCCTGTCACTCCCAGCTCCTTCCCGACCTCGACGAGCGAGCGCGGGGCCTTTCCCGAAAGCCCGAACCGCAGTTCGAGTACGAGGCGGAGGCGATCGTCGAGCGAGTTGAGGATGGTCGTGACCTCCTCTCTTTGCAGGCGCTCGACGATCCTCGCTTCCGGATGAGCTGACTTGGTGTCTTCGACCAGCTCCCTGCGGGTCCGCTGTCCCTCTTCTGGAGGAGACTCGAGACTGACAGGGTGGCGCTCGTACTCGAGTAACTCGCGGACGCGGTGCGCGTCAAGCCCCGTCTCGGTGGCGATCTCGCTGAGCAGGGGCTCGCGATTCAGGCGCTGGAAGAGAGTCTGACGCGATCTCCGAACTGCTCGAATTAGCCTTCCGACGTGGATTGGCACCGTGATCACGCGCGCATGGCGCTCCGCCGCTCTCTCGACCGCCCCCCTGATCGACAGGGTGGCGTACGTCGAGAGCCTGAAACCAAGCCGGTGGTCGAACTTCTCGACCGCTCTCGTTAGTGCGACGTTCCCTTCCTGGATGAGGTCGAGCAGCGGGACGTCGCGATGCGCGTACTGGCGGGCGATCCAGATGACGAGAGGCAGGTTAGCCTCGACCAGAAGCCGTTTCGCACGCTCGTCTCCGGCTTCCCTGCGACGGAAGAGCGCGCGCTCCTGGGCCTGAGAGAGAATCGGCACCCGTCCGAGTCCGCGGAAGTAAAGGGTGAGCGAGTCCTCTAGCTCGGCGCCCAAGTCATCATCACTTGCTGTGCTTTCGTTAATCCGACTGAACTGTCGATCCACAGGATCGCTGCTCATTTGAAGGCCTCCTTTCGTACTCGAACTCGTCCCGACGCAGGGGCAGCCGGAGGCGCCCCGCACATGCGGGTTGGCGGGCGCTAGGCCTTAGCCAGGACGCTCGAGCGAAAGGGCGAGGAGCACCGCGCGCCGGCGCCGCTCATAAGGCGTAACCGGACGACTGCCCCAAAGAGGCGCGAGGCTGAGCAGGGTCGCGCTCAAACCTAGGTCGGCCCCGCTGTGAAAGCCTCCTGTGCCGCCAGACCCCGACGAGGAACCGGGAGCGGTTGGCCCCTGAGGCTGAGGGTCCGGAGCGGGTAGGCGAGGCGATCTTGGTCGCTGCGCGCCATCCGGCCGGCCGCTGCTTCCTCCCGGCCTCCCCCCTGGCAGCCCGGCCGGTGTGGCCTCGTGGGCAGGGCACTGACCGAAGAGACGTTCGAAGTCGGAAGGCGCTCTCGCCAGAGGGGCCAAGCCACAGACGACGATCAGCCGACAATCCCGTGGGGGCACTCGCGTCTGCGGGAGTCGGCGTGTTCGCTGAAGCGCCGGCAACCGTTGAGGCGCTCGTCGCTCCGTTGGTGCTATCGGGCGCCTGCGCGTCGGAGCCGCCGGACGTATCTGAGGGCGCGGCGCCGGAGGTGTCTGTCGTAGCACCCGGTGTGCCTGTTGTAGCTGCGGAAGTGTCTGCTGCAGCGCCGGGGGTGTCTGTGGCTTCTGTCGTCGCGGCGGCAGTGTCTGTTGTGGTACCGGAGGTGTCAGATTGGTCTATCGCGGTGGCGGACGTGTCTGTCGCAGCCGACGTGTCTGTGGCGGCGGCGGACGTGTCTGTTGCGGCCGAAGCGTCCGTTGCAGCGGAGGTCTCTGTCGCAGTCGCGGAGCTGTCGGGCGAGCCGGCGGAAGCCCCGTCATTGGGGGTCGAGTCCCAGGACAACGGCGCACCGTCCGGGGCTGGCGGTGCACGATCCTCGGCCCGGGCTGTGGCGACGAATGCCGAGGCGCAAAGGAGAGCCGCCACGAGGACTGACGTGCAGCGGAGAATCCCCGACGATCGGCGTGCTTCACAACGAGGCAGCTGGATGCTCAGAACGGCGACCCAGCTCCGGTCCATCAGCGCTCTCCTCACGATGGCCTGCGTTCGCTTT
>WNGH01005273.1_pt1 | contig 12326 bp, 8 predicted proteins | sample 5400631 | NCBI WGS metagenome assembly WNGH01 (sample SAMN13153373, study PRJNA577476) | soil metagenome | isolation source: 115 cm soil or saprolite under Garry oak tree replicate 1 | place: USA:California | collected 2016-06-15 | reverse complement strand
GGGCAAGGGGAAGCGCGCCGACGTCGAGGGCCGGGTGAAGCAGATCCGGGCCCAGATCGAGGAGACCACGTCCGACTACGATCGCGAGAAGCTGCAGGAAAGACTCGCAAAACTCGTCGGCGGTGTCGCCATCATCAAGGTCGGTGCGGCCACCGAGAGTGAGATGAAGGAGAAGAAGTCCCGCGTCGAGGACGCCATGCACGCGACCAAGGCGGCCGTCGAGGAGGGGATCGTCCCCGGCGGCGGCGTCGCCCTGGTGCGCGCCATCCCGGCGCTGGAGAGGCTCAAGGAGAAGCAGGAAGACGTCCAGACCGGCATCAACATCGTCCGCCGGGCCCTGGAGGAGCCGATCCGGCAGATCGCCATCAACGCCGGCTACGAAGGCTCGATCGTCGTCCAGCAGGCGAAGGAGAAGGAGAAACCGGTGGTCGGCTTCGACGCGTACACCGGAAAGTGGGTGGACATGTTCGAGGCGGGGATCATCGACCCGACCAAGGTCTGCCGCACGGCCCTGCAGAACGCGGCCAGCATCGCGGCTCTGATGCTGACGACCGAGGCGCTCGTCTCCGAGATCCCGGAGAAGGAGAAGCCGGCACCACCGGGTCCGCGCATGGGCGGCGGCGACATGTACTGATCGGCCCGGCCGCCCCTGGCGGCCGTCCGACCGGTGCCTGTCCGGACCGCGATCGCTCTGAACGACACGAGCCCCTCGCAATTCGAGGGGCTCTTTTTTTGGCTAGAAGCTCTGCTCGCCGAGCGAGAAGCCGTTGAAGGATTCCGAGACCACCACGTCCTTGGGCAGGTCGAGGTGAAACCGGCTGGCGGCGACGGCGACGTTCGTGCGGATGTCCTGGAAGGCCAGGAGGGTCGAGTCACCGTCGGACTCGACGTACTGCAGCTGGCGCGGCAGGAAGGTCGTGGTGTCGACCCAGATCTTCATCTCGGCCACACGCTCGGCCAATTTCTTCTTGCGTGGAACCAGGACAAGAAGATACGTGTCCTTCAGATCGCTTTGCGGAGCCAGCCGGAATTCGTAGTACTTCCCCAGCTCGTCAATCGACTGCCCGACCCCCAGGAACCGGAACAGGCGCTTCCCGACGAATTTCTTGATCGGCACCTCCTCCGCCCTCTTGAGCGCCGGGTAATAGGCGATGTACATGTCCTCCGTGATCACGAACACCTTGCGGTCCGGGTCGAGGTACTCCCAGCGGACCTGGTTGGGCCGGTTGTAATAGAACTCGCCGCGCGACAACACGGGCCGCGCCAGGAGCTTGAGTTCCTTCTTCTCGGTGAACGAGGCGACGAGGGTGCCGGTCTCGCGCTGGGCCTTGTCGAAAGCCTGCAGGATGCGCGCGAGCATCGGGTCCCCCGCGACGCCGGACTGCCTCCCCGTCGCAGCGGTGTCGTCCTTCGGCACCTGGTTCGACGGTGCCCCCGCGACAACTATCGAGACCGCGGCCGCCAGCGCGGCGGCCATGACGGCGGTTCGTTTTCTGTTCACGGACGGAAACCTCCAGAGGATCAGGACCCAGTCAATTTAACAGACGGGGATCGGGTCGTCAAGCAAAGCACGACGGTTGACAAACCGGGGCGCTCCCCGGATGATGCTCGCCGGGAGCCTGCATGTCGAGAACGGCACGACGGGTGTTGACGATTGTGTTCCTGCTGGCCGCGGCCGGCGCGACGCCGGCGCAGGAGGTCCTCCTCGGCCGCGTCGGGCCGGAGGCCATCCTGTCGATCTCGCCGGAGTGGCGGACGAACCGCGAGGCCTACGAACCGGCCGAGGCGGACATCCGCGTGATCGCCACGACACCGCTCAAGGCCAGGCTCGACGTGTATTTCGGAAGCTGGTGCTCCGACAGCCGCCGGGAGGTCCCGCGCTTCCTCCGGATTCTCGATCGAGCCTCCCCGGCGCGCCTGAAAGTCCGGTACTACGGCATCGACCGGACCAAGAAGGAGCCGGAGCGTCTGGTCAGGAGGGGCGCCATCGAGCGAGTGCCCACCTTCATCCTGCGCGCCGATGGGCGCGAGGTCGGCCGCATCGTCGAGACGCCGCAGACGACGCTCGAGCACGACCTCGCCCTTCTTGTCCAGAAGGCCGCGGCGGCGCCCCCGTAGAACCGAAGGCGGCGCGCCCCCGCCGGCCTACAGCCGGGACTGCCCCCGGACCAGGATGTCCTGCATGACCCGGCGCTGGATCTCGTTCCACTCCCCGTCCCGAATGTCCAGGAAGGCCTGCACGACGTCCGGATCGAATTGCGTGCCGGAATACTTGAGGATCTCGGCGCGCGCCGCCTCGTACGGCAGGGCCTTGCGGTACGGGCGGTCCGATGTCATGGCGTCCAGCGTGTCGACCACGGCGAAGATGCGGGCCCCCAGCGGGATTTCCTTCCCCTTCAGACCCCGCGGGTAGCCCGACCCGTCGTACGTTTCCTGGTGGCTGAGAACGATCTCGCGCGCCCCTTCCAGGAACTTGATCCCCTGCAGGATGCGATGACCGATCTCCGGATGCCGGCGCATCTCGACCCATTCCTCCGGGGTCAGCTTGCCGGGCTTTCGGAGGATGGCGTCCGGGACGCCGATCTTCCCCACGTCGTGCAGCAGCGCGCCGCGGTAGATGTCCGTCAGGTCCGGCTCCCCCACGCCCATCCGGCGCGCCACGGCCACCGTGTACGAGGCCACCCGCAGGGAATGGCCCAGCGTCTCCGTGTCGCGTGTGTCGAGCGCCGACGCCAGGGCCTCGAGGGTCGTCTGGTAGGAGGACTGCAGACGCGACAGGAGATCCTCAACCTCCCGCTTCTTACCGAGCAGCTCGGCCGTGCGGGCCGCGACCTTGATCTCGAGCGTCCTCTGATACTCCCGATTCTCCCGCAGCAGGCGCTGCTTCTCCAGAGCCCTCTCCACCGTGATCCGCACCTCGGCGAGATTGAAGGGCTTGGTCAGGTAGTCGCAGGCCCCCAGGCGCATCGACTGGATGGCGGTCTCGACGTCCACGATGCCCGTCAGCATGATGATCTCGGTGTCCGGGCGGATCTTCTTGATCTCCTGGAGCAGGTGGACGCCGTCCATTTCCGGCATGTCGATGTCGCTCACGACCAGCTCGAATCCGTTCGTCTGGACCTTCCTGAGGCCTTCGAGTCCGTCGCAGGCCGTGTCGCAGCGGTAACCGCTGTCGGACAGTCCTTCGTACAGCAGGTCCCGAATCGTCCGGTCGTCATCGACAATCAGGATGTGGGTCGCCTCGGGCATGTGTCCGTTCCGGAGACTTTGACGGCCACACGTCGCCGCCGCAACGGCAATGTAGGTTACGAAATGGGGAGGCGCAATGGACGCGGCGGCGGCGCGACGCCGCCACCGGGCCGATTTCAATCTTTGGATTCGACCTTCGTCATGTCCAGCCAGTTCGGCCCGATCTTGAGATCGGCGACCAGAGGGACGCGCAGCTCGTGGACGCCCGCCATCACGTCGCGCACGATGCGGGACACGGCGGGAACCTCCGTCTCCGGCACCTCCAAGACCAGCTCGTCATGGACTTGAAGCGTCATGCGCGCGCCGCTCCCCGCCTCCTTGAGACGCCGGGCCAGCGCCACCATCGCGAGCTTGATGAGATCCGCCGCCGTGCCCTGGATGGTCGTGTTCACGGCGGCGCGGAGCGCCTGCTGGCGGGCGTTCCGATCCGTGCCTTTGATCTCCGGGAAGTGGCGTACCCGCCCCAGCAGGGTCCTGACGCGCCCCTCCGATTCCACCGCCGCGATCGTGGCGTCGATGTACTCCTTGACCCGGGGTAGACGCTGGAAGTAGGCCTCGATGAAGCCCTCCGCCTCCTTGACCGGTATCCCCTGCTCGCGCGCCAGACGCTGGGCGCCCATGCCGTAGATGATTCCGAAGTTCACGACCTTGGCGCGCCGGCGCATCTCGTCGCTCACCAGATCGGGCATCACGCCGAAGACTTCCGCCGCCGTGCGGCGGTGAATGTCCTCGTTCGTCCGAAAGGCGTTCACCAGGGCCGGATCGCCGCACAGGTGGGCGAGCACACGCAGCTCGATCTGCGAGTAATCCGCGGACAGGAGCACATGACCGCGATCCGTGACGAAGGCCCTGCGGATCTGCCGCCCCTGCTCCGTCCGCACCGGGATGTTCTGAAGATTCGGGTCGCTGCTGCTCAGACGGCCGGTGGCGGCGACCGCCTGGTTGAAGGACGTATGGACGCGGCCCGTGTCCGCGTTGATCAGGCCGGGCAGGCTGTCGACGTAGGTCGACTTGAGCTTCTGCAGGCTCCTGTATTCCAGGATCCGGCGCGGCAGCTCGTGCTCCTCCGCCAGCTCCTCGAGGACCTCCACGCCGGTGGAGAACGACCGCGTCCTCTGGGTCCTGCGCCCGGGGGTCAGTTTCAGACCATCGAACAGGATCTCCCCCAGCTGGCGGGGCGAGTTGATGTTGAACTCCCTCCCCGCGAGAGCGTGGATCTCGGACGTCAAGCGCGCCAGCTGAGTCTCCCACTCGCGCGACAGCGAAGCGAGGAAGCCGGTGTCGACGCGCACGCCGGCGACCTCCATCTCCGCCAGGACGTACGCCAGGGGCAGCTCCAGGTCGTTGAACAGCGTCAGCACCCCCTCCTCCCTCATGCCCGTCTCCAGACGGTCGCGGACGGCCAGCACGGCGGCGATGCGCCCGCAGACCAGGGCCGCGGCCCGCTCCACGCCGATATCGGCGAGCGGGACGCTCCTGGCGCCCGAGCCGAGCACCGCTTCGTAGGAGGGGACCTCGAACCCGGCGACGTCCCGGGCGACCGCCTCGAGGTCGTGGCTGCGCCGCGAGGCGTCGAGGAGGTAGCTGGCCAGCATGGTATCGAACTCGACGGTCGGCGGATCCCAGCCCAAACGCCGGAGCAGGATCAGATCGCTCTTGACGTTGTGGGCCTCGCGCCGCGGACCCCGCCTCTCGAACAGGGGACGCAGGCGGTTCAGGACGGTCGCCTGGTCGAGCGGGGGCGGATCGCCGAGGTGGCGTTGCGCCACCGGAACGTAGAAGCTCTCACCGCCGACGCCGGCCAGGGCGATTCCCACGATTCCGGCCCGCATCGGCTCGGCGTGGTCCCTCTCCACATTGAAGGCGAACCGCCCCGACGCCCGCAATCGCTCCACCGCCCGCTCCAGGTCCGCGGCATCCCGGACGACCGTGTGACGCGCCTCCGGGGTCACCACGGGAGCCGCAAACTCCCGCGCGAGCGCTCCAAACTCGAGATCCTGGAAGAGCTGTCGCGCCGCCTCCTGGTCGGGCGCGCCGACTCTCAATCGATCGGGATCGAACGACAGCGGGGCGTCGTAACGCAGAGTGGCCAGGTCGCGGCTCAGGCGGGCGACGTCGGCGTTCGCCAGCAGGCCTTCCCGGTAAGTCTTCCGGGAGATGGCCGGGGCCGCGAGCAGGACGGATTCGAGATCGCCGTACTGGCGGATCAGATCCCTGGCCCCCTTCTCCCCGATTCCGGGAACGCCCGGGATGTTGTCGGATGAATCGCCGCAGAGCGCCAGAACGTCCCGCACCTGATCGGGTCGAACCCCGAACACGCGCTCGACTCCCCCGCTGTCGAGAAACTGTTCGCTCACGGGATTGAAGACCCTGACGCCGTCTCCCACGAGCTGCAGAAGGTCCTTGTCGGTGGCCACGATGACGACCTCGAGGCCGGCCTTGCGGTCGCGATCGGCGAGCGTCGCGATGAGGTCGTCCGCTTCGAACCCGGAGAGCTCGAGCACGGGGACCCCCAGAACCTGGCACACCTTCTTCACGTACGGGATCTGCACGACGAGATCGGCGGGTGTCTCGGGGCGGTTCGCCTTGTAGTCGGCGAACGCCTTGTGCCGGAACGTCGGCTCCGCAAGGTCGAAGGCCACCGCGAGGCGTCGCGGCGCGTGCTCGCGCAGGAGTTTGCGCAGCATCGACGTGAAGCCGAAGATGGCGTTGGTCGGGAGACCCTTGCTGGTGCTCAGACCTCGTATGGCGTAGAACGCCCGGTACAGGTTGTTGCTTCCGTCGACAAGGTAGAGGGCGCGCCCGGGATCGGGACGATCGGTCATGTCGCGGCCTCCTCCGCCTCGGGAGGAATCCTCGGCGTCCTCTCCGCCACGCGCCCCCCGCCCACGACTCTTCGCGGGACGACGGTCCGATCGAGGAGGATCGGGAGCGGCCGGATCGCGCGGCGGGACGTCAGGACGGGCGCTCCCGACCGGCGCCGCGCTCGGCCGCCGGGCGCGGCAGCCAGCCATAGATGGGGAAGGATCGGCAGAGCCCCGCGACGCGGCCCCGCAGGGACTCGATGTCGCGCGCGTCCGGTTCCCGCTCGAGCGCATCGAAGATCAGCCGGGCGATCTCGTCCATCTGGGCGGGCCCCATCCCCCGCGTGGTCACGGCGGGCGTGCCGATCCGCACACCGCTGCCGATCAGCGGCTTCTCCGGATCGAACGGAATGGTGTTCTTGTTGAGGGCGATGCCCACCCTGTCCAGTCTCTGCTCGACCGCGCGTCCCGTCAGTTTCCTCGTCCGCAGATCCAGGAGGAACAGGTGGGTGTCCGTGCCGCCCGAGACGACTCGAAGACCGTCGGCCGCGAGAAGCGCCGCCAGTCTCACGGCGTTCTCCACGGTCCGCTTCTGATCACGCTTGAACTCCTCGGACATCGCCTCCTTGAACGCCACCGCCTTGGCCGCGATCATGTGCACGAGGGGCCCGCCCTGTGTCCCCGGGAACACGGCGCTGTCGATCTCCTTCGCGTAGCGCTCGCGGCAGAGGATGATCGCCCCGCGCGGACCGCGCAGGGTCTTGTGGGTGGTGGTGGTCACGAAATCGGCGTAGGGCACCGGATTCGGATGCACCCCCCCCGCGACCAGACCCGCCACGTGGGCGATGTCGGCCATCAGAAGGGCCCCGGTGTCGTCGGCGATGCGGCGGATGCGGGGGTAGTCGATGATCCGCGCGTAGGCGCTCGCCCCCGCGACGATCAGGCGGGGCCGGTGTTCCCGGGCCAGACGCTCCAGCTGGTCGTAGTCCAGCAGTTCCGTCTCACGGCTGACACCGTAGGGGATGATCTTGAAGTATCGCCCGGAGAAATTCAGGGGATGGCCGTGAGTCAGATGTCCGCCGTGCGAGAGATCCATCCCCAGGATGACGTCGCCCGGTTTGAGCATGGCGAGGTACACCGCCATGTTCGCCTGCGAACCCGAATGCGGCTGGACGTTGGCGTGCTCCGCGCCGAAAATCGCCCTGGCCCTGTCGATGGCCAGCCGCTCGACCGTGTCGGAGTGCTCGCATCCACCGTAGTAGCGGCGTCCGGGATACCCCTCCGCATACTTGTTCGTGAACACGGATCCCATCGCTTCCAGCACGGCGCGCGAGGCGAAGTTTTCGGAGGCGATCAGGACCAGGGTTTCGTCCTGCCGGGCGACCTCGGCGGCGAGAGCCACGGCCACTTCGGGATCGGTATTCTGCAGGGACTCCAGCATGACGTCCTCCTTCCTGTCACGTCCTCCGGCGGCGGAGGAAAAAGATCCGGGAGCGTCGGACCGCCGTCGCCGGGGCTATGAGGGGGAGGTCCTGCGCGGAACGGTTCGCTCGTCAGAGGGCTGATGATAGGCCACGGCCCCCGAGGAGATCAAGGCGGAGCGCGGTCGCTTCGACATGATATGATCGCGCGCCCGCGCGGTCGAACGTGCCGACGCGTGCTGCGTGACATGAGACCGCCGAACGCCCTCCACTACGTCTCGACCGGCAATCCCCGCGGGCCCGTCCTGCTGTTCCTGCACGGCATCACGGGCTCCAGGCGGTACTGGCAGAAGAAGGTGCGGCCGCTCGAGCAGGATTACAGGCTGGTGCTCCCCGATCTCCTCGGGTTCGGCTTGTCTCCCAAGCCCTACCTCGAGTACACCCTGCCCGTGTTCCGCGACAGCGTGCGCAGTCTTGTGGAGGAGATCGATCTCGCCGGACACCCGCTGACCATCGTCGGTCACTCTCTCGGCGGCCTGATCGCCCTGGAGTACGCCGCGCTCCACGGGTCGCACGTGAAGCGCATGATCCTGCTGAGCCTTCCACGCTTCAGCGAGCCTGCGACGGCGCACGCCCTCTTCTGGCGCGGCTCGCCCCATTACCGGCGCCTTCTCAACGAACACTCTCTGGGGGAAACGATTGCCCAGATGAAACGCACCGGCCTGGAGCTCACACTGAGGTATATGCTGCGATTTCCCTGGTCGGTGGTCATCGACAGCCACAAGTTCACCTTCAAGTCGCTCACCTCGACTCTGGAACATTGTCTCTTGAGCTACCAGGTCGATCGGATCCTGCCCGAGGTCGCTCCTTTGCCCACGCTCCTGATCCATGGCGAGCAGGACTCCGTCGCACCGCTCGACCATGTGCGTCCCCTACCGGATCTCTACCCCCACATGCGCCTGCGCACGGTGCGGGGGACCGGACACCATCTGTTCCTCACCCACACACGCCTCTGCCTGGACCTGTTCCGGGAGTTTCTGGAAGAGGACGGGCGTCTGCCTGGCTGAACACTTGTTAAGTTATTGATAACAAAATATATATTGCATATCAAATTATTTGACAATGATACACTCAATGTTTATACTAAGCATCCTATTAATCGTGACTGAAGGAGATTCCGGCAGAGCATGAACCTCGACAAGTTGACTGTCCGTTCCCAGGAGGCGCTGCAGGAGGCCCAGCGGTCTGCTGCCGCATCAGGGCATCCCGACATCGCTCCGGAGCACCTTCTCCAGTCGCTCCTGAACCAAGAGGGCGGACTGGCGCCGATCCTCCTTCAGCGAATCGGCGTCGAAGTGCCGCGGCTGAAGGCTCGGGTACGAGAATTCCTGGCGTCCCGCCCGAATGCCCACGGCGGCTCCTCCCCCAGAATCGACGAACGCCTGCGCTCTCTTCTGGAGAAGGCCGAGGCGAAGGCCGCTGAGTTCCACGACGACTTCGTCTCGGTCGAGCACCTTCTCCTAGCGCTCGTCGAGGGGGACGGATCGGCGACGGCCTTCCTGCAGGAATCGGGCGCGACCGGCGGCAAGATCCTGGAGGCTCTGCGCGCCATCCGGGGCAGTCAGCGGGTGACGTCGCAGAACCCGGAGGACACCTTCCAGTCGATCGAGAAGTATGCCCGCAACCTCACCGACTTGGCCCGCCGTGGAAAGCTCGACCCGGTCATCGGGCGGGACGAAGAGATTCGCCGCGTGGTCCAGGTCCTGTCGCGGCGCACCAAGAACAATCCGGTCCTGATCGGCGACCCGGGGGTCGGCAAGACCGCCATCGTCGAAGGTCTGGCGCGCCGCATCGTGGATAGTGACGTTCCGGAGGGCCTCAAGAACAAGGAGGTCGTGGCGCTGGATCTGGGCGCCCTCGTGGCGGGAACGAAGTACCGTGGGGAGTTCGAGGACCGGCTGAAGGCGGTGCTGCGGGAAATCGAGCAGAGCGACGGACGCTACATCCTGTTCATCGACGAGCTGCACACGCTCGTGGGAGCGGGGGGCGCGGAAGGGGCCGTGGACGCCGCCAACATGCTCAAGCCGGCCCTGGCGCGTGGCGAGCTGCGATGCATCGGCGCCACCACGCTCGCGGAGTACCGCAAGCACATCGAGAAGGACGCCGCGCTCGAGCGCCGCTTCCAGCCGGTCCTCGTCGGTGAGCCGAGCGTCGAGGACACCATCGCCATCCTGCGCGGCCTGAAGGAGAGGTACGAGGTGCACCACGGTGTCCGGATCAAGGACGCCGCGCTCATCGCCGCCGCGAACCTGTCGCAGCGCTACATCAGCGATCGGTTCCTGCCCGACAAGGCGATCGACCTCGTCGACGAGGCGGCTTCGCGCCTGCGCATCGAGATCGACTCGATGCCCCACGACATCGAGGTCCTGGAGCGGCGCGCCATCCAGCTCGAGATCGAGATCAAGGCGCTCGAGAAGGAACGGGACCCCGCGAGCCGCGCCCGGGTGGCGGAGGTCAGGAAGGAGCTGGCCCGCCTCCGGGAAGAGAGCGACAGGCTCAAGGCCCGGTGGAAGTCGGAAAAGGAGGTCATCCAGGAGATCCGCTCGATCAAGGAGGCGATCGAGACGACCCGGAACAAGGTGGACCAGGCCACCAAGGCGGGCGACCTCGAGGAGGCCGCGCGTCTGCGATACCGTGACCTCAACGACCTGGAGAAGAGGCTCAAGGAGGCCAACACGCGTCTGGTCGGGATGCAGGGCGGCCGCCCGATGCTGAAAGAGGAGGTCGACGAAGAGGACGTCGCCGCCATCGTGTCGCGCTGGACGGGCATCCCGGTCAGCAAGATGCTCGAGGGCGAAGTCCAGAAGCTCCTGCATATGGAGGACAGCCTGCGCGAGCGGGTGGTCGGACAGGAGGAGGCAGTCACCGCGGTCAGCCAGGCGGTGCGGCGCGCCCGCGCCGGGCTTGCCGATCCGAACCGCCCGACCGGATCGTTTCTGTTCATGGGCCCCACGGGCGTCGGCAAGACGGAGCTGGCCAGGGCCCTGGCCGAATTCCTGTTCGATGACGAGCGGGCGATGATCCGCATCGACATGTCGGAGTACATGGAGAAGCACTCCGTCGCCCGGCTGATCGGCGCCCCACCGGGCTACGTGGGGCACGACGAGGGAGGCCAGCTGACCGAGGCCGTGCGCCGCCGGCCTTATTCCGTCGTGCTGTTCGACGAGATCGAGAAGGCGCACCCTGAGGTGTTCAATGTTCTCCTGCAAATCCTGGAGGACGGCCGACTCACCGACGGGAAAGGACGAGCGGTTGATTTCAAGAACACGATCCTGATCTTGACCTCGAATCTGGCCGGGTCGCTCATCCAATCCTGGGAAGGCAAGGACCGGGCCGGACTCAAAGAGAGGGTCGAGGAGGAGCTCAAGAAGGCGTTCCGGCCCGAGTTCCTCAACCGTATCGACGAAATAGTCCTGTTCAACCGTCTCGACCGTGATGACCTGCTGAGGATCGTCGACATCCAGGCGGCGCGTCTGGGCCGGCTGCTGCGGGCCCGGCAGATCACGATGCAGATGACACCGGCCCTGCGTCGTCATCTCGCGGACGCGGGGTACGATCCCCAGTACGGCGCCCGCCCGCTGAAGCGCACGATGCAGCGCCTGGTTCTCGATCCCCTGTCACGCAGGCTGCTGGAGGGGACGCTCGAGGCCGGAGACGATGTCCGCGCCGACTGGTCGGAGAAGGTGAACGAGGTGGTGTTCGAAAAAATCAGAAAGCAGGAGCCGGTCGCCACGACCGGGAGACGCGCCCGCTGACGGCGCTCCCGATCGGACCGGACGAGCCCTGAAATCGCGAGGAGGAGAGCATGACCGTCGTCAAGTGGGACCCCTATCGTGATGTGTGGACCCTCCAGGACCGCGTCAACCGTCTGTTTCAGGAAGGGATGTCCGCGCGGCAGGGACAGGAGGATCTGCAGGCGGGTCAGTGGACTCCGCCGGTGGATATCTTCGAGAACGCGGAGACGATCGTGCTCCGCGCCGATCTCCCGGGGGTGGATCAGGATGACATCGAGATGAGGGTGGAGGACGGAACGCTCGTGATCCGGGGGCGGAGAAGGCTTCCAGGGGACCTCCGCCCCGAGGACATGCACCGGGCGGAACGTCCCCACGGCACCTTCGTCCGCTCCTTCGGCCTGCCGACGAACGTCGACCAGGCCGGGATCCGGGCCACGCAGAAGAACGGCGTCCTGGAAGTCATCCTGCCGAAGAGGCAGGAGTCGAAGGCCAAGGCCATCCGCATCGAGGTGAAGTGACGCCGGTGGGATGGGCCCCCGCCGCCGGGCGGGTTACAATGCGACGCCGGCACCGGACACACCGGTGGCGCGCGACGAGGAGACGATACATCCGATGAACGCCTTGAAGACGGCATTCCTCCTGGGGCTGCTTTCCGCCCTGATCGTGGCCATGGGCGGCCTGTTCGGCGGAGCGAACGGGATGTACATCGCCCTGGGAGTGGCGGCCCTCATGAACTTCTTTTCCTACTGGTTCTCCGACCGCATCGTCCTGGCGCTGCACCGCGCCCAACCGGTCGGCCGGGAGCAGGCGCCCGAGCTGTACGAGATCCTGGAGCGTCTCACCGCGCGCGCCGGGATACCCATGCCGCGCGTCTACGTCCTTCCCGAGGAGGCCCCGAACGCGTTCGCCACGGGACGCGACCCGAAACACGCGGCCGTCGCCGTGACGCATGGAATCCTGCGCATCCTGAACGCCGAGGAGCTCGAGGGGGTCCTGGCGCACGAGCTGTCGCACGTCAAGAATCGCGACATCCTGATCGGCTCGATCGCGGCGACCCT
>WNGH01005270.1_pt1 | contig 12329 bp, 9 predicted proteins | sample 5400631 | NCBI WGS metagenome assembly WNGH01 (sample SAMN13153373, study PRJNA577476) | soil metagenome | isolation source: 115 cm soil or saprolite under Garry oak tree replicate 1 | place: USA:California | collected 2016-06-15 | reverse complement strand
GATCTCGAATTTGATGAGGCCCATTACTGGATGTGGTCGGAGCGCCTGGCACCGGCATATTTCAGCAAAGGGCCGGGCATCGCTTTTGTCATGCGCGCCAGCACTGCGGTTTTCGGCGCGAATGAATTTGGGGTGCGTTTTTTTAGTCCAGTGTTCGCGGCAGGCACGAGCCTGCTCATGTTTTATTTTGCGCGGCGATTATTCAGCAGCGCCGCCGGGTTTTGGGCGGTTATCGCTTTGAATGTGACACCAATCTTTAACATCGGCGCCTTCCTGATGACGATTGATTGCCTGTCGGTTTTTTTCTGGCTGGCGGCGATGTTCACATTCTGGCTCGCCTTGGAAAGGAGTCCGCGCTTCTCGTGGCATTGGCTGATCACGGGGTTGCTGGTTGGGCTTGGGTTTCTATCCAAATACACGAACGCGTTTGAGCTTATTTCGATCTTGCTGGTTCTCATATTGGCTCCCCGGCTCAGACAGCAGTTTTTGCGGCCCGGTTTGTATTTGCTGCTCGGCGTCTTCGGTCTTTGCACAATCCCGCCGATTGTTTGGAACGCGCAACACGCCTGGATAACGCTCACCCATCTCCAGTCGCGCGGAGGCGTTGAGCAGGGGTTTGGCTTCCATCCGGGCGAGATTCTTGTGTTTCTCGGCCAGCATTTTCTGGCTTATTCGCCATTCCTGTTTCTCGCGCTCGCCTGGGGTGTGATTGGGAGCTGGCGACGTGTGAATCAACAATTCAAGGTGTTGTTTCTAATGTGGTTTGGACTGCCGGTGTTCATCTTTTACCTCCTCTTATCGATTAATAAGAGCGCCGCGCCGAACTGGGACGCACTCGCCTTCCTGGGCTTCGGCTTGCTGGCAATTTATTTCTGGTGGGAACGCGTCGAAACGAGTCTCCTGTTGAGGCTGTGCGCAGCCGTGGCGTTGCTAGTCGGATTAATCATGAGCGTGATTACCCTGGACACAGACTTGTTGCGCTCCGCGGGTTTCGAATTCTCGCGGCGCGATCCCAGTGACAGGATGCGCGGATGGAAGTCAGCGACAGGGGCGGTGGAAAAAATGCGCAGCGATCTCGAAGCGCAACTAGGCGAGAAATTGTTTCTCATCGCCGACGCACGCGATCGCGCGTCGGAAATTTCCTTTTATTTGCGGGACAAACGACCGGAGGGTCCGAATCATCCGCCTGTTTACATCGTCGAATCGCAGGACCTCGTAAACCAGTTTTCCTTCTGGCCGCGCTACGATGAATTTATCGAAATAAAACCCGGCGCTCCGCGGCCGGAAAGCGAAGTTTACACTGAGGAGAATGGTATCAATCCATTCGTTGGACGCGACGCGCTTTTCATCCGAGAGGGAGAAAAAGGACGCGTGCCTCACAATATTCGAGTTGGCTTTCAATCGACAGAGCCTGTTGGGATGATTGAAGTGCGGCGTTATGGAAAAGTGCTGCGTACCTGGCAGGTTTTTCTTTGCCGAAATTATCGCACGCTCCCGTTATGACGGAGATGATAAGCTCGCCGGCAGTCTCCGTGGTTGTGCCTCTTTTTAACGAGGAAGAAAGCATGTCGATTTTGCAATCGGAGCTGAAGACGGCGCTGACCGGACTCGATCACGAAATCATTTTTGTAGACGACGGATCGGTCGATTGCACGGTCGAGCGAATCGCCACTGCGCCGAATATTCGAGTAATTCGCTTTGAAAAAAATACCGGGCAAAGCGCGGCGATTTATGCGGGCCTCCAGGCCGCCCGTGGCGCAACCACAGTTCTCATTGATGGCGACTTACAAAATGACCCCACGGATATTCCGAGGCTTCTGGCTGAAATCGCGGGCGGTGCCGATCTTGTCTGTGGCTACCGCGCGGAACGCAAAGACACTTTGCTGAAACGACTGACGAGTCGGGTCGCCAACGCTGTTCGCAGCCGTTTCACGAAGGACGGCGTGCGCGACACTGGTTGCACGCTGAAGGCAATGCGGCGCGAATGTGCGAGCGCGCTGGTTCCGTTCAAAGGGATGCACCGCTTCATTCCCGCGCTCATTAAGGGTGCCGGCTATCGCCTCGTGGAAATTCCCGTGAAACATCGGCCGCGTCGCTTCGGTCAAAGCAAGTACGGCCTCGGTAACCGCGCTCTCCGTGCCACCGTCGATATGTTCGGTGTGCGCTGGCTGCTTTCGCGCCGATTGAATTACAAGCTGCGCGATAATGACGGTGCTCTGAAATGAGAGCGGTTATGCGCTGTAGCCGTTCCAAATCCCGCTTGTCAACCTAGCTGCTCCCGCTAAGCTTTCGCTCCCGTACATCTACCGGGAAATCCGCATGTCCTTGGCCAGCTTACTCTCTGCCGAGCAAATCATCCCCGAGATGACGGCCACCGAGCGTTGGCCGGCTATCGTCGAGTTAATCGATCTGCTCGTCAACTTGGGCAAAATCAAACCTGACGATCGCGACGGCATTTTGGCCTCGCTCAAACAACGCGAGGAAACCATGAGCACCGGCATCGGATTCGGGATTGCCATTCCGCATTGCTCGTCGGATCGACTTGAAGAAGTCGTGGCCGCGTTTGGAAGATCGACAGGCGGGATTGAGTTCGACGCGCTCGATAACGCGCCGGTGAAATTCGTCGTGCTCTTCATTGTCCCGAAAAATCAGTTTCAGACCCACCTGCGCACGCTCGCGTCGATTGCGAAATTTTTGAACGATCGCTCCGTGCGTGAGAGTCTGGCCGAGGCGAAATCGGCCGACGAAATATTGTCGATCTTTCGCGACCGTTCGCAAAAGCTGTAGCGGCGGTCTGCGAGCGCCGGCATTGTCGTTCGACGCTCAGAGAGCGCCGCTACCGCTTGCGAGTTATCATTCATGGAGACCTTCCAATCACTTCTTGGGAAAAAACTTTCGGAAGCGCTCGCGCAGGCAGACCTGCTCAATGCTGGGGAAGTGACGCCGGCGACCGATCCGCGTTTCGGCGATTATCAGACGAATGCTGCTCTCGTGCTCGGGAAGCAGCGGGGCGAAAATCCTAATAAAGTTGCGCAGAACATTCTCGCGCATCTCGACGTCGGCGAGTGGTGCGAAACTCCAGCTATTGCCGGTGCGGGCTTCATCAATTTCACATTGCGCGCGGACGCGATCGCAAAAAAAGCGGGCGAGCTTTCCAAAGACGAACGCCTCGGTGTGGCAAGGGCGGGATCGACAAGCAGGATCGTAATTGATTTTGGATCGCCCAACGTGGCGAAACCGATGCACGTTGGCCACATCCGCAGCACCGTGCTCGGGGACGCGCTCGCGCGCATCGCCCAGTTTCTCGGACACGAAGTCATTCGCGACAATCACATTGGTGATTGGGGCACGCAGTTTGGGATGGTGATTTACGGCTGGAAAACTCTGTTGGATCGACAATCACTTCAGCGCGATCCGCTCGCCGAGATCGTCCGCATTTACAAAGAAACAAACGAAAGATCGGCAAGCGATCCGCAAGTTCGTGAAGCGTGCCGCCAGGAATTGGTGAAGCTGCAATCGGGCGACAAGGAAAACATCGACATCTGGAATGAGTGCGTGGCGTTTTCGATGCAGGATTTCGACCACGTGTACGAATTGCTCGATATCCATTACGACATCCAGTGCGGTGAAAGTTTTTACGACGATCGCTTGCCCGGCGTGGTCGAGCGCTTGCTCAAATCCGGCATCGCTGAAATCAGCGAAGGCGCGGTCTGCGTTTTTTTCCGCGATATTCCCGAGCTTGCCGATAAGCCGTGCATCGTTCGCAAACGCGACGGCGGTTTCAATTATGCGACAACGGATGTGGCCACGGTCGATTATCGCATCAACGAACTAAAAGCAGACGCGGTCTGGATTGTAACTGGCGCGCCGCAGCTCCTGCACTTCAAACAGATTTTCGAGATCGCGCGGCGCGAAGGTTACAAAGCCGATTTTCGCCACATCACGCATGGCAGCATCCTCGGGGAGGATCGCAAACTGATGAAAACACGCTCGGGCGAGAACGTGCCATTGCGCGATCTTCTCGATGAAGCATGCAAGCGCGCCCGCAAAATTATTGAGGAAAAAAATCCAGACTTGAGTGAGGCAGACAAGATCGACATTGCGCAGAAGATCGGGATCGGCGCAGTCAAATATGCCGATCTCTCGCAGTATCGGATGACCGATTACGTTTTCTCGTGGGACCGAATGCTTTCCCTCCAGGGGAATACCGCGCCGTACTTACAGAACGCTTACGTTCGGATTCGTTCGATCTTTCGGAAAGCGGGCGAGCTCGCGCCGAAGATCGACAAATTCATTCTTAGCGATCCCGCCGAAGTCGGCCTCGCAAAACGTCTTTGCCAGTTCGCCGAAATCGTCCCACAAGTATTAAACGATTTTCGCCCGAACATTCTGGCGAATTATCTGTTCGAGCTTGCGAACAGTTTTCACACGTTTTATGAGGCCTGTCCGGTTTTAAAATCGGAAGAGCCGGCGCGCAGTTCGCGTCTGGCTTTGTGCGATCTTACCGGACGCGTTTTGCAGCGTGGTCTCGATCTTCTTGGGATCAAAGTTCCTGAGAAAATGTGACACGCTTCGATTCGAAGCCTGTCATCCTAAACGGAGTCGAAGGATCTCTCGCATTTTTTTGGCGCATCGCTCACTGAAGGCGAATAGTAAGCGATTCCTCGACTCCGCTCGGAATGACAAACGACATGACAAAGGAAAACCATCCGCGGATCCCCAGTTCAACCTACCGATTGCAGTTCAATCGCTGGTTCAATTTTGCCCAAGCGCGCGAACTGGTGCCATATCTATACGCGCTGGGCGTGAGTGATGCCTACGCGTCACCCTATTTTCAGGCGGGCGCGGAAAGCCTGCACGGCTATGACATCACCGATCACAATAAGCTGAACACGGCGATCGGCTCGCGCGAGGATTACGATGCCTGGATTGCGGAACTGCATGCGCACTCGATGGGTCAATTGCTCGATTTTGTACCGAACCACGTCGGAATCGCCGAGCCGCTCAATCAGTGGTGGATGGATGTTCTCGAAAATGGGCCCAGCTCCAGGTACGCGCCCTACTTCGACATCGACTGGCATCCGCTGAAATCGGATCTGCGTGACAAAGTTCTCTTGCCGATATTGAGCGACCAATATGGGCGCGTGCTCGAGCGTGGCGAGCTGCAGGTGCGCTTCGAGGAGGGCACCTTTTATCTCCTCTACGGCGACCGCCGATTGCCGATCGCGCCCGGAACGTATCGCCACGTTCTGGAGGTCGCGTTACAAAACCTTGCCGAACATAAGGACGAAGACTTTTACGCGGAATTGCAAAGTATTCTAACCGCGCTCGAATATTTGCCGAAACGCACTGAAACCGATCCGAAGCGCATCGCGGAGCGCATTCGCGAGAAGGAGATCATCAAGCGACGTCTCGAACGCCGTTGCGCCGAGGCGCCGCAGGTGCAGCAAGCAATCGAAAAGGCATTGGCCCGGATCAACGGAGAGCCGGGTGACGCGCGTAGCTTCGATGCGTTGGATCAGTTGCTCAACGCGCAGTCCTATCGGCTGGCGTTTTGGCGGGTCGCGGCGGAAGAAATTAATTATCGCCGCTTTTTTGATGTGAACGATCTGGCGGCGATTCGGGTCGAATTGCCCCGGGTTTTTGATGCTACCCACCGGCTATTACTCGAATTGGTGCGGACCGGCTCGGTGACTGGTCTCCGCATCGATCATCCGGACGGGCTTTATTTGCCGCGCGAATATTTCGAGAAACTCCAACTGCGCTGCGCGAAAGCGCTGGCGATTGTCCTGCCCCAGGATGGACGCGCCATTTACATGGTCGCGGAAAAGATCCTCACCGGCGCCGAGACGCTGCGGAAAGATTGGTTGGTGCACGGTACTACCGGCTACGATTTTGCGAACCAGGTGGCACAGTTGCTTGTCGATTCTTCAGCCGAGACGGAAATCACAAAGACATTTCATCGTTTCATCGGTCACTCCCTGCATTTTGGTCATCTCGTGTATGCGAAGAAGCTGCAAGTGATGAAATTGGCCCTGGCCAACGATGTCGATGTGCTGGGCAACATGGTCGACCGGCTTTCCGAGCAGAATCGGTGGTATCGCGATTTTACCCTCGAAGCGCTGGCGCGTGCGGTGCGAGAGACGATAGCCTGTTTTCCTGTTTATCGAACTTATCTCGCGCCAGGTCAGCCGGTGAGCGAAGAAGATCGACAAATCGTCGAACGCGCTGTCGCCGCAGCCAAACGTCGAAACCCGGCGATTGAAGAATCGATTTTCAATTTTCTGCGCGACGTTTTGGTCTTCCGGTTTCCGGAAAACCTCGATGCCGAGGCGCGCGCCGCGCACACACATTTCGTGCTCAAGTTTCAGCAAACCACCGGACCAATCATGGCCAAGGGGTTGGAGGATACCGTCTTCTACATTTACAACCGGTTGGCTGGGCTAAATGAAGTTGGCGGGGAACCGCAGCAGTTCGGATTGAGTATTGAAGAGTTCCACGAGCGCAATCTCTATCGACAACGTAATTGGCCGGCGGCCTTACTCGCGACGTCGACCCACGATACAAAACGGAGCGAAGATGTGCGTGCCCGGATGGTCGCGATTTCCGAAATGCCGGAGCTTTGGCGGCGGTCGCTGCAACGCTGGCGTCAGGCCAATCGTCGATGGAAACGCACGCTCAACGACGCGGAAGCGCCGGACGGGAATGAGGAATATCTGCTCTACCAAACTTTGCTCGGAACCTGGCCTATCCAGCCATCGGGCGAACTGGAAGGAGCGGCAACGCCGGAGTACATCGAGCGCATTCAAGCGTACATGGCCAAGGCGCTTCACGAAGCGAAGCTCAACACGAGCTGGATCCAACCGAACGAAGCGTGGGACGCGGCGATGCGCGATTTTGTCGCGAAGGTTCTGGATCCTTTGCCGCGAAACAAGTTCCTTCCGGGTTTCCTTCCGATCGCCCAGGAAATCGCGCGCCTCGGGGCCATCAATTCGCTCACTCAGACGCTGCTCAAGCTGACTTCTCCGGGGGTGCCCGACATTTATCAAGGCAACGAGATTTGGGATTATAGTCTGGTAGATCCTGACAACCGGCAGCCGGTCGATTACAAACGACGTCGCGAAATACTCGAAGCATTGGCCGTCTCGGCTCCGGAAGAGCTGATGCGGAATTGGCCGGATGGCCGTATTAAAATGTTTTTGACGCAGCGCGTGCTGCGATTTCGCCGCGAACATGTCGATCTTTTCCAGCGTGGCGACTATCTCCCGCTCGTGGCGAGCGGAGCTTTTGGGGAGAGCTGTGTCAGTTTTGCGCGCTCATTGGCAGGCAAATGGATCGTTGTGATCGCGCCGCGTCTTTCCGCGCGCATCGGTTTCCCGCCGACTGGCGAGAGGTGGAGAGACACGACGATTGAATTTCCCGAAACACTTTCGCTCGAGCACGCGCACGATCTTTTCACTTGCCGTCCGATTCGTTTTGATGGTCGCCGGTTAAGCGCCGCCGAAGGATTATCGGTTTTGCCTTTTGCGGTGATTACGAACCTGTAACGTAGCGCGAGCGTCCCGCTTGCGCCTTGCTCAAGACGCGCAAGCCAGAGGCTCGCGCTACACTCACAGCCGGTTGAAAAGATCGACAATCCACAGTGAGAAGTTACTGATATTCGTCAGCAGATCGGCGCCGAAGGCCGCAAAAGTGATTTGCGGTGACGCAAGGATCAGCATCACGCTTAGCAGCAGCAAGTTCATGAGATAGATCACAACGAGCGAAAAAAACGTGCCCTGGTCGCTCAGGTCGGTTTGATTTTTTGGGATCATCCAGCAGGTGAACGTGAAATGAAACGCCCAGGTCGCGCCGATCACTGCATAAAGCAGGCGTCCGTACGGCTGCATGTTTAGAAACAGGCTGAGCACGCCATAAGTCGCGATGGCGAGAATGCTGTAGAGTGGAAAAAAATAAGGCGCCAGGGCGATCCAGAAATTGTTTCGGTTTGTTACTACGTGGCCACCATCACGGCCGACGCGAAAACGGCTGACCCGTCCCCCCATCAGCAAAACCCAAAGCGCATGGGTGAGTTCATGTCCAAACACGTAGATGAGAATCGGGCGGGGCAAGCCAAGAAAAGCAATCACCCAGAGAACCGCGCCCAATGTGAAGAACCAAAATTCTTCGCCGGCCCAAAGCCGGTGCATCACGGTCGCGCGCGCAAAGACAGTGAAAAAAGTCTGACTAAGAATTCCGCAGGCCGGCAGCAAAAAAATCGCAACGACGAACTTCACCCAGCGTGTGGGAACCATGAGTAAATCAGGCGCGGGAACGAATCGTGTCGCCCGCGCGACATTTCGGATTGTCTTTACGCGGCGAGCTGGTTTGCGTCTTCCGCGATTGGTTGTCGATCTTCGATTTGTCGCCGCCAAAGTTATCCGCAGATTACGCAGATGCCGTGGTGAGCGAAAGTCGAATCCATTGAAACCGATTTGGAAAAGACAAATTGAAAAAAGAAGACGGAACCGCGGATTACGCGGGTAGCAGAATTCTTTGTCTTTCTCATGCTCTTGCTCTTAATCGGAAGAGGGGCGAGCAAGATTAAGAGAAAGAGCAAGGGTTCGGCTCAACGAGCCTCACCCAGATTCACGCCCGGCCCATATAGGCGCCGGTGCGCGTATCGATCTTGATCGTTTCGCCTTCCTTGATGAAAAGCGGGACGTTGATTGTTTTGCCGGTCTCGAGCACGGCTGGCTTGGTCACGTTGCTAGCGGTGTCGCCGCGCAGGCCTTCCGGAGATTCAACCACCTTGAGACTGACGGATGCGGGCAACTCAACCTGCACCGATTTGCCCTCGGCATAGAGGACCTGCACGGAGAGATTTTCCACGAGATAATCTTTAGCGTCGCCGATCAGATTTTCCTGCAAGTTTATCGTGTCGTACGTCTCCGGGTCCATGAAATGATATCCGTTGCGATCCTTGTAACTGAACTCTAGTTTCTTTCGCTCGATCTCGACCAGCTCCACCTTATCAGTCGAGCCGAAGCGAACATCGGCGCTCTTGCCGGTGTTGATGTAGCGGATGATCGCCTGGACAAACGCGCGTAAATTACCGGGCGTGCGGTGATGCACTTCGAGCACAATGGCAGGGTTGCCGTTGTATTTGATCGCCATTCCTTTGCGAAGATCGTTTGCTGCAGCCATGGGAATTACGTTAAAGCGTTAAATCGTTAAAACGGAGCGCGGACGTTACACGCGTCTACAGCAACTTCAAGCGTGTGAGGTCTTGTGAATCGACGATGCCCACGGGCACGCTGTTGTCATCGATCACCACCAAATCATCGATGCGGTGGCGCTCGAGCAAGTTCAGAACTTCGACCGCGAGTTTATCTTTGTGCACCGTAACCGGATTCAACGTCATCAGATCTGCTACCAGTCGTTCGCCGATCCTGGGATCGGATTGAAAATGGCGCACGAAATCTCCGTGCGTGAAAATCCCGAGTAATTGTCGATCTTCACCCGCCACGACGGCGGCGCCGGCGCGGACGCTGGTCATTGCTTTGAGCACGTCGCGTATGGGCGTATCAGTGGAAACGATCGCCATCGCTTCGCGCGGCCGCATGATTTGATGCACACGCATGAGCAGGCTGCGTCCAATCAATCCGGCAGGATGAAACTTCGCAAAATCTTCCTTATTAAACCCGCGCGCCTCGAGCAGCACCATGGCCAGCGCGTCGCCCAACGCCAGCATCACCGTTGTGCTCGAAGTCGGAGCGAGATTCAGCGGGCAGGCTTCCTGCTCGATATTTACATCAAGGAGCACATGCGCATTTTGGGCGAGTATCGATTTTGAGTCGCCGCAGAGCGCGATGATCCGAACTTGGAATCGTGCGATCGCGGGCAGAATCCGAATCAATTCTTCCGTCTCGCCACTCGCGCTTAATGCGAGCACAACATCGCCGTCGGCGACCATGCCGAGATCGCCGTGCAAGGCGTTTGAGGAATCGAGCACAACAGCCGGCGAACCCGTGCTCGTGAGAGTAGCTGCGATTTTTGCGCCGATGTGCCCAGACTTTCCGACTCCAAGCACGACCACTTTTCCGCGCGCATCGACCGCTTCCTTGATCAATTCAACGGCGCGGGCAAAATTTTCGCCCAGACGTTCCCGGAGCCGCTTGAGCTCAAAAATTTCGATATCCAGGACACGTGCAGCCTTTTCAAGGTAGTCCATCGAAGTATATAATGTGGGCAGGCGTTGTATCGGGCAAGAACTTGCACGTCTCGCTGGAAAGGAAAAAACATGAAAACATTAGTAATCTCGATCCTGGCCGCGCTAGTGACGACAGGCTCCGCCCAAACGTTCACCGCGCCGATCGGGCCGCAAAAACCGGTGAGAGCAATGCCGACACCGCCGCCGATTTCACTACGCCCTGAGGTTCAGGGAGTCGTTCCGCAAGCGATTCGGGGAGGGAATCCATTCCAGATGCTGAATCCGTGGGCGCCCGCCCGATACGGCACTTGGGTGGAACACACTTCATTCGATCCGGACATCCCGGGAAAGTGGAAGGGGATTAAGCTTTTCGAAATCGTCTTTTGAATTGGAGGATGGCCATCTTGGCTGTCTCGGCAGACAGGCTTCCAGCCTGTCGCTTCTCACGTTATTCGTTGAAGGTTGAGCGTTGAGCGTTGAACGTTGGAGGGTTGGACGTTCAATCTCCTGATTCACTTCCGGTCGTCGCCTGTTATTGCGCGACGTTCCTGAAACCGGAGATGTTGCACATCTATCGGCAAATTACAGCCCTGAAACGATGCCGCCCGGTGGTGATCGCGCAGAAGCGGGAACAAGCTGAGCGCTACGCATTCGAGCCGGTCCACATTGTCGCCAAACCGGCTACGCATTTTCTGCGACGCTTCTGGTTCAGAAAAGTGCGCGACGCGCCCTGGCAAATTTCCGACCCTGAGCTTCACGCGTTGTTGCGCGTCTTAACAAAGATTGATGCGCGTCTTTTGCACATTTACTTCGGGCACATCGCTGTTCACCTCTTGCCGCTAATTCACGCATGGACGAGGCCATCGATTGTTTCCTTTCACGGCGCGGATGTGATGGTGGACATGGGTAAGCCGGCGTATCGAGAGGCTACCAGGCAGATGCTCGACGCGGTGAAGCTTGTTCTTGTCCGCTCGGAATCGTTGCGGCGCGCGGTTATTCATCTTGGTTGCGACGAAAAAAAGATCGAAGTTCAGCGGACCGGGATTCCGCTGGACGAATTTCCATTTCGCGAACGGAACTTTGTCGCCGCGGCGACCGAATGGCGATTCGTGCAAGCGTGTCGTTTGATCGAGAAGAAAGGTCTGCCCGTCACGCTCCGCGCTTTCGCGAGTTTTCTGAGGAAACATCCTGACGCAACATTAACCATTGCCGGCGAAGGACCGCTACTTGGCCAACTTCAAGGACTGGCGCGCGAACTTAAGATCGACAACTGTGTTTCGTTTACCGGTTTTATTTCGCAGGACCAACTGCGCGACATTTTTTATGCGTCGCACATTTTCCTTCATCCGAGCGAAACAGGTCGTGACGGAAATCAGGAGGGGATTCCAAATTCTATGCTGGAAGCGATGGCGAGCGGGCTGCCGGTTTTTGCGACCCAGCATGGCGGGATTCCCGAAGCAATCGAGAACGGGGTGAGCGGTATACTCGTGCCCGAGCACAATGATCAAGAACTGGGGCGCGCCTTGCTCAGTGCGGTACAGAATCCCGGTTTTCTTTCGCGGATCGCGCGCGCAGGGGCAGAGGTGGTAGCGCGAGAGTTTGATCAACGCATCCAGGTGCAGCGTTTGGAAGACGTTTACTTAAGAATTGGAGGGACGAGCTCCGCCTCGTCCAGGGTTAATGAGTAGGGGCAGCGTCGCGGGCTAGATCGCTTACTCGTCGAGATCGCTCGGCGGCGGCGTCGCTGATTTCAAGAGCGTCTGGTCGGCCTCTGCGTCGAGTGGTTTAACCGGTAGCGCGCGCCGAATCTCTACCGGTTTTTTATCCTGCGGCTCGACTGGGATCGCTTTCCTGATCGGCGCTGCGGAGTCCGGCGTTTGATTGGTTGACTCGCCTCCCGGCTCGGGCACGCTTGCGGGCTTTGACGGCGTCGCTTGGCTCCTGCCGGCGCCGGTATCGATCTGGTTTTCGGCTATTTCTTTTGCAGGCTCCGCCATCGGTTCAGGTTTCAAGGTTGGCTTGAGCGAATTATATGGGTCTTTGTCCGCTAACAACGTTGGATTTTTTATGGGGATAGGTGTGACTTCGCTAAGATCCACGGCGAGCGCGGCGCGGGGCAAATCGGTGGCAGGAAGAT
>WNGH01005269.1_pt1 | contig 12330 bp, 10 predicted proteins | sample 5400631 | NCBI WGS metagenome assembly WNGH01 (sample SAMN13153373, study PRJNA577476) | soil metagenome | isolation source: 115 cm soil or saprolite under Garry oak tree replicate 1 | place: USA:California | collected 2016-06-15 | reverse complement strand
TTTGTGCACCTCGAAGAATGTCCAAACTCCAGGGCGCGGTCTATGATCGCGCGTTCTTCCAGGAATCACGAAATGCGCGCGGCCCCAAGACCGCGCCTATTGTCCCAGCACTTGCAGGTCGCGCAATATGGAGATTATACCGGGCGCCAGGATCACCACAAACAGCGCCGGCAGGACGAACAACACAATTGGGAAAACCATTTTCACGGCTGCCTTGTTAATGGTGGCTTCGATTTCCAGCCGGCGCTTGGTACGCAGCGAATCCGCGTAGATGCGCAAGGCCTGCGAGAGACCCGTGCCGAATCGCTCAGCCTGGACGATCATGCTGGCAAGCGAGCGAATGTCCATCAGTCCGGTGCGCTGGGCCATATGCTGGAACGCCACTGCGCGTTCCTGGCCGGCCTGAACTTCCAGTGTCATCCAGTAGAGCTCGTCCGCCAATTCCGGATACACAAAGCGGATCTCCTCGCCGACGCGCGCGATCGCCTGATCCAGGGACAGGCCGGCGCCCAGCACGATACTCAGCATATCGGTCGTGTCTGGCAACGCGGCCATCAGGCTCAGCCGGTGCCGGTTCCGCAAGGAGACCAGGATCTGCTCGGGAATGAAGTAGCCGAGCACCAGCGCAGCGGCCAGGCCAAACAGCCGCATCGAGAGGTCCTGGTCCTGGAGCGTGGCCACTGCCGTCACGACCAGTCCCAATGTGAACACGAGTGACAGGAGCCCGTAGACCTTAACAACCTTGGGACCTCGAAATCCTGCCCGCATTAGCTCCAATTCCTTCTGGCGGAACCAGCCCTTTCCGAAAATGGCGCCATAAGTGGATCGCAGCAGGAAATCCCAAAAGTCGCCGCCCAGAAGAGGGAGCGAGCCGCCCGCCATGGAGTGTTCCTGGAGTTCCTGGATGCGGCGGCTGAGCGCGTCCTGCCGGGTGCGGAGGTAATACTGCAGTCCGGCGACGAGAAGCGTGAAGCAGGTCAGAATGCTCAGGAAAAACAACGATGGAAGGCTTAAGGACATTCAGAGCCTCACGGAGGCGACCTTGCGGATGAGCAAGATCCCGATGATTTCCGAAACGATGCCGTAGATGAGGAACCAGGAGCCGAGCGGCGTCAGCCACAGCACCGAGATGTATTCGTAACGCAGGAAATAGAACACCACGCCGGTCACTACGGGCAGGCCGCACAGCAGGGCGGCCGAAAAGCGCTGTTGCGCCGTATGCGCCCGCAGCCGCGCGCGCAATTGCAGCCGCTCGCGAATGACTGCCGACAGGTTCTCCATAACGGTGACGATGTTGGCGCCCGTCTCTCGCTGCAGGATGACACCGGTTGAAAAGAACCGCAGGTCCAGCAGCGGCACGCGGTCGCCGATGCTATGCAGCGCCTCACCCACCGTGGAGCCGAGATCCAGATCCTCTACGAGCTTCTTGAATTCCCCGCCCAGGGGTTCCGGTGTTTCCTCAGCGAGCACATGCAAGCCGCTGTGGATGTTGTGCCCGGCGCGCATCGCCCGTGTAAACAAATCGATGGCGTCGGGCAGCATTTCCTCAATCTGCCGCATACGCCGCTGGCGCTTGGTCCGAATGTAGACCAAGGGCAGCAGGGAGCAGCCGAAGGCGAACAGAAGTTTCAGGATGAGGAAGGGAAACAGCCGAAGCACATCGGCGGCCAGATAGCTGCCCGCCAGCAGCAGCACGCTGAATGTCACTACGTTGCCCGCACGATAGGGTAGCCGGGCCTGATCCATCAGGGCCTGCAGCCGCTTCATCATTTCCAGCCGGGAAAGGAAGGAGACGCCGCTCGATTGCTGCTGACGTAATAGCGACTGGGGACGGCGGCCGCTTTCGACGCGCAGACCGCGCAAGCGCTGCTCGATTTCCAGACGAATCCGCCGTTGCGGTCCCCACCAGGCGTATTCGGCCGCGGCTGCGAAGGCGGCCGTGAAGATTAATAGAGTCAGGAATGTGGTCATGGCGGTCATGGCTAATTTCTTATTTGCTCAGTTGGTGAATGGGTCATGGGGTAATTTGACAACTGCATTGGACATCGTTCATGGGACATCCCAACATTTGAAATTTTTGGGAAACTCACGTCGCGGGTCCTTCCGAAAATGTCAAATGTTGGGATGTCCCATGAACGATGTCCAGTGTACTTGTCCAATGACCAACTGACCCAATTACCCACTGACCCACCGACCCACTACTTTCATTTCAGGTCCGCCGAAACATCTCCTCCGGCATCTCGATTCCGCTGGCGCGCACGCGCTTCAGGAATTGCGGCCGGTATCCGCTGGCCACGAATCGCCCCAGGACGCGCCGAGCCTCGTCCACGCCGCTGCGCTCGAAGCGGAAGATTTCTTCGAATGCGACGCCTTCCGGGTTGAAGCCAACGACTTCGGACACGCTGGACACCTTCCGGGTCCCGTCGCGGAACCGCTCCATCTGAACGACCAATTGAATGGCCGAAGCTGCCTGCTGGCGGATGACTGGTTCCGTCAGCCCCACGTTCGCCATCAGCACGGTCGTCTCGATGCGATGGAAGCAGTCCCGCGGCGAGTTGGCGTGGATCGTCGTCATGGAGCCGTCGTGGCCGGTGTTCATGGCCTGAAGCATGTCGAGCGCCTCAGGACCGCGCGCCTCGCCCACGATGATACGATCCGGCCGCATGCGGAGAGCGTTGATCACCAGGTCGCGCTGGGTGATGATTCCCTGACCTTCGATGCTCGCCTCACGGGTCTCCAGCCGCACAACGTGCCGTTGCTGGAGCATCAGTTCCGCAATGTCCTCAATCGTGACGATCCGCTCCGTTGCGGGAATAAAGCGCGAGAGGGCATTGAGCAGAGTGGTCTTGCCGCTTCCGCTTGCGCCGGAGATCACCAGGTTCAGCCGGGCCCGCACCGAGCCCTCGAGCAGTTGAAGCATCGGCGCGTTCAGCGTGAGATTCGCCACCAACTCTTCATTGCTCAGCACCCGTCCGCCAAAGCGGCGAATAGACAACGCCGGGCCATCCAGCGTCACCGGAGGGATCGCCGCGGTCACCCGCGAGCCGTCGGCCAGGCGGGCAGCGACAATGGGATTGGCCTCGTCAATTCGCCGTCCCACCGCCGCCACCATTTTCTCGATGATGTGCAACAGGTGTTTGTCGTCCTTGAATTGAATCGGTGCGCGCTGCAGCACGCCGCGGCGTTCAATATAGACTTTGCTGTAATTGTTCACGAGGATGTCGGTGATGGAAGGATCCTTCATCAGCGGCTCCAGGGGACCGAGGCCGAAGACTTCATCCAGGATCTCCTCGATGATGCGGTCGCGCTCCGGCAGCGTCATCGGGATATTCTCCTGCAGCAGGAGCTTCTCGACGGCCCGGCCGATTTCGCCACGCAGCCGTTCCTTGCTGATGAGTCGCAGTGTCTCGCTGTTGAGCGACTGGAGCAGCTTGCGGTGGACCTTCGACTTGAGATCGGAACGCCGCTCCGGAGACGCAGCCGCACCCTGGCGGCTTACAGCATCGCGCGGGCGGGATGGTGGAACGAAACTCATTCTTGATTCACCGTAACCAAAATCTGAGCCGCGAATTGCGCGAATTACGCGAATGGCCGCACAGAATGTCTGTCGTTACCAACAGCATAAATGGCGTGCGGCCCATTCGCGTAATTCGCGCCATTCGCGGCTAAAACAACCCAATGACCGACTGACCAAATCTTCGTTTCTACTTCTTCTGCACGGCCTCGACGGCCTGGCCGTCCAGGCCGAGCTTCTTGGCAAAGTCTCGATACGAACGGCCCAGTTCGGTGTTCCCGCGGGTCACCACGGGGCGGGCTTCGTGCACAGCCTGCATCGCTTCATCGTACCGGTTCGGCAACACCCAGAAGGGCGCCGCGCCCAAGGTTTGCTGCAACTGCTCGAGGCTGACGTGGAGCAAGCCGCGTTTTTCGTGCCGGTTCACGACCAGCTTCACCGCTTCGTGGCCGTAGCCGGCTCGGGCCAGCGCGCCCAGGTAATGCTGCGCGTTGCGCACCGCAGGAAACTCTTGGGTCAAGACCACAAAGATGGTTTCGGAAAGTTCCAGGCAACTGAGCAGCAGATCGTCGATGGCGTGTGACCCATCGACCACAACGGCATCGTAGCGCTCGGTGAGGAAGCTGCCGATCTCGCGCATATGTTGCTCCGCAATCAGCCGGGACTTTTCCACTTCCTCGGGCGCGCACAATACCGAAAACCCCAGCGGATCGCGCGCCATGATGCCGTCCAGCATCGCCTGATCCAGTTGATCGAGATTCTCGGCCACGTCGGAGAGCGAGTACTGATGACGCAGCCCCAAGTAACAGGCGGCGTCCCCGGAATCCATGTCCAGGTCCACCAGCACCGTGGACTTGTTCTGCCGGGCATAAAGGGCCGCGAAGTTCACCGCGGCGGTTGTGGTTCCGACGCCGCCCTTTACTCCCACAAAAGTGTACATCCGGCCGATTTGGCGGCCCTGTCGATGAATCCGCTGCGCATGCTCCTCCAGCCGAATCATCGCGTCGCTGAATTCGGCGCGTTTCAGCGGCTGTTGCAGGAAGTCCGCGCCTCCCAGGCGCATGGAGCGCAGCAGCAATTCCTCGCTCGACTCAAAACCTGAAAGAATTACGTAGAGTCCAGGGATCGCCAGCTTCATCTGCTCCAGCGCGCGCAGGCCTTGCTCCGGATCGGGAGAGATGTCCAGCAGAATCGCAGACTGAGGGTTGAGGTTCAGATCGTGCAGGATGCGCGCGGAGAGATTGGGACCCAGGTCTTCGTGTTCCCCCGTAACCTCCGCGTTCGGAGTGCTCGCCAGTTGCTCGCGCACGAAATCATGAAAGCGGGGTTCGGAGCTCGCTACGATCAATTGAATCGGCATAAAACCTCAAATTTCAGCCCTGATTAGCGTCGGGCCCACCGTCCGGATTGCAGCGGTACACCGCTTCGCGGCCGTCTTAGTTCCGGCCGGTCCCCCCACGCCCTCACGGAGACGAAACAGCCGTCTCCGGGTTGCCTCCGGCGCTCTCGATCTCGACAGTTGTGGAGAACGGCGGGACCTGGAGTGGCTGCAGGCCGAGCAGCGGCAGAAAGTGGTTAAACTGATATCCAATGATGCTGACCGTGACCGAATCGGGCACGCATTGGCCGCTGCAGCCGCCATCGCATGAGAACGGCACGCTCTGGTGAGTCTCAGGGTTGTGCGTCCAGTAGCTCACCTGGATCTGAACGCCGCCGCTGGCCAGTTGCGGGCGATCGGGGAATGGCGGCGCATTGGATTGCATCCAGGTCACGACGTTGGATCCCGAGTCATCCTGCCAGCAGTGCGTGGCAGCGTAGCGTGCGCCCTGCCGTGTAATAGTGACAAGGGCGTGATAGGTCCAGGCGAGCTCGGCGAACGCAATCAATCCAAAGGTCAGGGGAATGATGCCCGCGATCAGCGCCAGAGCCATCTCCACGGTCGCCTGACCGCGGGAGCCTCGGGAATAGATTTCGGATTTCGGATTGCGGATTTGGGATTTGGGGACCCCATTGTCCTGAGGCTGGTCCCGAAATCCGAAATCCGCAATCCGCAATCCGAAATCCCTTCGCATTAGCCTCCTGTCACGGGCATGCGCACCGAGACCCTCAGGTTGATCGTGCCGAGATTCACGTAGGGAAATGGCACAGGAAGGGGAAAACCGCTTCCGAGATTGACGACCACGAAGTCGGGCACGCGCCCGCCGGACGAGACGTCACAACTGTCGGCATCCTGCGCGCACAGGCACTTCGTGACTGAGGTGGCCGCGGCCACGCCGCGTTCGGGAAGAATCTGGATCATGTCCGTCGTCAAACCCTGCACCACCGGCGTTCCCTCGCCTTGCAGATTTCCAAACACGATGAAATTGCGCGCATCTGCAAGCGCCGCGTCCGCGGAATCGCAATAATCGACGTTGACCGACCGGGCCAGCATGCCGGCGCCGCCGCGCAAGGCTTTCTGCAGCGTGTGGTACACGTAAAAAACGCGCGCGATTTGAACGCCACCGAACAGCAGAGCCACCATTAAAGGAATCTGGAAGGCCAGTTCGACGACGGCTTGACCGCGTTGATTTGCTTTTCTGATCATCTTTCTAAAAGCCTAATGACCTAATGCAGCACAATCCTTCCGACCCCGAGCGATACACTGCACAAGCCGCCGACCCCGCCGCAGCGAAGCGGCACGGGCGCGCCAATATATTGGGCGCGGAAGGCTCCGCTCACGGGGGCGGGATCGAGCCCCAGTGTCGTTGTAGCCGACATCTCAATCAGGAATTGGCGAAAGTTCAGAACGTTGAGCGAATCGCTGGAATCCACTACCGCCATCGTCAATATGCGGCGCAGGCTGCCGTCGTACTCCGTCGCGTAGTCTTGTAAACCAATTCCCGCGGCGTATGTTTCTCCTCCCAGGTCCGAGTCGGCACTAAACAAGGGCGACAACGTGGCGAATTCACCGCCGTCGATGGTGCCGCAGATGTTTTCCGAGGGGTCCACGCCGAACCGGACGTTCAGGCCGCAGAGGATATCCTGACCAACCGTGGTGCCCGGCGTCGTGTTGCCCTGCAGATTGGGTTATCCACTCTCGACGCTGTCAATAGAGATGCTGCCAGGGGGTGTCAATCCGGAGCTGCTGGAGATGCCGCCCGCGCCCAGCTCGAACAAAGAACCGTCCGGGTCCAGGTCCTGAGGGCCGCTCGGAACGTGATCCAAAATGGAGTACTGCACGGCGGATACAGTGCCGGCTAACGGCGCCGGCGTCACTGGCGCGTTGGGCGTCTGCTGGGATGTGGTCAGGTAGAGCGTATAGAAAGATCCTGGCACCAAACCGTAGTTCACCGGATCGGCGCCTTCGCTTGGATCCACCACGGCCAGGCCGTCGATCCCGCAAGCTGTGCACACGGGAGCGCTGATTCCGGCTACAGCCGAGGCGGCTACGGTCGGCAGCGAACCGATGGCACGGTTCAGTAATGGCACAAACAGCACCGGCGCTTGCGCCCTGATCTGAACCCTCACGTATTTCGGATAGGCGCCACTGCTCCAGTCTATCCCGCCGCTTTGGCCGCCGTTGGCGTTCGCCATTGCGTCCAACAGCGTGGAGAAATAATCCCAGCCGGTCTCCGTCACCAGGCCTGCGCCGCCGGACACACCAATCTGGTTCATGCGCAGATTGAAGCGGTTGTCATTGCCAGTGGTGGAATCAAATGACGCCGTCACCTGGTCGCTGGCGTGGAGCGCGGCGTTTGCCGTTCCCAGCAGCCGCATAGCTGAGGCCAGGGCGGCGGCGTCGGCGGCAGTCTGCAATTCTCCCTGGATCAGGTAGAGCCGGCCGAAATCCGTCGCCATCACGAGGAACCCGAAAAGCATCAACGTGAATAGTAGGAAGTAGACGGTGGCGGCGCCGCGTTGGTGTAAGAAAACGGGAAACAAAAGTTGCGAAGCCACCGAATTGGGCCGCGGAGCGGCGATAGAATGTAGCCCCGGGTGAAGCCCGGGGTAGTATACGCATTTGATTGCGTCGGGTGATCCCCTCTCAAGGAACTGCGCCGATAAGTCCTTTGTTTTCGAGGGCGCAGTTTCTTGTGTGTTTTGGCGCTGGCCAGCAGGACAGCTCTGGATACTCCTTGGCAAAGGAGGGGTGGCTGCGCCCTTTAAGAAAATGTCGCGAAGCCCCCTTATGGGCGCAGACGGGGTGGTTCGTTCAAAAGAAATTGTTTTGAAGTTTGGACGAACCACCCCGTCCGCGCCTTTCAAAGGAACGGGGACATTTCTTGATGGCGCGTCCACCCCTCCTTTGCCAAGGAGGGGAGTCTGCTCCGCCCAAGCGTTCAGCATGATTAAATGCGTATACTTCACACGGCTCACGCCGTGGGCTACACTCTTCCGCCTCTCCGCGGCTCTAATCCGATACGCTACGCTTAGAAATTCGGACGGCTCTGTCCCAGTGTTCACGGGGTTTCTCCAGGAGGAGCGTCATGTCCCCGCGGCCCGATGAAGGCAGGTGGCGTTGCGGGCGGCGTTTGTTCCGGTCCCCCGAGGAAGCCTTCGGGGAACTGGAGCAGTGGCGGCGCCGCGCCGGCCGCGAACGGCTTCACGAAGTTCGGAGTGATCAGCACGAGCAACTCGGAGTTGCTCTTCTGGGTGCCGCGGGAGCGGAACAGATGCCCCAAAATCGGCAGGTCGCCGATTCCCGGGATCTTGCTCACGACCTGAGTCACCCGATTGTCAATCAGCCCCGCGATGGCGAAGCTTTCGCCCTCGCGCAGATCCACCTCCGTTTCGGCCTTCCTGGTGCTGATGGCCGGGATCAGGAAGCCCTGGATCGTGAGCGCGTTTGCAAAATCCAGCGAGCTGACTTCGGGCCGTACCTTCAAGTGAATCAGCCCATTCGGCTCTACGGTTGGCGTAAAGAAGAGGCGCACACCGAATTCTCGAAACTGAACGGTAACGATGGGACCGGTTTGCGCACCGGTGCCGGTGCTGGTGATCACCGGAAATGGAAATTCTCCGCCCGCCAGGAAGCTCGCCTCGCGGCCGCTGACTGTGATCAGATTGGGCTCCGCAAGAATCTCCAGCAGGTTGTTGTTTTGCAGCAGGCGTAAGGTCGCACCCAAGTTGAGATCCGGCCGGAATGCGAACAGATTCAACAAGTCGGTCACGCTGACCTGCTGGTTGCCCAACACCGGCTGGCCTTCGGGGCCTTGAGAAAACTGCAGCTGGCCAAGGCGCGGAAACTGGAACTGCTGCGTCGTCGACGTCCCCACCAGCTTGTTGTTCACGCTGAACAGGTTCGCTCCCAACTGGCTCATGGTGATGCGATCCATCGTGGCGAACTTCACTTGCAGCATGACCTGAGGATTGGCGGCAGGCGGCGCCTGGAGCAAATTCACCACCGCCCGTGCATGTACCGCCGCGATCGCAGCCGCCTGCTTCGCGATTTCCGTATCGCTTACCACACCCGTGAGCAGGATGGCATCCTTGCTGCTGGACACGTCGATCTGTTCGTTCGGAAAGCTGCTGCGCAACTGCTTCTGGATTTCGCTCAGATCCGACTCGACGGTAATTTTGTACGGCGAGACATTCTCGCCGTGCCAGATCATGATTGTCGTGTTGCCCGGCGCCTTGCCGTTCAGGACCACGTCGTGCGGAGACACCACCACGGCATCGGCGATTGCAGGATCGGAAACGGAGACTCGCGAAACCTCATCTGCAAATTGCACAAGTTCTCCCCGGCCAACGATAAGCGTCATCGAAACCGGCGCCAGCGGCGTCGCCGGCCCGCTCGGTCGCGGCGTAGCCGGTGGCGGAGCCTGTTCTGTCTGAGGAGGCGCTGCCGGGTCTTGTGCGGCGATAGTGCCAGAGGAGCCCGAACCCAGGCTCAGAGCCATGCAGAGCAGGTATATTGGATTTCGAATTGCGAATTTTGAATTGCGAATTTGATGCAGAAATCGCCTGCAAACTTTCTCCAAATTCGCAGTTCGCAATTCGCAATTCGAAATTGAATGTTTCGTCATTGAAACTTTTCCTCAGTAACCTTTTCACCGCGGTATATCCGCACTACCACCTGTCCGGCGCTTTCCGGCTTAGCTGTCTTGGCTGCCCCGGATGTCGCCGTCCGCGAAAGCCCGCCGCCGATTTCTGCCGGATAGACCACAGGCCGGGCGGGTGCAACCCTGGGTTTCCGTGGTTCGTCAATTCCGAGATCCGCCGATTGGACAGGATCCGACGGTTCCGTGATCTGGTCATCCCCTCCGTTGCGCAGCGCAAGCTGGATCTTCCCGCGCTGCTCCGCCAATACCAGTTTCTCCGCCTGCTCCTGCGAAACCAGCAACGTGGCCACGGTGGGCCTGGTCGTTTCGTTCGGGTTCACCCTGGCTCCTGGATCGAGCCGTCTGCCGTAAGCGATCACCTTCACGTTCTGGAGAATGGTTGTGGTGGCCGCGTCGCCATTGGAGAACACGCGAGTAAAAAGAATGTCCACCCGCGTTCCCGGTTGAATGAAGCCGGATACGCCGGAAATATCGTTGACCTGGACAGAAAGGGCACGCGCCCCTGGCTCGATTAAGGCGGTCAAACCCTCGCCGCTTCCTTTGGCGGCAAGCTTTCCGACGAGTACGGCTTCGCCGGCGGCGACCGGGACGGTGACCGCGCGATCCACGAGGTCGGAAATCTTCAGAAAGGCTCCCTTGGGCAGGTCCTTGCGGTCCAGCGTGATCAGCTTGAGGTCGGCTGGCTGGAGGCGCTTTCCAGCGGGCAGATCTTGTGTCGCCGCAACGGCGTATACCAAATCCCGCGACTGTGGCGTTGTGCTTTCCTTATACACCCACCAACTCAATAGCACGGCCGAGAGCCACGCGATCCCGAACGCGACCAGTACGCGATGACGCTGCATAGCAATCCCCTCCTACTCCGGCAGGGCCAAACTGGGTCATTGGTCAATTGGGTAATTGGGTCAGTGGGTTGTTTGACAAGTGCATTGGACATCGGACATGGGACATTCCAACATTTGACATTTTCGGAAGTGCGCTGCGACCGTGATTGTCTTTCTGAAAAAAATATCGAATGTCGGGATGTCCCATGTCCGATGTCCAATGCACTTGTCAAACAACGCAATTACCCAATAACCCATTGACCCAATTCCCCAATGATTCATCCGTTCTATCTAACCAAGGACCACAAGAGAGAGCAAGGTGCCTCCGGCGATGACAACCCCGTAGGGCAGCCGCAGCGAATCCGAAGCCCCCATAGTTCTCGTTCCCCGCACTTGCTGCCAGCGCAGCCGGCCCAGGTCCAACAGCAGTTCTCCGGTTTTCTCCAGCGTTTCCCGCAGACGTCCGCGGGATGCTGCCAGCGCGGCGGCGGCGATGCCGCCCAGCAGCCCCGTGAATACAAACACCAGGATCAACGCTTGCGGTCCTGTGAGCGCGCCCACCGCGCTGAACAACTTCACGTCCCCAGCGCCCATGCCCCCTGCAATGTACAATGCAATGAATATTCCCAGTCCAAGTCCGGCTCCTGTTAGCGACGCCAGCGCTCCATGGAGGCCGCCATAAAAAGCTTGCATGGCGAATCCCAGGGCGGCGCCGGGCACGGTGATCCAGTTGGGAATCCGTCTTGTGCGGAAATCACTCCAGGCTGCGGCCGTGACCACAGCAACCAGGGCAATTTCGATGCTCCCGGCCATGATTCACCCTACCCTTTCGAACACATCAGCGACCGAGTCGGCATAGACCCGCTTCCAATCCGAGCTCAGTTGAAGCACCGACGCCAGCGCATGGTCTGGCGGTACGAGCACGAATCGGACATCGTATCGCTTCAACACAGCATCCCATCCGGGCTTCACTTCCACGAGCTGAGCATAGGTCTCGAGCAAATCCTGGCCATAAAAGTCACTCCGCCCGTCCATGAAGACTTTCGTGCGGCCCGCAAAACGGTAGATGAGATACCCTCCCCACTGATCTTTTGCGAACACGCGGTCGTCCAGACCGTGTTGTTCCAGGAAATCCGCGGCGCGGACCGGAAATTTGGCCGAATTGAAGCCAACGCGTCCGGCGTGTGCCATCGTGGCCAAACCGGCGAGCGTTCCCGCCAGCACGAGCACGATCGGGACGACGCCCCAGATCTTGCGGTCAATGGCGCGCAGTCGCTTCGAGTAGTCGACGAGCGGGCGCAGTCTGGGCCAGTCTGCAGCTTCACGGCTCAGCGCCGCAACGCTGAGCGGCAGCAACAACACGGCCGCCGCCGGCACGTGGCGCGCGGAATACAAAGCTAGATGGAGCATTCCCAATGTCAGCAATGCCGGACCAAAGGCGCGCTGCCGCAGCATGGCGATGGTCCCAAGAATCGCGACCAATAGAAACAGTTCGACGTACAATGCGCCGGACGAGTGGAAACTGAAGCTGCGGAATTCCGAAATGTGGTCCATCAAATAATCGTTTCGCAGATAGGCGATGACGTGCTCGTGCAGGCGCCAGCCGTACGGATTGATCAATGTAGCCAGGAGAGACGCCAGGCAGGCTGCGGCAAAACGCGCACCACCATTCGCCGCCGATTGCAAATTCGAGATTCGAAATTCGAAATTCGCTGCTTCGGCCAGCCATTCTCCGATGGCGTATAGAAAGAGGATGGCGGGCCCCAGCAAGAAACTGCCGTGCAGATTCGCCCAAAGACAAGCCAGCAACGGCAGCCCATATATCGCCCGTCTGGGACTGCGCCGCTCATGCTCCGCGACCCAAAGAAAGGGCAACGACACCAACCAGGAGAAAACGTGCGGCCGCGCCAGCCAATGAATACTGGTGACGCCGAGCAGCAGGACGATGGCGGCT
>WNGH01007228.1_pt1 | contig 12333 bp, 13 predicted proteins | sample 5400631 | NCBI WGS metagenome assembly WNGH01 (sample SAMN13153373, study PRJNA577476) | soil metagenome | isolation source: 115 cm soil or saprolite under Garry oak tree replicate 1 | place: USA:California | collected 2016-06-15 | reverse complement strand
CCGATGGCCTGGAGCCCGCGTCGGCCGCCTCGCCCGGCGGCTGCGCCAGTAACGGCCCGGGGAGTTCGTACCTGGCTCCCCGGTGCGCCGCGCTGTGCAAGATCGCGATGGGGATCACCATGGGCTACATGCTGATCCTGATGCTCTAGCCGGCGAACTCGTACCCGGCTTCTTCGACGGCTTCGCGCAGCGCTGTGTCGCCGGGCACCTGTTCGGCGGTGATCCGGACCTTGCCCGCGGCCACGTCGACACCGACCTCGGTGACACCGGGGAGCTTGTCTTGGCCGGAGTGGCGCTACCGGTCGTATGGCACGTGCCGCCGGACGCCTTGGGCGCGATGCCGCTGGAGTCGAACATGTAGGTGCCGTGCCCGGTGGCCCCCGCGTAGGAGCCGGTGCTGTTACCGGAAAGGATCCGGTGGGTGCCGTCCGACGACTGCGAGAAGGCGCAGGTCGTCTTATTGAGCTGCATGGGACCCCCATCGGGGGACCCGGTGGCGTTGAGCACGACCAGGTTTCCGCGGCTGAACGTGAACGTGATTGTGCGCGGGTTGCCGACGGGCAGCTTCAGGGTCCCGGTGTCGGTGAATGCCAGCTGCTGGTGCTACTGCTGCTGGTGCAGGCGGCCAGCACGGCCGTCGCGGCGAGCAGGGGCAGCGCATAGACGATCTTGTTCATGTCAGAGCATTTCTACATTGGGTCCGGCGACGCGATCAGGCTTAGTCATGCTCACCCGGGCTGCTTGGCGTGCGGCCCGTTGAACTCCTCGAGCGGGAATTGCTGGCCTGGCTTGAGCTTGGGTATCACCAGCACGAGGTGCGAGTGGACGCGCACCTTCTGCTGGGATATCGGGGTGCCTCCCGTGGGTGGGCGGACAGCGGCTTGCGCCGCACCAGGAAGAACGAAGCTGTAGTCGTCGGTGGTCAGGGTGCCGTTGGCGATCAGGGCCAGCCCGAAGCTGACTCCGTTGGCCCCGGCAGGCACCGCGGGCGTGGTGAAGGTGGCAGTACAGAGCGAACTGGCTGATCGCCGTGGATTCATACATGACGCTTATCTGGTAGCTGTTACCCGGGACCACGGTCGGCGTGCAGGCGCCCAGGTCCAGGGTGGGCAGCAGCTTGGCGTCGCCGGAACTGTAGTTGGTTACCGTGACGTTCTCCGACTGCGACCCGGCGGGCGCTCCCGGGGAGACGTTGGTCGTGTGACCCCAGGCCACCGTGTTGGTTCCCCAGCCGCCTGGCTGGTAGCAGCCCGGGAATCCCGTGTTGGCGTCGATGCTCGTCAGCCACGGGTCGGTCAGGGCGTTCACGCCCGCTGCGGCCGGTGCGGGCGGGTTGACGGTCACCCCCGGCTTGAACGAGCCGCCGATCACCTGCTGAACCGTCTTCACCGTGACACCGTTGGCGGCCTGGCCGGCCAGCCAGGTCATGAACGCGTTGAAGATGGCCGGCGTGGTCGACTGATCGGCCTGGCAGTCCGCGGCCCCGATGCTGGTGCAGACGTGGTGGAAGGTGAGCATTTCCCAGCCGCCGCCGTGTGACTGGGCCTGGGTCACCTGGTTTTCCATCTCCGCGAGCGTCTCCGTCGAGTCGACCTCGTCCGGGGCGCGCAGGTAGTAGGGATCCGGCGGCGGCGTCGTCTCGGCGAGGACGCAACCGGGGCACTGGCCCTCGGGGTCGACGACGTCGCCGAGACCGCGGGCGCTGTTGTACCCGCAGGCCTTCGCGTCCGTCTCGGTCGTGTCGGCGTCGGCGAACGGGTCCGCTTTTGCTCGTCCGCGGCGAGCGTGGGCAGATCAGGGTGCTCGATCGTGTGCCCGCCGATCTCGTTGCCGTCGGCAGCCATCTGCTGCACCTGGGCGAGCGTCAGGTAGCCGGGCTGATTGACCCATCCCGACACCACGTAGAAGGTGCCGTGCAGGCCGAGGGATTTCATCGTCTGTTCAGCGGCCAGCTGATCGGCGTCTGAGTCGTCGAAGGTGATCGACACCGTCACCGGCGACGTGGCCGCCTTCGCCTTCGCGAGGGGCCCCACCATCAGTCCCGCGATGAGCAGGACAGCGGCGGTTAGCGCCACCGCCAGCCGCGGACCGCGTGTGCGCCATCCCCCATGAGGTGCAGACGCAACAGATCCGTGCACAGGCTTTCCCACCCCCACCAAAAGGAACGAAACAATAGCGTTATTTACGCTACCTGCCGGTGGCGGGATGAAAAGGGCAGCGGCGGCGATAGGGCGCTCAGGCCTCTGAGCGCCGGCGAATACCTTTGTCAATTCCTGGAGATTTGCTGAGTGCCGCTAGTGAACTGTCCTCAATTCGGAGCATTCGGGTAAATAAATGACTGGAAGCGAGAGGAGCCGTTCAGCCGCGTGCCGGTCATCCCGGCTGTTGGACACGGTCGACTGGGCCGGCGGCGTGCCGTTCAGCGGGTCATGCGCGCTGGCGGGAGGCCGCGCGGCCGGAGCAGTCCGCGCAGGTCCCGAATATCTCGACGGAGTGGGTGACGTCGGCGAATCCGTGTTTGCTTGCGGTGGCCTCGGCCCACCGCTCGATGGCGGGCCCGGATATCTCGACTGTCTTCCCGCAGGACCGGCAGATGAGGTGGTGATGGTGGCTGCCGCTGCCGCAGGCCCGGTAGAGCTGCTGGCCGCCGGCGGTGAGCACGTCCGCGGCGCCGTCATCGGCCATCGCCGCGAGCGCCCGGTACACGGTGGTCAGGCCGATGCGGTGCCCGGCCGAGCGGAGCCGGGCGTGCAGGTCCTGGGCGCTGACGAAGGTGCCTGCGTCCGCGAGCGCCTGCCGTACCGAGTCGTGGCGGGCGGTCACCCGGTGCTGGACGCTTCCTGGTCCGGCGATGCTCATGGTCCCATTGTGCCTGCCGGAAGCGGGTGGGCCGGCGGACGGTGCCGCGCGGCGGCGTGTCAGCAGTCGACCAGCTCCGGGCGCTGGTTGAGGATCTGCGACCGCGTGCTGACGAAGTCGGCAAGGGCCTGCGTGGCGTCGGGACGGAAGACGGCGGCCCGGTGGCAGTTCTGGAAGGCCAGCCGCACGTCGTAGTGCCGCTCGATCGCATCCCGCATCGCGTCGCTGGCCATCACCCGCAGCAGCTGCCCGCGGGCCGCCTCATCGGGCGGGGGCACCTGGTTGTCGGCGAACTCACCGCCGTCGGCACGCAGGTCCTCGAGCAGGCCGCTGATTACGCGCCAGGCGTACGGCAGCGAGGTGCGGATGCAGTCGACGAACGCCGCGTCGTCCACCGCGCCGTGACGGGCCTGCTCCAGCAGGTCCAGGGAAACCGTCAGCGACAGGATCATGTCCCTTCTCCTCGGCCGCCGCTTCACGGCGGGCCCGGCGCGCGGGCTGCCGCCTGGGGTTGCCCGGCTGGTAACTGCCGGACAGGCTGGCCCGCGCGATTGCCACACTCATCCTGGCATGAAAATGATATTCATTCCAGTAGGGTTAGTTATGACTTACCTGGAGGGGCAGGTCGTGACGGGCTCAGCGCAGGGGGAGATGTGAAGATCGCGTTCGCAGGCAAGGGCGGCAGCGGGAAGACGACCTTGTCGTCGCTGTTCGTGCGGTATCTGGCCGGGCAGGGGCTGCCGGTGGTCGCTATCGACGCCGACATCAACCAGCATCTGGCCGAGGCGCTCGGCGCGGCCGCCGGCCCGCCGGCGATGGGCGCGCACCTGGCGCAGATCAAGGAGTACCTGCGCGGCGGCGACCCGGTCCATGCCCTGGGCGTCGACGTGCCGTGCGGGGCCAGGCTGCTGGCCACCGGCCCGTTCAGCGACGATGACCTGGGCGTGGCGTGCTACCACGCCAAGACCGGCGCGGTCGAGCTGTACCTCAACCACCTCATCGACGGGCCGGGCGAGTATGTGGTCGTGGACTGCACCGCAGGCGCCGAGTCGTTCGCCTCCGGCATGTTCACCCGGTTCGACCTGACCGTCCTGGTCGCCGAGCCCACCCGCAAGGGCATCGGGGTGTACCAGCAGTGGAGGCAGTACGCGGCCGGGTTCGATGTCGCACTGGTCGTGGCCGGCAACAAGGTGCAGACCGAGCAGGACGCGGAGTTCCTGCGCGAGCACGCCGGCGATGACCTGCTGGCCTGGTTCGGTCACGAGCCGGCGGTGCGGGCAATGGAACAGGGCCGCCCGTCCGGCCTGGCCGATCTGGGCCCCGGTACCCGCGCTGGCCTTGCCGCCGTGCAGGCCGCGGCGGACGCGCAAGTGAAGGACTGGGCCGCGTACACCCGCCAGGCGGTCGAGTTCCACCTGAAGAACGCCCGTGCGTGGGCGAACGCCGCCGTCGGCGTCGACCTGGCCGGCCAGGTCGACCCGGAATTCACCCTCGGCCCGCAGGCGGTCCTGGCCGCCGGGTCATAGCTCAGCCGCGGGTGGCGGCAAGGTGCTGGCATGGCTTCGCACGGCGGGCAGCACGTCGGCGCCGAGCCGCGTGATGTTGTCCAGCGTGCGGGCAAGTTCTCCGCCGCCTTCGACCATGCACAGCAGGTGGCGGACGCCGGTCCGTTCGATGGTGGCGGCCATCGACTCGGCCAGGGCCACCGGGTGCTGGGTGGACAGCACGCTCACCGCGGTGCCGGCCGCGATCCGGCGGGTCCGGCCGAGCACGTAGCCGGCCAGCGTCACCGCCGACGGGCAGATGCCGTAGGACATGAAATGGTGCTCGGCGAACCACACGTCATCGAATCCGGCGCGCTCGGCCGCCAGCGCCGCCTGCACCGTGGCATCAAGCACCTCGCCATGTGACTGCCCCGGGAACTGCGCCGCCAGCAGCAGCACCCCGGCCCGCATTCCCTTACCGTCCGGCATAACGCTCCCAGGTGACCGGCTGCAGCCGCCAGCACGACCGCCTTCGCATGCCGCCAGGCAGCCCGTGCATCTCAGGTCTTTGCCGCGGGCCCTGGCCTGGCCGCTGATGGTGCGGTCACGATATGGCGGCGGTGGCCTGCGGCTGTGCTGCCGTCCGCGGGCGGCGGAGCCGGGAGCCGGTGAAGGCGGCCAGGTACGCGGCGGCGGCCACGGCGATGATGGCGAAGCTGGGCGGCATGGCCGGGGCGGCGTAGGCCAGCGCCAGCCCGGCCCACATCTCGGCGATGGCAAGCCCGGCCGAGATCGCCAGGCCGTGGTAGGGCCGGGTGGTGAGCACGAGGGCGGTGGCGGCCGGCGCGGCCAGCAGGCCCAGCAGCAGCAGCGCCCCGACGGCCTGGGTCGCCTCGGCGGCGGTCGCGCCGGTGATGGCGAGGAAGCCGATACCGAGTGCGCGGACCGGTACCCCGCGGGCCGCGGCGACCGCCTCGTCGAGGCTGGCGAACAGCAGCGGGCGCGCGATCAGGATCACCGCGGCGACGATCCCGGCGCCGATGGCTACGGCGACACCTGCCTGCTCCGCGGACAGCCCGAAAATCGACCCGAACAGGACGCTGGTCCCGGCGGTGCCGTTGGCGGTGCTGCGCGAGGTCGTGTAGAGGGTGAGGAAGAAGACGCCGAGGCCGAGGATCCAGGCGAAGACGTTGCCGATGACGACATCGTCGGCGCGGCCCCGTGATCCGAGCACCCCGATGCCCACCGCGACCGCTATGGTCGCGGCGAACAGGCCCAGGCGCAGGTCGATGCCCGCGGCCAGCGCCGCGAGCGCGCCGGTGAACGCAACGTGGCTGAGCGCGTCGCCGGTGAACACCTGGGCGCGCAGGACCAGGAAGTACCCGGCGAGCCCGCAGGCCGCCGCGATGGCGGTCCCGGCGAGGAACGCGTGCAGCATGAACGGGTGCGCGAATATGCTCATGCCGGCACCTCCGCCAGGGGCGCGGCCTGCCGTAGCCGGTGCTGCGCGGCAGCGGCGATGTGCGCCGCCAGGTAGGCGGCGAACGCGAAGCTGGTGACGTAGAACCCGATCGGGTACGGCGAGTAGTAGGCCGCGATGAGCCCGGCCCAGGTCACCGCCCATCCGATGACCACGGTGAGGACCATGCCGGCCAGCGGCCGCGCCGTGAGCCGCTGCGCGGCCGCGGCCGGCATCACCAGCAGCGCGAATACTAGCAGCGCGCCGGTGATCTGCGCTGTTTCCGCCACCGCCGCGCCCAGCAGCACCAGGAACGCCACCGACAGCGCACGGACCGGGACGCCTTGCGCCACCGCGACGTCGGGGTCTACCGAGGCGAACAGCAGCGGACGCCCGATCACCGCCAGCACCGCGAGGACGGCGACGCCGACAGCGGCGAGGACGGCCACCTGCCCGGCGGTGATGCCGAGGAAGCTGCCGAACAGCAGTGACGTGGTCCCGTTGAGGAATCCCTTGTACAGCGCCACGAACAGCAGCCCGCAGGCAAGCGCGAAGGCCTGCACGATACCGGTCAGCGCCGATTCGGTGGCCAGGCCGCTCGCGGATCTCCTTCCCCGGGTTGCCGCCGCGATGATCACTGCTGCGGCGACACAGAACGCGAAGTAGCCGTACGCGGCGCTGATCCCGATGAGGGTGGCGCCCGCCGCGCCGGGGAAGGCCGCTAGGGCCAGGGTGTGCCCCGCGAACGACTGCCGCCGCAGCACCATGAACCAGCCCATCAGCCCCGCGAGCACCGCGACGATCACCCCGGCGCGAAACGCGTTGACCATGAACGGGAACGCCCACATCTGCCGGAAGTCGGCCAGCAGATTCCAGGAGAAACCCGTGGTCACGGCGCGCCGCGCGTGGCGTGGCGGTCGGCGTGCACGGCGGGTGCCTCCGGCTGGCCGACCACGACGAGGTGCCCGGCGGCAGTCCGCAGCACCTCGACCGGCGTCTGGTACAGGCGGGTCAGCGTCTCGCTGGTGACCACCTCTTCCGGGGTTCCGGCCGCGGCCCCTCCCGCAGCGATGTAGACCACCCGGTCCAGGTGCGCCAGGATCGGGTTCACGTCATGGGCGACCATCACCACCGTGACACCCTCCACAGCGCAGATCCGGCTGATCAGCGCGGCCGCGGCCGCCTGGCTGGGCAGGTCCAGGCTATCCAGGGGCTCATCGAGCAGCAGCAGCCGCGGACGGCGGATCAGCGCCTGCGCGATGAGCAGCCGCTGCTGCTCACCGCCGGAACACTCACCGATCGGCCGGCCCGCGTAGCCGCCGGCGCCGACCAGCCCGATCACCTCGGTAACCCGGCGGACAGCATCGCGGTGACGGCGGCCGAACGGCAGCGGGACGCCCCACCTGTCACCATCCAGGCCAAGCCGCACCACGTCGGTGCCGCGGATCCGCGATGAGGCGTCGAAGCTGCGCCGCTGTGGCAGGTAACCGATCTGCTGATTCGCCCGCCCGGCCGGCTCTCCCAGCACCGTGACCCGTCCTTCCGCGGCCGGCAGCAGGCCCAGCAGGACCTTGAGCAAGGTGGTCTTGCCCACCCCGTTCGGCCCCAGCACGGCGACGAACTCGCCAGCCCCGACCGCCAGATCCACCCCGCTCCACAACCTGACGCCGCCGACCCGGACCGCCGCACCGCGCAGCTCCAGCACGTTCCCGCGATCAGCCGTCGCAGCGGCCCCGGCAGGCGGAGAAGCCGCCACTACGGGGGCCTGCTCCGGCCGGGCCATAGGATTCACGCTGGCTCCCCTCACTTGCCTGTGGCCTGGTGCAGCGCGTTCTCGATGCCCTGCAGTTCGGTGACCTGCCATTGCTGGAACGTGGCGTTCGCCGGGGCCAGCGTCTCGGTCACCGTCGTGACCGGGATGTGCTCCGCTTCCGCCTCCTTCACCTGCGCGGTGACATCGGGCGTGGCGTTCTGGCTGTTATAGACGTAGATCTTGATCTGCTTGTTCCTGATCTGCGCGTCGATCGCGGCCTTGTCCTGCGCGGTCGGCTCGCTGCCCTCGCTGATCGCCCGCAGGAACGAGTAAGGGGTGAGCATCTTCAGGCCGAGCGCGTCGGCTAGGGGGGAGACGATCGACTCCGAGGCGCCGACGGGGGTGCCCCCGTAGCGGGCCCTGATCTGCGTGATCAGCTGGTTGTAACGGGCCAGCGTCCTCGTCTCGAAGGTGGTTTGCTGCTGGCTGAAGTAGGCCGCGTCCGCCGGGTCGAGTTGCTTGTAGTCGGCGGTGATCGCCGCGATCACCTGGCGCACGCTAGCGGCCGAATACCACTGGTGCGGGTTGTCGCCCTCCTTGAGCCCCAGCGAGTCGCCGACGGTCAGCGTACGGCGGCCCGCAACCGGGTTAGCCGCGAGGAGTTTCGGTGCCCATGGGTCATACCCGATGCCGTTGACGATCACCAGCTGCGCTCCGGCGATGGTCCGCGCGTCGCCAGCGGCCGGCTCGTAGTCATGCGGGTCCGTGTTCGGGTTGGCGATGATGCTGGTCTCGGACACGTGCGTGCCGCCGAGTTGCCTGGCGATGCTGCCCCAGAAATTCTCCGCCGCCACTACCACGATGTGTCTGCTTGAGCCGCTGCCGGCCCCGGTCCCGGTCCCGGCCGCGGCCGTTCCCGCGGCCGTCGAGCACCCGGCGGCCAGCGCCACCGCCGCCGCCGCGCCTGCGGCAGCAGCCAGGCGGTACATCCTCACGGCGACACGCATCGGGGGCCTCTCTTAGTCGGGCCGCTGCGCGGCCAGCCTCACTGCCGCACAGCGCCGGCCCGCCATGAAAATGAAACCGGTCACCGTTTTCCCGGCAACGCTACCCGAAGGATAATGAAAACCGTTCTCATTGTCCAACCGAGGCGGTCGCCGATGCAGCGCAGAACAGGAGTCCCTGATCACATACGGCGCGCCTGCGTGATTGCAGCTAGTGGCGGTCCTAGCCGGAGTTATGAGGAATCCCGCTGGTGGCGGTCTGTCCGCTCAGGGACGAGCCCGCGTGCCGACCGCCCAGCCAGCACCGCGCGCACATAACTCGCCGCGAATAGCGCGAGCAAACCCGACTGCAGCGCCCGCACTGGCAGGATGCTTCGCGCTTCCACCAGCCCATTGCGAATAGCCCACGCGTCGTTCGCCATCAACCCGGCGACCACGGGCACCGCGGTGATCGCGATCACGTCCTTGCGCTCCACCGGATGACGATCGGCCCACAACAGCAGCACGGTCCACCCGGCCATCAGCGGCGCCCCCGCGCGCAAGCCATAACCGAACTCGGCGCCAGACCGGTTGAACGGAGGCCTGAACCGTGCGGTCCACAGCTGCCGGGGGAAGATCATCCCGGCTGTGGCCAGGGCGTCCACGACAGCCCCGGCGCGGTAACTGAGGCGCAGCCACCGGACCACACCCTCACTTACGACGGGCGGAGCGTCGCCATCTGCGGCATCGAAGTCGGGCATGCCGCCAGTATGGCAGCGGCAGCAGGAACCGTCGGCCCGGTGCGGAACCTGTGGTTGCCTCTGGCCTGAGCACCGGCGGCCCGGCCGGTGACAGACATCAAGCCGAGATAGGGATTGTCACGGAGAGTGGGGATCTGGCGGGCGCCGTAGCCATTCGTTCGGCGCATACACCGGCATTACGGATGTGATCGCCGGGTCAGGGCCCGGTCGGGCCTTCTGTCCTCCGCGTCGGTGGCTTTGTCCTCTAGCTGCCCACCCGCAGGCGCACGCTGGATGAGATCATGACCAGCCATTTCAATCTCGCCGCCGCGCTCGGCGGCTGGAGCGCACGTCACCGGGTCGCCGCGCTCGGCGGGTGGCTGCTGCTCGTCATCGTGACCATGCTGATCGGCGGCATGGTCGGACAGGTCACCATGACCCAGGCCGAATACGGTGCCGGTGAGTCGGGCCAGGCGACGCGGCTGCTCGCCGACGCCGGCGTCGCGCAGTCCGCGCAGGAACTCGTGCTCGTGCACGGCGCGGCAACAGCCAGCCTCGCGCCCGCCGGACATGCGGTCGTGTCCGGCATCGAGGCCACCGGGCGGGTACAGGATGTCCGCGCTCCTGTGACAGCCGCCAACGGGCGTGACGTGCTCATCCAGTTCGCGATGAAGGGCGACCGGAACAAGGCGCCGGACCGGGTACAGCCCGTGCTGGACGCGGTCGCCGCGGTGCGTACCGCGTATCCGGGCGTGCGGATCGACCAGTTCGGCGAGGCTAGCGCGAATAAGTGGTTCAACGACACGATCATGAAGGACATGAAGCGCGCCGAATGGACGGTCGTGCCGCTGGCGCTCGGCATCTTGCTCGTGGTGTTCGGCGCGCTCATGGCCGCGTTGCTGCCGGTGGTGCTCGCGCTGACCGCGTTCCTGGCCGCCAACGGGCTGCTCGCGGTGATCAGCCACGCGCTGCATGTGGATCAGTCGGCCAGTTCGGTGATGCTGCTGATGGGCATGGCGGTCGGCGTCGACTACTGCCTGTTCTACCTGCGTCGCGAACGCGAGGAGCGGGCCGCCGGACGGGACCGGGAGAGCGCGCTGCGGATCGCCGCCGCCACCTCCGGACGTTCGGTACTGGTCTCCGGGATGACGGTGCTGGTGGCGATGGCCGGGATGTTCTTGTCTGGCATGCAGTTGTTCGCCGGGTTCGCCGTCGCGACCATCTCCGTCGTGCTCATCGCCATCGTCGGCTCGGTGACCGTGCTGCCGGCGCTGATGTCGCTGCTCGGCGACAAGGTCATGCTCGGGCGGGTGCCCTTCCTCAGCCGGACCCGCCGTCCGGCCCAGGGCAGCCGGTTCTGGAAGGTGGTGCTCGACCGGGTGCTGGCCCGGCCGGGCATTTCGGCCGCGCTCGCCGCCGGGTTCCTGCTGGCGCTCGCGTCGCCGGTCATCGGCCTGCACACCGAGATGCTGAGCATTCCACAGATGCTCCCGGCCAGCACGCCGATCGTGCAGAGCTACGACCGCATCATGACGGCGTTCCCTGGCGGCCCTGCGCCCGCACTGGTCGTCGTCAAGGCGCCCGACATCCAGGCGCCCGCGGCCCGGCAGGCGATCGCCGCGCTGGCCGGCTGGCACAGCCCGGCGATCGGCCAGCCGGTCGAGGTGAACGTCTATCCGGCCGCGAACCTGGCGCAGATCACGATCCCGCTGGCCGGCAGCGGAACCGACGCGACCTCGCAGCACGCGCTGACCACGCTGCACGACACGATCGTCCCGGCCACCGTCGGCAAGATCCCTGGCGGTGAAGCCCTCGTCGGCGGCAACCTCGCTGCCTCAACCGACTGGAACAGCGCGCTCCGGAACCACATCGCGCTGGTCTTCGCGTTCGTGATGGGCGTCACGTTCGTGCTGATGCTGGTGGCGTTCGGGTCGATCGTGATCGCCACCACGACGATCGGGCTCAACCTGCTGTCGGTGGGTGCCGCCTACGGCGTGCTGGTCGCGGTCTTCCAGCACGGCTGGGGCGCGGCCCTGCTGGGCACCGCGGCGCCGGGCGCCCTGGAGTCGTGGATCCCGCTGTTCATCTTCGTCGTGCTGTTCGGCCTGTCCATGGACTACAACGTGTTCGTGGTGTCGCGCATCAAGGAGGGGCACGACCACGGCATGGCCACCAGGCAGGCGGTCGCGCACGGCATCCGCAGCACGGCAGGCGTGGTGACCAGCGCAGCCGTCATCATGGTCGCGGTGTTCGCGGTCTTCGGCACGCTGACCTTGCAGCAGTTCAAGCAGCTCAGCGTCGGCCTGGCGGTCGCGGTCCTGCTCGACGCGACCGTCGTCCGCGGGGTCCTGCTGCCGTCCGTCATGACCCTGCTCGGCGACCGCAACTGGTACCGGCCGCGCTGGCTATCCCGGCTCCGCCCGCCCAGCCCGCCTGAGCCGGGTGGCACGCCCGGGCCAGGTGACCGGCCAGCCACGCCGCTGCCCACGCCAGCCGGTCACGCCTAGCTCGCCGCGGCTCGGCGGCCGGGGTGGCAGCGTTGGTGCCGGAGGGCCTGGTGCTGCTCACCTCGGTCGCGTTCGCGGCCGAGGCGCTGCGGCTGGCACGCGGGCTAGCTTCTGCCGAGGGCCAGGGTCACTTCGCGAACCTGGAAGCCCCCGAGCGGTTCAACCCTTGATGAGTCGTACCCGGAACAAGCCGCCCGGTTGTGGCGCGCGCTCGGTCTGGACATCGTGAACGCGGGCAAGAGCAAGTAGTACGCCGCTGCGGTGGAATGCTTCGGCCGGGCGCAGAGGTGCTTCGCCGTGGCCGGGCTCCCGGACTGCTGGGACCAGCTCGTGGACCAGGTGCGCGCGAACCGCTACCGCAAGGCCGGCTTCATCCGCGAGTTCGAGAAGGTCGTCACGGGAGTGACTCCCGAGCCGGAGCCAAGCTTCCCGGGGAAGGCCCGCGCCCGCTGGGCTCCGCCGGGATGATTTCCCGGCCGCGCCGAACGCGGCGTGCCGGGGTGCCGGTATCGGGGATCATGGTGGAATGCCCGATGATGAGCTGCTGG
>WNGH01005764.1_pt1 | contig 12333 bp, 9 predicted proteins | sample 5400631 | NCBI WGS metagenome assembly WNGH01 (sample SAMN13153373, study PRJNA577476) | soil metagenome | isolation source: 115 cm soil or saprolite under Garry oak tree replicate 1 | place: USA:California | collected 2016-06-15 | reverse complement strand
CATCCGTCTGCGCCGCGAGCTGGTCCCCAAATTCTCACCCTTGGCGCGGCTGGCCTATCGTCGCATCGCGCCGGAGGCTGAAGAGCTGTGCCTGGGCTACCAGTCGAGCGTAAAAGGGGACTTTGCCCGGGAACTGGCGCAATCCCATCCGCGCGAGCGCGCTTATCGTTCGACCCTCATCGGGCCGCATCGCGACGATTTGCAACTGCTGCTGAACGATCGTTCCGCCGCGCAATACGGCAGTGAAGGCCAGAAGCGCGCGTTGGCCATCGCCTTTAAGATAGCCCAAGCCGACTACCTGACCGGCCTTCACGGCACGCCGCCGATTTTGCTCATTGACGACATCATGGGTGAGCTGGACCTGAAGCGGCGCAGCGGTGTTCTGCCTCTACTGGAGCAGGCGCGCCAGGCCCGCGGCCAGGTCGTTATGACCGCCACGGAAGAGAATTGGCCGCGCGAACTGGGCCATCAATTGCAACGGTGGGAAGTTAATGCCGGCGCGTTGCGCCCGGTGGCGTAGGCGCTATTTTTCATAAGTTCCTTTGGGACATTTAGTCACAGCGGACAGAGCTCGAAACCAGGGAAAAGCAAGAACCGTTCCCGCCTGGTGATCGCCTGACGATTTTTTGCGTTTTAACCACTGGCTTGCAGTCCAAGCGCTGGGCGAACTGCGTCGGCAAATTTCTTGTCTTACTTGAAGGCAGCCAGTGTCCAGCCCTTGGACGCGTCGGAAAGTCAGAGCGTCAGAGCGTGGTGGAGCGTGGAGCGTTGGTTCGACGCTCCGACGCTCTGACGCTCTACGCTCCAACGCTCGTCGGCAGTGGTGGTACGCGGTTGCGGCGTCCAAGGGCTGGACACTGGCTGCCTTCAAGTAAGACAAGAAATTTGCTGACGCAGTTCGCCCAGCGCCTGGACTGCAAGCCAGTGGTTAAAACGCAAAAAATCGTCAGGCGATCACCAGGCGGGAACGGTTCTTGCTTTTCCCTGGTTTCGAGTTCTGTCCGCTGTGACTAAAACGATGTGACTGAGGAACATTCAAATCCAACTTTGGCGCAGAATTCGGGGCAAGTTCAACCGGCAAAACATGGCATGAAACACCTGGTGACTTCACCGCGTCGTCTGCTGGTGCTTGAAGACTGCCTCGATGATGCCGAACTGCTTCGCCGAAGTTTGTCAGCCGAATGGCCCGAATGTGAAATCGTGCATGTGAGCACCGAGGCTGGGTTTAAGACCGCTTTGGAGCAAGGGGGCTGCGACTTGATACTTTCCGATTACTCCTTGCCCTGCTTTGCTGGCTTGTCGGCTCTGGCCGTGGCACGGGAACGGTGCCCCGAGGTCCCTTTTTTATTCGTCTCGGGAGCCATCGGCGATGGGGTGGCGGTCGAGAGCCTAAAAGCCGGCGCGACCGATTATGTGCTCAAAGACCGTTTGGCCAGGCTCATCCCGGCAATCCGGCGCGCGTTGAACGAGGCCCAAGAATGTGTCCGCCGCAAGCAGGCGGAAGCCCAACTGCGCCAAAGTGAGGAACAGTACCGCGACCTGTTCGAAAACGCCACCGACCTCATTCAAAGCGTCACCCCCGAAGGCCGCTTTCTCTACGTCAATCGCGCCTGGCGGCAAACTCTCGATTACACGGAAGCCGAGGTCGCCCAGTTGAGTGTCTTCGACGTGATTCATCCTGAATATCACGAAATTTGCCGGGACCACTTTCAGAGCGCCAACTCCGGCGAAGCTTCTGCGTGGGAAGGCATTTTCCTGACCAAATATGGCCGCCAGCTCTATGTGGAAGGCAATGTCAGCGCTCGCTTTGAGTCGGGCAAACTGGCGGCCACGCGCTGGATTTTTCACGACGTGACTGAAGCCAAACTGGCCACGGTGGCCTTGAAACGCTCGATTCGGCGGTATGAAGCCCTGGTTAACTCGGTGGATGGTATTGTTTGGCAGGCCGACCTGCCGAGCCTGCGGTTTAGTTTTGTGAGCCAACAAGCAGAGCGGTTGCTGGGTTACCCGGTGAGCCGCTGGACTGGGGAGCCAGGCTTTTGGCAGGATCACATTCACCCGGAGGATCGGGAAAAGGCAGTCACTCTGTGCTCAAGCCTCACCGAGCAACAAAAATATCAGAACTTCGAGTACCGCATGCTGGCGGCCGATGGCAGTGTCGTGTGGCTGCGCGACATCGTCAGCTTGCGCATCGAAAATGGGGGAGCACCGCAGATCCAGGGCATCATGGTGAACATCACGCCGCGCAAACAGGCCGAGGCAAAGGTGCGCCGCATCCAGCAGGAATTGGAGGCCACAAACAAGGACCTGCTGCGCAGGAACCAGGAAATCCAGAGTTTCTATCACACCCTTTCACATGAGCTGAAAACTCCGCTCACCTCTGCCCGCGAATTCATCTCCATCCTGATGGACGGCCTGGCGGGTCCCGTCAATGAAACCCAGATGGAATACTTGGGCATCGCCAAGGAAAGCTGCAACCAGTTGCGTGTTTGCATCAACGATCTGTTGGACGCCACGCGCCTGGAAACCGGCAAGATGGCTTTGGAGTTGAAACCGGTTTCGCTGGCCAACTTGGTGCAACGGGTCGTGGCCACTATGGGCCCAAGGGCCGCCGGGAAACAAATCGTCTTGCGCCACCAAGTCCAGCCGGGGTTGCCTGACGCGCCGATAGACGAACACCGAATGACCCAGGTCATCAGCAACCTGCTCAACAACGCCATCAAGTACACCCCGCCAGGCGGGGAAATCGTCGTCACCGCCCGCGAAGCCCCGGCGCACCCTGAATTGCTCCACGTGTCCGTCCGCGATACCGGCTGCGGGATCGCCAAGGAACACCAGGAACACATTTTCGATCGCCTCTACCAGGTCAAGGCCGGTGACGCCACCACCGAACAGGGTGTGGGCTTGGGACTCTATTTGTGCCGGGAATTGGTCCAGTTGCACGGAGGCAATATCTGGGTTGACAGCGAGCTGGGCCAGGGCAGCACGTTCTGCTTCGTTCTGCCCAAGAGTCAACAGATGCTCCAGTCCAACTTGCTGGTCATTGATGACGATCCCGACGTGCTCGATATGCTGCGCCAACTGCTGGCGGCCGAGCAGTACAACGTGCGCACCGCCCGCGATGGGCAGGAAGGCTTGCAGGAAATGCGCCGGCAGGCGCCGGATATTGTTCTGCTGGACTTGAAGATGCCCAACTTGAGCGGCCCGGCCACGCTCAAGGAAATCAGAAAGGATTGGGGCCAAATCCCCGTGATCGTACACACCGCTTTCGCCGATGGGGAGCTGATGAAACAGGCCCTGGCCTTCTCCCCATTTACGTTGCTGGCCAAGCCATGTCCCGCGGAGCAGGTCGTCGAAACGGTCCGAAAAATCCAAAGGGCGGGAGATACGGCCATCTGGAAAAGAAACCATTACGGCCTGCCAAGGCCGAGTATGAAATGAAAGGAAAGGAAACGAAGTATGAAAACCATATTGGTCGTCGAAGACGACACCAGGATTGCGGCGGCTTTAGGAGTCCGACTCGAGGCCGCAGGCTATGAGGTCCTGACCGCTGCCGACGGTCTTGGAGGACTCAAACTGGCTTTGAACAACCGGCCCGACCTTATCCTGATGGATATTTGGATGCCGGTGGGAATCGGTTTCTCGGTGGCCCAGCGGCTCCAAAGCGTTGGTCTGACGGGCATCCCCATCATCTTTATCACCGCCAGCAAACTCAAGGGCCTTCGGGAGGCAGCCAAACAGTTAGGCGCGGTGGATTTCTTTGAAAAACCTTATGATTCCGAACAACTCCTGGAGGCCATCTCGCGCGCGCTGGAACCCAAGACTGCTGCTCGCGGCCAGGAACTGATCTGTGCTCAAACTCCGAGATGAAACCAGCCCGTCGCAAGACTGCCGTCAGCCGCCCAGGTGAGCAGGCGGCCGTGAAGCGTGGAGCGTCGGAGTGTCAGAGCGTGGAGCGTGGTGCGTTGGTTCGACGCTCCGACGCTCTACGCTCCACTCCCTCCTCACGCTCCACGCACCCGGTGCCGGCGGTCCTTGCGGCAGGCACAACCAAGGCAACTATGAAAAGAGTATTGATAGTGGACGACGACAAGAAGAGCACGGCGGCGCTGGCCATTCGCCTCCGCGCCGCCGGCCACGAGGTCCTGAGCGCGCCGGATGGTCTGGCGGGTCTCAAGCTGGCGATTGACCGCCGCCCCGACCTGATTGTGATGGACGTCTGGATGCCCGGCGGAGTCGGGATTTTGATCGCTCAACGCCTCAAACACGTTGGACTGGCTGATATCCCAGTCATATTCTTGACCGCCAGCCGGAAGGAAGATGTTTGGGGAGTAGCCGAGGAGGTGGAGCCCGCCGGTTTTTTTGAGAAACCCTGTGAATCAAAACAACTCCTGGAATCGATCAATCTCATTTTGGCCGGCGCCGCCTCGCTGCCGGCACAGATGACTTCACCCCGAAAAACCCTTGCAACAAATACACTATGAAAAAGATACTCATTATCGAAGACGATGAAAAAATTGCTCTGGCTCTGTGCGTGCGGCTCAAAGCTTACGGTCACGCCACCTGGATCGCAGGCGACCGTATCACAGGTTTCAGCCTGGCAGTGCGCCATAAGCCGGACCTGATCCTTCTGGATATTTCCCTGCCCGGCGGCGACGGCCTGGCTTTGGCCGAACAGTTCAACGAATGGCCGGAAACCAGGCAGACTCCCATTATCTTCGCCACCGCAAGCCAGGACCCGGAATTGCGCAAAAAGGTCTTGAACCTGGGGGCCTCCGGCTTGGTGAGGAAACCTTATGAAACCGAGGAGTTGCTGAGGGTCGTCCAACACGCGTTGGAGGGCGAGGGCCGGACCCGTCTTGCTACATTTCCGGCTTCAGCGCATCCTGCGAAGGGGCCGACCAGAGAGCTGCGCAAAAGAATCCTGATCGTGGAAGATGATCGGCAGATCGCGCTGGGCTTGGCCCTGCGGATGAAGGCCGCAGGCTTCGACGCTGCTGTCGCCAATGATGCACTGTCCGGCGTGCGCTCCGCCGTGCAGACTAAACCCGATGCGGTCGTGCTGGATATTTCCATGCCCGCCGGCGACGGTTTTACCGTAGCTGAACGGATTCAGGCGAACATCCCCACCCCTACGCCGATTATCTTCCTGACCGCCAGCCGGCGCCCTGACTTCCGGCAAAGGGCCCGGCAACTGGGCGCAGTTGGCTTCTTCGAAAAGCCATACGAACCAGAAGACCTGCTCGCTGCGGTTAGGAACGCAGTCGCTTAGTTCAACGACGCGCGCGGGAGCGTGCAGCGTGGAGCGTCGCAGCGTCAGAGCGTTGAACCATCGCTCCGACGCTCCCACTCTCTGACGCTCCACGCTCGACTGCCCTCGGAATTCGTTGTTACCTTGGGGTATGCGAATTTTATCGGGCATCCAGCCTTCGGGGGCGCTGCATCTTGGAAATTACTTCGGGATGATGAAGCCGGCCATCGAACTGCAGAACCAGGGCGAGACGTTTTATTTCATCGCCAATTATCATTCGATGACTTCGCTCTTCGACCCGGATGAGCGGCGCAAGAACACGCTGGACGTGGCGCTGGATTTCCTGGCCTGCGGGTTGGACCCGAAGAAATCGGTGTTCTTTCGCCAATCGGATGTGCCGGAAGTGGCGGAATTGACTTGGATGCTTTCAACGGTGACCCCGATGGGTTTGCTGGAGCGCGGCACCAGCTACAAAGACAAAATCGCCAAAGGAATTTCGCCCAATCACGGCCTGTTCGCCTACCCGGTGCTCATGGCGGCGGACATTCTGATTTACGATTCCAACGTTGTGCCCGTCGGCCAGGACCAGAAGCAGCATGTCGAGGTTGCGCGCGACATCGCGACCAAATTCAATGAAACCTACGGCCAGACCTTCGTCATCCCGGAGCCGCAAATCCGTTCAGAGGCCGCCAAGGTTGCCGGCACCGACGGCGAGAAAATGAGCAAGAGCTACGGCAACACCATCGAAATCTTCGGCGACGAACAGACGCTCCGCAAGAAAGTCATGAGCATCAAGATGGACAGCCGCACGCCCCAGGAGCCTAAGCCCGATGCGGAGCAGAACCTTGCCCTCCAACTTCTGAAACTGGTCGCCCCACTTGACGTGGCCACCAATTGCCAGGACCGCTTGCGCGCCGGCGGCTTGGGCTATGGGGACCTCAAAAAAACACTGTTTGAACACTACTGGAATTACTTCGCCGCCGCCCGCGCCGAGCGGGCCGAATTGGCGGCGAATCCGGACCACGTCCACAAGGTCTTGGCTGACGGCGCCGCCAAAGCGCGCAGCCTCGCGCAAAAAGTTTTGCAACGGGCCAAGGTCGCGAGCGGCCTGGATTGAGCGCGCGCGTTGGCCCTAGCCGGAATATTTCATAGCCGCCGTAGCCGCCGACGTCAGTCGGCGCTGATTTCCGAGGAGAAGAAGTTAGCGCCGACTGACGTCGGCGGCTACACCCTGAGGCTCGCATATTTATGCCTAAAGTGGAAAACCGTTTGCTTTTTGCCATCGTGGGTACGCACTGTTGACTCATGCGATCCGTCCAATCCGTCATTTTCCTTTTTTGCCTGCCGATTCTTACGGCGGCCCAAACCCACACCAATCTCATCACCCGCGAGGCCGTCAGCGAAGCCGGGAAACTCATCGGCCTCAACTTTTCCGATGCCAAAATTGATATGATGTTGCCGGGCTTGAAAAAACAATTGGACAATTTCGAGTCGCTCCGAAAATTTCCCCTCTCCAACAGCGTCCCGCCGGCCCTCTGGTTCAACCCGATCCCGGTCAGCATGAAATTCGAGCGCGCGCGCAAGAAATTTCGAATGAGCCCGCCCGGAAAGGTGAAGCTCCCGGCCAACCTCGACGAACTCGCCTTCTATTCCGTGGGCGCGTTGGCCGCCCTTATCAAGACGCGCCAAATCACCTCCGAAAGACTCGTCCGCTTCTACCTCGACCGCCTCAGGAAGTACGGTCCAAAGCTAGAATGCGTTGTCACCCTCACCGAAGACCTCGCCCTTGAGCAGGCCAGACGCGCCGATGCCGAAATCGCTGCCGGCAAATACCGCGGTCCGCTGCACGGCATCCCTTACGGGGCCAAAGATCTGCTGGCCGTAAAAGGAGTCGCCACGACTTGGGGCTCCGCCCCTTATACCAACCAGGTCTTCGATTTCGACGCCACGGTCGTCAGGCGGCTCGAAGATGCGGGCGCGGTCTTGCTCGCCAAGACCACCCTCGGCGAATTGGCTATGGGCGATACCTGGTTTGGCGGCATGACCCGCAATCCTTGGAATGTCAAGCAGGGCTCCAGTGGTTCTTCGGCCGGTTCCTGCGCCGCAACCGCTGCCGGCTTGATCCCGTTCGGTATTGGCTCCGAGACCCTCGGCTCCATCGTGTCCCCGTGCGACCGCTGCGGCGTCACAGGTCTGCGTCCGACCTATGGCCGGGTCAGCCGGGCCGGCGCCATGGCCCTGAGCTGGTCTATGGACAAACTGGGACCCATTTGCCGCACGGTCGAAGACTGCGCCATCGTGTTCAACGCCATCTACGGGCCGGATGGCCTTGATCAATCCCTTTACGACGCCCCCTTCAACTACGCTCCGAAAATGAGTCTCAAGAAAGCGCGCATCGGCTATCTGAAAGGTGATTTCGCACGCGAAACTGGCGAGCGCAAACAACACGACCAGGCCGCGCTTCAAAAGCTGCGGGAACTGGGCGCGGACCTGCTGCCCATCGAACTGCCCAATTATCCCCTGAGCGATATCTCCTTCGTATTAGCCACTGAGGGCGCCGCCGCATTTGACGAGCTGACCCTTAGCGGCCGCGACGATTTGATGAAACAGCAGGAACGCGCTTCCTGGCCAAACACATTTCGCGAGCGGCGCTTCGTTCCCGCCATCGAATATCTCCAGGCCCAGCGCATCCGCTGCTTGCTCATCCAGGACACCGCCAGTGTATTCGACAAAGTGGATCTTTTTCTGGCGCCGTGCTTCACCGGCAGAAGCATGCTCTTAAGCAATCTCACCGGCCATCCCTGCGTGGTGTTGCCCGACGGATTCTCCAGAGACGGCACGCCGACCAGCATTTGTTTCATCGGCAAACTCTTTGGCGAGGCCGAGCTGCTGGCCGTGGCCAAGGCCTACCAGGACGCGACGGAGTTCCATCGGAAGCATCCAACATCGGTGATGGGTGACTCCTGATGAGCCTTTATTGCCTCGTTCATGGGACCGGTTTCGCGGCCGCATAAGCTTTGGCGCGCAGAGGCAGCCGGTAGCAGACCGCCTCCTGGTCATTGCGCGCCAGCAGAAATTCGCCCGCCAGAGCCGGTACGTTCCACGTTTTCGAGCTCAGTGCGTTGACCCTGGCCAGCTCGCGATATTCGGATGGATTCGCCTCAACCAGCACCACCGGGCCGGGCTCGGTTTGCACCACCAGAACGTCGCCCACCAGCAAGACCTGGCCGTGGCCATAGCGGCCTTCCTTCCATTTCCGTTCGCCGCTGGCCAGTTCAACGCAGGCTAGAATCCCATCATCCAGCCCATACAGAAAGCCATCGCGCGCTACGAGGTTGGAAAATTCTGATTTCATGATCCGGCTCTTCCAATTTTCGGTGACCGAAAGCTTGCCGTCGGCTGCCGCTTTGAGCTGCAGCAACGCGCAGCCCGCGTTGAAACTGGCCGACACAAAAACCCGGTCACCATCGAGCACGACGGGCTGGGCGCATTTGGGCCATTTATCGCCGCCCCAGGCATACTCCCAAAGCACCAGGCCGTTGGCTGGGTCGTGACCGCTGACGCTGCCGGCGTTGACCGACACTATTTGACGCCTGGCGCTCAGTGTGGCCAGGGTGGGCGAACTGAAGCTTGCCTTGTCGGTTCCCGCGCGCCACAACAGCGAACCGTCGTTGCGATCGTAGGCCAGCAATGTCGAGGCGTTGGTAAAACCGCCATTAACCACCACCAGGTTATCGAACGCCAGTGGCGAGCAAGCCTTGCCCCATACCAGATTCGGCAGCGCGTTCTCCTTGAGCGTTTCCCGGGACCAGATCAGCGTGCCGGTCCCTTCGTCCAGACAATCGAGGATGCCCGTGGCGCCCAGAGCATAGACGCGGCTGCCGGCGATCGTCGGGGTGGCGCGCGGGCCGTTGCCGCCCATGTCTCCGTCGAACTGAACAAGGTTGGTGTGCGCCCATAGGACGTGGCCGGTGGCTAATTCATAGCAAACCACCAGCTCACTTCCACCGCGTCTCTCCTGCGTTAGAGCGCGCGAGTCGGCGACCGCAAAACCCGACCAGCCCAGCCCGATAGGCTGCCGCCACAGTTCCTTGGGTGGATGCGCCCTCCAGTCGCGCTCCAACTCAATTCCCTTAACCACTCCTTGCCGCTCGCTGCCAAGATACGCCGGAGAGTCGAAGGATGCCGCCAGCGCGGGCTGGCTGTTTGTCCAAAGGGCCGCGTTGAGCGGCCCAACATTGCCGTCTCTCTTCGGCGTCCACCTCCACGCGATTCTCGGCTTGCCCGAGCCGTCAACGGCGCCATCAAAACGCAGTATCTTAGTGATCCCGAAGAGCCCAACTGCGAACAATAACAGCCCGACCAATCGCGTGCGCCAACGCAATCGCGTAAAGAACACGAACCAGACAATCAACAACGGGACCGTAATGACCAAAGTTAACCACGTCTGCATGTTTTTGAAGTTGCTGTCGAGTTGGCTCGACAGGCGAATGCGAAGCTCATTCGCTGCGGCCAACAGCAGAATCGTCGCCGGTATCCACCCGCGCAGGCCCTTGGCTCTCATCTGTCCGCCGGTTGGCTCCGGCGGATCTTGTCTTATGGCTTCCGGATTTTTGGAGTTCATAAATTTGCCTTTCGTTTATTTGAAGTAAGCACTTATGCACATATAAGAGCAAGAAAAGTTCGCCGTGCGGCCAATGCGCAGCCGATTACGGGTTGCTCCGACACCATCTGGTGGTGCGGAAAGTTCCAGCCTTGGAAAGCCTCGACGTTTTTGGGAGAGTGCAAACGAACCTCCCAAGTGGTTCTCCTCGCCTCTTCCTCTTAATCGTCATCTGAGTCCTCGAAGGCCCTCCCTGAAAAGGAGGAGTGACCAAATCTTGGCAGCCAAAAAAGGGTAAGTCTTTGCCAAAAAATGAGGAGGCTCTTAATCCATTCCCACGTAATCTCACCTCACGGCAAAACTTTGATCTAACGACCTATGAAAAGAATACATCGGAGACCATTCAAGTCACTGCTGCGGACCGCTCTGAGTCTTGCGCTCGTTTCGGCGGCATTGGTTCCGCTCGCCTTGCTTACCGCCGCCGAAGAGAAATCCGAAAAAGCGCCAAAAACCGAAAAACCGCCGGCGCAGAAGAGCGAGGCTGATTCCTCAAATAAGAAGCCGAAAGCTGCCCCGAAAATCCTCACCGGAGCGGAACTGTATTCGATGCATTGTAACAGGTGCCACCCCGAGCGGTATCCCACCGAGCGGACCGCGGCGCAATGGAAGACCATCCTGCTCCACATGCGCGTGCGGGCGAACCTCCCTGCCGAACAGGCGCGGACGATCCTCAAATACCTTCAGGACAACAGCGGACGATAAGCGGCTGAACCTGAACTCAAAGGACAAAACATGAACATGAAAACACTTTCCTTCGCCTTAGGTTGCGCCGCCGCCTGCTGCACGTTGTTTATGGCCCTGCCAATCGCGACCGCGGCGGCCATTGACGAGCAGCAGTTCAACGAGTTGAAAGACCTGGTCAACAAACTGGGCCAGAAGATCGACAAACAGGACCAACGTATCGAACAAATGGAAAAAACCCATGCGCAGGACGCGCAGGTCCACGCGCAAGATCAGAAGACCCACGAGCAGGACCAGCAAAAGATCCAGGAATTAGAGAAGAAGCTTGGAGAAACACAACAAACCGTTGCAGACGTGCAACAAAAGGCGACGGCGGCTGTGGCGGTCCCGGTGGAACCACTTCCCCGAGTGCCGCTCGACGAGGGAACCGTCAACCATAACTTCTCCATTCTGGGCGACGCGGAGTTTCTATACGCCAAGACCTCGGGCCAGCACGGGACGTTTTTGTTCGCGGATTTTGCGCCCATTTTTCTGTATCGAGGCGGAGAAAAGGTCCTGTTCGAGGCCGGTTTCGATTTCGGTTTGCAGAATAACGAACGGAACAGCCCTGCGGGGGGCGCGGGGGCGACTACAACCACCGAGCTAAGCTTCGCGCAGTTGGATTACCTCATGAACGATTATGTGACCTTGGTGGTGGGAGACATGGTGCTGCCCCTCGGCACTTATGAGGAGCGGAGCGCGGGCTGGTTGAACAAGTTTCCTGATGATCCATTGCCGCGAGATCTGCTTCCAGGCGCAGGAGTGGGCGCACAGTTACGAGGGGCTGTTCCGCTGGGCCAAAACGGGAAGCTGGTCACTTATTCCGTGTGGGGTGTGAATGGGCCGAGCTCGGCGGATGGCACCGGCAATGCCGACCAACTTGATCTGGGTGGGAACGTGGGCTTGAAGTCGGACAATTCGGTGGCGAATTTGCACGGCCAGCCCAGCGGCGGCGCCCGCGTGGGTTGGTTCATGCCTTTCAAGCCCCACTACGATCTGGAGCTGGGCCTTTCGGCCCAGTCGGGGGAGTGGGATGACGCAGGGCATCATATTTGGTCCGCGGGCGTCGCCGACGCCAGCTTGCACTTGGGAGCGAACTTCGAGGTCAAGGGCGAATATATCCGTAGCTGGTATGGAAGCGACGATCACGGAAACGTCCACCCCGAGGGTTGGTGGGTGCAGGCGGGCTACAAACTCGCTGGGTTGAACCTGGATTGGCCGGTAATCAATAACATCGAACTGGTGAACCGCTATGACACTATCCACGATGGCCTGGGCACTCGGACCCGGCGGTACACTCTGGGTTATATCTACTATTTCTCGAATACGCTGCTGTTTGAAGGCGACTATGAGTTTCTCCACAGCACTGATGGAGGCCAGCAAAACCAGTTGATCTTGCAGCTTTCCTACGGTTTTTGAAGCCTTCTTGTTGAAAATCAAAACTGACTATTACCAAGACACCATGCATATATTCAGAATCCAAAACAGCAAGCGGTCGCGGTTAATTCGAGCCTGCCTCCTGGCCGCCCTTGGGTGCATCTCGATCAGGTCGGCTTCTGCGCAGAGCGTCCCCGCGGCGACAGAATCGACCAATCAAGCGCCAACTTACCTCCGGGACGTATTGCCCATCATCATGGGGAAGTGCTCCAGATGCCACAACAACCAGGCGCGGTTTGTTTACAACTGGCTGGATTACCGG
>WNGH01005267.1_pt1 | contig 12334 bp, 6 predicted proteins | sample 5400631 | NCBI WGS metagenome assembly WNGH01 (sample SAMN13153373, study PRJNA577476) | soil metagenome | isolation source: 115 cm soil or saprolite under Garry oak tree replicate 1 | place: USA:California | collected 2016-06-15 | reverse complement strand
CAAGCCCTGATCGATGCCAGAGACTCGGAAGCGCAAATCGAATTCGATCCCGAGACGCGCAATCCGCATTACGACTATGACGAAGAAGATCAGACGCATCACATCGTCTGGTTCCTCGACGGCGTCACGGCATTCAACCAGATGCGCGCCGCCAGCGGTTATCATCCGGCCGGTTTCGCCTTGTGGCGGCTCGGTTCTGAAGACCCATCGATCTGGTCGGTTTTCGGAACGGATCAGTCCAACCCCTCGCCGGATGCGTTGAAACGGATGGTCTACGGTTACGAAGTGGATTTTGAAGGCACGGGCGAGTTGCTTCAGGTGCAGTCCAGTCCCCACGATGGCGAGCGCGGCGTGAACGTCGATCTGAAGACTGGGTTTATTGCGTCGGAAACTTACGACAACGAAAAGATTCCTTCATCTTACGTGATCGAGCGCACCGGAGATCATCCGGGTATGATCGCACTAACCTTTGACGATGGACCTGATGCCAGATACACGCCGGCCCTCCTCGACATACTCAAACAGGAGAACGTGCCCGCCACCTTCTTCGTGCTAGGCAAGAACGGACAGGCAGAACCTGACTTGCTCCGGCGCATCATCAACGAAGGCCACGAGATCGGCAATCATACTTTTACGCACCCGAACCTCGGTGAAATTCCCGGACGCATGACCGACCTCGAACTCAACGCGACGCAGCGTCTGATCGAATCGATCACCGGACGATCGACAGTGCTCTTTCGCCCGCCTTATTTCGGAGACGCCGAAGCCGACACGCCGGAAGAAGTCGAGCCCGCGATCCGCGCGCAAAAACTTAATTATGTGATAGTCGGATTGCGCATCGATCCCGGCGACTGGAAACCGGGCGTAACCGCGGATGAGATTGTCCAAAGGACGATCGACCGGGCGATGGACAAGAACCCTGAGACGCGTGGGCAGGTGGTCTTGCTGCACGATTCAGGTGGCGAGCGCGAGGCAACAGTTGAGGCTTTGCCTCGCTTGATCCACGAACTCCGCGCGCGCGGATTCAAGTTCGTGCTGGTCTCTGACCTGGCCGGCTGGACACGCGATCAAGTAATGCCGCCCCTGCCTCCCAGCCAAAGCTTTTACACGCGCACCGATACGGTTGCCTTTCTCTTGTTATCGACCGGCGGTTGGCTCTTGCAGTGGGCCTTCATCATCGGAATCGTCCTGGGCCTGGGAAGGCTGGTGTTTATCGGCGCACTGGCATTTGCGCAGTGGGCGCGCTCGCGACGCCGTGAGCGAGAGCATGTGGGAGAGCATTACGAGCCGTTCGTATCGGTCATCGTCCCCGCGTTCAACGAGGATCGAGTGATCGAAAGCACAATTCGCAGCTTGCTGAATTCCGATTATTCCAGCTTTGAAATCATTGTAGTCGATGACGGATCGACAGATCGCACCAGCGAAGTCGTCCAGGAGAGCTTTGCGGACGAACCCCGGGTTCGTCTATTCACGGAAGCAAACGCCGGCAAGGCCGTCGCGTTGAACTTTGGTTTGCGTTACGCGAAAGGCGACGTGATTGTCGCGCTCGACGCCGACACACAGTTTCCCGCCGACACGATTCGAGCGCTGGCTCGTCGCTTTGTCGATCCTCAGATCGGCGCCGTCGCCGGTAATGCGAAAGTCGGCAACCGCATCAACATCGTGACGCGCTGGCAGGCGCTCGAATACATCACTTCTCAAAACATGGATCGGCGCGCCTTCGCCAGTCTCAACTGCATCACCGTCGTTCCCGGCTCAGTCGGTGCATGGCGTCGCGAGTTGATCGAGCAATGCGGCGGCTTTAGCACAGACACTCTGGCCGAGGACCAGGATCTTACGCTGCTCATACGGAAACTCGGTTACAAGATTGGTTATGAAGAGTCGGCGATCGGTTGGACTGAAGCGCCCGATCGTTTGGGGATGCTGGCGCGACAAAGATTCCGCTGGGCCTATGGCACGCTCCAATGTCTGTGGAAGCATCGCGATACGCTGTTTCGTCCGCGTTATGGCGCGCTGGGCTTTGTGGCCATGCCGAACGTGTGGATATTCCAGATCATTTTTCCTCTGATCTCGCCGATCATGGATCTAATGCTGGTCTACACTTTTCTGTCGAACGGGCTCGATTGGTTACAGCAGCCAAGCGGCTACCGGTTCACCAATCTTCAGCAAGTTCTTTTTTACTACGCGCTGTTTCTCGCAGTCGATTGGTGCGCCGCCGGTTTCGCTTTTGCGCTGGAACGGAAAGAACATTGGCGCTTGCTTTGGTGGCTCTTCCTCCAACGCTTCTGCTACCGGCAGGTCATGTATTACGTTATGGTCAAATCAGTCAGCACTGCGATACGCGGCGCCGTGGTGGGATGGGGCAAGCTCGAGCGGAAAGCGACCGTCGAGGCGCGGCCGTAACTGTCTCTCCTTTGAAAGCGTTTGGACGCGGACTTGTCCGCCCACATCGCGGCCCGAGTGCCGCATCTGAGAGGGTTCTCCTACGGTTGGAATTCCCCGATGTTACCAGCAATGTTCAAGCCGCAAAAAAAGTGGTTTGTTTTTCTCGTGCTGCTCGTGGTCGCGGCTGGCTTTCGCGTTGCCATTGCGCGTTGGTTCCCCAATGACGCGCCTGATGACGGGCGCATTTATGCCCAGATTGCGCGCAACGTTCTCGAACAGCACGTCTATTCGCATGAGACCGCGCCGCCTTACGATCCTTCTTATATTCGCCTTCCCGGTTATCCGCTCTTTCTCGCCGGCGTGTATTCAGTCTTCGGCCACACTAACAACGGCGCCGTGCGCATTGCGCAGGCTTTGATTGATACCGGCACGTGCGCGCTGGTGGCCTTGCTCGCTTTCTATTGGCAACCTGATGAAAAACGAAAGCGCGTGACGGCAATCGCAGCCTTGGCGCTGGCCGCTGTTTGTCCATTCACAACCATCTATGCGGTGACGATTCTTACGGAAGTGCCGACGAATTTTTTCGTCGTGGCGATGTGTCTGGCGGCGACGCTGGCATTTAGAAGCGGTTTTACCACAGCGGACACAAAGGCATCACTGCAGGATCATAAGAATTTCAAGCATGCACTCTTTTGGTGGAGCATCGCCGGTTTGCTCGGTGGCGTAGCGGTTATGCTTCGTCCCGACTGCGGACTGTTCGTGGCGGCGATCGGTTTCACGCTGGTAATCACAACCATTTGGAGTGCGGTGGCAAGCGCCGCGCGACACCGCTTTGGATTATTGTCCGACAAACTTCAGTTTGTCGCTGACGAGAATTCCGTGACCCTTGATTCACGAGACGACAAACTGAAGTTTGTCGGACATCAAGAACGCATCGCCACAACGCTACGGCCCGCGCGCTCAAAAATATCGCGCACCTTTGTCGCTGGTGCAGTTTTCTCGATCGCATTCGCGCTCGCGCTTACGCCCTGGACCATTCGCAACTGGCGCGTCTTTCATATCCTTCAGCCGTTGGCTCCGATGAACGCCGAGATGCCCGGCGAGTTCATTCCGCATGGTTACCTGCGCTGGGTGAAAACCTGGTTAGACGACCAGCGCTATATCGATGTGGCCGTGTGGGAAGTCGGCATCCAGCCGATCACTATCGACGATCTGCCCAATAGTGCGTTCGATTCGCTCGATGAGCGCACCCGGGTCGCGGCGTTGCTGGAGCAATACAATCATCCGCCGCAAGAACAAGCAAGCGATAATGAAGAGCAGTCGCAAGCGCAGGCGAGCCCGACACCAACGCCGCCAGCATCACCAAAACAGACGCCGGTAAATCCGCCGGCATTGGCAACCAAAGCCACGCCAAATCCGGGAAATCAATCGCAACAGAATACAGATGACAAGTCGAACAGTGATGCGAAGAGCGATGAAACCGAAGACAGCAGCGATCAAGAGGACGAGAACGACAAAGGCGATGAGGATCAATCAGATGAGTCAAAGCCGGAAGACCGCGGCCCAGTCGCGATGACGCCGCAGCTCGATGCAGCCTTTGGCCGGCTAGCCGCCGAACGAATTGCGCGCCATCCGCTTCGTTATTACTTCTGGATGCCGGCCAAGCGCGCGGCGTCACTCTGGTTCAATACGCATTCGGATTATTATCCTTTCGAGGGCACGCTCCTTCCGCTTGAAGATCTCGATTATGACATTCACCAACATATATGGCTTCCGCTGTTCGCGGCTATAGTCGGGATTTATACCCTCGCCGGTCTCGCCGGCGCATTTGTGCTGTGGTTGAGTGGAGACTTTTACGCGCGTAGTTGGCTAACGCTTGTGTGCCTGATCGTAGTTACTCGGCTCGCTTTTTTTTCGACCCTTGAAAATCCTGAGCCGCGTTACGTAGTTGAGTTCTTTCCTTTCCTGGCAGCCCTCGGCGGGATAGCTTTTGCGCGAATCTGGAAGTGGTCAACGTGAAGCGTCCACGCCAGATTCTTATTTAGAGTAATTGGTTATTACGGTCGGCAAGTCGGAGACTTACCGCGCATCTGACGGCAGAGCCGTGGCTATCGATTTGAATCTAAATCAGCGCCGCTTACTGCACCGTCTTCTCGACCGGCAAGTAACAGATACGAATAGAGCGCGAGGCCAGTGATCACCGCGATACTGAACTTGATCACCGGACTAATCGGCTGAGGCGATATAAAGCCTTCGATGATTCCGGCAACGACCAGCAATACCGAAGCGCCGACCGCCAGCCTCACTGCTTCCATGCCGCGTGCTTTCAAAGCATCGGCGCGTGAAAGATTTCCCGGCATCAGCATTGCCGTGCCGATTAAAAGACCGCCACCGCCGGCAATGAAACAGCAAGAGAGTTCAATCACGCCGTGGCCCACGACAAAGGCTGTGAGGTCATTCCCGAAGCCGGCGCGATACGTGAGCGCGAAGATAGCGCCCGTGTTAAGACCAAAGTAAGCGGTCCAGAAAAGGGTCCCGACACCGAGCAACGCTCCGAGCGCAAATTCATAAGCCGTAACGCGAATGTTGTGAGTGAAAATGGCGGTGGACTCAATCTGGTTGGCCTCGTTAATCTCTTGCCACCAACGAATCCGAGATTCGATTCGGTGGCGCATTCCCGGGCTGACGGCTGCCAGCTCCGAGAAATCAGGATCGCGCCGCGTAGCAAGAAAACTGAGCGTTCCGAAAAGAAAAAAGACCAAGGCAGTAGTCGCGGTGTAACGCCAGGTGCGGCGGAACGTCTGCGGAAAGTCGCGCGCAAAGAAATTCCAAATGCGCCGCCCGCCCTGGGCGTCGGCGCGATAAATGCGACCATGGGCGCGAATCACCAGGCTATTGAGATAATTGATCAGCCGCGGGTCGCGGGATTCGGCGCGAGCAATTGCAAGATCAGAAGCCGTGCGGCGATAGATGCGCCCCAATTCGCGCACCTCGTCGCGCTTCAAGCGACGCAACGTCATCTGATCGAGACGTTGAAGCAGTTCCTCGAGCCTCTGCCAGACGTTCTTGCGTTCATTGATGAATCGATCAAGCGCCACGGTTTTGATTTCGGATTGCGAATTGCGGATTTCGGATTTGTGATCTTAGATTTAGACTGATGCGATATTGGAGCCATCCATGACTGACAGTTTTCAAATCTGCAATCCGCAATCCGCAATCCGCAATCTAGTTGAGTGTGTACCAAACTTCAGCGAAGGCCGCAAGCCCGAAACGATCAGACGCATCGAGCGGGCGATCGAATCGATTCACGGCGCGAGAGTTCTCGACCGCCACATCGATCCCGATCATAACCGATCGGTGATTACGTTTGTCGCTCCGCCTGAGCACCTGATCGAAGCTGCGTTGCGCGCGGTTGGCACCGCAACTGAGTTGATCGATTTGCCCACGCACGCCGGAGAGCACCCGCGTATTGGCGCGACCGACGTCTTGCCTTTCGTGCCGGTGCGCGGCGTAACGATGGACGAATGCGTGGCCCTGGCCCATGAAGCAGGGCGGCGCATTTGGCAGGAGCTTTCGATTCCGGTTTATTTTTACGAGCGCGCGGCGTTGAGACCTGATCGTATCCGTCTGGAGAAAGTGCGTGGCAAAGGGATCGAGCAGCTGCGACGAGAGATCGAAACGAATCCCGATCGCGCGCCGGACGTAGGCGAGAAAAGAACCCATCCGACAGCCGGCGCAATTGCCGTGGGCGCGCGTCCATTTCTGATTGCGTTCAATGTCAACCTGCGAACAAATGACATCGCAGTCGCGCGTAGTATCGCTCGCGCGATCCGCGAAAGTGGCGGCGGCCTGCCGTTCGTGAAGGCGCTTGGCTTTGAATTGAAGACGCGCGGGCTGGTTCAGGTTTCGATGAACCTGACGGACTACGAACAAACGACGATCGCCCGGGCCTTCGACGCTGTCGACACCGAGGCCAGCCTGCGCGGAGTGGAAGTTGCGGGCGCTGAAATTGTAGGCTTGGTGCCGCGAGCGGCGCTCGACCGCGGCGCTGCTTACTTTCCGCGGCTGGAGCATTTTCGCGAGGCCGTGGTCCTTGAGAACTTATTGGAAGCGGGTCAGAAGCGCGAGCGGTAGCGACCGGATCATTTTCCATTTGTCATTTTCCATTTGCCATTCGACCATTTGAAGATGATTCAGACCGTCACCGTGCATTAGAGTCAATGGCATCTGGAGTCTACGGTAGAGCCATCCGACAATGGCAAATGAAAAATGCTAAATTATGCTAAATGACAAATGGAAAATGATCCGGTCGCTACCGCTCGCGGTTCTGACATAATTGGGCTGGACAGTCTACACGGCCAGGGTTTATTATGTTGGCCCGCCCACAAGGGCGGCTTCCTACAAAACGATTGGCCACGCGGCCAGTTTCAATTTAATCAGACGGATCGCGTGATTGTTTGTCACCACCCGGCGTCCGAGACGACTGCTCGCCGATTCAAACACGGAGGTAAGAAATGCTCAGAATGGGAAAGAATCCAAACGAAGAAAAGAGCCAGACTCAACCCGAAACCGACAGCTACTCAACTCGCAGTTATTCACCGTATCAGAGCGGCGAGACCCTCACGCGCCCCTCAACCGAAGCGCCAGCGACGCCGAAAGCAATCACGGAGAGTGAAACAATCGCGAGAGAGATCAAGGACGGCACGCTCAGTGGCTTCATTGCCAGCGGCACCCTTATTACCGGAGAGGCTTCATTCAAATCGTTGCTCCGAATTGATGGCCGTTTTTCAGGCCGCATCAATTCTGCGACCGGCACGCTGATTGTTGGCTCGGGGGGCCAGGTCGACGCGAATGTAGAAGTTTCGATCGCCACGATTCATGGAGTGGTCAATGGCGACGTCGTCGCGGGCCAGCGCATTGAGTTGGGACGCGCGGGAAAACTGAATGGCAACATTCAAACTCCGTCGCTGATGATTGAGCAGGGCGGAATCTTTGAAGGAAGCTGCAAGATGGTTCAGCAAAAGGCGGCTACCGAGAAGCCATCCAAGGTCGAGCGCAAAGACAACGTGATCGATGCCGCGAAGTTGGAGGCCGTGAAGACTGAGAAGGTTGAAGATGCTTTGAATCGTAAGCCGGCGGTGGCCGTAGGCGGGGCCGCGGGCTGATTCCCATGCTTGGCTTTCAAGTATGAACGGCGTTTTGATCGGCCGACAAGCTTCGGCTTAGTCATTTGCAAATTGTCTGATACTGACGAGAGGGCGGGCTTTGTCCGCCCTCTCGCTTTTTTCGCGAAGCGTTCATCCAGAAACGGCAGGGCAGACTTCTTCTCATTCTCACCCGGTTTCAACCTGGTGGCCTGCCGTTCGCATTGGATTTTCTTACAACCGTTTCAACGGTTTATCTGTGTCACGAGGATGGAAACCGTTGAAACGGTTCTGCGAGTAATACGAAGTTAGATGACCGCCGGGTTGAAACCGAGTGTGAATAAGAGGAATCGACGACATTGTCGATACAGACCTTTTTGGACGCTCGAGATGATCGCCCAACCGCGACAATTCGACTCCGACATTGTAGAATTCCAACCCTAAGTCGTTGCGCGCATGCCAGCCAGAAGCTTCCGAAAATTAGTCTACGCCGGAATAGTTATTGTCGCTTTGCTGACGACTGCCTTCGCGGAGACTCGTCCTCGCGCCAGGACTTCCATAGCAATTCCGACGAATACTCTGCTGCAAATCATTCGCGCCGAAGACCAACGGCGCTGGGATGACAAGCTGAAATCCCTGCTGTCCGACAAAGATCCTAAAGTGCGCACGCGGGCCGCGTTGGCCGCCGGACGCATCGGCGACGAAGGCGCGGTCCTTCCGCTCATTGATTTGCTTAAGAAAGATACTGACTGGGGCGTGCAGCAGATGGCGGCGTTCGCGCTGGGCGAGATTGAATCGCCAAAAGCCACGGACGCGCTAATCGAAGCCACGCGCATATCGGACTTGCGCGCGCGGGCGCTCGAAGCGCTGGGAAAGATCGCCGCCGCCTTGCCGCCGACGGAAGAGCAGCGCCGGCAGGCCATTGGTCAAGTCGTCCTGGATGCGTTAGTTATTGAGCGCAAGGAAGCGGGGATGACCGCAGGAGGCGTCCGGGATTCGGGCGTTGAATCGTTTGGATTGACGGCCGTGCTGCGCGCACGCCTCAGCGGCGCGGGGAAAGTGGTGGCATCGTATCTGTCGTCCCCCGATCCGCGAGTATGCGCCGGTGCGTTGAATACGCTCGCGCGTCTGCGTTTGCAGGACGGTAACGATCAGGCGCGTCGTATGCTCGACCACAGCAATCCGATTGTGCGCGCCAACGCCGCGCGCGTCCTCGGCGCGACTGAAGACAAAGGAGAGTTCGACGCTTTGCTCGATCGCGCGCTGCACGACGAGGACCTGCGTGTGCGCGTGAGCGCGATTCGGTCGTTGGGAAGTTTGAAAGATGCAAGGGCCTTGGATCCTCTAAGCAGCAGAGCTGTGCGCCTGGTCGAACCGGAGTCACTGGAGATAGCTACGACGCTGGGAAATATTTTTGCCGCACAGGGCGGTGATAAGAGACCTGGACCAATGGTAGATTCACCGATCCAGTTGTCAAAAGATGGTTTTGTTTGGTTTGGTGGATCTAACGGTGCTTCTCCAGAGGTCCATGTTGCAGCAGCCAAGATAAGTCCAAAGGATTACTTGGGAAACACGGTGTTCAACCGCCCTGACAGGACTAAGCCACGACTATTCAATGATTGGCGACTTGCGGCAAGCACAGCGCAGGCTCTTGGGACAATAGCGAAACTAGACGGGGGGAAATACGGTTCGAGTCTCTCTAGCCTTCGTGATGAAGCTCAAGGGATTCTCCGCGCAATGCTCGCCGATGCTCGCATCTCTCGGATCGCGATTCCCGATATCCTGACCGCATATATAGCTTTCAAACCCAGCGATGCCACTGAGACATTGCGTCTGCGATTGAATGCGCCCGACGTGGTTATTCGCGCTACTGCGGCAGAGTTGCTCGCAAATCAAGCGTCAGACGAGACTAACGCGCGAGCGCTAATCGACGCATTGAAAGCCGAACTTCCGCGAACTGAAAAAGGTGAGCTGAACGATGCAGCGCTGGCGATTCTTGGTGCGCTAGCGAAACAAAAGAACAAAGAAGCGAACGAAGCAATTAAGACCGCGCTTGATTCTTCGGACCATTTGCTTCGTCGCAGAGCAGTTACTCTTTTGAAAGCGAATGGCGCCGGCGACTTTTCGGATCGCATTGGCACGGTGAAGACGCGAAACACTGAGGCCGATTATCGTCGGGCAATCGCGCGCATTGGCAGGAGAGTTACAGCGACTGTCGTTACCAGCAAAGGTTCGTTCGTGATCGAGTTTCTTCCCGTGGATGCGCCTTTGACGGTTGATAATTTCATAAACCTTGCGCGCAAAGGTTACTTCAATCGGCAGGCCATCCCGCGCGTGGTGCCGAACTTTGTGATTCAGGCGGGCGATCCGCGAGGCGATACGAACGGCGGACCTGGGTATCAGATTCGTTGCGAGATCAACGAAGTTCTGTATGAACGCGGCGCGGTCGGCATGGCTTTGTCGGGCAAAGACACGGGAGGCTCGCAATGGTTTGTGACGCACTCGCCGCAGCCACATCTCGATGGCGGCTACACGGTCTTTGGGCACGTAATTCGAGGCATGGAAGTTGTGGATAACATCGCGCGCGGGGATATTATTCGCAGGGTGATAGTGAATGAACGTTAAATTTCACCACAGCGGACACGGAGGAGCACGGAGATTTTCTCTGTGTCCTCTGTGGCTCGGTGTCCTCTGTGGTAAAAGCTCTTTCGTTTTGATGGTAGCCTCGCTGCTTACGTTAGCGACGGTCGCTCGAAATCAAAACCACCAACCGCTGCCAGCGGAAAAACGGCTTCATTATCAAATTCATCTGACCCTCGACTTTGAAAGCCGCACTTACGATGGCGTTGAGCGAGTGCGTTGGATTAATCGCGGCGATCATCCAACCTCAACTGTTTTCTTTCATCTTTATCCAAACATTCGCTTTTCTGGTTACACGCCGCCCACAGAGAAAACGCCGTCCGGGGAGTTGATTTCCGACGAGCCTCGTCTTGAAATCATTGAGGTTCGCGCCGCAAGCAACGGCGCGCCCATCCCATTCGCTCTCGACGATCAGGAAACAACTTTGCGCCTTAACTTGCGTGACGCTGTCGCGCCCGGTGCAGCCGTCGCTATCGAGATCAAATTCAAAGGCATGGTGCCCGAAATCGATCCGGAAGAGACCGGCCTGCTGGCGCACGTGGTTCAGCAAGTGAGCGCCGCGATTCGCAGCACGCGCGAGGTTCGCCGCGCCCGCGATACCAACTTTCGTTGTCGTGGCGTGATGATGCTCGGCGCGGCGTATCCGCTGCTCGCCGCCCGCAGTGGCGACGATTGGTTCCGCCGAATCGAGTCGAGCATCGGCGACGCTTTGATGACGGACGCCGCGGACTATGAAGTAACCTTTGACGCGCCTCGCAACATCGCCGTCTATGCTCCGGTTCCAGTCCAGACTGTCCAGCAGAAAGAGGGAGCCCACTCAAGCAGCTTCACGGCTGAGAACCTGCGCGACTTTGCGATTGTCGCGGGCCGCAATCTGCGCTCTGAGGAGAAACAAGTCGGCGACGTTATCATTCGTTCGATCTTTCGGCCGGATCACGAAGCAACCGCCCGGCGCGTCCTGAATATTGCCGGCGATGCGCTGCGCGTTTACCTTGCGCGCTTTGGCCCACTGCCGATGAAAAGCATCAGCATCGTCGACGCGCCGCTGGTGTCGACCATGGGCAGCGCAGAGTTTGCCGGCTTGAGCGCGATTGCCAGCGCCTTCTACATCGACTTCGATTCGGCGACGATGCGCAATATGCCCGAACCGATTCGCGAACAGCGCGCGTCAGTCGAAGACAGCCTGGAATGGACTGTCGCGCACGTCGTCGCGCATCAATGGTGGGGCGCGGCGGTCGGCAATGATCCCGGTCGCGAGCCGGTACTGGACGAAGCCCTGGCGAATTGGTCGGCGCTGTTGTATTACCGCGAATTGCACGGCGAGCAACAAGCCGCGAGTGCGCTCGAAGAACAGTTGCGTGGCGTCTATAAGCTCTATCGCACGTTTGGCGGTGACGACATGGAGGCGGGGCGCGCGGCGCGCGAGTATCGTAATTCGTTTCAATACGCCGCGATCGTCGCCAGCAAAGGCGCCCTGATGTTCGAAGCGCTGCGGAAACTAATGGGTGACGAAAAGTTTTTTGCGGCCTTGCGTGATTACTACCGCGCAAATTCGCTGGAAGTCGCGGACCTGGACGACCTGCGCGGAGCCTTCATCGCTGAAGCGGCCGTCGAACAAAGACGCACCGTCAATCGTACTTTCGATCGCTGGCTGTCGAGCAAACGTGGCGATGAAGACATTGGCCCTCCCGATCCGAAGTTGGCGGCGGAGCTGGGCCTGCCGGCCAGAGCAACTGCGAAACCCGATCGCAACGTCTTTACTGCATTTGCGAAAGTCGGCAAGTTTTTCTGGCAGCAGATGACGAAGATTAGATGAAAGCTGTTCTTTGTGCTTAGTTCTTCGTGCTTGGTGCTTGCCGCTTAAGCCTCGCAAAGTACAAAGCACAAAGTACAAAGCACAAAGCACGAGCGATAAATGCGCGCTAACAGCGATTTGGAACTCTCTTTTCCAAAAGATCACACGGTGCTGCGGCCATCCTCCGTTCAAGTCGAGCGTGAGCTGGAAGTTCTCAGTCAGATAATGGACAACCAGTTTCGCCTTCCAGTTCTTGGTTGGCGCTTTGGACTTAATGCCATTATCGATCTCATCCCTGAGTTTGGCGACATCGCCACCACGATCGTCGCGCTTTACATTCTGGTTTCGGCGGTCCGTTATCGGGTGCCGA
>WNGH01007617.1_pt1 | contig 12335 bp, 8 predicted proteins | sample 5400631 | NCBI WGS metagenome assembly WNGH01 (sample SAMN13153373, study PRJNA577476) | soil metagenome | isolation source: 115 cm soil or saprolite under Garry oak tree replicate 1 | place: USA:California | collected 2016-06-15 | reverse complement strand
TGTCTCACAATTTTTCGCTGCAGGCCGTAGCCGAAGGCGTTGAAAATGGGCAGACCCTTGACGAACTGAAAGCCATGGGCTGCGATATTGCTCAGGGCTATCTGTTCAGCCGTGCGCTGCCATACGATGAGTTCGTCCTTTGGTTAAAGGCGTGGCGCGCGTGACGAGGCTTCTGTCCTGGATGCGGCGCGATCTCGCAGAGCGGTTCGGCAATCGGTTGCTGCCGATCGACATGCACGTCGCTGCACGATGGGGACAGCTTGCGGGCGAGTCCGAAAGGCGCGGCCGGCCGCTGCCCGTGATCGACAGCCTTCTCGCCGCGACGGCCCTCGTGCACGGTCTTCAGATGGCCACCCGGAACATTGAGGATTTTCGGCGCTGCGGCGTGGCCTGCGTCGATCCTTGGAGCGATTAGCGCGGGCACGTGGTGAATCTCACGTCAGTCACGCCGCCGCTTCGCGCCGAGCTCGTTTCCGTCCCCACCGTAACGGTCCCGCTCGACGGCTTGTACTACGAGTCCGAGGGCAAGGCAGTGGGCGCGGCGCTGCTGTTTCACGGCAACACCATGAACTTCTATGTCGGCGCGCCGCGTTTCCTGCCGCCGGTGCTGGTCGAGCTCGGCTTGGCCTGCCTTGCCTTCAACCGCCGCGGCCACGACATCCTTTCCACGCGCAACAGCCGCGCCCCCGAGGGCGGCGCGTTCCAGCTTGCGCGCGAGGGCATCGAGGACAATCGTCGCGCGGCGCGCTGGCTCGCGGCGCGCGGCTTCGCGCATCCGGCGGTAATCGGGCACAGCAACGGCGGCATGCTCGCCGTGCAGCACGTCGCCGATCATCCGGGAACGCCCGCGCTGGTGCTGCTCTCGGCGCACATGGGCGGGAAGAGCATCCTCGAGCGCACCAGCAGGGCGGGACTGATGGCGCAGGATCGCATCGAGGAGTTCACTGCGCGGGCGCGCGCGCTCGTCGCCCAGGGACGCGGACGCGAGCCGATGCTGATGCCGGGCTGGTGGTACGCGATCAGCGCCGAGAGCTACCTCGACCGTCTCACCGAGACGCCCGACGGCCTCGCCCTCGCACCGGCGATCAAATGCCCGACACTCTACGTGCGCGGCGACCAGGAGCCGCGCGAGAACTACCCGGCGGAGGACTTCCAGGCGCGCGCCGGCGGGCCGTGCGACGTGGAAATCGTTCCCGGCTGCGATCACTTCTACAACGGACGCGAAGAAGCGATCCAGCGGCTGGTGTCGTCGTGGCTTGCAAAAACGCTGCATTTGCGCACCGCGCGATAACAAATGCCGCCGCCCCCGCGAAATCTGTCCCCGAGTGAATGAATCGGGGAGCGGGGAGCCGACACTCAAGGCCGACTATCGACCGAGGCTGTGTGAAAACTCGGATTTGTCGATAGTACGTGAAAACCCGACCGTACAGAACGGCCCACAATCGACGATCGGCACTTCGGGAGACATTTTGCAACTCCCAAAAACCCGCGCGGTTGGAGTTTTCACACAGCCTGGACCCGTAGCGGTCATTCCCGCTGACTGTTGATCCGGGTCCTTGGTTCGAGCCCCGGTCGGGGAGCCATTTAGGAGCAAACCTGGGCACCGCCACCAGTACGCCGCTTCTTGATTGCTCGGTCGCACCCGCAAGCGCGTCGTAGCTACCCCGCATTTCTTCGCGCACTACGATTTCATGCGCGTGCACCGTACAATAAGGGTTACTCCAGCGATGGAGGCCAGGAATAACTGATCACGTATGGGCGTGGTAGAACTACGTGCATAGGAGGGATGTAGATATGGCTGCAAGAATTCAGCTTCCACCAGAAGCAAAACGCGGTGCAAAAATTTCGCGTCGGAGAGGTTACAGGCTGATAACTCCCAATAAGAAGAGGGCATTCAAGGTTGCGGTAGTCGCGAAATTCAATTCAATGCAGGGAACGTTCGTGGTCTTAAGGGTTTCCTAGACCAAATTAGGATGCTACCCCTGGGGACACAGTTAGGTAAGTGAAAGCATAGCTTGGAGCGCCGAACTGCCCTGTTCTCTCTTGGAGCACTTTATTCCTGTTACGTCGCTGTGGGATGCTCTTCGGGAGCGCCGTCTCTCTGGCATTCAGCATTTCATTTTTACGCTGACATTTCATCGACTGCGGCGACCTCCGACAAGAATAGCCTATTCTTTCGCCACCTCGCGGACTCAGTTCTATCCGCACCAGTTTAGACCCCTACTCAAGTTCCTGGACCACCCTGGCAAGCGGTTGCTAATAGCAGATGATGTCGGCCTTGGGAAAACGATCGAGGCGGGTTACATCCTACGTGAACTTGAAGCCCACCAAATCGTGGAGCGGGTAATCATTATGGTGCCGGCACGACTGGCGACAAAATGGAAACGCGAACTGCAGACTCGCTTCAATTCGAGCTTCGATATTGTCCGTCGGCCTGACCTTCTGAGGGTAGCAAGTCGCCTACGGCAAGGCCGAGATACCGAGGCTTTTAGATGGATTGTCTCCTATGAAAGCGCGCGCCCCGAAGAAGTACGTACTGCACTCGAAGAGACGCAGCCACCGATTGATGTCTTCATCGCTGACGAGGCTCATCGCATGCGAAACCCTGAGAGTCTCCAGCACAAACTCGGAGCCGCACTTTGTAGATCCTCCGACACGGTTCTCTTTCTTTCAGCTACGCCTGTACAGAATACACTCGAAGATCTCTGGCACTTGTTGCGTTTGCTTTCCCCGGACGAATTCGGAGACTGGATTCTTTTCCAGAAGCAAATTGAGGCCAACCGGCCAATTCTTGCTGCTCAGCGAGCACTCGCGCAGCGCCCAACCGCGATAGGAGAAGCCCACAGCTCGCTGGCGGCATTCTTTGAATCTGAGCCCGGGCGCCACCTCAAAGCCACCGAAATGGCTCGGTCGATCGAGGAGCGACTATCTCGTGCTCAATTAGATCGACGTGACATCGTTGAACTCCAAGCGGATATATCAAGACTCAGCCCGACGGGCCACATTTTGTCCAGAACCAGAAAGATCGAGGCAATGCCAAATCGACCTGTGCGCGTCGCAAGTTGGCGTCCTGTACATCTTTCCCAGGACGAGCGGCGGATTTATGAAAGTGTTGAACTCCTCTGTCGGATGAGCTGGGCTGGAGCGGAGAACTCTTGGGGGTTCCAAATGAGCCTTCTAATGGCCTACCGCATAACTGCGAGCTGCATTCCGGCAGCGATTCAGTACTTCGCAGAGAAGCTTGGTACCTCTCCATCATCGCTGCCTCTCGCCGAACTTGTCGAGGAAGGGAACGAGGAAGAGAACGGTCGAGAGCGGGCGGAGGACGTGACGGCGTGGACGGGTCCCTCTCGTGCCCGACTCGCTGAGGCAGTTGCGTGGTACGACCGAGTAGCGGGCACCGATTCAAAGCTCGACTGCCTTATCGAGACTCTGCGATCAGTGTGGAAAGAGGATACTGAAACCAGTCGACAACGACGAAAGGTGGTTGTGTTCTCATTCTTTCGCCGGACGCTGGAGTACCTGGCACGCGCACTTGGTGAGAGGAAGGTAACAAACCGGATGATCCATGGGGGCGTTCCAATCGATGAGAGAGAATTGGCCATCGACGACTTCTTGGAGAGGTCCGATGTTTCTGTGCTCTTGACATCGGAAGTGGGAGGCGAGGGTATCGATCTCCAGCGCGCTTCTGTTCTTGTGAACTACGACTTGCCTTGGAATCCGATGGTCGTAGAACAACGTATCGGCCGCATAGATCGTATTGGGCAGGAGGCAGAGCGGATTATCGTACTCAATCTCGTCGTGACCAATTCAATCGAGGAACGCGTCTTGCAGAGGCTCTTGGACAAGATCGGTATTTTTCGAGAATCCGTGGGTGAGCTGGATCCAATTATCGGCGAAGAGGTGGAGAAGTTAACCGCCCAGGCGCTACGCGGTGAACTCACTAAAGAAGAACTCGATCATTTAGTGGAAGAGCGAGGTGATGCTCTAGCGCGAAGGCTCTTTGAGGCTCGCCAAATGCTTTCTAGGGTGGATGGACTTCTCGCCGCTGATCAAGGTTTGGTCGATGAGATCAACGCTGTGACCGGCGAGCGCCAAATACCATCTGAGACTGAACTACTGCTTTTCTTGAACACGTTTCTAGCGGAACGTGTAGCTGGATGCCAATTGCCTCGTGAAGCTGCAACGGAGGTCGTCTCGGTTGATCTACGTGGACAGCTTGCAGCGGCTATGGAACAAGAGGCACCTTCACTCGGTGCGGACGTGGCTGCTTTCTCTCGTCGCATGTTGGGCGGACCAATTAGTCTCACACTTTCTCGCGAAGCGGGGTATCGTCATCCTCGGGCAGAGTTGATCCACCTTCGGCATCCACTGACCAAGTACGCCGTATCACTAGTCGAACGCATGTCAGAGAAGCCGAAGACGGCGTTTTCTCTCCGGCTTCAAGAAAGCTCTGTGTTACCCCGGGGGGTGTACGGGTTTTTGATTTCCCTGATCGAAATGAAAGGTTACCGTTCCACCATTCGATTTGCAGTAGCCTTTACCTCGCTCGGAACGAATGAAAGGATTTGGACTGATCCTGACGAGACGACAGCCATTATCCTAGAACTGCTCGAACGCGGAGGGGACATAGAATCACCAGAGATAGATCAAGCGATCGTTAATCGAATACAAGAAAGACTCGTATCTTCGATTGCAAGGCTAACTAGCGAGTGGAATTTGCGTGAGCAACAGCTCGATTTGGCGCGCCGGCAACAGCAGCACGCCACGCTGAAGGCGACGCTTAGTCTTCGAGCGCAACGCGCGAAAGAGCGATTCAACGCTCTTACAAACCAGGCAGCTGGTGAATTCTCGATAAGGATGGCTCGCGCACGGCTTGAAAAGTCCGAGAGGGAGTTCGCTAACCTTACGAACGCTCCCCCCAGTGCTGCTTGGGGAGGAATCGAACAGGAAGAGGTAGCAGTAGGCCTACTCGTCGTGGGAGAGCGTTAATCATGGCACACCGACGCGTTCATCTTGGCATCGACTATGGAACCAGCGCATCGAAAATTATCATCAGAGACTACGGCGCTCCCGGCGGTGAGCACGCGACGGTACTTACCGACGAGGGGTCGTACCGATTTTCCTCCGCCGTGAGCGTTTCTGGGGACATGATAAGACTCCAAGCCCCAGCACGCACAAATGACCAGAAATTGAGGGTGCTGCAAAGTCTCAAGATGCGAGTGGCGGCAGAAGTAAAAGGAAACGTCGAGCGATATTGCTACGCGCCGATCGAAGAATTACCAGCAGGTCTTTCGGCGACCGACCTTGCCACGCTAACGGTTGCACGTTTGGTAGACAGAGGCGCCCGCGCCGCGAAAACGGTAGCGGGTGCTGATATTTCGCTTGGTATGACTTTGGGCGTCCCAATGAGCTTTTTTACTGACCGAACGCTACGGAAAGCATTTCTCCGAATATCGCGCACGGCGTGGCGTCTCTGGCGATCTGGTTCGCTATCTACGGACACAGTTTCTGTGGCGGAGGCGCGGCAATTCCTTTCAGAGGCGTACGCGTTTGTTGACTCGACTCCTATCGAGGACGACGAGATACGAGATTGGATTCGTTCGGAGGCAGAGGCGGCCATGTGGTGGGCGTTTCAGTCGCCATCTGTGCCAGCGGGACCATACGCAAAGGTTGATATCGGGGCCGGCACCACGAATTCCAGTGTGTTCCGGATTGTGGACCAATATGCCCACGGACGCTTGATCAAGGAGAGACTAGCCTTCTTCGGAGCGTATTCCGGACCGATCGGCATGGACGCGGTTGACGAGGGCTTAGCGAAATGGAAGGGTGTGCCGCTCGAGAATCGAGTCGAGCTTAGGGGATCGGAGGACGATCTTCTCCAAGATCCGGCAGCGGAACTGGCTTGCGCCGAGGCAATCCGCGGAATCCGCAGGGCATTCTCAACCGCGTGGATGCGTGGTTTCGAAAAATATAGGAACTCCATGCACGAGACCGAACGGTGGAGAGAGGATGCACAGGTATTCGTCATAGGAGGAGGGAGTTTGACGAGAGCCGTACGCGCGGGGCTTCGGGAACATCCGCAGAGTCCTAGCAAACGGTTGTCCGTGAAAGAGATGGAAAGCCCACCAGACCTTGAGTTCCCTGGCACCCAGTCGGTGCCAAAGGAGGCCCTACCGTTTCTTACCGTGGCGTACGGTCTATCTAACCTTGGCCTCGCGATTCCAGAGGTTCGAACACCGGACGAAGTCGATCCGCTCCCGAGCGCGGAGAATCGCCGAATACAGATCGACCACGAAGATATCTACACGAGATAGTTATTAAGTTTCGGCTCGCGCTCCGCATTTTGCATTTTTCTCAGACCGGTAACGGTTCATGCCCATTATCAGAAGCGGCGGGGGTAATGCCCTCAGCCGAAACGTCGAGGTCCATTCAGTCGGTGCGCTCCGGCAGCTAAGACGATTGCTCTTGTGGCCCTCGCGCATTGCCCCACATCCTTCTTTAGGTCATGTTCCCAGACTCTTACAGGACGCCAGCCCAATGATCGCAGCTTGGCGTTCACCGACCTGTCACGTTCCTTGTTTCTTGTGATCTTATTCTTCCAGAAGTCTGAGTTGCTTTTCGGGAAGGTGCCGTGCGTAGGACACCCGTGCCAGAAGCAACCGTCAACAAAGACGGCCACTCTTGCCTTCGGAAATAGGATATCGGGACTGCCGGGAAGCGAATGGACGGTACTCAGGCGGAATCGCAGGCCTAGGCGGAACAGCGCTTTGCGGAGCGCTATTTCCGGTGCCGTGTTGGTTCGTCGGACGCGCGACATCAGCCGGCTGCGCGACGGCGAGGTGGCGATCGACTGTCTATTCGAACCGCGGGCGCGGGTCAAAGTTTTGCCAGCAGCTGGTCCAGCTTGTCCTTGAGCGCGGAGCGCTCAAGGTACTCGGAATACGCAGCGCGCGCGCGAGCGATCAAGGTTTCGTAGTGTATGGCCCGTGCGCCGAGCAAGGCAAGTTGCTGTTTCACGTATGCTGTTCCGAAGGATGCGTCGTCTTCTTCATGGACGCTCTGGCCCAAGACGAAAACGATAGAGATGTGGGGATTCTCAATTCCTGTCGCGCGCAAGCACTTGTCGAGCGCACCTTTGTACTTTTGCCCTTGCTCGATCAGTTCCGGAATACGCATCTTCCGGTTCGCGCGTTTCAGTTCGACGATGATGTGCTCTCCGCCGTTCGTGCGGTACCGGATATCCACGCGGCCCATGCTTTCCTCTTCGGAGAGATCTTGCGCGAAGTCTCTGTATTCAGTCTTCAGTTTTTCCTCGATGCGGTCGCTGCCGGCGGCACGCTCCCAGCCGGGGTCCAATAGCCACAGGTTTTCGAAGAGGTGGCCCTGCAGCACCTTTTCCTTGGCATTGATGTCCACCAAGCCTTCGAATTGGTTGATAACGTCAAGCCGCGATCGGACGATGTCTCTATACAGAGAGCCTTCGAGCGTGGCGAGATCGGAGAGAAGCGGCAGGAGGTGCTCCGCGGTCAGTGCCGTGGTCTCCGATAGGCGATGCGATTCTTCGCGCAGTCTCAGCCGTTCGAACGCTAGCATTCCGGCACGGTATAGCTCTTTCCGGTCTTTCTCCTCCTCGATTTCGATTCCTTGGATCAATCCGAGGAGCCGTTCGGCCGGCCTACGCTGTCCCGGAGATAGGTTGTTCAGCCACTCTCCAAGCGCTGGATTCTCGGAGACGGCTTCTTTGCCTCGCAGCTCGTTCCTGAGCTGCGACCAATCGTCGGATATGGACACCAATGTGTTGCGTAGGAAGTTGACGAGGGCGACGTATCTGTCGTCGTCCTCGATCATTCTCTGGCGATCACTGGTGGCGATGTCGTCTTCGCCTTTGGCGTCGAGGAAGTCCGCCTCTACTTGCCCTGTTATGTAGTGGCCGAGGATGCGGTTGTAGCTGAGTTTGTCGAGGATGTTCTCTTGTATCAGGCGCCCGCGGGCGAGCACCATTATGCCGTTCATCGTGCCAGCCTCGTCGTGCTTGAGCTTCTTGGGCTGCGAGGACGCGCCCAGCCATCCGCGGACGATCCAGTGGGGTTTCACCTCCGTTACAACGCCGGATAGGAGGAAGCGCTTTTTGAGAGCGGGGCAATTCTTGGCGGGGATCATCTCCTTATCACCGAACTCCCACAGGAATTCGACGATCTTGAAGTCCTCTCGGTCCTGAGGCCCTATGTTCTCGCCGTTCAGGATCACGTCAAACTTGTCCCCTGTCGGCGAGACATGTCCGATGATGGAAAAGCGCCGTGCGATCCGTTTCCTCAGGGCGGACACGGTGGGTGTGGTGCGCCTCTTCTTTAGCTCAGTGAGGACGATCTTGGTGCCCTTCTTGCGATCTTCAAACGTGATAGGTTCTGGCCTGTATTCCTTCTCCTTTTCGATGGCGGTCCGGATGTCGGCGGTTCGCATACGAAACGCGTGTTTTTCGCCGTCGGCAGTGGTGTGGACTTCGATCACGTCGGCAATCGAAAAGAGCGCCAGTTTGCCGATGCCCTTCCGACCCATGAAGCGACGGCCCTTCTTAGACGTTTCGCCTTCGCTCGTGCGCTTGTCGTAGCCAACCCACAGAAAGCGCTTGTTGATATCGTTCAGCTTCATCCCGACGCCGTCGTCTTCGATTACGACTCGGTTCGGGTCAATCGATATCTTCACGGATTCCGCGTCCGCGTCCCATGAGTTCGCGACCGCCTCCGAGAGCACTGCCGCTGCGTTGCTGTACAGCTTGATCCCAAGGTGATCGAGCACCCTGAGGTCCAGCTTCATTTCGTAAGGAGACTTCATCCTTTTTCTCTTGGTTTTGGCGTCGCGGCGTTGCCCTTTACCAGGATCTTGCCTACGCAGTACGCAAGGCGGGGAGGAACGGCGTTCCCGATGAGGCGGCCTATGGGCGTGAATTCCGTGTCTTTCTTGCGCGCCACGAACCTATACTTCCGTGGGAACGTCTGAAGTATGGCGGCTTCGCGCAGGGTGATGGAACGGTCCTGCTCGGGATGACCGAATCTTCCCGTGCCGAAGTTGTAGGCCTGGGTGGTTATGGTTGGCGAGGGTTCATCCCACGACATCCGTGCGTATACGCTCTTGTAGGAACGCCCGGTTTTCCTGCGATGGCAAGGTGCGCGGAGTTCTTTCGGCCAGTCTTCCCATGTGCCGCCGGGTTTCGAGGCTCTCATACGGCTCAGGTTAGTAGCGTCGAGCGCGCGTGCGCGGTGGAGAGCGTCCTTGGAGTCACACTTTCCTGCTTGGACGGCAGGAAGGTGTCCGATTGCGTCACGGACGACCCTGAACTCGGATTTCTGGTACGGCCCGGCCTTTGGGATGGCAATTTTCCCTGACTTGGAAGCGGTGAGTACAAGGCGGCGCCTGTGTTGGGGAATGCCGAAGGTCGGGCAGTACACGGAACGCCAGTCGACCGCATATTTCGCGTCGGTGAGAGTCTTCAGAAATTGCGCGAAGATAGGACGGGTGGCGAGGCCCGGCACGTTCTCCATGGTGACCAGGTCAGGGCGCATTTCGTTGACCAGTCTGGCAAACTCGGCCAGCAGGCCCCACTTCTCATCAACCGAGGTGTCCTCGCCGCGCCTGTACGGTGAAAACGGCTGGCACGGTGCACAGCCAGCGAGCAGCCTCAGTCCCTTTTTTGGGTAGAGCTTACTCAGCTCTCTGCCGTGGATCGCAGTGATGTCGGCCTGGAGGAACGTGCTCTTGACGTTGTATTCGAACGGATACTTGCAGGCCGGGTCGAGATCAAGGCCGGCAACGATGTTTATGCCCGCTTTCTGGAGACCGTAGCTCAGGCCTCCCGCCCCGCAGAACAGATCAATGCCATATATTTTGTCCATAACGTATTCTAGAGATACTCACCCTGCCCGTCGATGGGGTCGAGCCAAGTCTCTGATTGTTATGGGAGCAGTCAGGCGACGACTACAAGGGCGCGCTCCTCGCCAAGGCGATCGGCACCTTCAAGCTGCTCCTCGACAAAGAGAAAAGAACGGATAACAAGCCGCTCAATGGTCCATGTCGAGGCGGGGGTTTGAACCGGACGTTGCAGGTGACCAACAGTCCGGGTCTTCATTGGAATTCGGATCTGTATTTGCCCGCCTGTCGATACAAGACTAAGCTCAACCCAAACAGAATAAAAGCTTCAAAACCAAGTAGGGTGTGGCGCGACGAGCCAATATGAAAGATGGCGAATTTACGTTTCTGATTTCCCTGAGCGTCTTGAATCACTTGGGGAGACATTTATATCGCAGTTTTGCGACCGTTCTCGGAGAAGCAATTTCAAATTCCTGGGATGCTGATGCCAGGAACGTATGGATTGAAATCAATCGTCAGAAAAATAGTTTCTTAATAAAGGACGATGGAACCGGGATGGATGCAGATGATTTTCAAAACAAGTTTCTGAAAATTGGATATTCCAAAAGAAAGGAAGGAACAAAATCGCCTCAAAGACGGAGGCCATTCATCGGCAGAAAAGGAATCGGGAAATTGGCCTTGTTGTCGTGTGCAGATAAGATTGCGGTGATCTCAAAAGTAAAAGGTGGAAACTACGTAGGCGGCATTATTGACAATTCCAATTTGGACAAAGCCATAACTGACGATTTAACCCCGCAAGAATACCCACTCGAAAAATGGAAACAGTCCACCTTCAGAAAACATATTCAGGGGCACAAACATGGCACGATCGTCTATTTCGAAAACACGAAAGAGGGCATACGAAGCAGTTTTGATTTTTTGAAAAAGATTATCGCCCTATATTTTCGCTTCTCGCTTCTGGATAAATCTTTCAACATCTTTCTCAATGGTGAAAAGATCACCCACAAACACCTTGAGGAGTTAGCTCAAAAAACAGAGTTCTTATGGAGTATAGGAAAACACGACGACCCATATATTGGTGACCTGAAGGCCTTATTCTCGAAGGAACGAGATGACCACGAGACAAAGTCGTTGACTATTGCTGGCGTCCATGGCTTTGTCGCCTCAGTCGAAAAACCCAGAGACCTGAAAATCACAACGACCGAGGAACGAGTAGGAATTGATCTGTTTGTCAATGGACGCTTGCGTGAATCGGACATTCTGAAACACATACCCACCGCGAGAGTCGCCGAGAGTTATTTGTATGGGCAGATTCATTTTAATGGACTGGATGACAAAACGGACAGATTTACCAGTAGTCGCGAAGGTGTTGTCGCCGATGATCCTAAATACAAACAGTTCCTAAAAAAATTTAGGAAGACAATTCTGGATATTGTTACTGATTGGGATAAATGGCGAATTAAGCATCGAGAAGAGGGCGATCCGGAAAATGAAAGACTCTCAAAAAAGGAAAGGGCGTCACGTGGCTTGTATGGCGCTGTTTCGAACGAGTATGGTTTGTCTAAAGGTTCAAAAAACAAAGGCAAAGTTGATGGCTGGGTTGACGAATTAAGCGGCGACGCCGCGTTTAACTTCGGGTCTTACGCAGAATGTTTTATTTCGGAAAACTTGGTAAGGAAATTTATTCGAGAGAAGAAAATTACATTGTCTCCGGAAGCCAAGTCAGTGGCTAAAGAAATGAAAGGCAGAGAAGCTGACAGTAAGAACAAGGGAAACATCAGCATAGAAATACGAAGGGTCAAAAGCGACTTAAGTTATTTGGATATGAAGAATCTCTCGAACCTAGTTGATAAAAAGGACCCCGGGAAAGAAGCCTGTCTGCCCAGAGACGCAAACGAGTACAAACCTATCAGAGACGCGGTCGCGCACACGTCTCTTTTAACGAATGTAGCCAAGAATAAATTGACAACCGTTCACGAAAATATAAAGGGACGAATTAAGACGCTACTGTCCGAGCCAAAGAAATGATCCATTCCGTAGGATGTCTGCTCTTGGCCGCTTGCCCTCATCCCCTGAACCGAAGTGCGCATAAGAATACGTGGCAGGAGCGTCATCGCACGAGTGGCACGGCTGATTCCCCGGAAGTACCCGGGTTCGTCTTGGTTGGGACCCGAGGTCTTCAAGTTGCTGGATTCCCGCTTGCGCGGGAATGACAGTAGTAATTACCGCTCGTAGAATGATGGACTATCGGAATCGGACGGGGAGAGCAGGGATGAGACAGCTCCGCGTGGTCGTGCTTGCAGCATTTGCCCTGGGGTTCGCCGCCGCTGCGCTCGCGCAGTCCTGGCCCTCGAGGCCGATCAAGATCATCGTCCCGTTCCCGCCGGGCAACACCACCGACATCATGTCGCGCCTGATCGGGCCGAAGATCACCGAGCGGCTGGGCCAGCCGGTGCTGGTGGAGAACC
>WNGH01020338.1_pt1 | contig 12337 bp, 8 predicted proteins | sample 5400631 | NCBI WGS metagenome assembly WNGH01 (sample SAMN13153373, study PRJNA577476) | soil metagenome | isolation source: 115 cm soil or saprolite under Garry oak tree replicate 1 | place: USA:California | collected 2016-06-15 | reverse complement strand
TCACCGCCCCGCCGCTGGCCGCCGCGGCGCTCGCGGCTGCCGACCGGTCCTGGGTACGTCAGGTGATCTCGTTCGCCGATGCGCCGGGCGCGACGCCCTTCGAGGCGCTGCTCAAATCCGGCTCGCTGCGGGCCGCCAGCGGCCGCCGCGGCGACCCGGCCCTGCTGCCCTATGTGCCGCTGCCGGACGGCACGCTGGGCCCGGTTGCGCTGACCCAGCGAGAGCTGACCGCGGAGCTGGGCAGGCTCGCCGTGCTCGCGGAAATTGCCGAGCAGGACGTCGTGATCGCCACGCCGCCTGCGGGCGACGGGCGGGTTTATACGGCCCTGCTCGACCACGCGCTGCTCAGCGGCGCCACGGTGGTGGCCGCGACCCTCGACGCTCTTGCGGCTACCGCCGCAGCCTGGCACGCGACCGTGGCGATCGTGCCGCGCTCCAGGGATGTTCGCCCGGCTCGGTCACTGCGCGTGCTCGCCGTCACCCCCTGACGCCCAGACGTCGGGCGGGCGGTTCTCATAAGGCGTGCTCAGCACGATCGTGGTGCGGGTGGACACGCTCGCCGCCGCGCGGATCTGCTGGAGCAGGTCCTCCAGCGCGGCAGGCGACGCGACGCGTACCTTGAGTATGTAGTTCTCCTCGCCCGCGACGCTGTGGCAGGCCTCGATCGCGCGCAGGTGCGCGAGTCGCGCTGGGGCGTCATCCGGCGCGGCCGGATCGAAGGGCTTGATGGAGACGAAGGCGGTCAGCGGCAGGCCCGCGTCACCGGGATCGATCAGCGCGGCGTATCCGGTGATCACGCCCCGCTGTTCCAGCCGCCGTACCCGCTGCTGCGCGGCCGATACGGACAATCCGGTCTGCCTGGACAGCTCGGTGAAGCTCATCCTGCCGTCGCGGGCCAGCAGGGCGACGATCCTGCGGTTGATCTCTTCCACACCGTCAAGGTAGCCTCCCGGCCCCCGCTTGCTCCCGCCGCGGGTAACGACCCGATTACGGGGTTCCGCCGCGGCCGGCCGGCGGCGCGGGATCCCGGGTCAGTGCCCGGCCGATCACCATCCGCTGGACCTGGTTGGTGCCCTCCACGATCTGCAGGGCCTTGGCCTCGCGCAGGTACCGCTCGGCCGGGAAGTCCTCGATGTAGCCGTATTCGCCGAGCACCTGCACCGCATCGGTGGTAACCCGCATGGCCGCGTCGCTGGCGAACAGCTTGGCCATCGCGGCCTGCGGGCCGTACGGCAGCCCGGCGTCCTTGCGCCGGGCCGCGGCGAGGTAAAGGGCGCGGGCTGCTTCCACCGCCGTGGCCATATCCGCGAGCAGGAAGGACACGCCCTGAAAGTCGGCGATGCGCTGCCCGAACTGGCGCCTTTCGCGCGCGTAGCCGACCGCGGCGTCCAGCGCGGCCTGGCCCAGGCCGGTGGCGCAGGCGGCGATGCCGAGCCGGCCGGCGTCCAGCGCGGCGAGCGCGATGCCGAATCCACCTCCTTCCTCGCCCACGAGGTGATCGGCCGGCACCCTGGCCGACTCGAAGATCATCTGCGCGGTCACCGATGCCCGCATGCCCATCTTGTGCTCTGCCGGGGCCGCCGAGACTCCCGGCGTTTCCGCGGAAACGTGCAGGCAGCTGATCCCGCGGGACGCGCCGGGCTGGTCAGGATCACCGGAGGTGCGGGCGAAGAGCGTGTAGAAGTCAGCCTGCCCGGCGTGCGAGATCCAGGACTTCACGCCGTCGACCACGTAGTCCGCGCCGTCCGCCACCGCGCGGGTACGCAGCGCGGCTGCGTCTGAGCCGCTCTGCGGCTCAGACAGGCAGTACGCGCCGAGCGCGCTGCCGCCGAGCAGCTCGGGAAGCCAGGTTTGCTGCTGCTGCCTGGTGCCCGCAACGGCCAGCGGAAAGCAGGCCAGGGTGTGCACGCTCAGCCCGAGGCCGACGGTGAGCCATGCACTGGCGAGTTCCTCGACGACCTGCAGGTACGCCTGGTAGGACTGGCCGCCACCGCCGGCCCGCTCCGGGTACGGCAGGCCGAGCAGGCCGGCCGCGCCGAGCGTACGGAACAGCTCGCGGGGAAAAACCCCGTCGCGCTCGGCCGCGGCGGCCGCCGGGCGCAGCTCCTTGTCCGCCAGCTCGGCGGCGAGCCCGAACAGCTCTCTCGTCTGGTCGTCGCCGTAGACCCGCTGCGCCAGGCTCATCAGGCCTCGACAACGACGAGCTCGCGGGTCCCGTTGTTCAGCCTGATGCAGCCGTCCTCGCCGCAGACCACGATGTCCTCGATCCTGGCGCCGTGCCCGCCAGGGTAGATCCCTGGCTCGATGGAGAACGCCATCCCGGGCTCAAGCGGCTCCGTGTTGCCAGCCACGATGTAGGGGTCTTCGTGGCACTCCAGGCCGATGCCGTGGCCGGTCCGGTGGATGAAATGCTCGCCGTAGCCGGCCGCGGTGATCGGCTCGCGCGCGGCGGCGTCCACCGCCTCGGCGCTGATCCCCGGCCGGACCGCGGCGCAGGCAGCCTCCTGGGCGTCCTTCAGCACCTGGTAGTACGCGGCGAAGCCCGGTGGCGGCGCCCCGATGGCGTAGGTGCGCGTGCAGTCCGAGCAGTAGCCGCTCGGCATGGTGCCGCCGATGTCGATCACGACGGCATCGCCGGGAGCGAGCACACGGCCGGATGCGCCGTGGTGCGGGCTGGCGGCGTTGGGGCCGGAGGCCACGATCGCGAAGTCAGCGTGGGCATGCCCTTCGGCGACGATCGCGTCCGTGATGTCGGCGGCCACTTCCCGCTCTGTCCGGCCCGGCTGCAGCCAGCCGGGCACGCGGGCATGCACGCGGTCGATGGCATCGGCCGCCTCGCCGAGCGCGGCGATCTCGGCGGCACTCTTGCGGATACGCAGGTTGCGTAGCGCGGCGCTGGCCAGGCCCTGCCGGGCGGCAGGCAGCACGGCCCGCAGCCGGAGCGTCATCAGCGCCCACATCCGGTCCGCGAGGCCGACCGAGCTGACCTCGCCGAGCCTGCGCGCGACGAGTGAATACGGATCTTCGGTCTCGTCCCAGGCGATGATGTCGAGCCCGATGCGGCCGGCCGGGGACGCCAGCGCCGCCGGCAGCTCAAGTCGGGGCACCACGAGGAAAGGCGGCCGATCGGCGGGCACTGCCAGGCAAGTCAGCCGTTCCAGCTGATGGGCGTCATATCCAATCACGTACCGCAAATCTGGCCCGGGAGTAAGGAGCAGCGCGCCGTAACCGGCTTCGCCGGCTGCTTTTGCCGCTCTATCCAGGCGATCCGCCGGATAGAGCGCGGTCCGAGCCTGGTCGTTTTCCATCGCGGCCTCCAGCCCGTGCGCTGTCATCTTTTCCTGCCTGCGCATTCTCTCATCACGGTGAATTGGGATTGCATCTAGACAGGGAAGAGTCCGATGCCTCACGCTAGGTGCACGAACGTATACCAGATGTGAAACAAGATGACTTCTGAGACTGTTGAGGTTCCGGCCAGCCGCCCGGGCGCGGCGGCGGCACCCGCCCGGGCAGGCAGCCAGGACGGTCCGTCCAGGCTGCCCAGGCAGCCGCGGCCGCACGAAGTCGAGGCCAGGCTCGCCGCCGAGCTTGAGCAGGAGCGGCATGTGGCGATCGAGTTGCAGCGGGCGATCCTGCCCCTGCACGACGCGCCGTTCGAGCTGCCCGGCTTGCGCGCCGTGGTCAGGTACCTGCCAGCCACCCGCGGCCGGGTGGGCGGCGACTGGTATATCACCGCGGAGATGCCCACCGGCCAGGTCCTGATCGCGATCGGCGATGTCGCCGGGCACGGCCTGGCCGCGGCTGCGGGCATGGCCAGGCTGCGCGGTGCGCTGGCCGGGCTGGCGATCACCGGCGCAGCTCCGGACCGCCTGGTGGGCTGGCTCAACGATCTCGTCCGGCATGTCGCGCCCGAGCACACCGCGTCGGTGGCGGCCGGCTACTTCGACCCGGCTACCCAGGTGCTGACCTGGGCGCAGGCAGGCCATCCGCCGCCCGTGCTGGTCCGGGGTGCCTGGGCGGCGCCGCTCGACTCGCCCGACGGCATCCTGCTCGGCGCTGGAACCGATGGCTATGCCGTCGCGTCCGTGCAGTTGTGGGCGGGCGACCTGCTACTGCTCTACAGCGACGGGCTCATCGAGCGCAGGGACCGCTCGCTGGATGAGGGCCTGGCCACGCTGGCCCGCGCGGCCCGCGGCATCGGCGACCCGGAGCAGGTCATCGCCGCCGTCCTTGGCGCGCTCGCCTGTACCGACCCAGAGGACGACACCTGCCTGCTCGCCCTGCAGGTCCAGTAGCCACTCCGGCAGGTCCGGTAGCTGTCCCCGCAGGTCTGGTAGCTGCCCTGAGGTCCGTAGCTGCCCTGCAGGTCCGTAGCAGCCCCTGCCGGGACGACGGCCATACTGGCCCCGGGTCCAGCAGCCATGCTGGCCGCAGGTTAGTCCGTCCGGGCGGCGAGCGCGGCGGACATCCGGCCCAGCGAGGAGCCAAGGTCCCACTTCGCGTCAAGCTCGGCCAGGCCGGCCGGGTCAGCCGGGGCCGTCGGCAGCCCGCCGCCAGCAGGCGGCACCGGGGCGTCCGTGGCCACCTGGACTACCGGAACCGCTGCCGCCAGGTAGTCGCGGGCTGCGGCAAGCTTGGCCCGGCTGCCCATCGGGAAGCCGCCGTGCCCCTTGTCCAGCGCCGTCAGCATCGCCTCGACGGTGCCGAAGACGCGTACAAGCGCGGCCGCCGTCTTCTCCCCGACGCCCGCCACCCCGGGCAGGCCGTCGCTCGGGTCGCCCCGCAGGGCGGCAAAGGCCGCGTACGCCCGGCCCGGGATCTGGTACCGGTCGGCTACCCATGCCTCATCAACGATGTCGAGCTTGGCCAGGCCGCGCGCGGTGTAGATCACCCGGACCTGGCGGGAGTCATCCACCAGCTGGAACAGGTCCCTGTCCCCGGTGACCACCTCAACCGGGCCGTCCGCGCGGGCGGCCAGCGTGCCGATGACATCGTCGGCCTCATAGCCGGCCGCCGCCGCCGTCGACACGCCCGCCGCGGCCAGCACCTGCTCGATCACTGGTATCTGCGCCGTCAGCGCGTCCGGCGCCTGCTCGGTGCCGTCGGGGTTGGCCCGGTGCGCCTTGTAGGACGGGATCGCGGCCACCCGGAACGCGGGCCGCCAGGCGGCGTCCATGCAGGCGATCAGGCTTCCCGGATGGCGGCCCCGGATCAGCCGGGCGATCATGTCGAGCAGCCCGCGGACGGCGTTGACCGGCGTGCCGTCCGGCGCGGTCATCGTCTTCTCCGGTATGCCGTAGAACGCGCGATAGTAGAGCGAGGCACTATCAAGCAGCATCAGCGGGCCCACCCGGCCATCCTGCCAGGGCGGGCGGCCGGAGTACGCCGCTTCGGTAGGCGCGGCTGCCATCCCGGGCTCCATCTCGGGCTCCATCGCCGCCGCGAAGAGCGTTCGGGCATTCACCGGCAAGAAAGAGATTGATCGCCTCGATGGCCGGCACGACAATTCCGGTGCGCACAAGCCGAGGCAGCTGAGCATGACAATCGATTGCGGCCGCAACCGCGCATATCGGGCCAAGCCTGCATATCCGCTGCGCTGCCGGATTGGGCATGCTTGCGACTTATGCAGCTTTCTATGGATGACTGGTTCCTTTGGCATTGGAGCTTGTGGCCGCGTCGTCCCTACGCTGCATCCCCACATCGACACCAGATGCCAGTTCCCGCGGGCGCCGGCCTGGTCGCAGTCATCGTCGTCCGCTGGCTCGGCAAAGCCCGCTGCGATGCCCACCGGCTCGGCGCCGGCCCAGGCGATGAACTGCGGCCAGCCCGCGATCCGGGCACGCCAGTGCCGCTCCGGGCGATCGATCTCGGTGTCCAGGGTGGAGCCGAAGGCATACGGTGCCTCGGCGAGCGCGGCCAGCCTGACTTGCCGCAACGCGGCCCAGTCGTCCGGCCCAGCCTGGCGGATCTCTACCGCGGCCTCGGTGCCTTTGCTCACCATGCGCAGGATCGTGCCCGGCCCGGCCGCCAGCGCGCAACACGTTATCCGGCCAGACCGGATCGGCTAGCGGGACGGCGGCCGGCCGAGCAGGACAGCAATCGGTTGGCAGTAAGGCAGACGGGGCATCGATGAGCAGGCCGGCAAGGCCGAACGCGCCGTGGCGCGGGCCAGGGCCCGGTCCCTGGCCGGGCTGAAGGGCTACCTCACCAGCCTCAACGGGGCGGGTGCTAGCCGACGGAGGAGTACGCCACCACACCGCGGCGCAGCGCCTGGATGGCGGATCGGGCGGTCGCGCTGAGCTTGCCTGGCCCGGCCGTGACGGCGACCTGGTCCAGCAGGTCGATGAGCTGCTTCGCGGCCCGGACGAAGTCGCCGGGGGTCAGGCCGGTCGCCAGTACCGACTCCAGCTGTCGCCCCTGAGCCCAGGCATGCGCGTGCCACGCGAAGCCCAGGTCAGGCTCGCGCAGGAACGACAGCCGGTGGTCATGCTCGATGCCGTCGAGCTCATTCCAGACCCGGACCATGCCGGCCAGCACCTCGCGGACCCGCCCGACAGGGAGCCGCGGCGGCCCCGCATCCTCAGTCCGCCGGGACTCGAACGTCAGGGCGGAGACGCAGGCGGCGAGCTCGGCAGGCGTCAGGGCGTCCCACAGACCCCGGCGCAGGCACTCCGCCGCCAGCAAGTCCAGCTCGGTGTACAGGCTGGCCAGCCTCGATCCCTCCGCCGTCACCTTGTCGCCGTCCAGGTAGCCGAGTTCGGTGAGAACGCCGCACACCTGGTCAAATGTTCGCGCGATGACATGGGTGCGCCCGGCCACCCGGCCCTCGAGCGACTCGGCATGCCGCTGCATGCGCAGGTACTGCTCGGCCTGCCGGGCGTGTTCTTCGCGATCCTGGCAGCCATGGCAAGGGTGCTGGCGGAGCCGCCGGCGGAGCGCGGCGATCTCGGCTTCCTCGCCGCCCGCGCCGCGACCGCCGCCCGCGCGCCGGCCGCCGTCCGCGCCATGGTCAGCACCCGCGGCAGCACGGCGGTAACTGCCCAGGTCAACTCCCGCCAGTTTGTTGCGCATGGTCGCGGCGAGGTCCCTGCGGTGTTTCGCCGACCGGGCGCTGAAGGACGCGGGTATCCGGATCCGCGCGATGGCCTCGACCGGAACGGGGAAATCAGTTAGGGAGAGGCGCTTGACCTGGCGGTTCGAGGTGAGCACGAGCGGCAGCGGCTCGTCCTTGCCGCCTGCGAACGGGTCGAGCACAACGGCGATGCCCGCCCGCCGCCCGCTGGGCACGCGGATGATGTCACCGCCGCGAAGCTGCTGCAGCGAACGGGCGGCCTCGGCCCGCCGGTCCGCTGACCGCTGCCGGGACTGATCGCCTTCGCGCTGCGACAGCTCCCGGCGGATCGCCATGTAACCGGCGAAGTCGCCGAGGTGACAGCTCACGGCCGCCTCGTCCATCGACTTCCTGCTGCGCCGGGCCTGCCGGGCAATCCCGACCACTGCCCGGTCCGCCTGGAATTGCGCGAACGACGACTCAAGCAGCGCCGACGCCCGCTCCCTGCCCACCTGGCCGACCAGGTTGACCGCCATGTTGTAGGACGGCCGGAAGCTGGAGCTGAGCGGGTAGGTCCTGGTGCCGGCCAGGCCGGCCACTGTCGCCGGGTCATCCCCCGGCTGCCAGAGGACCACGGCGTGGCCCTCCACGTCGATCCCCCGGCGGCCCGCGCGCCCGGTCAGCTGGGTGTACTCACCCGGTGTCAGGTCGGCGTGCGTCTCGCCGTTCCATTTGTCCAGCCGCTCGATCACGACCGTCCGCGCGGGCATGTTGATGCCAAGCGCCAGCGTCTCGGTGGCGAACACCGCCCGCACCAGCCCGGCCGTGAACAGCTCCTCCACTACCTGCTTGAAGGTCGGCAGTAGCCCGGCATGGTGGGCGGCGATGCCGCGCTGAAGGCCAAGCAGCCACTCGCCGTAGCCGAGCACGGGCAGGTCCTCGGGCGGGATGTCGGCGGTATGCCGCTCGGCGAGCTTGGTGATCTCGGCTGCCTCGGCCGGGGTAGTCAGCCGCAGGCCGGCGGCGAGGCATTGCTGGACCGCCGCGTCGCAGCCGGCCCGGCTGAAGATAAAGGTGATGGCCGGCAGCAGGCCGGCCGCATCAAGCCGGCCGATCACGTCGGGTCGGCTCGTAATCCGGATCCTAGGCTGGCGGCGCCCGCCTCGGCCGGGCCGGCTGGGTGCCTTCCGTGCCGCCCACTGATCGCGCTGCGCGATGCGCAGCAGTTCGGGATTGACCATCGCGCGCGGCCGGCCGTTCTGCGCCGCGGCCGGCCGGCCGGGCGCGGCTTGCCTGCCGGGTCCCGCGGTCCTGCCGCGCACACCGGCCCCACGATCGACGCGGGCCGCGCCGGGCCCGCGATCCGCGCGGAGCGCGCCGGACTTGGCGTGGGCGTCATAGTCGGTGGTGAACAGGTCGTAGAGGCGGCCGCCGGCCAGCATGTGCTGCCACAGCGGCACCGGCCGGTGCTCATCCACGATCACCGTGGTGCCGCCGCGGACCTGGGCCAGCCAGTCGCCGAACTCCTCCGCGTTGCTGACCGTGGCCGACAGCGCGACCAGCCGCACGGACTCGGGCAGGTGGATGATCACCTCCTCCCACACCGCGCCGCGGAACCGGTCGGCCAGGTAGTGCACCTCGTCCAGCACCACGTATCCGAGGCTGGCCAGCGTCGGCGAGCCCGCGTACAGCATGTTCCGCAGCACCTCGGTGGTCATCACGACCACCGGCGCCTCGCCGTTGATGCTGTGATCGCCGGTAAGCAGCCCGACGCTGGCCGCCGAGTAGCGGCGGACCAGGTCGGCGTACTTCTGGTTGGACAGCGCCTTGATCGGGGTGGTGTAGAAGCACTTGCGGCCCTCGGCGAGCGCCAGGTGCACGGCGAACTCACCGACCACGGTCTTCCCGGACCCGGTCGGCGCCGCGAGCAGGACTCCGTGGCCGCCGCTCAGCGCCTGGCAGGCACGGACCTGAAAATCGTCGAACTCGAAATCGTAGAGCGCCCGGAATTCGGCAAGCGCGGGGCCGTCCTCGGCCTGGCGCCGGCGCGAGGCGGCATAGCGGTCCGCGGGGCTCGCTGGGGTGACCACGCGATCAAGGCTATGCGGCCAGCCGGGAGCCTGCGGCGCCAGCCCGCTCCGGCGCGGTTACTCGCGCTGGTCAGGAGGGTCGGAGCCTACGGTGTCATCGTCGAGCGGTGACAGCTCATCGTCGGCCAGGCCCCCGTACTGCGTCGGCCGGTTCGCCCGCCGCCGGTCGTTCGCCCAGATGATGAGCTCGGACACCTCGACCAGCACCACGCAGGGCACAGCGAGCAGCAGCATGGTCACCGGATCCGGGCTCGGCGAGGCGATCCCGGCGAACACGAACACGCTGAAGATCATGACCCGGCGCCACTTCTTGATCCGCTCGTGGCTGAGGATTCCGGCCATGTTGAGCATCACCAGCGCCAGCGGCAGCTCGAAGGCCAGTCCGAAGCCGAGCAGCATGGCCATGACATAGCTGAGGTAGGTGTCGACGGTGGGCAGGTTGGCGACGCCGACCGGGGTCAGGCCGAGCAGGTAGCGCAGGCCGCGGCTCATCACCAGGTACGCGAGGCCGGTGCCGGCCAGGAATAGCGGTACCGCGGTGAAGAGGAACGCGTAGGTCCAGCGCCGCTCCCGCTGGTAGAGCCCGGGGGCGACGAAGGCCCATATCTGGTAGAGCCACACCGGACTGGAGATGACCAGCCCGAAGAAGAACGCGATCTTCACCCGGAACATGAACGGGTCGAGTACGCCGTTGATGACCAGCTGGTCGCCGAGGACGTGGCAGCCCGTCTTACCGCGGATCACGGCCTGGCAGAACGGCCGCTCCATGAAATGCCAGGTGGGGTTGAAGACCACCGGGATCAGCCCGATGCCCGTGCCAGCTAGGAGCGCGAGCACCGCCTTGAGCACCCTGTTCCGCAGCTCGCGGATGTGCTCCATGAGCGGCATCTGGCCCTTGGGGTTCGCCGCCCGGTGCGCCTGCAGGACACGCGAGCCGAGCACCCGCGCGCCAGTGACAGTGTCAGCTATCTTCGCCATGTCCGGCCGGCGCTACTAGCCGGCTCAGCCGGGCTGCTGGGTCCGCTGGGTCTCCGGCAGCGGAGTGCTGGCCGCCACGGGCTCGGCCGAAGATGTCTGCTTCCGCAGATCGCTGACCTGCTGCTCCAGCTGCTCAATCTGCTGACGGGTCTCCGCCGGCTGGGCCGGCTTTGCCGACTCTGCCGCTCGGTCTTCGCCATGCAGGTCCTGGACCTCGGTCTTCAGGATGCGCATGGACTTGCCGAGCGACCGGGCAGCATCGGGCAGCTTCTTCGATCCGAACAGCACGATCAGCACGACCGCGACGATCAGGATCTTCCACGGGCTGTCGAACAGGTCGCCTATCATGTCCGCCCTCTTCATGGGAAAACGCGTTCCCGCGCTACGGGTCCGTGCAGGTCAGTCTACACGCGATGCATTCGTATCAAGCTGGCCATTCGGCTTGGTCGCCCCGGCTGTGGCTGTCTGTTTGAACGGCATAGCCGGGCAGGTCCGGGTGCCTTCACGGCCTGGCCCAGACGACTCCCATGCTGGCCGGAGCCTACCTGCTCCGGCCTCATGCGTACAACGCCAGCGCCGCGGCGGCATCTTCGCGAATCTGCGCGGCAACCTCGGGCGGCGCGATGACCTGGCCGTCCTCGCCGAGGCGTAGCGCCAGCCGCCGGACCCACCGGGTGTCCGGGGTGCGCAGGCCGACCCTGAGACGGCCGTCGCCGATCTCCGCTACCTGCTCGCACGGGTAGTACTCGGCCACCCAGCGCCCGTAGGCGGACAGCTCGATCAGCACGAGCACGTCGTCGGCGGACGGCCGGAACAGGCCCTGGTCCACGTCCACCGGCTGCGCGTCGCCCGGCACCGATGCCGCCACGTCGAGCACGGAAATTGCCATCACCCGGTCGAGCCTGAACAGCCGCACGGACTCCGCCCGCAGGCACCAGCCCTCGAGGTACGTCCGGCCCTCCACCACCAGCAGCCGCATCGGATCCACGTCCCGCTCGGTGGCCTCGTCCCGGCCGGGCACGTAATACGACAGGTGAATCCGGCGGCCGCGCGCGAGCGCGTCCTTCACCTGGGCAAGCACGCCGCGGGCGGCATTGTCGTCGACCTGCACGGCCACCTGGGCGCTGACCGCCGCCGCCGCCCCCGCCGCCGACTCCAGCTTGGCGATGGTCCGGCTGAGCGCTGATCGCTCCTCCATGCCCGGCACCTCGGCCAGCATCCGCAGCGCGACGAGCAGCGCGCTGGCCTCGTCCACGCCGAGCCGCAGCGGCCGGTCAATCGACTCGGCCTGGCTGACCACGATCTCGCCGCCCTCATAGGACAGGTCGATCGGGCAGTACGGATCCGGGGCGCGCAGCTCGACGCACCACAGCATGTTCAGGTCGTCGACCAGCTGCCGCTCAGTCAGCCGTCCGATAACCGCCTCACGCAGGTCGGCGGGCTCGACCGCGACGACGTCCGCGCCGAACGAGGCGATGTAATCGGCGAACCAGCCCACATCGGAGAATGACAGGTCGGCCAGGTCCCAGCCGGGGCCCTGCGGGTCGGGCCGGCAGCCGGTGGCGCGCTGCCGCAGCCCGTGCCCGGCCCCGTGCCGCAGCCGCACGACGGCCGTGCGAACGGCTGGCGGGTCGGCGTCCCACGCCCGGACCGTCTCCCGCACGTCAGTGCCGGCCGGCACGGTGACCGCGCCAGCCGGCCCGGCGAACGATACCGGCCCGTCGATGCGGCCAAGCCGGAACACCCGCACCTCGGCGCGGTCCAGGTCATGACCGGCCACGTACCAGCGGCCGTGCCGGTTCACCACGCCCCATGGCTCAAGCCGGCGCCGCTGCGATGAGCTGCGGCCGGCCGCGCGGTAGGCGAAGGTGACCGGGCGCCGGTCGCGCACGGCCTCCCACAGCGGCGCGAAGGCGGCCTCGCCGGCTTGCAGCCTGGGCTCGATGCCCGGCTGCGTGGTCTCTTCGGCGTCGATGCCGGCCGCCCGGAGCTTGAGCAGCCCGCCGGCCGCGGCGCCGGCCAGCTCGGCCCGCCGCCAGACCCGCGCGGCAAGCCCGAGCACTGCGGCCTCGTCCGGCTCAAGCCTGATCTCGGGCAGCATGTAGGCCTGCCGGGAGATCCGGTAACCCAGCTCAGCTTCGGCCGCCGAGTTGGTGCCCGTCTCCAGCGGGATGCCGAGCTCGCGCAGCTCGTCCTTGTCCCGTTCGAACATCCGCTT
>WNGH01016217.1_pt1 | contig 12338 bp, 11 predicted proteins | sample 5400631 | NCBI WGS metagenome assembly WNGH01 (sample SAMN13153373, study PRJNA577476) | soil metagenome | isolation source: 115 cm soil or saprolite under Garry oak tree replicate 1 | place: USA:California | collected 2016-06-15 | reverse complement strand
CATCTTCGTGGGCGAAAAGTTGCTCACTACGCCGAATCCCGGACGCGACGAAGACGACCGCCTTTTGCGGGACCTCGGCCTGCGCGGATCGACTCATGAGCAAAATCCGAGTTAGCGAACTCAGCCGCCGCATCGACGCTGAATTGGCCGCTCTCGCCTCGCAGGACCAATTACGCCGGCTCGACGCGGTTGACGATCTCGCCGCCCTGGCGGCTTTCCTCCGAAAAAAATTGCGTGAAGCCGGTTTTGATATCGGACGCGGCGATACGCAGATCGTTCCGATTTTTCTGGGCGACAATGAACGCGCGGTCCGGTTTGCCGCGCTGCTTAACGAGGCGGGATTCGGAGTGCGGCCCATCCGGCCGCCCAGCGTTCCCGCCGGCACTTCGCGCTTGCGGATTTCGCTCAATGCCAGACTCTCGGCCGATCTGCTGGCCCGCTTCACCGATGCGCTCGTCTCCATCCGCGAGCAAGAGCAAGTCCCGGTGCATGCAGTGCGGCCGTGAAAGAGTCTCTCTTTGTCACCGGCACGGATACAAACGTCGGCAAAACGCTGCTTTCCGCGCTCCTTGTCGCCGCCCTCGATGCCACGTACTGGAAGCCCATTCAGACTGGCGCACGTGAAGGTACCGATCGCCGCACCGTGATGCAGTTGGCGGAAATTCCCGAAGCGCAGACCATTCCGGAGTCTTATTGCTTCGATCCGCCCGTCTCGCCGCAGCTCGCAGCGGAAGCAAGCGGAGTCCGGATCGATCTCGCGCGCATTCAGCCGCAAAACAATCTCGCCAGGCCAATCATTGCCGAAGGCGCTGGCGGCATTCTCGTTCCCATCAACGATTCGGAGTTGATGCTCGATCTCGCACGCCATCTTGCATATCCCGTTCTGATTGCAGCGCGAGCGGCGCTGGGAACGATCAACCATACTTTGCTCACCGTCAGGGCCTTGCGCTGTGCAAAAATGCCCGTCAAGGGCGTTGCGATGATCGGCCACCGCAACAAAGATAACGAACGTTCCATCGAGCATTTTGCCGGTGTTCCGGTCCTCGGCTCGATACCATGGCTCGACACCATCAATCGCGAAACTCTGTTGAACGTATTTTGCAATAATTTCGACCAGAAATATTTTCGAGATGCCCGTTAAACCGCTCTCCATTTGGCACCCCTTTACGCAGGAAGCGCTCGATCCTCAGCCCGTGCACATCTCGCGCGGCGAGGGCGTCTATCTCTACACGCGCGACGGTCGCAAGCTGATCGACGCGATCTCTTCCTGGTGGGTCAATCTCCACGGGCATGCGCATCCGCTGATTGCCGAGGCCATTGCCGAGCAAGCGCGGAAACTCGAACACGTGATCTTTGCCGGATTCACGCACGATGCGGCCGAGGAACTCGCCTGGCGCTTGCGGAGCATCCTGCCGCAGCCGCTCGAGCATATCTTTTTTTCTGATGACGGCTCGACTGCCGTCGAAGTGGCGCTGAAGATGGCCCTGCAGTTTTGGCGCAATCTCGGCAAACCGCGCAAAAATAAATTCGTAGCACTGGAATACGCCTACCATGGCGACACTGTCGGGGCCATGTCTGTGGGAGCCGATTCCAATTTCGTCGCGGCATTTGAAGAACTCAGGTTCCCTGTGTGGCGCGTTCCTTCTGCGCATTGTTTCCGGTGCCCGGTCGGAAAGCAGCGCGCCACTTGCCACATTGATTGCGCCGATCCGCTCGCGCGCGTCCTCCAAGAACGTCATGGCGAAATCGCCGCGGTAATCGTCGAGCCGCTGTTGCAAGGCGCCGGCGGCATGATTGTGCATCCGATCGAATTTTTGCAGCGGATTCGCCAGCTTTGCACGCAATACGGCGTTTTGCTCATCGCTGACGAAGTGCTGACGGGTTTCGGCCGCTGCGGACGGATGTTCGCATGCGATCTCGCCGGCGTTGTGCCGGACGTGATGTGTCTCTCGAAAGGCCTCACCGGCGGGTTCCTGCCGCTCGCGGCCACGGTGTGCTCGCCCTCCGTACACGAGGCATTCTGCTCCAATGACCGGAGCCGCACCTTTTTTCACGGACATTCCTACACCGCGAATCCGCTGGGCTGTGCGGCAGCCATCGCCAGCCTCAAAATTTTCGACTCCCAGCCGGTTTTCGAACGCATCGCCGCCATTGAGGAAATTCATCGCCAGAAAGCCCCCGCCCTCGCTAAACACGCCGCCGTCGCTGACGTGCGCACGATTGGAACTGTGATGGCCGTGGAACTCCAGGCCGATGATCCCGGTTACTTCTCCGGGTTGCGTTCGGCGCTTTACGATTTCTATCTCAATAAAGGCGTGCTGCTGAGGCCGCTCGGCAACGTGGTCTACATTCTTCCGCCTTACGTCATTACCGCGGAGCAATTGCACTACGTCTACGATGTCGTTGCCGAATCGCTCGATCGCGTGCCGCGGCTCGCCGCGCAGCGCGCCGCGCATTGAATGGCCCGCCAGAAAACCGAAATGCGCGCGCAACCACCGAATCCGCCACTGAAGCCAGCTTCCAATACGCCAGTAAATCAGCCACAGAATCAGAAGATTCCGTCCTCGCTTTTGCCTGGTTTGCCGCTCAAAGCAAACGTTCTGGTCATTCGCTTGCGCTCGATTGGCGATGTTGTGCTTACGCTTCCGGCTCTCCAGGCGCTTCACGATTGGCGGCCCGATCTGAGAATTCACACGCTGGTCGAGCCGCTTTGTGTTCCGCTCGTCGAAGGGCATCCGGCAATTGCCGAGGTGATCGTTCTGCGGAAATTCTGGGACACAGTCCGGCAATTGCGCCCGCGGCATTTTGCCATCGCCTTCAATATGCACGGCGGTCCCACTAGCGCATTCTTGACGCGGCTTTCCGGCGCGGCCGTACGCGTCTGCTGGGCGCAACGGCAATTCTCTTCTTTTTACAATGTGCAGGTGCCGATCCATTTTCCAGTCGCCGGGCGTGCCGAAATGCACACGGCCGAGCACCGCCTGCAGCAGTTTCTGTACACGGGCCTGCCGGAAAAGCCGCTTCCGCCTGCGACGGTTTACGTCAATGCAAATGCCGCAGACCTGGTGCGGCAAAAACTGGCGGAGCAGCGGATTAGCCCCGGGGCGCCTTATGCCGTGCTGCGTCCGGGGGCGAGCCAGGCGAATAAGCGCTGGCCGGTGCAACGGTTTGCCGGAATCGCGCGATGGTTACAGGAGGCTCATGGCATTGCCACCGTAGTGAATCTCGGTCCGGGCGACGAGCAGATCCGTGACGACGTTAAAAAGCATTTCGCGTCGGCCGTGATCATGAGTGACCTCGATTTGCGAGGGCTGATCGCGCTTCTGGCGGGATCGTGCCTTTTTCTGGGCAACGATACCGGCCCGACGCACATCGCTGCAGCTCTTGGCAAAAAGTGCGTGGTCATCTTTGGCGCCAGCGATTCCAAGGTGTGGTCACCCTGGAAGATCGAATATCGTCTCGTCGAGAACGCATTTCCTTGCAGCCAATGTCCGCGCGGTAGGTGCGAATCTCTCGCCGCCTCGCAGTGCATTTTTGCAATTAGCGTCGAAGAGGTGCGCGGAGCCTGCGAGGCGCTGCTGACGAAGACGCAACAGCAGATCCCTCGCTAAACTCGGGATGGCAGCATTGTTTGTGACAAGGCCGTTACCGCACCAGCGAAGGGTAAAGCCTTGTGGCGATGGCGGCGAGGATTACAAAAATCAGGCCGATGATGGCGAAATCGGTGAGCACGCCGTGGGAGCTTTGGCTGGCCCCGATCATCAGCGTGCGCAGCGCATCCACCAGGTACGTCAAAGGATTCAGGTAAGCGATCACGCGCAGCCAATGCGGCATGATCGAAATCGGATAGATCGCGTTGCTGGCAAAAAACAGCGGCATGGTCATCAATTGCCCCACGCCCATGAAGCGTTCGCGCGATTTCACGATGCAAGCGACGATGAAGGACATTGTGGCGAAGATGGCCGAACCCAGCATGGCGCCGACGAAAACGCCGGCGATGGATAACAGCGTCCAGCGAATCTGGATGTGCAGCAGGAAAGCCACCACATAAATTATCGTTGCCTGCACGGCGCCGCGAAATCCCGCCGAGGTGGCCTTGCCATAGACAAGAGCGGCGCGGCTGAAAACATTTCCGAAGACCACAATCCAGAGAACCGGCTGGACCGCCCGGGCCAGGACCTCGGTGGGATCGCGAATGAGTTTTTTCAGTTCGATTTCGGCGATTGCCGCAGTCTGCTGAAAAAATGCGAAGACGGCGGAAGGCTCAGCCGAGACGGCTAACTGCACGCCGGGTCGCGCGGACGTCACGATAGTTTCCCTCCTCCTGAATGGTGCCCCCGCTGTAATGAACGAAGACGTCGTCGAGCGTGGCGTCGGGTCCGATGCCGGCTTTCAAATCCGCAGGCCTTCCGACGGCGGCGACTTTGCCGAGATGCATGATAGCAAGCTGGTCGCAAAGCTCGTCGGCTTCATCCATGCCGTGGGTGGTAATCAGGACGGTCATCCGAAAAGTGCCGCGCAGTTCGAGCAGCCGTTCCCAAACGGAGCGGCGAGCCACGGGATCGAGGCCGATGGTGGGCTCGTCGAGAAACAGAACGGCGGGACGATGCAACATGGCTTGCGCGACTTCCAGGCGCCGGATCATTCCCCCGGAATACGTCTTCACCAGCTTGCGCCCGAATTCGGTCAATCCCATGAAGTGCAAGGCTTCTTCGATACGGCGTTTGCGTTCCGCGCGGGGAATGCCGTAGAGCTTGGCGGAGAGGTCGAGATTTTCCCAGCCGGTGAGCCCGCCATCCGCGGAGAGCATCTGGGGCACGTAACCAATCATCCTGCGGACCTTTGCCGGCGCCTTGACGATATCGAAGCCGGCCACCGAGGCCGAGCCTTCGGAAGGCTCCAGCATCGTTGTGAGCATTTTTATGGTGGTGGTCTTGCCGGCGCCATTCGGTCCCAAGAGGCCAAAGATCGCGCCGTAGGGCACGCGCAGCGTGACGCGATTGGCGGCGATCAGGTCGCCGAAGCGGCGCGTTAGCCCGAAGGTCTCGATGGCAAAGGCTTCGCCGCCGAGCCCGGTCGCGTCGGATGAGTTGCTGACGGCGGTGTTGGAAGTCGACATAGGGAAACTATTCGATGCTCCTATCAGATGCTCGCATCACGGCCGCAGTTTGAAATCGGAATGCATCGGGGCGGCCCCCCCTCCCCCGGCATTTTCTGCAAGTGTTCATTTTAAACGTACTTTAAGTCCTTTAAATCGCAAGTGTTCATTTTACTGGAGTTGGGCACGAAGATTTTGCAAGTGCTCATTTTACAGTGGTTACTCCAAAAGCGGCAAGTGCTCATTTTACAGTGGTTACTCCAAAAGCGCGACTTTCGCGTTGTTTTGGGTGGCAGCACGAGGTGGCCTAAGGCTCGCCAGGTAGAAAGTGAACGGTGAGAAGACTGGACCCAGCGCGAAGAATCTGTCGGCGAATGCGGGCGTCTGCCGAAGAACATGCGAGAGGATAGCATATTATTATTTGGTTAGCAAGAGAATTTGTGAGTTACCCTGTTAGTATTCTAGCGAACGGAGGCGTTCGAACGCCCGGCTGGTACGCTTGATGCGGAATGCTTCGAATCTGTTTCACGTGAAGCATCGTTCGAATTGTCTTGGACTTGGGCCCGGGCGAGCCAGAGGAGTCAGGGTGGGTTCTCGCTGGCATTGCATGCGAAGGAGGATTATGTTAGTTTCGATGTGTCGGTGCCTTCGTGCACACGACAAATTGGCGGCACCGTCCGCTTAAAATGAAGAGGAGTACTGCCATGGGCAAACAGGTCCATCGCTTTCCCGCATTTGAGTCTCGCAAAGTTTCGCACCCCGTTTTTGAAACAATCCACAAATATTGGCTGACCGTGAAGGCGACTGACTTCCCTTCTGGTGTTAGCGCTGCTGCGAATGCCCGCGAGCCAGTGGGTCTAAACCGAATGGTCTATCGAGATGTACGCGCCAGCCTCGAAGGTAAGGAAGCAACCCCTGGCAGCTTCGATTTGATGAATAAGGGAATCACCATCCTGGCTCTAAGCGTTCGTCTAGTTGACAAAGACAAACAGATTTTCGAAGTAGTCGTCGACGATGAAGCAGGTGGTATCGTCGATGGCGCGCATACCGCCAAAATAATTGAGAAGTGCAATGCTGACGGGACAACTCATCCCGAACAGTACGTTGAAGTGTTCATCCGAACCGGCGTCGAGGATACTCTCATCACCGACATCGCTCGCGGGCTGAACACGGGTATGCAGGTTGCTCCAAAGTCCATTTACAACATCGACGGAGTTTTTGATTGGCTAAAAGCAGAAGTGGCGGACAAGCCATACGAGCAAATGATTTCATGGCGGGAGTCGGACAACGCCGACTACGACGTCCGCGACCTGATCAGCGTTCTGGAAATGTTCAACATATTCGACTTTCCGAATGACGGCGGCAAGCACCCAATATCGGCGTACGAAAAATGGAGCATTCCTCTCGAAAAGTTTGCTACCGATTATGAAGAGAACAACAAGAAACTGAAAGGCAGCAAATATTACAAGCTGCGGCCCATCCTGAACGACGCACTCGTCCTCTATGATCACATCCGCCATGACTTCCGCGGAGTCCGCAATGAGGCGGGCGGCAGTACTGGAAAGATGAACATCCTCGAGGAGGGGTCCAAGGACCGCAAGCTGGAGTTCCCGTTCGCACAACTTCCGCCCAGTGAATATCGGCTGACGAAAGGCGCCGCCTACCCGATGGTGGCCGCTTTCCGCAATATGGTCGTGTTGGATGCGTCTGGAAATGCAACATGGCAGGGCGGTTTCAAAGCGGTGCTTCGCCTGTGGAGCGAGGCGGCTTCGGAACTAGTAGAAGAGACCTACAACGCGACAAAAGAAATCGGCCGCATGCCTGACCAGCTAGGCAAGAACCGGAAACACTGGGATAACCTCCACATGAAGATTCAGCTCCGCTTACTCCGTGCCCAGCTAATCGTGCAACGCGCGAGAAAAGGGTAACGGAGGGCTGGTATGAATCCCAACGACGTTGTGAGGAAGCAAATCCTTCAGTATTTCTACGACCGGAATAGTGGCGCAACAAGCCAACGCGGCAAGAAAGGCGCCGCGATGAAGATTAGCGACGTAAAGCGAGAGCTTAAGGCCGGGTACGGTTTGACACAACAAACCGTCATTTCCAATCTCACCTACCTAATCGATCGTGGCTGGGTGAAGAAAGAGGAAGTGCAGAAGACGATAATCGTGAAGGGCGGGACCATTCCGTCGACGGTCACTTGGTACGAGATTTCAGCCCTTGGGATCGACAAAATCGAGGGTGGTTCGGAATTCGAGCCTGAGGACCCCTACAAGGGAATCAACATCACGGCCACCGGAACGAACGTAGTCACTCTCGGCGATGGGAACGTTGTCAACGCACGGTTTTCTCCTCTGCGGGAGCAGCTGGACGGTCTCAAATCCCAGATAACCTCTTCCTCGACTTTGGGCGAAAAGGAAAAACTCGATGTGGTGGCGGACATCGAGAGCCTGAAAGACCAACTGGCGAAGGAGAGTCCAGACAAAACCATACTTGGTCCTCTCTGGCAAAGCATTGATCGTGTGGCCAAGCTCGCCGGCATGGTGGAAGCTGCTCAAAAAGTGTGGCAGTTCATTAGGCCACTGTTATAGAACTGCGATTCCGGGACTAGAGTTGAAGCGGTATAAACGACGGTGAGCGCTAAAAGGCGAGCACAAGGCTATGAGACGTGCGGCTCGGGGGCGGCGGGGGCGCCGGCGGAGGGGCCGCGGGGCTTGAGCAAATCGAACATGGCTTTGGCGGAGTGCGACAGCGGCTCGGGGCGGCGGCAGACCGCAGGAGAAAAGTAGCAGAGGGATTCTTCGACTTTGTTGCGCGGCGAAAGCTCATCCTGTTGGTGACTTTCGCCGCGAGAGCATCCCGACCGGAAATCGTAAGTACGCGATTTCCGGGAGGAAGGCGGCGGGACGCTCCGCCCAGAATGACAGCAGCGAGAATGTTCGCTAGGTTATGAATGACATTGCAGTCAGAATGACAAATGTCATCACATCGTGAGGACCTATTACGTTTACATCATGGCTAGCGCTTCGCGTGTTCTGTACATTGGCGTCACGAACAATATCAAGCGCCGGGTAGAAGAGCATCGACAAAAAAAGCGTGCCCGGCTTCGCCACAAACTACAATACACGCGAACTCGTCCATGTAGAGCCCTTTGGCAACGTCCGCGCCGCTATCGCAAGGGAGAAACAGCTGAAAGGCTGGTTGCGAGCAAAGAAGATTGCCCTAATCGAGTCGAGCAACCCACGCTGGAAGGATTTAGGCGCCGAATGGGGCTAGAGACCCAGCGGCAGAGGACCAATGTTTACAAGTTGTCATTCTGAGCGAAGCGAAGAATCCCTCTGAGGGCAGGAGCAGGAGAGCTTCTTCGGGCCGGTAGGACGGCCCTCAGAATGACAGAGTGCGGGCGAGCGAGCCCTATTGCAACATGAGGGAGATCCCTCGGCCTCGGACCTCGGGATGGCGGCAGGAGAGATCCTTCGCTCTGCTCAGGATGACAGCGCTAAAAGGTGGGCGCGTGGCTAGGAGGCGTGCGGCTCGGAGGCGGGGGCGTCGCAGGTGGGGGCTGAGCGGGGCTTGAGGAGGTCGAACATGGCTTGGGCGGAGTGCGACAAGGGCTCGCGGCGGCGGTAGAGCAAATACAGGTCGCGGGGCATGCGGAGCTGACGGACTTTGACCTCGACCAGCAGTCCTTGTTCGATTTCCCAGCGCACGCACATGCGCGGCACGATGGCCACGCCGATATCCATTTGCACGAAGCGTTTGATGCTCTCGATGGTGGGCAGCTGGATGCTCATGTCCAGCGGGACGTGGTGCTTGGCGAATAGTTGAATGACCCGCTGGCGAAAAGGCGATTCGACGATGTGGGCGATGAAGCTTTCCGGACCTAACTCCGAAAGATCGGCTCGCCCGCGTTTGGCCAGGCGATGCTTGGGCGAAACGACCAGGGCGAGTTCATCGCGACAGATTTTTACTGAGGCGAGTTGGGGCTCGTGGGGCACAAACGAGGCGACGCCGAGGTCGAGGCGATAGTTCAGCAACTCGGTGGGAATATCGCGGGAAAACGTGCGGCGCACGGCCAGATGCACGTCGGGAAAGAGTTTGCGGTAGCGGGCCAGTACCGGCAAAAGCGCATGAATGGAGCTTTCGTTCACGCCGAGCGAGAGCTCGCCGCGGCCGCCGGCGCGGAGGTCGTCCACGGCGCGGCGGATTTCGTCGCGGAGATTGAGGATGCGTTCGGCATAGCCGACCAGGAGCTGGCCGGCGTCGGTAAGCTGGCCGGAACGTGCACCGCGGGCGAACAGGGGTTCGCCGACCTCGTCTTCGAGTTTGCGAATGGTGATGCTGACGGCGGGCTGGGTGCGGAAGAGCTTCTGAGCGGCGCGGGAGAAGCTGCGCTCGCGCGCGACGGTGAGAAACACGTTAAGTTCAGATAAATCCATGAATTCCTGCTAAAATGCACTATAAGCACCTCTTATAATTGAGGCAAGAAGTATAAATTGGACTTTACCGCACTGGGGCGGCAGACTCCGTATAGCAGTGGCTCCCAGGAGCGGCGCTTGGATATCAAGCGGCCGCGACGTCAAAGAAGTTGGAGGATGGCGATGGAGATGGTGCGAATCTTCGATACCACGCTGAGGGATGGCGAGCAAGCCCCCGGCTTTTCCATGAATACGGCGGAGAAGCTGCGGCTGGCGCGGCGGCTGGAAGCCCTTGGCGTGGACGTGATCGAGGCCGGCTTTCCCATCGCCTCACAAGGAGATTTCGAAGCGGTGCGGGAAGTGGCGCGCGAGATCAAGCACAGCACGGTGGCGGGGCTGGCGCGGGCGAAGCGCGAGGATATTGACGCCACTTTGGGCGCTCTCGAACGCGCGGCGCTGCCGCGGGTGCATGTCTTCCTGGCGACTTCCGACCTGCACCTGAAGCATAAGCTGCGCATTTCGCGCACTGAGGCGCTCGAGTCCATCGGCAAGATGGTGGAGTACGCAAAGACGCGCTGCCCGGAAGTGGAATTCTCGGCGGAGGATGCCAGCCGCAGCGACGTCGAATTTCTCGGGCAGGCGTTTTCAATTGCCGTCGATTCGGGTGCAACGATCCTGAACGCTCCGGATACGGTGGGTTACGCCACGCCGGAAGAATATGGCGGGATGTTTCGCGCCTTGCGGGCGAAGGTGAGCGACCGGCCGGGAGTCATCTGGAGCGCACATTGCCATAACGATTTAGGGCTGGCCGTGGCCAATTCGCTGGCGGCGGTGGAAGCGGGCGCGCGCCAAGTGGAGTGCACCATTAACGGAATTGGCGAACGCGCCGGAAACGCGGCCATGGAAGAAATCGCGGTGGCTCTGGCCGTGCGCCCCGACCGCTATAAGACCGGCACGCGGCTGCGGCTGAACGAGCTGTATGCCACCAGCCGGCTGCTCTCGGAAATTACCGGCGTCTCCGTGCCGCCAAACAAGGCCGTGGTGGGCGCGAATGCCTTCGCGCACGAGGCCGGGATTCATCAGGATGGAATCCTGAAGAATCCGCTCACCTATCAGGTGATCTCGCCGGAGGCGGTAGGCGTTCCGGCGCATCGGCTCGTCCTGGGCAAGCATTCCGGCCGGAACGCGCTGCGCGCGCGGCTGGCCGAACTGGGTGTGATCATATCCGAAGTCGAGCTTCGCGAATGCTATCGGCAGGTAATGGCGCTGGCGGACGCCAAGAAAGAGATCACGGACGAGGACATCAAGCGTTTAGCGGGGCGCCAGTCAGCGGAAGAGGCCGCTGACGATGGCGACGCAAATGTTTCGGATGTGGCGGTATGAGCCCAGGGCAGTGGACCATCGCCGTTCTTCCCGGCGATGGTATCGGCCCGGAAGTTATCCGCGCAGCAACTTCCGTCCTGCAGGATTGCGCCCGCGAATTCGGCTTCCGCGTAAATCTAATTGAATTTCCCTTCGGCGGCATGGCCATCGACAAATGCGGGAAACCCCTGCCCCAGGAGACACTGGACGGCTGCCTGAAGGCCGATGCGGTGTTGCTGGGAGCCGTCGGCGGCCCGAAGTGGGATTCGCAGCCGCTGGACCGCAGGCCCGAGGCCGGGCTGCTCGTGTTGCGGCAGGCGTTGGGCGTGTATGCCAACGTGCGCCCGATCCAGCTTCGCAAGCCGCTGCGGGCGCTCTGCCCGTTGCGGCTGAATCCCGATACGAAGATCGATTTCGAGATCATCCGCGAACTCGTCGGCGATATCTATTTTGGCGAGCATATAACCGAGGGTGAGGGCCAGAAAGAACGCGCATCGGACTTGGCCAGCTATAGCGTGCCGGAAATCGAGCGCATCACGCGATTTGCTTTCGCGCGTGCGCGGATTCGGGCGCGGCGGGTGACGTCGGTCGATAAGGCCAACGTGCTGGCCACGTCCGGGCTGTGGCGGCGAACCGTTACTCGGCTCGCGGCGGCGGCGAGCGATCTCACGGTCGAGCACCTTTACGTGGACAATGCGTCCATGCAGATCGTTTTGCGCCCGGAGCAATTCGACGTCTTGCTGACGTCGAATCTCTTCGGCGATATCCTCAGCGATGAAGCCGCGGCGCTGGCCGGCTCCATCGGCATGATTCCCTCGTGGAGCGCGGGCGATGGCCCGCCGCTCCTCGAGCCCATCCATGGCACGGCGCCGCAGCTCGTGGGCATGGACATGGCCAATCCCTCCGGCGCGATTCTCTGCGTGAGTTTACTGCTGCGAGAGCAATTTCATCTGCCCGAGGCTGCGGACGCGATCGAGCGCAGCGTGGATGCGGTGCTTGCCGACGGGTTGCGCACAACGGACATCGCCGAGCGCGGCTCGCGGACCGTCGGCGGCGCGCAATTCGCGGCGGAAGTGCAGGCGCGGATGCGGCAGGCGTTTCGGCAGCGGCGGCCGGAGCGGGCGCAGCCGGCGTAAGCACAACCACCTTCAGCGGCAGAGCCCTGGAAACCGGTCCTCTGTGAATGTCAGAGCTAAAGCTCTGCACCCTACCTCGCGGGAATCGATTCAACTAAGCGGGGGTTTTGGAGCGGCGCCAGGGCGCGAGGAGCCACAGGCGCGCCAACTGTTCATCGAGTTCGCGGATACCCAGGAGCTTGCCGATGATCACCATCAGCAGAATTCCCGCGGTGGTAACCACGACCAGCAAGGACAGGGCGCCGGGCAAGGTGTGCCAGGCCAAACGCGGTTCGAGCAGCTGGCGCAGCTTGTAACAGACTGCGGCCACAAGGGCCGAAGCGG
>WNGH01005262.1_pt1 | contig 12338 bp, 15 predicted proteins | sample 5400631 | NCBI WGS metagenome assembly WNGH01 (sample SAMN13153373, study PRJNA577476) | soil metagenome | isolation source: 115 cm soil or saprolite under Garry oak tree replicate 1 | place: USA:California | collected 2016-06-15 | reverse complement strand
TTATTAGAGGGCGATGCTTAACGGAGAGGCGCGGCTGACTGCAAAGGCCGGAGCCTGCTAAAACGCTGCACCAGGTTCCTTACCATTTCCAGGGTCGCTCCCCCCGGCTGGTAAATTTTTCTGCGACTGTCCCAGGAGACCAACCCCCTGCTTTCCATGGTGACCAAAAGGAGCAGGACTTCTTCCCTGCTGATTTTCAGCGTATGCGCCAGGTCATTGATTTTGAGATTATGCTCCCCGTTAGCCACCAGTTGCAGAAGTTCCAGAGCCTTGTCGGTAGTCTGGATGGTCTGCACGCGTTTTTCTCTCAGCATCTACACTCCCCTGATACGTTGTAAGATAGTTCGATAGACTGTAGTTAATCATGCCGTTGTGCAGTATATCCCGGAATTTTCTGCTTTGAACCGGATCAGCGACATCGCCTCGCGCATGACCGTCGAGACGCTCTTGTTGGTCTCCTTGCAAACCTCCTGCAGGGCTTCCAGCTCTTCGTCGCTGACCCTGATCGATACCACGTTGTACCTGGGGTTTTCCTTCATCGCTCCCATTACCGTCTCCTTTGCCGCGTAATCAAGCTACCATGGGAAGAGCCACTATCAATTCCGCTCTGCGAAACCATGTTTCTTTTTTCATGATTTGTATACACTACTTGACTCAGCTTGTAAACAATAATTTACGTGAGCGTCTCTTCATCGTTGACCGGTTTCGCCTTCTGTGCAATAAAATATAGCGCGGCGCGACCGCCGGCGCGCCGTATAAAATCCACCGTTGTTTCGTCTTGCGAAATTTAATTTCGAGCAGATTGTATTTGACATACATACCCGTTTATGCAAACCTTGCGTTAAATCAGGGAAACACCGATACGGAGAGGTGCGGATGCCGCGTCAAAAGGAGAGGGAGCCGACCACGGACAATGTCGGGGCCGGCCACGCCGAAGAGAACGACCGTCAGATGGTCCGCGCCCTGGCCCGAGGCCTTGAGGTGCTGCGCTGTTTCAAGCCGGGGGACCGCTTTCTCGGCAACCAGGAGATCGCCGGCCGCACCGGCCTCCCCAAGCCGACGGTTTCCCGGCTTACCCATACCTTGACTACCCTGGGCTACCTCAATTATTCGGAGAAATACGGCAAGTATTTTCTGGGGACCGCCGTCCTGGGGCTCGGCTATTCGCTTCTAGCCAACATGGACATCCGCCAGATCGCCCGCCCCTTCATGCAGGATCTCGCCGAATACGCCCAGGCATCTGTTGCGCTCGGCGTCCAGGACCGACTGAACATGATCTACATCGAGGCATACCGGAGCAGTGCCACGGTGACCCTGACCCTCGACGTCGGCTCGCAGATCCCGATTCACACCACCTCGATGGGCAGGGCACTTCTGTGCGCCCTGCCTGAACGGGAGAGGGAGAGCCTCATGGAGCAGATCCGGATCAGGAACGAGGCGCACTGGCCCAGGATCAAGGTCGGCATTGACCAGGCGCTGAAAGATTTCGAGGAGAAGGGGTTCTGCTTTTCTCTGTGGGAATGGAAAAAGGACGTGCATGCCGTCGCCGCGCCATTGATTCCCTCCGATGGTTCGAGAATCCTGGTTTTCAGCTGTGTCGGCGCGGCCTTCCAGTTGCGCAGGCACATGCTCGAGGACGATATCGGCCCACGTCTCTTGAACCTGGTGACCAACGTCAAGGAGATCCTCGACCGTCAGTGAGTCAAATGGGGAATAATAGTCGACGACGAATGCAAAAAGCCGCCCCTGTCAGCATTGACGGGGCGGCTTTTTTCGAGCAGCTCTCCCCACCGGTCGATGGGGGGACATCTCACGCGGTTACGGCTGAATTTCGATCGGGGTGCCGTCGGCAACGCGCCCCCAGATCTCGTCCATCTGCTCGTGCTTCTCTTTCATAATTCATAATTCAACATTCATAATTGCCTCAGTGCGCCTCGCTCCAGTTATGGCCGAAGTTGATATCCACCTTCAGGGGGACCCGCAGCTTAACTGCGTGCTCCATCTCCTGCTTCACCAGCTGCTCCATGGCAAGCCTTTCCCCTTCCGGCACCTCGAACACCAGCTCGTCGTGGACCTGCATGATCAGGCGGCTGCTCAGTCCTTCCGTGCGGATTCGGGCATCCACGTGCACCATCGCCTGCTTGATAATGTCCGCTGCCGATCCCTGGATCGGGTAGTTGACGGCGTTTCGCTGGGCAAAGGCCCGGATGTTGCCGTTCGAGCTCTTGATGTCGGGGATCGGAAGCCGCCGGTCGAGGAGCGTGGTGACGTACCCTTTTTCCTCCGCCACTTTCACGCAGTTTTCCAGGAAGACACGTGCCCCGCTGTGGCGGGCAAAGTAGTTGTCGATGAATTCCCTCGCCACCCTGGGCGCAACCCCCAGCTGTTTGGCCAGGCTGAAGGCCCCCTGGCCGTAGATCACCCCGAAGTTGATGGTCTTCGCCTGGCGGCGCATCTCGGGGGTCACCATCTCCGGGAAGAGGCCGAACACTTCGCTGGCGGTCCGGGTGTGGATATCCTCATCCCGGGCGAAGGCGTCGCAGAAGACCCGATCTTCCGACAGGTGGGCGAGCACCCGGAGCTCGATCTGGGAGTAGTCGGCGGAGAGGAGCATGCATCCCTTTTCGGCGATGAAGGCGCGCCGGATCTTCCGCCCTTCTTCGCCGCGGATCGGGATGTTCTGCAGGTTCGGCTCGGACGAGGAGAGCCGGCCGGTATTGGTCACCGCCTGGTTGTAGGAGGTATGTATTCGGCCGGTTGAGCCATCCACCATCCGCGGCAGGGCATCGGTGTAGGTCGACTTCAGCTTGGCGAGGCTCCGGTACTGGAGGATCAGCCGGACGATCTCGTGCTCCTCGGCCAGCCCCTCCAGGACCGAGATGTCGGTGGAGAAGCCGGTCTTCCCCTTGGTCTTCTTGCCGGTGGCGAGCCCCATTTTGACGAACAGGGTTTCCCCCAGCTGCTTGGGGGAGTTGATGTTGAACTCGCAGCCGGCCATACTGAATATCGCCCGTTCCAGCTCTTCGAGCTGTGCCCCGAAGCCGTCCGAAAGCTTGCGCAAAAGCGCGAGGTCGAGCTTTACCCCCGCCAGCTCCATCTCCGCCAGGATCTTCACGAGCGGCATCTCCACCTCGAAGTAGAGCCGCTCCATCCCCAGCTCCGCAAGGCGCGGCAGGAACAGCCGGCGGAGCAGGAAGGCGGCGTCGGAGTCCTCGCACGAGTAGATGGATGCCTTGTCCACCTCCACCTCGGAGAAGTTCCGCTGTTCCTTTCCCGTGCCGGCCACCTCGGCGTAGGAGATCATCTTATGGTCGAGAAACTCCAGCGCCAGAGAATCGAGACCGTGGCTCGACCGGACCGGGTTCAGGAGGTAGGAGGCGAGCATGGTATCGCACCAGACCCCTTGCATTTCGATCCCCGCCCGGCGCAGCACCTGGTAATCGTACTTTAGATTCTGGCCGATCTTGCGGCGCTTCGGGTCGGTCAGAAGCGGCGCCAGTTCCTTGAGGATCATGTCCTTCGGGAGCTGCGCCGGCGCGCCGGGATAGCGGTGGCCGACCGGGATGTAGAACGCCTCGTGGTCGGAGAGGCTCACCGAGATCCCGACGATCTCCGCCTCCAGGGTGTTGAGGCTGGTGGTTTCCAGGTCGACCGCGAACCGTTCCGCCGTCCGGAGCCGTTCCAGGAGCTCCCGAAAGGCTGGCTCGTCCAGGACCGTCCGGTACTGGTCGGTAGCAAGAGTGGCGGCACTGGTCAACTCCTTCATCAGGGTGGTGAAGCCGTACTCCTTGAAGAGCGCTCCCAGCCGCTGGTTATCGGGCGGCGTCGCCGCAAGGTCATCGTAGCTCCAGGCGAGCGGGATGCGATAGTCAACCGTGGCGAGCCGGCGGGAGAGGAGGGCCTGCTCGGCGAACTCCCTGAGCCGTTCCCCCATTTTCCCCTTCACTTCGCCGGCCCGTACCAGGAGCTCGTCCAGTGAGCCGAACTCCTGGATCAGCTTGATGGCGGTCTTCTCGCCGATGCCGGGAACCCCGGGGATGTTGTCGGAGGAATCCCCCGCCAGCCCGAGGATGTCGATCACCCGCTCGGGGCCGACGCCGAACCGCTCCGCCACCTCCGGGATGCCGCTCTCCTTCTCCTTCATGGTGTCCAGCAGGCGGACGTTGCCGGTGACGATCTGCATCAGGTCCTTGTCACCGGTCACCACCACCACAGCCAGTCCCCGCTCCTCGCAGTCGCGGGCGATGGTGGCGATGATGTCGTCCGCCTCGAAGCCGGCCATCTCCAGGGCCGGGATGTTGAAGGCGCGCACCATCTCCTTGATCGGACCAAGCTGGGGGACCAGATCGTCCGGCATGGCCAGCCGGTTCGCCTTGTACTCGGGGTACAGCTCGTTGCGAAAGGTCAGTCGGCCGGCGTCGAACACTACCGCGACGTGGTCGGGCTTCCTTTCCTTGAGCACCTTGAGGAGCATCTGCGTGAAGCCGTACAGGGCGTTGGTGGGGAACCCCTTCGGGGAGGAGAGGTGGCGGATCGCGTAATAGGCCCGGTAGATGTAGGAGGAGCCGTCGATCAGGTAGAGGGTCGGTTTTTCGGCCATTACTTCCCCTCCTCCCGAGTGAAGACCACGAACGCCATGCTGGGCCGTTTCTGCGACTCCCGCATGGCGAAATGCATCCCGTCGAACCGCCATCCCTTGGTGGTCCATTCATTTAGGACCTCTTCCAGCACGTCCTCGGAAACCATGTTCAACTCCACCACCTTGTAAGTAAGCACAGCAGACCTCCTCCGAAAGTTCCTCGCGGCATAGTAGCCGATAACCGGACCCGGTTCAAGGGAATAGTCCCCTTTTCCTGTCAGGTTCCCTCCCCCTGAGCAGGTGAAAGGATTGCATTCGCAATGAATTCTGCTACACTGCTTATAAGGAAGGAGGTTGTTGTAGACCAATCTCGCAGACGTCACCATCACCAGCACAAAGAGGAGCGAATATGACGAAAAAAGAAGAGGAAACCATTGATCAACTGGCAAATGAGGCGGAGGTCATCCTTGAAACCGACTACGAGAAGAAAGACCTGAAGGAAAAGAGAGGCGTCATCAAACAGACGCTCTTTGACGGATCGAAAAAACTTAAGCACAGTGTCCCGAAAGGGAAGCGGGTGTAACCAGCCATAAAAATCGGCACTATAAAGAATCGAACGGCAAGGGGGAGAAAGCGTAAGTTTTCTCCCCCTTGACTTTGCGGGAAATCTCCTTATCTTATCCACATAACGAAGTTGCAGGTTTCAAGGTGCCTGGTTTACTTGAAACTTCCAACTTGAAACTTGAAACTATTAAGAGGAGGACCATAGATATGGCAATCGTGAGGTACAATCCCTTCAGGGAACTGCGGACCATGCAGGAGCAGATGAACCGGCTCCTCGATCTGGCGTGGAACCGGGAAGCTGGCGAAGAGCTCAAGGAAGGGGTCTGGCAGCCGCCGGTGGACATCTACGAGGACGAGGAGAGCGTGGTGATCAAGGCGGAGGTCCCGGACATCGACCAGAAGGACATCGAGGTGCGGATTGAGGACAACACCCTGATGCTGAAGGGTGAGCGGAAGCTCGACCAGTCCATCCAGAAGGAGAACTACCACCGGGTCGAGCGCTATTACGGCCCGTTCCAACGGAGCTTCTCGCTCCCCGCCACCATCGACCAGGAAAAGATCAAGGCCAACTGTGAGCGCGGGGTGCTGACCATCGTCCTCCCCAAGCGGGAGGAGAAAAGGCCAAAGCAGATCACCGTCGAGGTGAAATAAAATCGGGCAAAGGGCTAAAAATCGGGCAAAGGGCTAAGGGCGAAAGGCTAAGGGGAAAAAGCCTTTAACCCTTAGCCTTTCGCCCTTAGCCCTTAGCCTTTTGCCTTTTGCCTTGTGCTCTCAGCCCGCCTCATTCATACTCCCGGTCCGGTAGCCCTCAAGATCGAGGGCCACATAGGTAAAGCCCGCCGACCGGAAAAACGCGACCAGGGAGCGCCTGAACGCAGGCTCCAGGAAGCGCGCCATCTCCTCTTCTGTCGTTTCGATCCGGGCGGTTTCCCCATGATACCTGACCCGGTAGGTGGTAAACCCTCCCGCCCGCAGAAATTCTTCACACCTCTCCACCATGGCGAGACGTTCCGTGGTGATCTCCACTCCGTAGGGAAAACGGCTGGCGAGACAGGCGTAGGCCTGCTTGTTCCAGGTAGCAAGCCCCAACTCGCGACTTAACTGCCGAATCTCCGCCTTCCCAAGCCCCGCCTCCAGGAGGGGGCTTCGTATCTTCAGCTCCGCCAGGGCCTGCCGCCCCGGCCGGTAGTCATTGAGGTCGTCGGTATTGCTTCCGTCAACTATGAAGGCGTAGCCCATCTCCACCGCCCTCGCAGCACACAGCTCGAAGAGCTCCCGTTTGCAGTGATAGCAGCGGTCCTTGGGGTTGGCGGCAAATCCGGGTATCTCCAGTTCGTTGGAGTCGACCACTACCTGCCGGGCGCCGATCAGCCGGGCCAGTTCCACCGCAGCCCGGAACTCCGACTCCGGATAGGTGGGAGAAGTGGCGGTAATGGCGCAGGCCCGCTCGCCGAGCAGGTCGTGGGCGACCCTGAGCAGAAAGGTGGAGTCGACCCCGCCGGAAAAGGCAACCAGCACCGACCCCATCTCGGTGAGGATCTCCTTGAGATTCGCATATTTCTCGTGCAGTTGGTCCATGATTTTCCAATAAGAGTAACTATTCAGAACCGACAGGACCATAACTCCCCCTAACCCCCTCTTAGCTTAAGAGGGGGATTGTAATCCTCCTCCCCTTAAGTTAAGGGGAGGTCGGGAGGGGTTATGAAACTCGAAGTATTTGGGAAAGCCTGCAATGAGCAGCTGAATAGTTACCAATAAAAATGCCCCATAAAGGGGCGGTTATGTAGGGGCGAGGCATGCCTCGCCCGCTGTCTCATGCCGAATACCAGGGCGACGCATGCGTCGCCCCTACCGTTCCATTAAATCCCTAATCAAACACTCCTGTCGACAGGTACCGCTCGCCCGTATCCGGCAGTATCACCACCACATTTTTCCCCTTGCCGAGCTTTTTCGCAACCTGCCGGGCAGCGACGAAGGCAGCGCCGGACGACACGCCGACTAGGATGCCGGCTTCGAGCGACAACCGCTTGGTGGCGGCGTAAGCGGCCTCGTTGGTAACCTTGACCACTTCGCTGTAAATTTTGGTATTCAGGACATCGGGAATAAACCCCGCTCCGATTCCCTGGATTTTGTGGGGGCCAGGCTCGCCGCCGGACAGGATCGCGGAATCCGCCGGCTCGACGGCCACGATCAGGATCTGGGGGTTATGCTTTTTCAGCGCTTCGCCGACCCCGGTGATGGTGCCGCCGGTCCCGACCCCAGCCACAAAGGCGTCGATGGGGAGTCCGGCCATGGCATTGAGGATCTCAGGCCCAGTGGTCTTTCGGTGAACATCGGGGTTAGCCTGGTTCTTGAATTGCTGAGGGAGCAGGTAACCATGGGTGGCGGCGAGTTCCTCGGCCTTCTGGACCGCCCCCCGCATCCCCTGCGCTCCCGGCGTAAGCACCAGTTCGGCGCCGTATGCGGCCAGGAGCCTTCTCCGCTCGATGCTCATGGTGTCGGGCATGGTCAGGACGACTTTATACCCCTTGACGGAGCAGACCATGGAGAGGCCGATCCCGGTGTTGCCGCTGGTCGGCTCCACCACCGTCCCACCCGCTTTCAGGCAGCCATCCCGTTCCGCCGCCTCGATCATGGCAAGGCATATTCGGTCCTTGATGCTCCCGCCGGGATTGAACGCTTCAACCTTGGCGTATATTGCCGCCGAGCCCGGCTCTTCCAGCTTCTCAAGCCTGACGATGGGGGTATTGCCGATCTGCTCCAGAATATTGGCACTTTTCGCAACTGGCATGTTGTTAGCTCCCTATATTTGCCATGCAACGACAACATCGCAGCACGCAGCACGGATATCAAATATAATACATGAACCGGTGGTCCTGCTCCCTCTTCAGCCCCATCTCCTGCCCCTTTTCGCAGAGGGTCTTCAGGGTCAGGGTGGCAAAATAATCATTCAATCTGACAGTGGCCTCCTCCCAGACTATCTGGGTAACGCAGCACCCCTCGAAGGTACAGGCGCTTTTTTTCTTTTTCTTGACGGCAACACAGTCCACAAGGACCATCCCCCCTTCCGTTGCCGTGATAACGTCCTTGACGGTTATCTCTTCCGGATTCCTGGTCAGAAAGTAGCCACCCTGAGGGCCGCGCTTGCTTTTGAGAATGCCTGCCCTCTTGAGTCCCTGGAATATCTGCTCGAGATACCGGGGAGAAATGTCCTGCCGACGGGAGATATCCTGGATCTGGGCGGGGAGTGAGCCGGAATTATAGGCTATGTCGAACAGCGCCCGAAGTCCGTACCGGCTTTTCGTCGAAAGTTTCATGGTAGATTACCTCGGCAGAAGAATTAACTCAGTATATACGAATTCACAGCCAAATTGTCAAGAACATATATTAGAGAATCATTAATTCTTCATTTCGGGCATCAGTTTTAAATAAGCCGCCAACCGGATAAAGCAACCGTAAAATAGCGGATATGATCACCAATGCTTTTGGGGCGGCTCCACCCGCTCGAGCAGGCGGATCTCGCCATCAATCACCTGGAAGACGTCCCCGAATTCGTTCGTCCATTTATCCCCTTCGGCAAGGGGATAGGGGACCTCGCGGCTACCGAGAAAGACCTCGTCCTCGCCGATGTAGGTGTACCATTCCAGGCTGCCAGTCATCCAGACCTTGTTTTTAAGTTCCATCCGGGACCTCCGTGTCCATATTTAGTTTATCAGGTTCCAGCAAAGCCCTTTAAACCAGATTGCCACCCGCATGTATGGTCATTGCGAGGAAGAACGAAGAAACAATCTTAATTTATATGGCACCTTTGCAAGAATTTTTATAATAGCACTGATAACGATGAGAGGGCAAGTGGGAGCCGGTTTTTTACTTGTTGCCGGCAAGCTTTTTTGCTATTTTGTTCAGATATATCCAGAGGAAAAGGAGTCATCCCGATGAAATTCACCAAGATGCATGGGGCCGGCAACGACTACGTGTACGTGAACTGCTTCGAAGAGCGGGTGGACAACCCGGAACAGGTGGCGATAACGGTCTCCAACCGTAACTTCGGGATAGGTTCGGACGGCCTTATTCTCATCATGCCCTCGCAGGTGGCCGACGTCCGGATGCGCATGTTCAATTCCGACGGCTCCGAGTCGGAGATGTGCGGCAACGGTATCCGTTGCGTCGCCAAGTACGCCTATGACCATGGCATCGTTGCGAAAAAGGAGATCACCGCCGAGACCGGCGCCGGCACCCTCACCCTCCGGCTTTTCACCAATGACCGGGACAAGGTGGACAAGGTCAGGGTGAACATGGGCAAACCGCGCCTCACCCGCGCCGAAATCCCCATGCTCGGCGAGCCAGGAACGCAGGTAGTCAACGAGCCGCTCAACATCCTCCACACCACCTTCCAAATCACCTGCGTCTCCATGGGGAACCCCCACTGCGTCATCTTCATCGACGACGTCGAGAATTTCCAGGTGGAAAAATACGGGCCGCTCATCGAAAACCATGAACTCTTCCCGCGCCGCACCAATGTGGAATTCGTCCAGATCATCTCCCCAACCGAGGTCAGGCAGCGCACCTGGGAGCGGGGCGCCGGCGAGACCCTCGCCTGCGGCACCGGTGCCAGCGCGGTCTGCGTGGCGGGCGTGCTCAACGGGGTAACCGGGAAAAAGATTCTCAACCACCTCTCCGGCGGCGACCTGGAACTGGAATGGGCGGACGACGGCAATCTGTACATGACGGGTCCGGCGGTCGAGGTATTTTCCGGAGAAATAGCGGTCTAGGCGTAGGGGCAATTCATGAATTGCCCCTACGAACTCCATTTCAACCGGAATGACGCGCAGGGAGGGAACAGCCTTGCCACTCAAAGACATCATCGTGCACCTCGACCGCGGTCCGGGATGCACGGCACGATTCATGGCCGCGATCGACCTCGCCCGCACGCACAAGGCCTGCCTCAAAGGGCTCTACGCAATCAGCCACCCTTATTACGCCCCCCAGTCCGCCATTGATGGTGACTACGCCGAGGTACGGAGCTTCTTCATCAATGCCGCATCGAAGTCCGGCGTCGTGGCAGAATGGCTCTACGTGGACTGGAACGTGATCGGGGTCCCGCTGAGCGAGATGATCACCTTCCATGCCTACGCCACCGACCTGCTGGTTATCGGCCAACCCCATGATGGCCGCAGTGTGCGGAGAGGGAACCATGAACCCGTCGAACACCTGATCCTCGGCACCGGCAGGCCGGTCGTAGTGTTCCCTTCCGACGGCAATACCTATCAATTCGGGACAAAAGTCCTGGTGGCTTGGCGGGGCGGGCGGGAATCGGCCCGGGCCTTACACGACGCCCTCCCGCTCCTCGAGAAGGCATCCGAGGTCTACATAATCGCAGTGGTATCCGGCGAGGCAGAGCGAGAACGCGAATATGCCAGCCTGTCCGCCCTGAATGAACACCTCACCCGGCATGCCATAGCGGCGAGCGTAACCATAATCGACAGGGAGAGCCGTCCCGTCGCCGATCTCCTCCTCGACCAGGTCCGGGATTCGGGGGCCGACCTACTCGTCATGGGGGGATTCACTTACGGCTTACGGGGAGCGCCGGTCTTCGGCGAGCTTTCCAGGGAGATGCTGAACCGCATGACGGTGCCGATCCTGTTCTCCCACTAGAGCTGGTAAGCTCTAAGGATGCTCTCACTATGACTGACTGCCCCATGTGCACAAAATGGCGCGCCGAGCCGGAGCTGCGCATCGCCGAGCTCACGCGCTGCTACGTCCTCCTCAACCGGGACCAATTCTTTCCCGGCTACACCTTCGTCTTCACCAAAGATCATGTCACCGAGCTGTTCCACCTGGACCGGCAGGCCCGGTCAGAAGTACTGGAAGAGGTCACCGCGGTGGCGTCCGCCCTTTACAATCTCTTCAAACCGGCTAAAATGAACTACGAACTGCTCGGCAACATGGTCCCCCACATGCACTGGCACCTGGTGCCGCGCTTCGCGAGCGATCCCCTCTGGCCGCGGCCGATCTGGGCGGAGTCCCACGCAGAGGTCATCCTCTCACCGGCGGAGTATGCCGGGCGGATCGAGGCGGTTCAGAACAATCTCACAGAAACCCTGAGAAAAACCTGAAATCTGAATGGGACACGGATCACATCTGAAAAGGCGGATTTAAAGGCATTTTAAACACGAACAGGTTTTTGATTTTTTGCCTGATCCGACTTTATCCGATTTTTCCGCCTTTTCCGTGTCCCATTGCACTTAGCTTTTCCGGAGGTTCTTCCATGAAAGATTTTCTCGGCGCCCACATGTCCATCTCCGGCGGCATCTTCAACGCCCCCGAACGGGGGATGAAGGTGGGGTGCGGCGTCATCCAGATCTTCACCCAGAACGCCAACCAGTGGCGGGGAAAGCCGATCTCCGACTCGGACGTGGCCCTGTTCCAGGAGAAGTGGCAGGCATCGGGCCTCCACGAGATCGTCTCCCACGACATCTACCTGGTCAACCTGGGCGCCCCGCCGGGCGAGGTGCGGGACAAGAGCCTCGCCGGCTTCCGGGAGGAGATGGAGCGCTGCAGCCGGCTCGGCATAACAAAGATTGTCATGCATCCCGGCGCCCACACTGGCGACGGTGAAGAGACGGGGATCAGGCGGATCTGCGAGGCGTTCGACCAGCTCTTCCCCCAGACCCCCGAATACACCGGCAAGGTTCTGCTGGAGATCACCGCCGGCCAGGGGTCCAACGTTGGCTACCGCTTCGAACACCTGAAAGCGATCATCGACGGCTCCTCCTTCCCCGACCGTTTCGCGGTCTGCCTCGACACCTGCCACACCTTCGCCGCCGGCTACGACCTTACCACCGAAGAAGGGTATAAAAAGACCTTCGCCGAATTCGACCGGATCATCGGCATCGACCGGCTCCAAGCCTTCCATGTTAACGACTCGAAGAAGGGGCTGAACTCCCGGGTCGACCGGCATGAGCACATAGGCGCTGGTGCCATGGGGTTGGAGCCGTTCCGCCTCCTCGTCAATGATCCGCGCTTTGCGCGCATCCCGAAAATCCTGGAGACCCCCAAGGGGGACAACGACGAGTTGGACGTGCTCAACCTCAAGACATTGCGGGACCTGGTAAAAAGCGGAAGTGCGGAAGGCGGTAAGCACAGAAGGAAAACCTAACCGGCTCGGAAGCCTGAAGCAGGGGAAGACGGAAGC
>WNGH01007730.1_pt1 | contig 12341 bp, 9 predicted proteins | sample 5400631 | NCBI WGS metagenome assembly WNGH01 (sample SAMN13153373, study PRJNA577476) | soil metagenome | isolation source: 115 cm soil or saprolite under Garry oak tree replicate 1 | place: USA:California | collected 2016-06-15 | reverse complement strand
CCCGGAACACGCGTTGCTTCCAGCTCTTGATGTTCGGGACCGCGTACGGCAGGATCTTGAGGGAGTAGTACGGCGGGATGACGGGCACGCCGAGCATGTCTCCCAGGGTGATGAACATGAAGAGATGCTCCAGGTACATCCGCGTGCGGAGCGCCGCCGTGACGTGGCCATGGGCCGCCATTCCGTAGAAGACCCCTTTCGCGGCTTCCTTCATCTTTCCGCCGCGGCCCTTCGGCTTCGGTGCGTCGTTCGATTCGGTCATCTCGCCTCTCTCCTCATGTTCCCGATGCGCGACGGGCTCAAGAGCCTTGTCGGTGCGGCTACCTCTCTCGCTCGCCGCCGTCCGCCGCCGCGGGCGCCCGAGCGCGACGCTCCGCCATGCTGCTGCGGTAGCTGCGGAACAGCCGGACCGCCATCGACAGGCCGACGGCGAACAGGACGGCTCCCACGGCGACGAAGACTCCATTGATGGCAACGGCCACGAGGATGTAGTCTTTCGTGTTGATCGGCGGACGGACGTTCCGGAGGACCCATGAGTTGTCGTTGTTCAGGTACGCCCACACGGAGTACAGGAACGTCCCGGTTTGCCAGGCCAGTGCCGCCAGCGTTGTCACGATCATGAAGACCCCGGGGATGAGGGAGAACCTCGTCGGGGCGCGCGTCCTTGCGAGGTGGATCGTGATGAGCATGATCGCAAGACCCGCGAGGAGCTGATTCGCGCCGCCGAAGTACAACCAGAGGGCCCACCAGCTCCCGGAGATCGCGAACGCCCATGGGATGCCGAGGCCGACCACCGTCGAGACGTGCTTGTTGCCGAACACGTGGAACCGGCCTTCGCTCCAGGTTTCCGCGGCGACGAGGCGGAAGAATCGGGTGACGAGGGCCTGAACCGTGAGCGCATAAATGATGAGGACGAGCCCGAAGAACGTCGTCAGGACCGGAGCCGTCAGACTGCCGAGGAACGGCGTCGTGAGCGTGACTGCGCCCGCGACCCAGGCAGCGACATTCGTGCGGCCGACGAAGAAGCTCGGGGCAAGGACCATGTATGCGATCAGCGAGGCGAGCGCCAGGAGCCCTTCCGAGAGCATCGCGCCACCTCCGACCGGAAGAGCGTCCGTCTCGATGTCCAGTTGCTTCGACGACGACGAGCTGCTCACGAGACTGTGCCAGCCGGAGATCGCGCCGCAGGCGATCGCGACGAACAGGATCGGCCAGATCGGCCCGAGAATCCCCTGGGGATCGAACAAGAACGGGCCGGCCGGCATCTGGACACTAATCGGGGCGGGCGCTTTCGGCAACGTCAGCCCCAGGAAGCTGGCGCCCCAAAACGGAGTCATGAGCGCTCCGAACAGAATCAAGAGGATGGCCGCGTACGCCGGATAGAACGCCAGGTAGTTCGTCGGCTGCACGAACATCGGCGTCGGAAGGACTGCGGCTGCGTACAAGATGACGGCGGCGACGAACGCCCAGATGGGAATGTTCCATGTCCCAAATGGCAGGGCGATCGGAAAAGCCACGCCCAAGTAGATGCTGAGCACGACCAACGCGAGTCCGATTCCGGTGACCGCGAAGACGTTCATCTTGACCCGGTACAGGAGCTGGCCGCAGAGCAGTCCGGCGAAGAGGATGCCGACCGTCGCGACGAACGTCCCCGGGAACGCGTTCCAGAACGAGGCGATGAGCGCAATGAACGCCGCCGAGATGATGATGAGGTAGAACAGGACGAAGGCGAGCAGGTTCGACCGGCCCCGGGCGCCCGTGAACTCGTAGGTGATCGGTCCGAACGAACGTCCCTCCTTCCGGACCGACAACATCATCGCGCCGTAGTCCTGCAGCCATCCGATGAAGAAATTCCCGCCGATGATCCACAGGAGGGCGGGAAGCCATCCAAAAGTGATGCCGATGAACGGGCCCAAGATCGGGCCGAGGGCGGCGACACTTTTGAACTGGTAACCCCATAGAACGTACCGACTCACGGGAAAGTACTCGACGCCGTCCATGTACATGTGCGCCGGCGTTGCTTTCTTCGCGTCAGATCGCCACACGTTCCGGTCCATCCACTTTCCATAGCCCCAATACGCGACGCCATACAGTCCGATCGTGACGACGACCCACAGAAACGGAGTTGACAGAATGTCGACCACGGTACCTCCTCCCGCCTCCCCGACCCCATGCGAGGAGCTGCCACGGGTATTCGTGTCAGGCCGCTTAAACGTCACGTTTACCGGCCAACCAGCCGGATGCGCTAGCCCGACCCCCTCAGAGGCCCCCTCCCCGCCGCGCAAGACACATAGTCTGGTTCGGCCTTTCGAGAACGTGGTGACGCGACCGCCGCGGGTCCAGCTGCTCGGCCTCCTGCCGGCGATTTTGAAGCCGTGCGGGCCGGCGTGCGCCCAGCCATTCACGAACCGGAACGTCGAGGCACTGAGGGACGAAGAGTGGCGGGAGACCCCGGCCTTCGTGCTCGAGAATGCGGATCAAGCGCATCGGATCGCGGAAGACTTGTTCCGCGATTTCGGGGACCGCGTCCGGATCGAGGTGGTCGGACTCGATTCTCCGCGAGGCGTCTGGCTCGGCCTCCGGCACCGCGTCGGCAAGGGCTTCGCGGTCATCGTGGACGGCCGCGATGTTTTTCGAGACCCCCGCGAGTACGATCCGGTCAAGGGGGCCGTCTCGCGAGCCCTCTCGACTCGTCCGTTGCCAGCATGATCTTGCAGGCCCTAGGCTGGCGGCGCGGCGCTGGGCATTTCCCTTCGGAACAACAACGGCAGCGCCGCAAGCCAGAGAATCTCAAAGACCAGGGAGACGATCGAAGGCAACGTGGCGACGGAGCCGAACACCGCGAAGGCCAAGACGACCGTCAAGCCGAGATTCTTGAACGACGAGAACGTGGTCACGGCCACTCGTCTCGCCCACGGGAGGCGGAGCGCCCGGCCGAGCAGGAACACGACCCCGCCCAGAAGGAACGTCCGTCCGAACGAAAAGAGGGCCAGGGACGCGATGAGCTCGGGATGGGCCAACAAGGGTCCGCGCGTGAAGCCGGCCGTCGCCACGACGAGAAAGAAGAACGAGATGCTCACCCCGCTCCCGCGAAAATTGACGACGCGGGGAAACCGCCGGAGGAACCGGGACGCGGCGAGAGGGACTCCAATCAGCAAGACTGTTTGCAAGACGAGTTCTCCGAACGGCGCGGCTTGGTTCGTGAAAACGAGGGTGATTGCCGGTACGAGACCGAGGCCAAGCAGATACAACAGGGCCAAGGCGATCACGGCTCGACGCGTGTCTCCTCGGAGGATGGACGTAATCGGCACGACCGCAATCGCCGGGGGGACGGCTGCCATGAGGACCCAACCACTCCGGATTTGAGGATCCGGACTCAGGACGGCGAACGCGAGGATCAGACCGCTCAGGACGACGTAGCTCATCCCGAAGGCCACCAAGAACGGTCGCAGCTCGGCGCGCGGGGAAATCCCGGACATCGAGATTTCGGTCATCGAAAACGTCATCCCAAGCACGAGGGCGACCTGCGAAATCTCCTTCGAGTACGCGGGAAAGCCGCCGGTCGCGAAGCCGACCACCAAGCCCGAGGCGACCATCGTCGGGAAGCTGCGCCACGGGCGGAACACGCCGGCCGGAGACGGACCCGCGTTGAAAAGCTTGCCGCATCATAGGGTCGCGAGGAACGCGCCGACCATCGCGAGTGCGATGGCGAACTTCTGCGGGAACGTGAGCCGTTCGTCCATCCAGAACCGCCGCACCAGGATCGCGACGATCGGGTACGCGGTCGTCAGGGGGACGACGATTGCGATCGGCCCGAGTCCGATCGCCAGGAAGATCGTGATCCCGGCGATGCTGAAGAGGAGCAGCGACGGAATCGCCTCGCGGATTCCGGCTCGATCCCAGGAGCCGCTCCCGCGAAGGCCTCGGGAGGCAACGGCCAAGTAAATGGGCGTCGAAATAAGCACGTAGATCCCGGCATTCCCCGCGAAGCCGAGCGAGTCAATCGACATGCGCTCGAGGATCCCCCACGCGCCCCAGAGCCCGACCGCGAGGAGCATCGGGGCGAGCCAGGCTCTCCCGACCGCGGCATCGCCGGGGTGGTCGTGTAGCCCGAGGACGACCGCTCCGATCAACAGGAAGGCGATCGCGACGATCTGGACGGGGACGAGGGAGACGCCGAGGATCACGACGGCCGCTGCGACCGTGATGACCGGGTACGCCGCCGTGAATCCGCTGACGACACTCGCCGTGCCGGATTCCATCGCCCGGAACCAGAAGATCGTGCCGAAGCACCCGCAGACCGCGCTCGCGATCGCCAAGGCGATGCCGATCGGCGTCAGGCGCACCCAGCCGGATCCGAGGAAAAACCACGCGGCGTAGATTGGCGCGCTACCGACCGCGTAAAGGACGAGCATGCGAGCTGACCCGAGCCGGACTGTCGGCTCTTTGGACAGGCCCTCGCCCACGCCGTAGCAGACGACCGTGAGAAGGGCGCAGACGAGCCAGAGCTCCATCTCTCGCCTCGCTTTGTTTTTCTGGGTCGCGATCGTTCATTCGCGGTAGACCTCTCGCGAGGCGTTGGCCTCGCGCGATCTATGCGGACCTCTAAGCCGAGGTTTCCTTAAAGATTCCGGCAAAATAATTCGAGTCGGCTTGTGCGAAGGAGAGATTACCAGTAACTCGGAAAGAATTTCGAAGAAACTACGACGAATCGCGCGAAGTTCCTAGGTGCGACACGGGATGTTTTCTGAATCTGCGGCCGTTTCTCCCAGGAGGACAACCATCGAACCGACAACGGACTCGATTGCTCCTTTCTGGGCAGAGGCCATGATTCACAGGGCCGGCTCTGGGGAACCTATTTAACGCTTCTTTTCAATCTCTCCAGTGCGTCGATGGCCCGCAAGGCGCGCGTCGGCGTGGCCGGGAGGGTTTCGGACGAATCCGCGTCGCGTTGCGTTTGTCGCTGGTCTCGTCGTTGCGGTGAGTTTGACAGGATTCGGGCCGCTCGTCTCGCCCGCGTTTTACGGCGTCGCCAGCGCCGCGCCTCCGATCCCGGCCGACCTTCGCATCGGATTCCTTGAGTCAATCGACTATCTCAATCCGTTTCGTGGCCTGAACGATCCGTCGTATCTCTTGTATGGGGCCGTCTACGACTATCTGTTCTCCTTCGACCAGGACGGCAAGTTCGTCCCCAACCTCGCAACCAATGCGGTCTGCTCCGACGCGAGCTGTCAGAACTGGACCTATTGGATCCGCCAAAATGTGAAGTGGCACGACAACACGCCCTTCACCGCGGAGGATGTCAACTTCTCGGTGAACTACAACATCAAGGACATCTTCCACCTCTGGGCTTTCGAGCCATACATCAATCGCATCGTGCAGTGCGATTCGAGGTTGGGCAATCTCAACCGCTGCGGGGCGATCGTTACCTCTCCCTGGAACGTCACGGTCTTCTTCGACCGTTCCTTCGCCCCCGGGAAGTCCCTGTTCATCCCCATCATCCAGAAGGCGCAATGGCAAGGCATCCAGCCGAACGCCGCCCAAAAAACGTTCGACAACCCGAACCCGATCGGGACGGGACCCTTTGTGGCGGACTCGAACATCTACTCCGAATGGCAGAATCACCAGCCGATCCACCTCTTGAAGAACGCGAATTACCATCCCGTCGGGAGCCACACCGGTCCTCCCTCCGTCGACAACCTCTACCTGCAGCAGTTTCCCGACGAGCCGTCCCTCATCCTCGCGCTGAAGGCGGGGGCCATCGACCTCGCGAAACTCGCCAGTGGGTACGACTCCCTCGCGAACACGCCCAACGTGGGCCGGCAGGAAGGCCTTCTCTCCACGCAGTACTGGAACGAGATCGGAATCAGCCAATACGATAACAAGAGTGTGCACCTGAACCCGACCCGGTTCGACATCAACGTGCGCAGGGCGGTGGCCAAGGCAACGAACAAGGACTTCATCCTCCAGACCATCTACAACAACAAGGGGATGCGGGGCGACACCTTGATGTCTCCGATCACCCCAGAATGGTGGTACAACGCCTCCGCGGACCCGAACCTCAACCTGACATACGACATCGCCGCAGCGAACGCGATGCTCGATGCGGCAGGATACACGGATCGCGTGCCGGGAATCTCCGGCTGTAGTGCGGTCACCGGCGGTGTAAGGGCCCTCGCGACCCCGGGTGGAATCACCGTCCTCGCGGACAATAACAAGGGACAGAACCTTTCGTATTCGATCCCGCAGGGGACGGCGCTCGTATGGACGATGGCCACTCGCCTCGAATTCAAGCAGGAGCAGAACACGGGGAACCTCGTCGCGAGCATGTGGGCCCAGATCGGTGTGTGCCTCAAGACGAAGCCCGAATTGGAATCCGCCCTCTCCAACGACGTGTATGGGGGCGGCGTCGAGAGCTACATCTGGTACTGGTCCGGCGATCCCGACCCGAACTATCTCCTGTCCATCGAGTCGGGCTTCACCCTGGACGGATGGAACGACAACTATTGGAACAACGGCACCTACAACGCGCTGTACGTGGACCATCTCGCGGCGCTCGACCCCACGAAGCGCCAGGACCTCGTCTTCCGGGCGGAGAAGCTCCACTACTCGTCCGCGGTCTACATCATCTACATCTATCCGTTCGGACAGTGGGGCTACCGCACCGACAAGTGGTCGAACTGGGGCGACTGGAACGCCCACCCGTACCGGCAGATGGACGCGTTCTGGGGCGCGAACCCGTTGTTCTTCGACATCCATTACATCGGCGCGAGCGCGGACAATCCGCCGACCAAGCCCGCGATCACGGGACCCAGCGCCGTGTATGCCGGCCAAGACGTTGCCTGGACGGCGAACTCGACGGATCCAGATCCGGGTCAGACCCTCAACTGGACCTGGAGTTGGGACGACGGAAGCGCGAGCGCGGCATCTCATCCGGCGAGCGTGACGGAGGATACGCAGCACCACATTTACGCAGCCCCCGGCCGGTACAACATCACGGTGATCACGAGCGATGGGACCTTGTCCGCTACATCGGACCGGTTCCTCGTGACGGTCACAAACCCACCGGCGATTCACGGCTGGATCAACGGGACCGTATTGGACCCCTCTGGCGCCCCGATTCAGCCTGCGGTGGTCGCTGCCGCTTACGCATCGAACCTCACGCTTGCGACGGAGGCCTCGACTGACACCGGTGGACACTACAGCTTGCTCCTGCGCCCTGATACGTATGATCTAGTGGCCGCAGCCCCGCTGTTCCTGCCAGGTACGAAGACGAACATCGCCGTCACCCCCGATGTGACGCGGTACGCCAACTTCACCCTCACGCCGAGCCAAGGTTGGGTCGTCGGGAAAGTGACAAATTCGGCGGACGGGAGTGCAGTCAACGGGGCCGCGGTCTACGCGACTCCAGCGACGGGATCGGCGTATGCGGGACGATCGAACGCGAACGGTGACTTCAATATCACAGTCGCGCCGGGAACGTACACCGTGAACGCCTCGGCGACCGGATTCTACCCCGGGAGTATGTCCGGGATTGTCGTCGCCTCGCGCGTCGCCAAGACGGTGAACATCGCCTTGACCCCGGTCCCGGGCCCGGGCGTCTCTCCCTTGCTGATCGGAGGAATTTCGATCGCGGTCGTGATCGCAGCCATTGCAATCGCGGTGGTCCTCCTATCAAGACGCCGCAAGAAGAAGGAAGAGAAGGAGATGGAGGTCCAGCTCCCGCCGAAGTGATGGAGGAAGGGCAACGGGGGCGCTAGGCCGGCCTGAGGCGGAGAGGACGCCGTGAACCTTCGCCGTTATCTCCTTCGCAAAGTCGCGTACGTCATCCTGACCGTCTTCCTCATTTCAACGCTGAACTTCTTTCTCTTCCAGATTCTCCCCGGCGATCCGACCCGTGTGCTGCTCCCGCGCGGGGGACAATCGAACGCCACGGGCGGGGCCTCGCTTCGGGAGGAGTTGATCCACGAATGGGGGCTGGACCAGCCGGTCTACGTCCGATTCGTCGTCTACATGAACAACCTCCTCCACGGGAACCTCGGGACCTCGATCATCTACCGATCCGGGACGCCGGTGATGACGGTCATCACGCCTCGGCTGACGACGACGCTCCTCCTCATCGGCGGCGCGACCGCCGTCACCATGTGGGCTGGTGTGATCCTCGGACGAATCTCGGGGTGGCGTCGGGGGAGGCCGTCGGACATCGTGATCACCCTCACGAGCTTGTTTGGCTACTCGATGCCTTCGTTCTGGGTCTCTCTGATCTTCCTCTTCTACCTCGCCTATGTCTTCCCGATCTTTCCCCCGATCGGCGAGCACTCGCTCGGCTACGAGTCGATGGACCCCGTATCGCAGGCCCTCGACGAGTTGTGGCACTTCGCCCTGCCGGTCCTTACATTCGTCGTCACGAACGTCGCGTGGTTCTCGCTCACGCTCCGCAACTCCCTGACCGATGTTCTGCCAGAGGATTACATGCTCACGGCCGCGGCGAAAGGCATGACCGAGCGAATGCGGCTTCGGGTCCACGCGCTGCCGAACGCGCGGCTTCCCCTCGTCACAGCCTCGGCCCTCTACTTCGGATGGGTCGTCAGCGGCGCGATCGTCGTGGAGAACGTGTTTGGCATCAACGGCCTTGGCGCGCTCACGTGGGACGCGACGACGTCCCTCGACTTCCCGCTCATGTCCGCGATCTTCCTGATCGCGACGCTCGGCGTGGTGATCGCGAACGCCGTCTCGGACGTCTTGTATGTCTTCCTCGATCCGAGAGTCCGGGAGGCGTAGCGCGTGAGCGCGGCGAGCCCCATGTCCGCGCAGGCGTCCGTGTTCCGCGAACGCGTCCTCACCGACCTCATGCGGTTTCGCAACTTCTTCGCGGCGATCGTCCACAACAAGCTCTCCTTGGCCGGCCTCGTCATGATCCTCATTTTCGTGTTCATGTCCGTCGGCGCGCCGATCCTGGTGGGCCCGTATCCCAGTCAGTTCGATCGGTCGACCCCATTCCAATCCCCGACGAGCGCGCATCCTCTCGGCACGGACTGGCAGGGCTTTGACATCCTGAAGCTCGTGATGTACGGGGGTCAGATTTCCCTGCTGATCGGCTTCGTGTCGTCGTTCGTCGCGATGGTGATCGGGACTTCGGTGGGCCTCGTCGCGGGATACTATGGACGGGTCACCGATCAGGTGCTCTCGCGGGCGACGGACTTTTTCCTGGTCATCCCGTGGCTGCCGTTCGTCCTCGTCCTCAGTGCGGTGCTCGGCCCGAGCCTCGAGACGACGATCGTCGCCATCGCCGTGGTCAGCTGGCCGACGACGGCGCGCGTGATCCGGTCGCAAGTGCTGACTCTGAAGGAACGCAAGTTCGTCGAACGGGCCCGGGCGATCGGGGCGAACGACTTACAGATTCTCCGGAAGCACATCCTGCCCAACGTGATGCCCCTCGTCTGGGCGGAGGCTGTCCTGACGATTTCCTCCGCGGTCTTCACCGAGTCCTTTCTCTCGTTCTTCGGCTTGGGGCCAAGAGGGCCGAACGTCATCGAGAGCTGGGGCACGATTGTGAATGAGGCCTACCAGTATCTCGCGCTGATCAATGGCCAGTGGTGGTACTTCCTCCCGCCCGGACTCTTCATCACCCTCGTCGTACTGGCGTTCGCGATGCTCGGATACGGCCTCGAGGAAATCTTCAATCCGAGCCTGCGTCGGCGCTAAGCCTCGGGCGTCCGCCCATTTACGTCAACCGCGAACGGACGAAATCGACATAGGGAAAGAGCCCGTCTCCAACCCGTAAGATGGCCATGGCGGAGCGCGACGCGGTTGTGATTGGCGCAGGCCACAACGGCCTCGTGGCGGCGAACTATCTCGCGAAAGCGGGGCTTCGCGTCCTCGTCGTCGAGCGATCAGAGCGTGTTGGAGGCGCCTGTGTCACGGACGAAATCGCCCCGGGGTTCAAGGTGAGTGCCGCGGCGTACGTCTCATGGACGGCATCTGCTCCTGTGGTCCGATGGTAAGAAGACCGCGAAGGAAATCGCGAAGTTCTCGAAGAAGGACGCGGCGGCGTATCCGAAGTACGAGGCGATGTGGGCCGAGGTCTACGATCTCGTCGAGCCAATGCTCCTCGCCCCGCCCGTCCCGATCGCCGAGCTCGTCTCGCTTCTCCGCGGCCCAGAGGCGGAGGACCTCCTGCGGCGGCTGCTCTTCTACAGCGCGGAAGAACTCCTCGACGAATACTTCGAGTCGGATCAGGTGAAAGCCGCCTTCGCGAACGAGAGCGTGATCGGTCATTTCTCCGGACCTTCGGCGCCGGGGACCGCGTTCACGCTGGCGCACAACCTTCTCGGGAACATCGACGGCCAGGTCGGCGGCTGGGGCCTTGTCCTGGGCGGGATGGGCGCGCTGCCTGACGCCCTCGCGGCCGCCGCACGCGTCCGCGGCGTGGAAATCCTTCTTCGCTCTCCGGTGGAGAGGATTCTCGTCCGGGGAGGACGCGCAGTCGGGGTGCGACTCGAAGGAGGGCGAACGATCGACGCCAAGGCGGTCGTCTCGACCGCGGATCCGAAACGCACGTTTCTCCGGATGGTGGAACCGGATCACCTGCCCGTCGAATTCCGTCGTGCCGTCGCCGCGATTAAAATGCACGGAGCCGCAATGAAAGTCAACTGCGCACTGTCGGAGCTGCCCCGGTGGGCCGCGGCCGATCAGACGCCCGGACCGCATCATCGGGGGAGCACGTACATCGGCCCCTCGATCGAGTATGACGAGGACGCGTTTCTCGATGCAAAGTATGGACGTCCCTCCGAGCATCCCTGGCTCGAGGTCGTGACGCAGAGCGTCCTCGACCCATCCGTCGCGCCGCCCGGGAAGCACACGTTGTCGATCTACGTTCAGTACAGCCCCTACCATCTTGCGGCGGGTTCGTGGGACGAGCTCCGGGAGCCCTACGGGGACCGCGTGATCGAGACGCTCTCCGAGTACGCCCCGAACGTCCCGAAGGCGATCCTCGCCCGCGACGTCGTCACGCCGCTCGACCTGGAGCGCCGGTTCGGCCTGACGGAAGCGCACCAGTCGCACGGGGAGATGGGACCGGACCAGTTCTTCTCGTTCCGGCCGGTCCCCGGTTGGTCGAATTACCGCACGCCGGTCCCAGGCCTGTACCTGTGCGGCGCCGGCACGCATCCCGGAGGCGGGGTCAGCGGCGCTCCCGGGTACAACGGGGCCCACGCGGTCCTCGAGGACTGGCCGAAACTGAAAGTCGGCTAAGAGGCGGAACGCCTTCGCTTGAGCCTCTTAATCGCCCGCAACGGATACGCGAGGAACCGCTGCCCCTGCAGGTACGCCCTCCGGGAGATCGCCTCCGCGGACCAGAACGCATCTTTCAGTTCCACGAGTTCCTTCTGCGGAGAGAAGAACGCGTAGATCGGGATGCCGATCGCGAGAAGGACGAGCGAGATCCCGATCAGCCGCGGGGAGACGAGCCCCATCAGGACGACGGAGAAGAACATGCCGACCACCGGGATGGCGACCTTCCAGCGAAGTTCGCTCGAGAGCCCCGGATGCTTGCGTTCGAGGAAGATCGCAGAGAGACAGGTCGCGAAGTAGACGAATGCGAGGAGGAACACGGCCGAGCTGATCAAATCGGACAAGGTGCCCATCAGACTCGCGACATACGCCGTCGCACAGAGGATGATCAGCCCGAGGTACGGCGTGTGGAACCGCTTCTGTTTCCGACTGAACACCTCGGGGAGCAAGCCATCGATCGACATCGCATAGGCCAACCGCGACGTGCCGACGGTCCCCGATTCATCGGCTCCCGTGATCGACAACAACGCGCCCACACCGACGACCAGGACGATTACGGATGTCAGGAGCGCGGGCGAACTGAACGTCGCCCGAGCCGCGTCGACGAGCGGACTGCTTGATGCGCCGAGCGCGCTTCCGCCGACGGTTCCGATGACGAAGAAGTTCGTGAGGACGTAGAAGGCAATCACGATCACCATGCCCGTGAGGATCGCTCGCGGAATCGTCTTCCTCGGCTGGATCACCTCATCCGTCGGCAGGGTCGAGAGTTCGAATCCCGCGTACGCCCAGAAGATGAGGACGAGCGCCCGGCCGAAGGCGGAAACGTCGCCGGTGAAGAACGGGACCAGGTTCCCTGCGAACTGGCCCGGCTGAAGGGCCACGAAGGCGAATCCTCCGAGGACGATCAACAGGAGCGGCGACAGCTTCGCGACCGTCAAGACGTCGTTCACGCGTCCAGCGGCCTTGACTCCGACGAGGTTCGTCACCAGGATGATCGCGATGAAGACGGCCTTCAGGACCGCCTTGCCCAGGTCGTCGATCCCCGGGTC